>JADMIO011167719.1_pt1 | contig 68233 bp, 67 predicted proteins | sample 8958161 | NCBI WGS metagenome assembly JADMIO01 (sample SAMN16585339, study PRJNA669376) | soil metagenome | isolation source: Crop rotation soil | place: USA: Cullars Rotation, Alabama | collected 2011 | reverse complement strand
CCGCGACAACTTGTCCACGTGGAATTCTAAGCTTAGGATCCCAATGTGCTGGAAAAGCTATCTCGCGCACCGCGCCAACCTGGGCATCGCCCGGAGTTCGATCGCGCGCGGGATGTCGACCTTGCGCAGCTTCTTCCGCTTTCTCGATCGCAGCGGCCTGGTGCACAACCCGGCGGTCGGCGCGGTGAAGACGCCGAAGCTGCCGAAGACGGTTCCCAAAGCCCTTGATGAGGGCGAGGCCAAGGCGGCCATCAGCACGGCGGCGGAGCTGCAGGACGAGCCGTGGCTGGCGGCGCGCGATAGGGCCTTGCTGATCCTGCTTTACGGCTGCGGCTTGCGGATCGGCGAGGCGTTGTCGCTGAACTGCGGCGATGTGCCGAAGGGCGACACGCTGCGCGTCATCGGCAAGGGGCGCAAAGAGCGCATCGTGCCCGTGCTGCCGATCGTGCGCGATGCGATCCGCGCCTACCGCGACCTCTGTCCTTTCGCGGCGGAGCGGGACGCGCCGCTGTTTGTCGGCGCGCGCGGCAAGGCGCTGAACCCCGGCGTGGTGCAGCGGCAGATGCGCCGCCTGCGCGCGCTGTTGGGCCTTGCCGAAACCGCGACGCCGCATGCGCTGCGCCACAGCTTCGCGACGCACCTGCTGGCGCAAGGCGGCGATTTGCGCACCATTCAGGAATTGCTGGGCCACGCGTCGCTGTCGACGACGCAGCGCTATACGGCGGTGGACGAAGCCCATCTCACCCGCGTCTATCGCGCGGCGCACCCGCGCGCTTAACCCCAAGGCCCTCGATCGCGGCCGCCGGCATCGGGCACCGAGCCGCGCCGGTAGGGGCGCCGTTCGACGGCGAAGGCGCGGCTGTGCGGCGGCTGAAGCGCGTGCACGTGCTTTTTCTTGAAGAAGAACACCATCGCCGCGCCGGCGATGAAGCCGCCGATGTGCGCCATGAAGGCCACACCCGGCGCGTTGGGATCGGCGGCGGCGGAACTCAGCAACTGCCCCACGAACCAGAAACCCAGCACGAGAAAGGCCGGCACGTTGATGGTGGTGATGAGGATCAGGAAGACGAAGACCTTCACGTTGGAGCGCGGGTGCAGGACGAGATAGGCGCCCAACACGCCGGCGATGGCGCCGGAGGCGCCGATCATCGGCACGTCGGAAGTGGGCGCCGAGAGAGCCTGCGCCATGGCGGCGGCGACGCCGCACAGGAGATAAAAGACCAGGTAGCGTTTATGTCCGAGCGAGGCCTCGATATTGTCGCCGAAGATCCAGAGGTAGAGCATGTTGCCGAGGAAGTGCATCCAGCCGCCGTGCATGAACATGGAGGTGAAGACGGTCACGACCGCCGGAACGCCGGTATCCGATGCAACCGTTCCGAAAAGGCGGCCGGGAATCAGGCCCAGGACCGCAACCGCCTGGTCGCCACCCTCGTCGCCGAGGGACAATTGCCACAAAAACGCCAGGCCGCAGGCGATAATCAGCCCGTAGTTCACGTAGGGCGTCATGGTGTGCGGGTTGTCGTCGCGGATCGGCAGGAACATGCTGGCTCAGGACCTGGGCTGGGAGCTGGCGTTGCAACCCGAGCCTAGCAGAATCGCACTTGAAAGACGCGCGCCAGTCTAAGACATATGAGGATCATGACGCGGATTATCCTGTTTTTAGTATGCGGCTTGGCGGTGGCGGGCGCGGCTTATGCCGGAGCCGCCACCGAGCCCCTGGAATATCCCGATCCCGACACGGAGAAGGCCTGCGCCGGTCCCAACGAAAGCCCGCAATGCGCGGCAAAAACCTTCTGGGCCTGCTCGGAGCACTCAGCCGCCACCTGCAAGCTGGCGGGCCTCAACGTGCAGGCCGACGGCGCGCAGCATAAGGAAGACGGCACGGTTGGCGGCGAGGCATGGGCGAAGCCGTGGACGCTGAGCTGGACCCAGCTGCTCGACGTCACCCACAAGAACTACCGCGTCTGGCAGATCGAGGGCCTGCGCGAGGTCACGCCGCAGCGCCTGCGCGGCGTGCCCGGCAGCCGGCGCCCGCTGACCGGGTCGCACGAGCTGATGATCAAGATGGTGAACGGCGCGGGCGTCGAGGAGAAAGAGAGTGTGTTCCTCATCCAGCGCAAAGGCCAATGGTCGGCGACCGGCTTCGCGCTGTGGCGCAACGGCGATCCGGTGAATGCCTGCGAAAAACGTAAGATCGGTTCGCTGGCGTGCCGTTATACAGTGACCGGCCTCGCGGCCTGGTAATTATCCCCCGCGCATTTTGGCGATGAGTTCCAGCCGCGCCGTCGCGACGGCTTCCATCTGCGGCGTCAGCACAAAGCGGTCGTCGACGCCGCTGCGCTTCCAATCGGCCATCGACATGGCGAGCTTGGCGCGCTGGCGGTCGAGGGCGTTGCCGGGCGAGACGAACTGCTCGCAGGTGACGACGTCGATCTTCTTGTGCTGCACCAGGCGGCGCAGGCACATGCGGTAGAGCGTGTCTTCGGTGCCGTAAGTGCGGAAATCCGGCTCTTCGGGGAAGCCCTGGATCATGTCGTGCCAGACGCGGCGCACGCAGAAATTGATCGGGCAGCTTTCATCCATCGACATGCGCCAATCGGGATGGATCGGCATGTCGATGTGCAGGCGGGTGAAGACGTAGCCCAGAGTGTCGTCGGCAAGGAGCGCCGAGAGGCAGGTGTGGATGTGGTTGGCATAAAAGATGTCGTCGGCGTCGAGGAAGAACAGGAACGTCCCGCGCGCGTGGCGCACGCCTTCGTTGCGCGCCGCTCCCGCCCCTTTGTTGGCGGCGCCGCGAATCAGCCGGACCTGACCGCGCGAGACCCACGGCTCGACGGCGGCCACCGTGCCGTCGCTGGACAGATCGTCGACCACGACAATCTCAATATCGGCAGCGAGTCCTTGCGTTTCGGTGCATTGACGCGCGGCGGTCACCGCGCTGGCGATGGCGCGGTGGATGGTCTGGGCGGCGTTATAGGCCGGGATGACAATGCTGGCGGAGGGCGTACGCATCCGCCCGCCGGATCAAATGTGCAGCGCGCGTTTGCCGGCGGCGAGCGCGGCTTCCTTGACGACTTCACCCAGCTGCGGGTGCGCATGACAGGTGCGCGCGATGTCTTCGGAGGAGCCGCCGAATTCCATCGCGACCGCGACTTCCATGATCAGGTCGCCGGCGGCAGGGCCGACGATGTGGCAGCCGAGCACTTGATCGGTCTTGGCATCGGCGAGGATCTTGGCGAAGCCGTCGGTGTCGCCGTTCGCACGCGCGCGGCCGTTGGCGGTGAAGGGGAACTTGCCGACAGTGTAGGCGATGCCCGCTTCTTTCAGCTGCTCCTCGGTCTTGCCGATGCCGGCGACTTCGGGCCAGGTGTAGACCACGCCGGCGATGGCGTCGTAGTTGATGTGGCTCGCCTGCCCGGCGAGGATCTCGGCGCAGGCGACGCCTTCGTCCTCGGCCTTGTGCGCCAGCATCTGGCCGCCGATGACGTCGCCGATGGCGAAGATGCCTTCGACGTTGGTCTGGAAATGTTCGTCCACCGTGACGAATCCGCGCTTGTCGGCGTTCACGCCGGCGACGTCGAGGCCGACGCCCTGCGTGTAGGCGCGCCGGCCGATGGCGACCAGCACCACTTCGGCGGCAAGCGTTTCCGCAGGTCCGCCCTTGGCCGGCTCGATGGTGACTTCGACGCCGTCCTTGCCGGGTTTGGCCGCGGTGACCTTGTGGCCCAGCTTGAACTTCATGCCCTGCTTCTCGAGGATGCGCTGCATCTGCTTGCGCACTTCGCCGTCCATCGGCGGCAGGATGACGTCGAGGAATTCGATCACCGTCACGTCGGCGCCGAGGCGGCGCCAGACCGAGCCCATCTCGAGGCCAATGACGCCGGCGCCGATCACCACCATGGACTTGGGAATCTTGTGCAGCACCAGGGCGCCGGTGGAGGAGACGATCTGCTTTTCGTCGATGGTCACGCCCGGCAGCGGGGTGACGTCCGAACCGGTCGCGAGCACGACGTACTTGGCGACATAGGTGGACTCCTTGCCGGCGTCGTCCTTCACGGTGATTTCGTGGGCGTCGCGCGCGGCCTTGGAGATGCGCCCCCAGCCCTTGATATAAGAGACTTTGTTCTTCTTCAGCAGGAATTCGATGCCGGTGGTGTTCTGCTTCACCACGTCGTCCTTGCGCGCCAGCATCTTGGCGAGATCGACCTCGACCTTGCCGACATTGATGCCGTGCGCGGCAAACCCATGGGTGGCTTCCTCGACGAAGTGCGAGGACTGCAGCAGCGCCTTGGAGGGGATGCAGCCGACGTTGGTGCAGGTGCCGCCGAGGGCGCCGCGGCCCTCGATGCAAGCGGCCTTCAGGCCGAGTTGGGCCGCGCGGATCGCGCAGACATAACCGCCGGGGCCGCCGCCGATCACGATCACGTCGAAATTCTCAGCCATGAAAAGAGTCCTTTACGCCTGTGGCGGGGCCGGCTGCGTCAGCGTCTCACCGACATAAATGAAGCTGCCCGGGGGGCGCTCTTGGAGGTAAGCCTGCCGGAAGTAGGGAGCAAAGCGATTCTGCCACCACTCTGTGGGCTGGATGATGAGGTGGGCGTTGCGCCCGTCGGGCAAGGATTTCATCGCCGGCCGGGTGGCCACAAGGAAGAACACACAGCGGGGCCGCAGGGCCACCATGCTTTGGAGCACGTCATCGAGACGCTCCGGCTCGACGTGTTCCATGACGTCCAAGGCCACGACCGCGTCGACGGGAGTTGTCGGCAGCGTGTCCTTGCCGGGGATGGCGGGGTCGTATTCCAGCACGACGAGTTCGGGATTGGCCGCGAGCACCGCGGGCTTGAGCGTGCCTTTGCCGCAGCCGTAGTCGAGCAGCACTTTGAGCCCGTTCTGGCGCGCCAAACTGACGACCAGCGGTGCATCCTTGAAGGCTTTTGCACCGTAGTCGTCGCGTTCGTCGTGCAGCCGCCGGTTGATGGCTACATATTCGGGCGAGATGAGATCGGGCGCCACCGCGGGGAACCGCTCAGGTATCGATCAGCAGGCGGCTCGGGTCCTCGAGCGCTTCCTTCACGCGCACCAGGAACGTGACCGCCTCGCGGCCGTCGACGATGCGGTGATCATAGGAGAGCGCCAGGTACATGATCGGGCGCGCCACGATCGAGCCGTCGTCCAGCACCACCGCGCGCTGCTTGATGTTGTGCATACCCAGGATGCCCGATTGCGGCGTGTTGAGGATCGGCGTCGACAGCATCGAGCCGTAGATGCCGCCGTTGGTGATGGTGAAGGTGCCGCCGGTCATGTCCTCGATGGTGAGCTTGCCGTCGCGGGCCTTGCGCCCGAGGCCGGAGATTTCGGCTTCGATCTCGGCGTAGGACTTGGTGTCGCAATCGCGCACCACGGGCACAACCAGGCCCTGGGGCGTGCCGACGGCGACGCCGATGTCGTAGTAGTTCTTGTAGACCAGCTCATCGCCCTGGATTTCGGCGTTGATGGCGGGCAATTCCTGCAGCGCCTGGACGCAGGCTTTCACGAAGAAGGACATGAAGCCCATCTTCACGCCGTGCTTCTTCTCGAAGCCGTCCTTGTACTTGTTGCGCAGCGCCATCACCGCCGACATGTCGGCTTCGTTGAAGGTGGTGAGCATCGCCGCGGTGTTCTGGGCTTCCTTCAGGCGTTCGGCGATCTTCTTGCGCAGGCGCGTCATCTTGACGCGCTCTTCGCGCGGACCGCGGTCGGGTACGGTTGCCTTCACGGCGCGGTCGCCGCCGGCGGCGATATATTGCAGCACGTCGGCCTTGGTCAGGCGGCCGTTCTTGCCGGTGGCCGGGATTTTCTTCGGGTCGAGGCCGTGATCGTCGACCAGATGACGCACGGCGGGCGCGAGCGGATAGTCGGCGGCCAGGGACGGCGCGGGCGAAGGCGTGGCCTTCGGCGCCGGCGCCGGCGCCGCCTTGGGAGCGGGAGCAGGAGCGGGAGCCGGAGCCGGAGCGGCCGCAGCCTTCGGCGCAGGAGCCGGCGCGGGCGCGGGGGCGGCTTTCGGGGCGTCGGCCTTTTTGGCGGGCGCGGCGGCGCCGCCTTCCGACAGCGCACCCAAGACCGCGCCGACCTTCACTTCGGCGCCGGCATCGGCGGTGATTTCAGACAGGGTTCCGGCCGCCTCCGCGCGCACCTCAACGGTGACCTTATCGGTCTCCAGTTCGACCAGCGGCTCGTCCATGGCGACCGCGTCGCCCACTTTCTTGAACCACTTGGCGACCGTCGCTTCGCTGACGGATTCCCCCAAGGTGGGCACTTTGATATCGGCCATGACGTCCCTCGAATGTTTTGGGCGCGTCCCCCGCGCCCGTTTTTTATGTCGTTGTTTTTATTCTGCCGCGAGCTTGCCGATCTTGGAGAGGCGGCGGAAGGGCTGCGGGATCTGCTCGAGCGGGGTGTTCAGCGCCCACTCGCAGAGTTGGTTCTGTTCGCGCACGTGGATCTTCATCAGGCCGGTTGCCGGCGACGCGGCGGGCGGCCGGCCGGCGTAGACCGGGCGTTTGGCTTTGACGTCGAGCCCGTCGAGCGCGTATTCGAGGCGGCGGTCGACGAAGGTCCAGGAGCCCATGTTGGCGGGCTCTTCCTGGCACCAGATGACCTCGGCGTTCTTGTACTTGGCGAATTCGCGCGCCAGCGTCTCTTTCGGCCACGGATAGATCTGCTCGACGCGCACGATGGCGACGTCGTCGATGCCCTTGTCTTCGCGCGCCTGGAGGAGATCGTAATAGACCTTGCCGGTGCAGACGACGACGCGGCGCACCTTGGCCGCGGGCGCGAGCTTCTCGGTTTCGCCGTAAACGCGCTGGAAGCTGGTCTGTTCGTTCATCTCTTCGAGGGTCGAGATGCAGCGCTTGTGACGCAGCAGCGACTTCGGCGTCATGATCACCAGCGGCTTGCGGAAGTTGCGGCGCATCTGGCGGCGCAGGGCGTGGAAGTAGTTGGCCGGCGTGGTGAGGTTGCAGACCTGCCAGTTGTCCTGCGCCGACAACTGCAGATACCGCTCCATGCGCGCCGAGGAGTGCTCGGGGCCCTGGCCCTCGAAGCCGTGCGGCAGCAGCATGACCAGGCCGCACAGGCGCAGCCACTTGCTTTCGCCCGAGTTGATGAACTGGTCGATGATCATCTGCGCGCCGTTCGAGAAGTCGCCGAACTGCGCTTCCCAGATCGTCAGGGTGTTGGGATCGGCGAGGCTGTAGCCGTATTCGAAGCCGAGGATGGACAATTCCGACAGCGGGCTGTCGATGACGACGAACGGCGCCTGTTTGCCGGGGCGGATGTTGTTGAGATAGACGTAACGCTCTTCGGTGTTCTGATCGATCAGCACCGACTGGCGCTGCGAGAAGGTGCCGCGGCCGCAATCCTGGCCGGAGAGGCGCACGGCGTTGCCTTCGACGCACAAGGTGCCGTAGGCGAGCGCTTCGGCGGTTGCCCAGTCGATGTCCTTGCCGCTGTCGATGGCCTCTTTCTTGGCCTTGAGCTGGCGCACGATCTTGGGGTTCACCGCCCAGCCGTCGGGTGTCTTGCACAGCGCAGCACCCACTTCCTTCAGCAGGTCCATGGGCGCGCCGGTCTTGTCGTCGCGGAATTCCTCCTCCTCGCCCATCTGCGCGAGGCCCTTCCAGGCCCCTTCCAGCCAATCGGCCTTGTTGGGCTTGAAGCTGGCGGCGGATTCGAAGTCGGCTTCCATCATGTGCATGAACTTCGACATCATCAGGTCGGCTTCTTGCTGGCTGAAGAGGCCTTCCTTCACCAGCTTCTGGGCGTAGATCGTGCGCACGGAGGCGTGGCTTTCGATCGCCTTGTACATCAAGGGCTGGGTGAATTTCGGCTCGTCGCCTTCGTTGTGTCCGAAGCGGCGGTAGCAGACCATGTCGACGACGACGTCGGTGCCGAATTCCTGGCGGAACTCCATTGCCAGCCGCGCGCAGTAGACCGTGGCTTCGGGGTCGTCGGCGTTGACGTGGAAGATCGGCGCTTCGACCATCTTCGCGATGTCGGTGCAATAGAGGCCGGAGCGGCTGTACTGCGGCGTGGTGGTGAAGCCGATCTGGTTGTTGATGACGAAGTGGAGCGTGCCGCCGGTGGTGTAGCCTTTGATCTGCGAGAAGCCGAAGCACTCGGCGATGATGCCTTGGCCGGCGAACGCGGCGTCGCCGTGGATGAGCAGGCCCATGCACTGCTTGCGCTCGGTGTCGCCCATCTGCTCCTGCTTGGCGCGCACCTTGCCGAGCACGACGGGGTCGACGACCTCGAGATGCGACGGGTTGGCGGTGAGCGAGAGGTGCACGACGTTGCCGTCGAACTCACGGTCGGCGGAGGTGCCGAGGTGGTACTTCACGTCGCCCGAACCTTCGACGCTTTCGGGGTTCGGCGAATTGCCCTGGAACTCGGAGAACAGTGCGCTGAACGGCTTGTGCATGACGTTGACGAGCACGTTGAGGCGGCCGCGGTGGGCCATGCCGATCACGATCTGTTTCAGGCCGAGCTGGCCGCCGCGCTTGATGATCTGCTCCAGCGCCGGGATCGCGGCTTCGCCGCCGTCGAGGCCGAAGCGCTTGGTGCCGGTGTATTTGATGCCGAGGAACTTCTCGAAGCCCTCGGCTTCGGTGAGGCGTTCGAGGATCGCCTTCTTGCCGGAATCGGAGAAGGCGGGCTCGAGGCGGTCCTTCTCGAAGCGGCGCACCAGCCAATCGCGCTGTTTGGGATGCTGGATGTGGTTGAACTCGACGCCAATCGTGCCGCAATAGGTTTGCCGGCAGGCATCCAGGATCTGCTGCAGCGTGGCCTTCTCGAAACCCATCACGCCGCCGAGATGGATCTCGCGCTTGAGATCGGCATCGGTGAAGCCATGGGTGCGGTAATCGAGTTCGGGATGCTGTGCGGTCTTTTCCTTGGCCAGCGGATCGAGGTTGGCGATCTGGTGGCCGCGCGCGCGGTAGGCGCGGATCAGCTGCAGCGCATGGATGGAATCTTCGGTCTGCTTGCGGACCGCGGCCATGTCGACACCCGCGGGCGCGGCGGCGCCGTTGGACTTCGCGGCCTTATCGCCTTTGCCCTTCGCAGGCGCAGCTTCTTCGGCGACGCCGATGATGGCCGCATCGGACGGCGCCCAGCTCGCACCCTCGATGTCCTTGAGCAGGTCGGCTTCCTCGTCGGCCAGATCGCGGAAAAAGCTTTGCCAGCTCGGATCGACGGCCGAGGGGTTCTTGAGATATGTGGCATACAACTCCGCGATAAAGGTCGCGTTTGCGCCAGTCAGAAAGGAGGCGTCCACGGATGAGGTCCTAAAGGTCCAGTGTGAGGTCCCAGCGCTTGGGCGAAAGCTCCCGGGACAGGGCTTCCGGCTCGAGCGGCCAACCGTCCGTAGTCATAGACGAATATCCCCTTGGGGACAATGACTTAGGTGGCAAAGCTGAGGTTTGTCACAGAGCCGAAGCAGAAAACGCGGGGCGGCCGGGCGTGCCTGCGAATATTCGGACATTCCATTTTAGAATCAATGGCCTGAAAGAGATCAAGGTGAGGCTATGCCGTAGACCGAAGGATCGGTGGGGTAGCCCAACAGTTCCGCGTCACGCTCCACCAGCTTGGCCACGATGGCGAAGGTGCCGGGGGTGTAGAGGCTTGGCCAGGCGGCGTGGTAGCTCTGATTGAAGTGGTCGAGCGCCAAGGTGGCGATGCCCAGCCGGGCCTTAACGGCGGCGAAATCCGCCGCCAGCGACTCGTAGCGGCCCAAGAAGCTGACCGCCACCGCGCCGTTCTCATCGGTGACAAAGGGATGCTGCAGCCCGGCCCAGTGGGCGCCGTCGGAGGACGCCAAAACCCGCTTCACATATTTTCGGAAGTCGCCGGCGGCCTCGGCTTCCTTGTGGCCGGCGACGCCTGGGTTGATCAGGCGGTAGTGGAACCACGACACCGCGACGTCCCAGGGGTTCCGCACGAAGGCGAACGAGTAGTAGCGATCGTATTCTTCCCGCCCGAGCACTTTGATGAAGTGCTTTGCCGCGGCGTGTTCACCGAGATCGGCGGCGGCGGCGGGCAATCCGGTTTTCGCGGCGCGGGCCTTACGCGCCGCGAGTCCCTGGTCGCGCACGGGGAAGAATGCATCGTGGATCGACAGAGCGGCGTTGATGGACGTGCCGGCGGCCTTGGGCACGTGGATGAAGATGAAGCGCTTGTCGGGCGAAAGGATCAAGAGCCGCCGAAGGTGATCGTCCAGCTGGCGAGCAGCGAGTTCACGCCCGGGTTCTTGCGGTGGGTGTTGGCATTGGAGATGTGGTAGATGCCGAAGCCCAGGCGGCCGTTGTCGGTGACGGCGTAACTGACCTGCGCGGCGACGTGGAACTCGAAGGTGCCGCCGAGAAACAGCCTGCTGTTGCCTTGCTCGTAGATCCCGGGGCCGCCTTCGAGCACGGCTTCCCAGCGGTCCTGGTTGCCGAAGACAAAAGGCGCGGCAAGGCCGACGTAACCGAAGAACGAGCCGCTGCTTTGCCCGGCCGCACCCACGATCGGCTTGAACCCGCGAAAGCTGTCGGTGCCGAAAAGGTTCTGCAAAATGCCCTGGCTGAAGCGGTAGGTCGCGCGCGCCTCGAGCTGGTTGGGGTCGCTCGCCACGCCGAACCCGAACACACCGACGCCGAGCATCAGGCGCGAATCATCGGGGCCTTGCGCGCGGGCGGCGGGCGTAATGCTCATTGCCGCGAGCAGAAACAGCAGCGCGGCAATGAGCGGACGGTGCGGGATGAAAGTCACGAAGGGCTTAGCCCTTCATGGCTTTGATCATGGTGGAGCCGAGCGATGCCGGGGAGTCGGCGATCAGGAATCCGGCGCTGCGCATGGCTTCGAACTTGTCGGCCGCCGTGCCTTTGCCGCCGGAGATGATCGCGCCGGCGTGGCCCATGCGGCGTCCCGGAGGCGCGGTCGAACCGGCGACGAAACCGACGATCGGCTTTTTCTTCTTGGCCGCCTTGTAGAAAGCCGCGGCGTCTTCCTCGGCGTTGCCGCCGATTTCGCCGATCATGATGATGCCTTGGGTTTCGTCGTCGCCCAGGAACATGTCGAGGCAGTCGATGAAATTGGTGCCGTTCACCGGGTCGCCGCCGATGCCGATGCAGGTCGTCTGGCCGAGGCCGGCGGCGGTGGTCTGCGCGACGGCTTCATAGGTGAGCGTGCCGGAGCGCGAGACGATGCCGATCTTGCCGCGCAGATGGATGTGGCCGGGCATGATGCCGATCTTGCACTCGCCCGGCGTGATCACGCCCGGGCAGTTCGGCCCGACCAGGCGGGTCTTCGAGCCGTTCAGAGCGCGTTTGACCTTGACCATGTCGAGCACCGGGATGCCCTCGGTGATGCAGACCGCGAGGCGGATTTCGGCATCGATGGCTTCGAGAATCGCGTCCGCCGCAAACGGCGGCGGGACGTAGATCACCGTGGCGTCGGCGCCGGTCTTCTTCTTGGCGTCGGCGACGGTGTCGAACACCGGCAGATCGAGATGCGTGGAGCCGCCTTTGCCGGGCGTGACGCCGCCGACCATCTTGGTGCCGTAGGCGATGGCCTGTTCCGAGTGGAACGTGCCCTGGCTGCCGGTGAAGCCCTGGCAGATGACCTTGGTATTCTTATCGATGAGAACCGACATTACGCGGCCTCCTTCACGGCCTTGACCACCTTTTGGGCGGCGTCGGCGAGGTTGTCCGCGGAAATGATCGGCAGGCCGGAGTCGGCCATGATCTTCTTTCCCAGCTCGACGTTGGTGCCTTCGAGGCGAACCACGAGCGGCACGTTGAGGCTGATCTCGCGCGCGGCCGAAACCACGCCCTCGGCGATCACGTCGCAGCGCATGATGCCGCCGAAGATGTTGACCAGGATGCCTTCGACGTTGGGATCGGAAAGGATGATCTTGAAGGCGCGCGTGACGCGTTCCTTGGTCGCCCCGCCGCCGACGTCGAGGAAGTTGGCGGGCGAGCCGCCGTACAGCTTGATGATGTCCATGGTCGCCATGGCCAATCCGGCGCCGTTGACCATGCAGCCGATCGAGCCGTCGAGCTTGATGTAGTTGAGATCGTGCTTGGAGGCTTCGAGCTCCATCGGATCCTCTTCATCCTCGTCGCGCATCTCGACGATCTCGGGATGACGGTAGAGCGCGTTGGAATCGAAGTTCATCTTGGCGTCCAGCGGCAGCACGTCGCCGTCGGCGGTGACCACCAGCGGGTTGATCTCGAGCATCGAGGCATCGGTCTCGAGGAAGGCGCGGTACAGCGCCATCAGCAGCTTGGTCGCCGACTTGATCTGGTTGTCCTTGAGGCCCAGCGCGAAGGCGATCTTGCGGCAGTGGAAGCCCTGGATGCCGGTGGCCGGGTCGATGCTTTGGAAAACGATCTTTTCCGGAGTGTTGTGCGCGACGTCTTCGATGTTCACGCCGCCTTCGGTCGAGGCCATGATGGTGACGCGGCTGTTGCTGCGGTCGACCAGCATCGAGAGGTAAAGCTCGCGCGCGATGTTGCAGCCGGATTCGATGTAGACGCGCTTGACCTTCTTGCCGGCTTCGCCGGACTGGATGGTGACCAGCGTATTGCCGATCATCTGCTTGGCGTTTTCCTTCACGTCGGCGATGGACTTGACGACGCGCACGCCGCCCTTGCCGCCGGCGGAAGCCTCCTTGAAGGTGCCTTTGCCGCGGCCGCCGGCGTGGATCTGCGACTTGACCACGAAGACGCTGGTCTTCAGGCCTTGCGCGACTTTTTCCGCCTCTTCCGGCGTGTAAGCGACGCCGCCGTCGAGCACGGGCACGCCGTACTTCTTCAGCAGCTGCTTGGCTTGGTACTCATGAATGTTCATCGGTGAAAACCGTCCGGTTGGGGATTTAGAGACTCTTGTCGATGCCTTTGCAGGCGGTGACCAGGCCGCGCACGGCGGCGACGGATTTGTCGAACATCGCTTTTTCCTCGGCGTTCAGCGAAATCTCGACGATGCGTTCGACGCCCTTCGCGCCGATCACCACCGGCACGCCGACGTAGAGGTCCTTCTCGCCGTACTGGCCGTTGATGTAAGCGGCGCACGGCAGCACGCGCTTTTTGTCCTTGAGGTAGGCTTCGGCCATCTGGATGCCCGAGGCGGCCGGGGCGTAGAACGCCGAACCGGTCTTGAGCAGGCCGACGATCTCGGCGCCGCCGTCGCGGGTGCGCTGGACGATCTTGTCGAGCTTCTCCTGGGTGGTCCAACCCATCTTGATCAGGTCGGGCAGCGGGATGCCGGCAACGGTGGAGTAGCGCACCAAGGGCACCATGGTGTCGCCGTGGCCGCCGAGCACGAAGGCGGTGACGTCTTCGACCGAGACCTTGAACTCCTCGGCGAGGAAGGTGCGGAAGCGCGCTGAGTCGAGCACGCCGGCCATGCCGACCACCATGTTGTGGGGCAGGCCCGAGAACTCGCGCAGCGCCCAGACCATGGCGTCGAGCGGATTGGTGATGCAGACCACGAAGGCCTTGGGTGCGTGCTGCTTGATGCCCGCGCCGACCTGCGCCATGACCTTGAGGTTGATGCCGAGGAGGTCGTCGCGGCTCATGCCGGGCTTACGCGGCACGCCGGCGGTGACGATGATCACATCGGAGCCGGCGATGGCGGAATAGTCATTGGCGCCGGAATAGCTGGCGTTGACGCCTTCGACCGGGGTCGACTGGAGGATGTCGAGGGCTTTGCCCTGGGGGACGCCTTCGGCGATGTCGAACATGACGACGTCGCCCAACTCCTTCAAACCAATGAGATGAGCCAGGGTTCCGCCGATGTTGCCGGAACCGATCAGCGCGATTTTGCTGCGTGCCATGTTGTCCCCAATAAATTTAAATCTGGTCGGTGGGCGGCCGCAGGGATGCCGGAAAGCGCCCCGAGTGCGGCTGCGAAGTGAGCCGCCGTGGTAGCGCGAATCCGGGGCCCAGGGCAAGCAAATGAAACCGCCGGCCAAGCATTTGACAGGCCACGAGGATTCGCCAATTCGAAGGGGCTCGCGCGGGCTTGCTTTCCTCGGCTCTGCCGCTGCTCTAAGCTTTTTGCCGGAACGGGGCGTGAGGCAGGCTGGGAAGGACGCTGATGCTGCGTGCGGGCTGGTTAACCGCTTTGCTTTTGGCGCTGCTCGGCGGGTCCCTTCCGGCGCGAGCGCAGCCGCTGCCCATCGATCCCGCGGCCCGCTGCGAGCGCCCCGGCGGCGGAAGCATCCTGTGTGCGCTGAAAACATATCTCGCCTGCGTCCTTTACGACGCGCCGGCGCTGTGCAGCGCCGTGAAGCTCGAAGGGGCCGTGGCGCGCGACAACGTGCCCGACACCGTGGACACCGAGGTGTTGAACGCGCCGTGGGATGTGTCGCTCGAGCGCCTGATGCCCGAGGGCTTTGCCTTACACCTTTATGATGCCGGCCTGGTGGATCTGAATCGCTTCGACGGGGCGGTGGCGCGCAATCCGTCCGACATCGGAGGCTTTCTGCACGAATTGGTGCTCGATGTGCCCGAGCCCAATGTGAACGGCTTGGTCTACCGCATGTCGTTCTTTCTGCTGCGCGTGGGCGACGCCTGGCAAATGAAGTCCTGGACGACGACCCGCGCCGGGGCCTGCGAGGGCGCGGCCGCCGCCTGGTCGCCCTGCCGCTGGTTCGTGCGCGGTGTGCGGCCGCGCGATGTCATTGCCGCCAAAGACAAACTCGTGTGGGCCTCGCCGCGGCTTCCCGGCCACGACGACTACCCCCAGCAAGGCTTGGATCTCAAACTCGGCATGCCGAACCAGCCGGTGACCGCCTTCATCGCCGGCACGATCCTGCGCCGCGTGCTCAAGTACCCCGACACCCCGCTTTACGATTGGGTGGTGATCCAGGGCGAAGGGGCGCGGTCCAATATGACCATGAAGCTCGCCATGGTCGGCCGCGACGGGCCGCCGGCGGGCGCCCGCGTCGACGCCGCCGCCCCCTTAGGCCGGCCTGAATGGCTGGACGCCGAACATCCGGGCGCGGGCAAATTTGTTCATATAGAATTGCTGCGCGACGGCCAGCAGATCGATCCGCGCACGGTGATGCGCGAGCGCAAGCAGGAGAGTGCACAGTGAAGACTCCCGTAGCGGTTCTCCTCGCGGTCTTGCTGACCACGACGGCTTTTGCGGCGGACACCGGCCTGCCGGACCTCACCTCTTATGTGCTTGTGCGCAACGACACCCGCGCCGAGGTCAGCGTCAACCAGGCCGCCGACATCCTGAAAGACTACGACGTCATCTTCATCGGCGAGGCGCACGAACATCCCGGCAATCATCTGGCGGAGATGGCGCTGTTCCGCGCGATCTATGAGCGCGCGCCCAATCTCACGCTGTCGATGGAGCAGTTCGAACGCGACGCCCAAGGGGTGCTCGACAACTATCTCGCCGGCAAGATCGGTGAGAACCCGTTTGTGCGCGATTCCCACGCTTGGAGCAATTACACCACCAGCTACCGGCCGCTGATCGAGTTCGCCAAGGAGCACAAGCTGCCGGTGATCGCGGCCAATGCGCCGGGCATGGTGGTGCGCTGCGTGGGCAAGGAAGGCGCCGCCTTCCTCGCGCGCATGAAACCCGAGCAGCGCGGCTGGGCCGCGGCGGAACTGCATACGCAGGAAGGCCCCTACCGCGACAAGTTCCTGGGCTTCGTCGGCAGCGACGAAGGCCACGGCGGCGACGGCGGGCCGGATACAGGCAAGCCGCGCAAGGCGCCGAGCGAAAGCGCGCTCAAAAGCTTTGCCGCGCAGGTGACGCGCGACGACACCATGGCGGAATCGATCGCGCAGCACATCGCCAAGAATCCCGGGCGCAAGGTGGTGCAGATCAACGGCTCGTTCCACAGCGCCGGTTTTCTCGGCACGGTCGAGCGGCTGCAGATGCGCATGCCGAACCTGAAGATCGCCGTGGTCAACCCCGAACCCGTCGAGCAGCCGACCGACCTGAAGGTCGACGACAAAAAAGCCAAGGGCGGCACATTCACGCTGCTGATCCGCGAGCTGCCGGAGTTCTACGCCAGCGAGGCCGAAATGAAAGACGCCATCAAACGCCAGATGGCCGCGCGCAAGAAGGCGGTCTGCGAACTGTAGCTCACTCGACGTGACGCTGCCTGATGTAGTCGGCGGCCTGCATCTCGATCAGGCGCGACGCGGTGCGGTGGAATTCGAATCCGCCTTCATGACCGGAATAAAGCTCGGTCGGCGCCACCGCCGCGGAACACACCAGGGCGGTGCGGTGCTCGTACAGCGCGTCGATGAGGGTGACGAAGCGCCGGGCTGAATCCTTCTTGTCCTCGTTCATCTGCGGGATGTCCTTGAGGATCAGCGTCGAGAACTGCGCGGCGATGGCGAGATAGTCGCTGGGGCCCAGGGGCTGCTCGCAGAGATCGCGGAAAGTGAAGCGCGCGACTTCGTGCGCCGCCGCGGGCACGGTGATGCGCCGCCCCGGCACCTGCACGTAGTCGGGCTCCGGCGGCGCATCGTCGGTGAGCCTTGCCCAGGCCGCATCCAAGGCCGCGTCCGCGGGCGGACCCAGCGGCGTATGATAAACGGTCTGGCCGGCGAGGCGCCCGAGCCGGTAGTCCTGGGCGGCTTCGAGGGCGAGGATATCGAGCTTTTCCTTGATGATCGCGATGAACGGCACGAAACGCTCGCGCTGCAGCCCGTGTTTGTAGAGATCGTCGGGGTGGCGGTTCGAGGTGGCCACGACCACCACGCCGCGCTCGAACAGCTTCTGGAACAGCCGCCCGACGATCATGGCATCGGCGATGTCGCGCACCTCGAGCTCGTCAAGGCACAGCAATGTCGCGTTGTCCGCAATGCCGTCCGCCATCCCCGGGATCGGGTCGCCTTCGTCCTCGTACATCGGCATCTGGCGGCGGCGGTGGATCTCGGCGTGGATGTCGCGCATGAAGGCGTGGAAGTGCACGCGCTCTTTCGCCGTGATCGGCGCGGTCTCGTAGAACAGGTTCATCAGCATCGATTTGCCGCGTCCCACGCCGCCGTAGAGGTAGAGGCCTTGGGGCGGCGCCGATTCATTCCGGCTTCCAAGCCCGAAGCGCTCCATCCAGCCCTTCCTGCCGCTCTTGGGCGCATAGCCCTTCAGCGCATGGGCGAGGCTGGTGAGTTTCTCCGCCGCCAATTCCTGCGCGGTATCGGCTTTCAACGCGCCGGAGGTCACCAGTGCGCGGTAGCGGGAAAGAGGCGTATCAGTCATGGCGGGATGTCAAAAACAAACGTGCCGCCCCCCGATGAGGAGCGGCACGGCGTGTTCAATCGGCAAAGGCGGCTTAGCCGTCCTTGTTGATCTTCTCGATCAGGTCTTTCAGGGTCTTTTCGGATTGATCGTTGGGCACCTGGCAGGTGCCGGCGGCATTGTGACCGCCGCCGCCGTACTTCAGGCACAGCTCACCGACGTTGGTCTTCGAGGAGCGGTCGAAGATCGACTTGCCGATGGCGAACACCGTGTTCTGCTTCTTCAGGCCCCACATCACATGGATCGAGATGTTGGTCGCCGGGAACAGGGCGTAGATCAGGAAGCGGTTGCAGGCCCAGATGGTTTCCTCTTCGCGCAGATCGAGGATGACCAGGTTCTTGTGCACCGTCGAGCAGCGCTTGATCTGCTCCTTGGCCTTGGCTTCGTGTTCGACATACAGATCGACGCGCTCGACCACGTCGGGCAGCATGAGGATGTCTTCCACCGACATTTGCACGCATTTGTCGATGAGTTCCATCATCAGTTGGTAATTCGAAATGGTGAACTCCCGGAACCGGCCCAAACCCGTACGCGCGTCCATGATGAAGTTCATCAGGTCCCAGCCCTGGGGGTTCAGGACTTCGTCCTTGTTGAACTGGGCGGCGTCGCCCTTGTCGACCGCGGCCATCAGGGCGTCGGAGATACGCGGAATCTTCTTTTTGCCGCCGTAATAATCGTAAACGACGCGCGCCGCCGAGGGGGCGTTCTTGTCGATGATGTGATTGGCCTTTTTGCCGACGCGGATGGTCTCGCTTTCATGATGGTCGAAAGCCAGGTGCACCCCTTCGACGAAGGGCAGGTTGGTGGTGATGTCGCGGTTGGTGATCTCGATGACGCCGTCCTGCATGTCCTTCGGGTGAACGAACTTGATCTCGTCGATCAAGTTCAGTTCCTTCAGGATCGCGGCGCAGACGAGGCCGTCGAAATCGCTGCGCGTAACCAGCCGGTATTTCCCTGCGGACATCGAAAACTCCCCTCGACAAATTGGCGTCCCGGCGAAAAGATAAACAGGACGGGGGGTTAAGACAACGCCCCATCGCCGGAGGGCCGATTTCGGGTCTTCGCCCGGGCCTGTGGATAACAAGGTTGGAACGGCCAATGGCAGTTTTGCGACGATTTGGCGCATCCCCCGGTCCGAAAGGACACACTTGGGGGCGTTCGCTCTGTCTGGTCATGACCCTGGCGGTGCTCGCGGGCTGCGGAACGGCTCCTTATGTCGACAGCCGCCGTGAAGCCGGGCAAAAAGAGCCCGTCGGCGCCTCGACGCCGAACATGGTCGCGATTTGCTACAGCAAGAGCGGCGCCGACCGCAACGACCTGCAAAAACTCGCGAATTCGGAGTGCGCCAAAACCAGCCGGGTGGCCCGGCTCGACCACGAGGAGCGCTGGACCTGCACGCTGCTCACGCCGCGGCGCATTTTTTACAGTTGCGTGGCTAAACCGTAGGTCAAACCATCGCGTGCCGCGTTATGGGTGCAACCCGCTTAGACCCCAGAGGTCTCGATGTTGCGCCTTGGAGCCATGTCCGTTGCAATCGCCGCCGGCGTCGGCGTTTTTCTCGCCGCGCAACAGTTGCATGTGATTCCTGAGGCTTGGTCCGAGGAAAGCTCCGCCAGCCTGGCGGTTTATCATCTCAGCGACCGCGCCAGCGCTTACGATGCGGCCATCGCCGCCTCTCCAGACGACTACATGGTTTATTACCGGCGCGGCCTGCACTACAGGACGCAGGGTCAGATGGAGCGCTCGCTCGCCGATCTCGACCGCGCCGTTGCCCTGAGCCCGAAGCCGCAAAGCCGCGCCCTGTTGGGCGATGAAGCCCAGAACACGCTTTCGCTTGAAACCCGCACGCTGAACCGGGTGGTCTTTGTGCATTTGATGCGGGCTGACGTCCTTACGGTCCTCGGCCGCCAGACGGAGGCGCTGGAGGAGCTGAACCGCGCCATCGCCCTGGATGAACGCAAATACAGTGCGGTCTTTGCCCGCGCCGCGCTGCTGACCGCGATGGGCCGTTACGATGAAGCCATCGCCGACTACGACGCGCTGCTGGCGCGCCGTCCGGAAGTCGCCTGGAGCTTCGGCCGCGGCCGGGCGAAATATGAAAAGGGCGACTACACGGCCGCCGCCGCCGACTTCGCCGCCGCATCCCACGCGCAGCCTGAGGACGACGAATTCAGAAGCTGGTTGACCAAGGCTTCGCTGCGCGCCGAAATCGCCGCGCAATAAAAAAGCCGCTCCACCGAGAGCGGCTTTTTTGTCTCTGAAATCCGACCCGACTAGCCGACGCGTTCGACCAGCTTCATCTTGATGTCGGCGATGGCCTTCGCCGGGTTCAAGCCTTTGGGGCAGGTATTGGTGCAGTTCATGATGGTGTGGCAGCGGTACAGCTTGAACGGATCTTCGAGCTGGTCCAGCCGCTCGCCGGTGGCTTCGTCGCGGCTGTCGTTGATCCAGCGCGCGGCCTGCAGAAGGATGGCGGGGCCCAGATAACGGTCGCCGTTCCACCAATAGGAGGGGCAGCTGGTGGTGCAGCAGAAACACAGGATGCATTCCCAGAGGCCGTCGAGCTTCTCGCGCTCTTCCGGCGACTGCAGGCGCTCGCCCGAGGACGGCGGCGGGGTGTCCGCCTTCATCCACGGCTCGATCGAGGCATACTGCGCGTAGACATGGGTGAGGTCGGGCACCAGGTCCTTGATCACCGGCATGTGCGGCAGCGGATAGACCTTGACCGCGCCTTTGCAGTCTTCGATCGGCTTCAGGCAGGCGAGCGTATTGCCGCCGTCGATGTTCATCGAGCACGAGCCGCAGATGCCTTCGCGGCAGGAGCGGCGCAGCGTCAGCGACTGATCGACCTCGTCCTTGATCTTCAGGAGCGCGTCGAGAACCATCGGCCCGCAGGTATCGAGATCGACGTCGTAGCTGTCGATGCGCGGGTTGGCGCCGCTGTCGGGATCATAGCGGTAGATGTCGAAGCGCTTGACGTTCTTGGCGCCGGCCGGTGCGGGGAACGTCTTGCCCTTGGTGGGCTTGGAATTCTTGGGGAGCGAAAATTCAACCATGGTGGTGCTCCTTTAATACACGCGCGCTTTGGGCGGGATGTACTTCACGTCGTTGGTGAGCGTGTAGGTGTGGACCGGACGGTAATCCAGCTTCACCTTCCAGTCGCTGCCCACCCAAGCCAGCGTGTGCTTCATCCAGTTCTCGTCGTCGCGGTTCGGGAAGTCCTCGTGCGCGTGGGCGCCGCGGCTTTCGTGGCGCGCTTCGCCCCCGACGATGGTCGCGAGCGCGCAGGCCATCAGGTTCTCGAGCTCGAGGGCTTCGATCAGATCGGTATTGAAGATCAGCGAGCGGTCGGAGACCTTGAGATCGCGCACGCTGGCCGCGATCTGGCCCATCTTCTCGGCGCCCTCTTTCAGCGTCTTCGACGTGCGGAACACGGCGGCATCGTTCTGCATGGTGCGCTGCATGTTCTTGCGGATCTGCGCGGTGGTCATCGAACCGTTGGCGTTGCGGATGCGGTCGAGGCGCGACAGCGCCAGATCGGCCGCGTCCTTGGGCAGCTGCCGGTGCGGCATGCCCTTCTTGATCAGGTCTTTCGCGCGCAACGCGGCGGCCCGGCCGAAGACGACGAGATCGAGCAGGGAATTGGTGCCCAGGCGGTTGGCGCCGTGCACCGAAACGCTGGCGGCTTCGCCGATCGCCATCAGGCCGGGGATGACATTGTCGGGCTTGCCCGGTTGCGGGTTGATGGCTTCGGCCATGTAGTTAGTCGGGATGCCGCCCATGTTGTAGTGCACGGTGGGCAGCACCGGGATCGGCGCCTTGGTGGCATCGACGCCGGCGAAGACCTTCGCCGTTTCGGTGATGCCCGGCAGGCGCTGGTGCAGAACTTCGGCGCCGAGATGCTCGAGGTGAAGAAGGATGTGGTCCTTCTCCGGCCCGACGCCGTGGCCTTCGCGGATCTCCATGGTCATGGCGCGTGAGACGACGTCGCGCGAGGCCAGGTCCTTGGCGGTCGGCGCATAGCGCTCCATGAAGCGTTCGCCGTGGCTGTTGGTGAGGTAGCCGCCTTCGCCGCGCGCACCCTCGGTGATCAGTACGCCCGCGCCGTAGACGCCGGTGGGGTGGAACTGCACGAATTCCATGTCCTGGAGCGGCAGGCCGGCGCGCACGACCATGGCGTTGCCGTCGCCGGTGCAGGTGTGCGCCGAGGTGCAGGAGAAGTAAGCGCGGCCGTAGCCGCCGGTCGCCATGACGGTCTGATGCGCCTTGAAGCGATGGATCGTGCCGGTGGCCATGTCGAGGGCGACGACGCCCCGGCAGCCTTCGCTGTCCATCATCAGATCGATGGCGAAGAATTCGACGAAGAACTCGGCTTTGTGCTTCAGGCTTTGCTGATACAGCGTGTGCAGGATGGCGTGGCCGGTGCGGTCGGCGGCGGCGCAGGCGCGCTGTACCGGCGCCTCGCCGAAGTTGCGCATGTGGCCGCCGAAGGGGCGCTGATAGATCTTGCCGTCGGGCGTGCGGCTGAAGGGCACGCCGTAGTGCTCGAGTTCGTGCACCGCCGGGATCGCTTCGCGGCACATATATTCGATGGCGTCCTGGTCGCCGAGCCAGTCGGCGCCTTTCACCGTGTCGTACATGTGCCAGACCCAGTTGTCCTCGGCCATGTTGCCGAGGGCGGCGCCCACGCCGCCTTGGGCGGCGACGGTGTGACTGCGCGTCGGGAACACCTTGGTGATGCAGGCGGTCTTGAGGCCGTGCTGGACCATGCCGAAGGTGGCGCGCAGGCCGGCGCCGCCGGCGCCCACCACCACCACGTCGTATTCGTGGTCTACGATGTTGTATGCGGCCATGACGCTTAGCCTCCGAACGTGACGATCAGTGTGGATACGATGCCCAGCGCCATGAGGCCGTAGCAGGCGAGTTTGACGGCGATCGTGCTGCCGATGCGCCAGCCGTGGCTGACGACGTAGTCTTCGATCACCACCTGCACGCCCAGATGCGCGTGATGCAGCGCGGCGGCGAAGAAGAGGACCATGAGCGTGGTGTTCGAGGGGCGGCTGAGCCAGGCGCGGAACGTGTCGAAGTCGCTGTGCGCCAGGCCGACAACCGAAAAGACAAACCAGACCGTCAGCGGGATCAGCGCGAGGGCCGTGAGGCGCTGCACCCACCAGTGATGCAGACCGTCCTTGGCCGAGCCCAAACCACGCGCGCGGCCGAGCGGGGAACGAAGATTGTGAGGTGCGAACATGTGTGTGCCCCCTACCGCAACGCCAGGAGCCAGGTGAGCACGGTGAGCACGAGCGTGCTGACGATGACCACCAGGTTGGCGCGGTTGGTCTGGGCGATTTCGAAGTTCTTGCCGATGTCCCAGAACAGGTGCCGGATGCCGTTGCACAGGTGGTAGAACAGCGACAGCGAGAAGCCGAACAGGAAGAGGTAACCGAGCGGCGAGCCGATGAAACCCTGGAAGCGGCTGTACGCCTCCGCACCATAAGCCCCGGCGACAACCCACCACGTCAGCAGCAGCGTGCCGATCGTCAAACCCACGCCGGTGATGCGGTGGGTGATGGACAACCAGGCCGCTAAGGGCAGGCGATATACCTGCAAATGTGGCGACAGCGGACGGGCGGCGGGTTTCGCAGCTTGAGTCATGGCGGGTCCGATGCTCTGGCTTAGCCGGTGGTGGCTAAGGCTAGGTGTTTAAAGGACATTTTGACGGGCGGCGGCGTCCCCTGCCGCGCCCGCGCCATTACTACGCTGGCCCCCCAACCCAAGTCAATTAAAGGGAACTGCGGCCTCCGATGCCCCGTCTGCATGGCTTCTCGCCACCTTTGGCCGCCAAAGGCCGGTTTTGCCCCGATTTTGTCGTAATGCGTGCGTTGTACCTGCCATCGGACCCGGACCTTCGGGTCCGCGCAGAATTGTTCGCAGGCAAAATAAGGAGTGCTTACATGTTCAAGAACATCCTTCTTACGACTGCTTTGATCGCCTTCGCGGCGGCGCCGGCTTCGGCCCAGCTTCTGGGTGGCGGCGGCGCGGTCGGCGGTGCCGTCGGCGGCGCAGCCGGCGGCCTCGGCGGCAGCATCGGCGGTAATGTGGGCGGCAGCGGCAGCCTGGATGCCGGCCGCACGGTCGACACGACACGCGGCACGATCGACCGCGGCGTGGACACCGGCACGTCGGCCGCTGGCCGCACGGCCAATACCACGACCCGGGCCGCCGCAAAGGCCAAGGACAAGGCTGATGCCGAAGCGACCGCCGCCGCGCGCGCAGCGGCTTCCACCCACGCTTCGCCGCGCATCAACGCCAGCGGCAGCGCGAGTGGCACGAGCGGCAGCGTCTCGGGCGGCGCCGATGCCGGCAGCAGCGGTGCGGCGGTCGATCTCAAGGGCAGCGGCGCCGCGGACGGCGTCTCGGGCTCGCTGAGCGGCGCCGGCAGGATCGGCAAGTAATCTCGCGTTCTCTCCGGCATCCTTTGGACGCCGTCTGCCGACGGCGCCCCATTTTTATGAACCGCGCTGGAGGGTCGCGATGGCTTCCGCCTGCGCGATGACGCGTTCGGCCTCGCGCGCGTGCAGCCCTTCGACCAGCCGCCCATCGAGCACGGCGACGCCGGATCCTTTGGCTGCCGCTTCTTTGTAGGCGGCGACGATGCGTGCCGCGCGCGCGAGCTCGGCCTCGGACGGCGAGAAAGCGGCATTGGCCGCCGCGATCTGTTTGGGGTGAATCAGCGATTTGCCGTCGAAGCCCAGATCGCGGCCTTGCCGACACGCCGCGGCGAGGCCCGCGTCGTCGTCCAGTTCCATGTGCACGCCGTCGATGGCGCAGAGGCCGTAGGCGCGCGCCACCATCACGCAGCGCTGCAGGGCGTAAAGCATCGGCGCACGGTCGGCGGGATGGGCGCAGTGCAGGTCCTTGGCGAGGTCGTTGGTGCCGATGATGAAGCCGGCGAGGCGCGGGCTGGCCGCGGCGGCCTCTTCGGCGCAGAGCACGCCGCGCGGGCTTTCCATCATCGCCCAGATCGCGAAGTCATCACGGGCGCCGGCGGCCCTCAGCGCGGCTTCCGCCCGGGTGATGTCCGCGGCACCGCTCACCTTCGGCAGCACGACACCGTCGGCCGAAGACGTCGCCGCCGCGACGAGATCGTCCTGGGCCCAGACCGTGTCGAGGCCGTTCGTGCGAATCAGGATTTCGCGGGCTCCGTAGCTTTTTGTCGCCGCGGCCGCGACCGCGGCGTGACGCGCCTCGCTTTTCGCCGCGGGCGATACGGCGTCTTCGAGATCGAAGATCAGCACGTCGGCGGCGAGTGTGCGCGCTTTCTCCAGCGCGCGTGCGTTGGACGCGGGCATATAGAGCATGCTGCGGCGGGGACGTTGGTTGCGCGGGATCAGCGTCATGAAACTACTCGCAACGGATGAACGGGTTTTTCTCATAGCATAAAGCAGGTCCAAAGCCTTGCCGGACCGGCGTCAACCGGTGTACGAGGCCGGGCATGGAGTCCATTCTTCCGTCGATGTTCAGCCTGGCGTTCGTGCGCGGCATGGCGGTGGGGTTTGCGCTGGCCGCCCCGGTCGGACCGGTGGCGGTGCTGTGCATCCGCCGCGCCATGACCTGCGGCTTTTTCAAAGCCTTCGTCACCGGTTTGGGCGCGGCGCTGGCCGATATGATTTTCGGCGCGGTCGCCGGCCTGGGCTTGACGGTGATCAGCACCTTCGTGCTCGACAACGAACGTGTGATCGGACTTGTCGGCGGCGCGTTCGTGGTGGCGATGGGTATCAGCACCTATCGCGCACCGGTCAAGCTCACCAACGGCGCGGTGGTGGTCAAAAGCCTGCACCGCGATTTCATGGCGGCCTTCATGATGGCGATCACCAACCCCGCCACCATGATCGCCGCGGCGGGCGTTTTCGCGGCCCTGGGCGGTGTCGACGTGTACACAGCGCCGGTGACGGCGTTGTGGCTGGTGATTGGCGTGTTCCTGGGCTCGGCGGCGTGGTGGGTGATTCTCGCCGGCGTATCGTCGGTGCTGCGCGGCCGTTTCGTCGACAGCGGCATGCCCTGGCTGAACAAGATCTCGGGCAGCATCATCGCCGCTTCGGGCGCGGTGCTGTTTGTGACAACGCTGCTAAAAGTTCTAAAGGGGCCTTAACCCGCGTTTTTTCGCTCGTATTTTTTCGCGGGCGTCTACCGCGCGCCGAGATACTGCTTGGCCAAGACTTCGGCGATCTGCACGGCGTTGAGGGCGGCACCTTTGCGCAGATTGTCGGCGACGCACCAGAACGACAGGCCGTTGTCGACGGAAGCGTCGCTGCGGATGCGCGAGACGTAGACCGAATCTTCCCCGGCGATCTCGGCGGGCGTGGCATAGCCTTCGTCGGTGCGGTGGTCGATGACGCTGACACCCGGCGCCTTGGAGAGAATGGCTTTCGCTTCGCGGTCGCTGATCGGCTTTTCCGTCTCGATGTTGATGTATTCGGCGTGGCCGACAAAAGTGGCGACGCGGGCGCAGTTGGCATGCACGCGGATGGCGGGATCGAGGATCTTCTTGGTCTCGACCACCATCTTCCACTCTTCCTTGGTTTCGCCGCCGTCGAGGAAGACATCGATGTGCGGGATGACGTTGAAGGCGATCTGCTTGGTGAAAACCGATTTGGTGGCGGAGGGCGCCTGGTTGGCGTAGATGCCCTTGGTCTGGTTGAAGAGCTCGTCCATGGCCGACTTGCCTTTGCCGGAGGTGGACTGATAGGTCGACACCACGACGCGTTTGATCTTGAACGCGTCGTGCAGCGGCTTCAGCGCCACGACCATCTGGATGGTCGAGCAGTTGGGATTGGCGATGATGCCTTTCTTCTTATAGCCGGCGATGGCTTCGGGGTTCACTTCCGGCACCACCAGGGGCACGTCGGGGTCCATGCGGAAGTGCGAGGTGTTGTCGATCACCACACAGCCGGCCTTGGCCGCGCGCGGACTGTGCACCGCCGACACCTTGGCGCCGGGCGAGGACAGCGCGAAGTCGACACCCTTGAAGTCGAAGGTTTCGAGATTTTGGACCTTGAGCACTTCGTCTTCGCCGAAGGAGACTTCCGTGCCGGCCGAACGCGCCGAGGCCAGCGCATAAACCTTCGAGACCGGGAACTTCCGGTCCCAAAGGATATTCAACATCTCGCGGCCGACGTTGCCGGTCGCGCCGACCACGGCGACGGAATAACCCTCACGGCGGGCGGGCGAACGGGTGTCAGGCATGGGTGCAGTCCATTGTTTTTGTTCACTATTTCGGCACCAAAATGGGCGGTCGCCAAAAGGTGCGGCAACCTACGCCGCCAGCCCTTTGAAATCAACATTTCCGCGCGCTTGAGCGATAATCCTGCGCCATGGCCGAACGCTTAGCCACCTACGGCGACTTCTGGCTCTTTTATCTGCGGGAGCACGCGCGGCCGCGCACCCGCGCGCTGCACTACATCGGCACCGCACTCGTCATCGTCCTGGCGGTGGTGGGCGCCCTGGTCGATGCGCGCGCGTTTTGGCTGATGCCTTTTGCCGGCTACGGCTTCGCCTGGTTCGCGCACGGCGCCGTCGAGCACAACAAGCCCGCGACCTTCACCCACCCCTGGTGGTCGCTGGTGAGCGACTTCCGCATGTTCTTTCTGGCCGTCGGCGGGCGCTTGGCACCGCATCTCGACAAGGCCGGCGTCAGACACTGAAGGATCACACGCTGAACGATTCGGGTGCGCGGCCGGCGCGGTGCAGTTCGGCCATGCGCTGGTAAGCCTTTTCGAGGTTGCGCGTGTAACGCAGGCTTTGGAAAAGCGGCAAGGCTTTGGGATTGGACAACTTCGTAAACAGGGCATCGAGCCACTCGGGATCGCGCGCCAGCGCGAGCGCCAGCTGGGCGTAGTCGCTCAGTTTATCGGTGATGAGTTCCGGCAGCCCCGCGGCGCGCAGCAGGCTCGCCCCGACGCGGCCCGCGAACGTGTTGCCCCGGCAGGTAATCGCGGGGAGTCCGGACCACAACGCATCGCTCATCGTCGTATGGGCGTTGTAAGGCAGCGTGTCGAGGAAGAGATCGGCGTGGCGCAGCCGCGCGAGATTTTCCGGCGACGGCACGAACGGCGCAAAAACCAGGCGCCCCGGGTCTACATTTCGGAACTGCGCCTCGCGTCGCAGGTTGGTGACGGCGGCGGCGTTCATATCCAGCAACCACAGCACGCTGCCGGGAACCGCGCGCAGCAATTCCATCCAGACATCGAAGACGGCCGGCGTGATCTTGGACGGCCGGGTGAAACCGCAAAACACGAAGGCATCGTCCGGCAGACCCCACGCCGCCCGGCTCGGCGTCGCCGCGGCGATTGGGCGGGTGTTGTCGTTGGCCTGGTAGCTGTCGGGCAGATAGACGACCTTCTCCGTGTAAAACTGCTGCTGATCGTCGGCGATCAGATCGCGATCCGCGATGATGTAGTCGACGTACGGCGCTCCCATCGTCCCTGGATAGGCGAGATAGTTGACGATAAGCGGCGCCGGCTTGAACGCCAAGATGCCTGGCCGCGCAAAGCGTGTGTAACCGGAGACATCGATCAGGATGTCGATCCTGTCGTCGACCAGGCGGGCAGCGACATCCTCATCGGACACTTTGTCGACGTCTTCGAAGCGGTCGAAAGCCCCTGCGATGCGCTGGCGGATATCGCTGTCGTCGCCCTCCCCGATAGAGTAACCGATCACGTCGAATTGGCCGCGATCGTGCAGTTCGATCGTCGCGGCGATAAGCATCGGAATCGGGTGGCGGCGGTAGTCACCGGACACGTAGGCAATGCGAATCTTCTCGCCAGCCTTTGAAAACCGCGCCGGCGGCTCCGCTTTGCGAACCGGCGCGACCACTTCGGCGTATAGGCGTTGATCGGCCGCCGTCGCGCCCGTGATGCTCAGCGTCAGGAATGCATCGACGCCGGGGCGGCGCGCACGGACGTGGCCCAGCACTGTGCGCTCTTCATCGGCCATGGCCCGCCAGTCGCAAGCGAGTTGAAGTTCCTTCAAAAGCGCTGCGTGAGTCTCCGGTGAATCCGGATTCAGACGCACCGCCGTGGCGAATGCCGCGATGGCTTCCTCCGGCTGATCCTGCTCCACCAACAAGTGGCCTAGCCCCTTGTGGATCCGATAGTCGTCGGGACGAAGCCTACGCGCGCGCGCGTAAGCGTCCATCGCCTCGGCGCGCCTTCCCAGCTGGCGCTGGAGATCGGCGAGATTGACCAAGGCGTTGACATTCTCGGGCTCGAGCGCCAGCGCCTGATGAAAACAGGCAATCGCCTGGTCGGGTTGGCGGAGCACGCGCAGGACCGCACCCAGATTGTTGAGCGCGGCGGGATATTCGGGCCGGATCGCGAGCGCGTCCCAGAAGCACTGCTCGGCTTCGCGGTAGCGACCGGCGGCGTCGAGGAGCATGCCGAGATTATTGAGGGCGGGCGCCACGCGCGGGTTGCGCGCGAGCAGCGCTTTATAGTCGCGCATCGCCTCGGCGGCGCGTCCGGCCTGGTGATGCGCGATAGCGGAAGCAAAAAGCGCGCGGTTCTCGTCCTCTTCGGTCACGGAAACCGCGCGGCTGCGAGCTTAGCGCCGCTTCTGAAAGTGGCGCGGCGGTCCGCCGGAAGACTGCGACGGCGCGGAGTCGTCCTTGTGGCGGAAAATCAGGCGGCCTTTGTTGAGGTCGTAAGGCGTCACTTCGACGGTGACGCGGTCGCCCACCAGCGTACGGATGCGGTTCTTCTTCATGCGTCCGGCGGTATAGGCGATGATTTCATGATCGTTGGACAGTTTGACGCGGTAGCGCGCCTCGGGCAGCACGTCGGTGACGACGCCTTCGAATTCAAGCAGTTCTTCTTTGGGCATGAATACTCCCTGTGGGTTTCCGGCCCCGCGTTCATATGGCCAAACGCGGACATTTTCAATGTAAGGCTGGCCGGCACCCGCCTTACGCGGTCCTGAGAGCGCTCCCTGCAGCGGTAGAACGTCCAATCAGATCAACTCGTTAGCCCGCAAGGCGGCTCAGTTCCTTGACCACCGCGGCGCCCATCGCATCCGTGGAAACCGTCGCTTGGCCCTTTTCGGCGATGTCCGGGGTGCGGATGCCCGCCTTCAGCACATTCTGCACCGCCGTCTCCAACAAAGTCGCGCTTTCGGCCTGATCGAAGGAGTAGCGCAGCATCATGGCGTAAGACAGGATCATGGCCAGCGGATTGGCGATGCCTTTTCCCGCGATGTCCGGGGCCGAGCCGTGGATCGGCTCGTAGAACGCCGCCTGACGGCCGGAGGAGTCCTTCGCCCCCAGGCTCGCCGACGGCAGCATGCCGAGCGAACCCGGCAGCATGGCGGCGAGGTCCGACAGGATGTCGCCAAACAGGTTGTCGGCGACGATGACATCGAACTGGCGCGGATAGCGCACCAGCTGCATGGCGCAGTTATCGGCGTACATATGGTGCAGCTCGACGTCGGGATACTCCGCCGCGAGCTTGCTCACTTCTTCGCGCCACAGCACGCCGCTTTCCATGACGTTGGCTTTTTCGACGGAGTGCAGCTTCTTCTTGCGCTTGCGGGCGAGCTCGAAGGCGACGCGCGCCACACGCTGGATCTCGGAGGTGGTGTACACCTGGGTGTTGATGCCGCGGCGCTCGCCGTTGGGAAGCGTCTCGATGCCGCGCGGCTCGCCGAAGTACACGCCGCCCAGAAGCTCGCGCACGATCATCACGTCGAGACCTTGCACGACTTCGGGCTTCAAAGGCGATGCCCCGGCGAGCACGTCGAAGACCACGGCGGGGCGCAGGTTGGCGAATACCCCCATGCCCTTGCGGATGGCGAGCAGACCGCGTTCCGGGCGTACTTCGAAGGGAATGGTGTCCCACTTCGGACCGCCCACGCAGGCCAGCAGCACGGCATCGGCCTCCTGGGCGCGCTTCAAGGTCGCGTCCGTGATCGGCTTGCCGTGTTTTTCGTAAGAGGCGCCGCCGAGCAGGTCTTCGGTGTAGTCGATGGCCGTGCGGCCGCTGCCCTCGAACCAGTCCATCACCATGCGGCTGGCATGCGTGATCTCGGGGCCGATGCCGTCGCCGGGCAGGAGCAGGACATTCTTCTTGTTCGAGCGCGTCATGGAAACTGCCTTAGGCCAGCCAGGGTTGTTCGCGGTGTTGTTTATTTTCGAAAGACGCAATCTCTTTCGCGCTTTCCAGCGTGATGCCGATATCGTCGAGGCCTTTGAGCAGATTGTTCCGCCGCGCTCCGTCGAGACTGAAAGTAGTCACGGCACCGTCCGGCGCGGTGATCGTTGCGTTCTCGAGGTCGACCGTGAACGCGCCGCCGGCGGTATTTCCCGAGGCTGCTTTCGCCGCCAGCTTGTCGACTTCGGCTTGCGGCAAGGTGATGCAGAGAATGCCGTTCTTGAAGGTGTTGTTGTAGAAGATGTCAGCGAAGCTGGAGCCGATGATGCAGCGGATGCCGTAGTCGGCCAGGCTCCAGGGCGCGTGCTCGCGCGACGAGCCGCAACCGAAGTTGGGGCCGGTGATCAAGATCTTGGCGCCGCGGTAACGATCCTGGTTGAGCACGAAATCGGGGCGCTCGTTGCCCTGTTCGTCGTAGCGCATGGCGTAGAACAGCGACTTGCCGAGGCCGGTGCGCTTGATGGTCTTGAGGAAGCGCGCCGGAATGATCATGTCGGTGTCGACATTGACCTGCGGCAGCGACGCCGCCACAGCTTTCAGTTTGGTGAACTTTTCCATCACAGCTTCCTGACGTCGGTCAAATGGCCGGTGATCGCGGCGGCCGCGGCCATGCCGGGGCTGACCAGATGCGTGCGCCCGCCGATGCCCTGGCGGCCTTCGAAGTTGCGGTTGGAGGTGGAAGCGCAGCGTTCGCCGGCCTTCAGGATGTCGGGGTTCATGCCGAGGCACATCGAGCAGCCGGGCTCGCGCCATTCGGCGCCGGCCTCGCGGAAGATGCGGTCGAGACCTTCCTGTTCGGCCTGCTTCTTCACCAGGCCCGAGCCCGGCACGACGAGAACGCCGACACCGGCGGCCACCTTGCGGCCTTTCATCACCGCGGCGGCCGCGCGCATGTCTTCAATGCGGCCGTTGGTGCACGAGCCGATGAACACCTTGTCGACCTTGATCTGCTCCAGCGGCGTGCCGGCGGAAAGCCCCATGTATTCGAGCGCGCGCGCCGCGGCTTTGCTTTTGGCGGCGTCGGTGAAGCTTTTGGGATCGGGCACGCGCCCGGTGATCGGCAGCACGTCTTCGGGGCTAGTGCCCCAGGTGACGTGCGGCACCAGGTCGCCGGCGGTGAGTGTCACTTCGGTGTCGAAGTGGGCCCCTTCGTCGGACTTCAGTGTGCGCCAGTAGGCGACGGCCTTGTCCCACAGCTCGCCCTTCGGCGCCTGCTCGCGGCCCTTGAGATAGGCAAAGGTCGTGTCGTCCGGCGCGATCATGCCGGCGCGCGCCCCGCCCTCGATCGACATGTTGCAGACCGTCATGCGGCCTTCCATCGAGAGGCTGGTGAAGCCGAGGCCGGCGAACTCGATCACGTGGCCGGTGCCGCCGCCGGTGCCGATCTTGCCGATGACCGCCAGCACGAGGTCCTTGGCGGTGACGCCGGTGGGCAAGCGGTCCTCGACCAGGATGCGCATGTTCTTCATCTTCCTGGCGCGCAGCGTTTGGGTCGCGAGCACGTGTTCGACTTCGGAGGTGCCGATGCCGAACGCCAGTGCGCCGAGTGCGCCGTGGGTCGAGGTATGCGAGTCGCCGCAGACAATCGTCTTGCCGGGCTGGGTGTAGCCGAGCTCGGGGCCGATGATGTGCACAATGCCCTGCCGCACGTCGCTCATCGGGATATAGGGCACACCGAAGTCGCGGCAGTTCTTCTCGAGCATCTCGAGCTGCAGGCGGCCCTCGGGGTCCTTGATCACCTGCAGGCGGTCGGCGGTGGTCGGCACGTTGTGGTCGGGCACCGCGACAGTCTTGTTCGGCGCATGGACCTTGCGTCCGGCGGCGCGCAAGCCTTCAAAGGCCTGCGGCGAGGTGACCTCGTGGATCAGGTGCAGATCGATATAAAGGATCGCATTGCCGGCGTCGTCGCTGCTGACGACGTGGCTGTTCCACAGTTTATCGTAAAGCGTTGTGGGAGTGGTCATCGCATAAAAACTCGGTTGTCATCCCGGAGACGCCAAGCGTCCTCCGGGATCCATCGTGCAAACACCTCCGGCGGTGCAAGGAGCCCCGCCTCTTCCCGCTTTCGCGGGAATGACGGGTGGCAAATTATTCGCCCGCGGCTTCGCCGCCGCCGCCTTCGCCGCCCATGCCTTCTTCGGCGATACGGGCCGCGCGGCCGCGACGGTCACGCAGGTAATAGAGCTTCGCGCGGCGCACGCTGCCTTTGCGGACCACTTCGATCTTGTCGACGATCGGCGCGAACAGCGGGAACACGCGTTCGACGCCTTCGCCGAAGGAGATCTTGCGCACCGTGAACGAGGAGTTCACGCCGGCGTTCTTGCGGGCGATGCACACGCCCTCATAAGCCTGGGTGCGCTCGCGCTGGCCTTCCTTCACCTTGACGTGGACGCGCAGGGTGTCGCCCGGGGAAAATTCCGGCACTTCGCGCTTGGCCACCAGTTCGGCCACATAGTCCTTCTCGAGTTTCTGCATCGTATCCATGGTCGTCCCTTTCACTTAAACTTTCTTCGGTTTCGTCTCGGCATAACGCGCCCACAGATCGGGACGCCTCATGCGCGTAATCTCTTCCGCCTGCGCCTTTCGCCACGCCGCCACTTTGGCGTGATGGCCGGAGCGCAGCACCTCGGGCACTTCGCGCCCTTTCCAAACATCGGGCCGCGTGTAATGCGGATACTCAAGCAGGCCCGTCTCAAAACTCTCGTCCTCGAGGGACGCCACTTTACCCACCACGCCCGGCAGCAACCTCACCACCGCATCCAGGAGCGCAACCGCCGCCGCCTCGCCGCCCGAGAGGACGAAATCGCCGAGGCTGAGCTCCTCGGCCTTCTGCTCCTCGAGAAGGCGTTGATCGACACCTTCGTAGCGGCCGCACAGCAGTGTCACACCCGCACCCGCCGCCAGCTCACGGACGCGGGCCTGATCGAGGACCCGCCCGCGCGGCGTGAGATAGATCAGCGGTGTGCCGACAGGCCTGGACGCTGTGATCGCGGCATCAAGGACATCGGCTCGCATCACCATTCCGGCGCCGCCCCCGAAGGGGCTGTCATCGACGGTCTTGTGCTTGTCGTGCGCGAAGCCCCGGATATCGACCGTTTCCAAGCTCCACACTTTATCTTGCAGAGCCCTGCCCGCCAGCGATGCGCCCAAGGGCCCCGGAAACATCTCCGGGAACAAGGTCAGCACCACGGCGCGAAACGGCGTGCCGTTCATCTCACGTCATCCTCAGCTTGCCCGCCTTCGTCACTCTCCTTCTCTCTTTCGCCTTCTTCTCCATCTCCGGCGAACAGCCCCGGCAGCGGATTGATCACGATTCGCCCCGCCGCCACATCCACTGTCGCCACCGCCCCGGCGGTGAAAGGGACCAATTCGCTCCGTCCGTCGCCGCGCCTCACCTCGATCATGTCGCCGCCGCCGAAGTTATGGACCGCGGAGACCTCGCCAAGCGCCTCGCCCGTCGCCAGCTCCGCCGCCATGCCGATCAGATCGGCGTGGTAGTAAGCGCCTTGCGCCTCCGGCAGGGCCTTGCGCTCGACATAGAGCTCAAGACCCTTCAGCGCCTCCGCGGCATCGCGGTCGGCCACTCCCTTGACCTTCGCGATCACCGCGCCTTTCGCTGCCCCCGTGACGGTCAGCGTGAACTTGCGCCCGTCACCGGTGCTGACCGGACCGTAGGCCGCGACGTCCGCGGGATCCTCGGTGAAGCTTTTGATCCGCACCTCGCCGCGCAAGCCCTTGGCGCCGACAATGACGCCCAGGCAGACGCGCGGAGTGGGCTTCACAACGCAGCCTGCCTATTCGGCCTTTTGGGCCGCCGCTTCCGCCGCCGCCTTGGCCGCTTCTTCGGCAACGCGCAGGCGTTCCTGGGCCTTCGCGCGGGGCTTGTCCTTCTTGGTCTGCGGGTTCACGTCCGGCGTCTTGGTGATGCCGACCTTGGCCAGCAGACGCTGCACGCGGTCGGTCGGCAGGGCGCCGGTGCCCATCCAATGCTTGATGCGCTCTTCCTTCAGCACCAGGCGTTCCTTGTGGTCGTGCGGAACGCGCGGATTGTAGGTGCCGACCTTCTCGATGAAGCGGCCGTCGCGCGGGTAACGCGAGTCGGCGACCACGAGGCGGTAGGTCGGTTGGGCTTTGGCGCCGACGCGCGAAAGTCTGATTTTAAGCGACATGCTTGATCTCTCTCCTGGTTAAAACTGTCTCGTTGAATTGTCTCGGGTCTCAAAAACTATCTGCGTCCGAAGGGCGGGCCGCCGGGACGGCCTGCACCGCCGCCAAGGCCGCCCATCAAGCCCGGCAAGCCTCCGGCGCCCATCATGCCGGCGAGGGCGCCGATGCCGCCCATCTTCTTCATGCGCTTCATCATGGTTTCCATCTGCTGATGCTGTTTCAGCAGCTTGTTCACATCGGCCACCGTGGTGCCCGAGCCCGTGGCGATGCGCTGCTTGCGCGAGGCCTTGATCAGGTCCGGCACGCGGCGCTCCTTCGGGGTCATCGACTGGATGATGGCTTCGAGGCGCTTGAACTGCTTCGGGTCGAGCTGCGAATCCTTGACCTGCTTCAGCGCATTGCCGAGGCCGGGGATCATGCCGAGGATGCCCTTCATGTCGCCCATGCGCTGGATCTGCTGCAGCTGGGCGAGCATGTCGTTGAGGTCGAACTTGCCTTCCTGCATGCGCGCGGCCAGCTTCTCGGCCTCTTGCTGGTCGACGGTCGAGATCGCCTTTTCAACCAGGCTGACAACGTCGCCCATGCCCAAGATGCGCCCGGCGATCCGCGCCGGATGGAACGTCTCGAGCGCGTCGGTCTTTTCGCCGACACCCATCAGCTTGATGGGCTTGCCGGTGACGGCGCGCATCGAAAGTGCCGCGCCGCCGCGCGCATCGCCGTCGACGCGCGTCAGCACGATGCCGGTGATGCCGACCTTTTCGTTGAAGGACTGCGCCGTGATCACGGCGTCCTGGCCGATCATTGCGTCGGTGACCAGCAGGGTCTCGTGCGGCTTGACGATCTCGCGCACGCCGGCGACTTCGCTCATCATCACTTCGTCGATGGTCAGTCGGCCGGCGGTATCGAACAGCACCACGTCGAACACGCCGTTGCGGGCTTCGGTGAGGCCGCGCCGGGCGATGTCGAGCGGCTGTTGGCCGGCGACGATCGGCAAAGTCACGACGCCGACTTGACGGCCGAGGATCGCCAGCTGCTCCTGCGCGGCGGGACGATAGGTGTCCAGCGAGACCATCAGCACGCGCTTCTTCTCTTTGCTTTGCAGACGGTGCGCGATCTTGGCGGTGGTGGTGGTTTTACCCGAGCCCTGCAGGCCGACCATCAGCACCGCGACCGGCGCCGGAGCCGCGAGATCGAGACCGGCGGAGTCGAGATTGATCGGGCCGGGATTTTCCGGATCGCCGCCCAGCGTGCGCACCAGTTCGTCGTGCACGACCTTGACGACCATCTGGCCGGGCGTGACCGATTTGACGACCTGTTCGCCGACCGCCTGCGCGCTGACCTTGGCAATGAAGTCCTTGACCACCGGCAGCGCCACGTCGGCTTCGAGCAGCGCCACGCGCACTTCGCGCATGGCCGCCTGCACGTCCGCCTCGGTCAGGGCGCCGCGCCGGGTGAGCTTGTTCAGCACACTCCCCAGCTTGTCGGTCAAGGTATCGAACATCGCCTGCGTAAACTCCAAAAGCACAAATGCACCAGTGCGCGTACTCGCGGACTGGTGGACCCCCGTGGGGGCATAGGCCCAAAAATTGGGACAAATGCAGGGGTTATCTACGGGAGGGGCGGCGCGGAGTCAAACAGGACGCCAGTTAGATCGCACGCTATATAGAATTAAAATATTTAAATAGTAGGCTATTTTAAGACAAGGAGCCGGTTTTCTTCAAAAAAGCTTTTATCTCCAAAGGCCTAGCGAGCAGCGTCGGCGCTCTTATATGGATTTGCCATCCTGGACAGCCTTTGCCCGCGCACCCTATAACGCCCCTCATGAACCCCGCCGCCTCGCCCGCCAAAACGCCCGCCGCCGCAAGGCCCGGAAAAAACGCCAAGGCGGCGAACCTCGCCTTCCGCAAGATGCATGGACTCGGCAATGACTTTGTCGTGCTCGATGCGCGCGGCGGCAATTTGATGCTCACGCCCAAGTCGGCGCGGGCCATCGCCGACCGCCGCCTGGGCGTGGGCTGCGACCAGATCATGATCATCGAGCCGGCGCGCAGCGGCGGCGACGCTTACATCGCCATCCGCAACTCCGACGGCGGCGTCGTTGAAGCCTGCGGCAACGGCTTCCGCTGTGTCGCCAGCCTGCTGATGACCGAGAGCGGCAAGGACAAGCTGACGATGGAGACCCTCGCCGGCCCGGTGGTCGCCACGCGCGCCACGCGCGGACTGATCTCCATCGACATGGGGCCGGCACGCCTGGAGGCAAAAGACATTCCGCTGGCCCAGCAGACCGACACGCTGCACCTGCCGGTCGATCAAAGTCCCCTGACCGACGGTGTCGGCGTCAACATGGGTAATCCGCACGCCGTTTTTTTTGTGCCCGATGCCGAAGCCGTCGACCTCGCTTTCCTCGGACCCAAGATCGAGAACGACAAGCTGTTCCCCGAACGTACCAACGTCGAAGTGGTGCAGGTGATCACGCGCAAGCATTTGCGCATGCGCGTGTGGGAACGCGGGGCCGGGATCACCATGGCCTGCGGCACGGGCGCCTGCGCCGCCTTGGTGGCCGCCGTGCGGCGCGATCTCGCCGACCGCAAAGCCGTCGTCACCGTCGACGGGGGCGACTTGGAGATCGAATGGCGTGCCGACAACCACGTCATCTTGACGGGTCCCGTCGCCGAGACCGCCGTCGGCACCATCGACGCGAGCCTGCTCGCGTGAGCGCGCTGAAGCCTGGCGACCGGGCGCCCCAGGTGGCGAGTCCCCAAGTTGTAAGCTTGGGATGCCGGCTGAATACCTATGAATCCGAAGTGATGCGCGCCCACGCCCGCGACGCGGGGCTCGCCGGCGCGATCATCGTCAACACCTGCGCCGTCACCAAGGAAGCCGAGCGCCAGGGTTTGCAGACCCTGCGCAAGCTGCGCCGTGAGAACCCGTCCGCGCACATCATCGCCACCGGCTGCGCGGTGCAGCTCGACCCGGCGCGTTACGCCGCCCTGCCCGAGGTCGACCGTGTGCTGGGCAACGAGCACAAGATGAAAGCCGAGAGCTTCCTGCCGCAGATCAATGAACGCGTGCTGGTCACCGACATCATGGAGGTGCGCGAAACCGCCGAGCACCTGGTGGAGGGGTTCGACGGCCGGGCGCGCGCTTTCGTGCAGGTGCAGCAGGGCTGCGATCACCGCTGTACTTTCTGCATCATCCCTTTCGCGCGCGGCAATAACCGCAGCGTTCCCATGGGGCGCATCGTCCAGGAAGTGCGCGGACTGGTGGAAACGGGTTTCAACGAGATCGTCATCACCGGCGTCGATATCACCGGCTACGGCGCGGACCTGCCGGGCACACCGAGCCTCGGCCAGATGCTGCGCCGCCTGCTGATGGCGGTTCCCGAACTCAAGCGTCTGCGGTTGTCGTCGCTCGATCCGGCGGAAGCCGATGAAGACCTCTTCCGCCTCATCGCCGACGAGCCGCGCGTCATGCCGCATTTCCACATTTCGGCGCAGGCCGGCGACGACCTGATCCTCAAGCGCATGAAGCGCCGTCACTTGCGCGCCGATGTGATGTCGTTCTGTGAACGCATCCGGCGTCTACGCCCGGACGCGGTTTTCGGCGCCGACCTCATCGCCGGGTTTCCCACCGAAACCGATGAAATGTTCGCCAACACCCTGGCTTTGATCGCGGATGCGGACCTGACCTACCTGCATGTGTTCCCTTACTCGATCCGCCCCGGCACGCCGGCCGCGAGGATGCCGCAGGTCGACAAGGGCCTCATCAAAGCCCGCGCGGCGGCCTTGCGTGAGGCCGGGCGCGTCGCTCTTGCCGCGCGGTTGCGCGGCTATGTCGGCACAATCGCGGACGTCCTGGTGGAGCAGCCGCACGGCGGCCACAGCGCGCACTACGCCTCGGTCCGGCTGCAGGACGCGGCCCGGCACGGTGAACTTCTTGCCGTACGAATCGTTGCAGCGACAGACGATCACCTCCTCGGCGAAGCAGTCCGGTAATGTTTGGAAAAAATGAGTCCGATCAGCCCAAAAGCGGCTGGCTTTCGCGCCTTGTCTCGGGACTGTCGAAGTCGTCCTCGCGCCTGGTCACCGGCATCGCCGACATCTTCACCAAGAAGAAGCTGGACGATGCCGCCCTCAGCGAGCTTGAAGACCTGCTGATCTCGGCCGACCTCGGCACCACCACCGCCGCACGGCTGACGGCCGATCTCGCCAAGACCCGCTTCGGCAAGGAAGTGACGCCGGAAGAAGTGCGCACGGCTTTCGCGGCCGATATCACCAAGGTCCTCGAGCCTGTGGCGCGGCCACTTGCTGTCGATCCCGCGCGCAAACCCTTCGTGCTGCTGATGGTCGGCGTCAACGGCGCGGGCAAGACCACTACCATCGGCAAGCTGGCGCAGCAGTTCCGCCGCGACGGGCTTTCGGTGAGCCTGGCGGCGGGGGACACCTTCCGCGCCGCCGCCGTCGAGCAGCTCAAGATTTGGGGTGCGCGCACCGGCGCGCCGGTGATCGCGCGCGATACCGGCGCCGATGCCGCGGGCCTCGCCTTCGAAGCCGTGATGGAAGCCAAGAAGCGCGGCGACGACGTCCTGCTGATCGACACCGCGGGACGCCTGCAGAACCGCGACACGCTGATGGCCGAGCTGCAGAAGATCGTGCGCGCCATCACCAAGGCCGATCCCTCGGCCCCGCACGCCGTGTTGCTCGTTCTCGACGCCACCGTCGGGCAGAACGCGCATTCGCAGGTCGAGATCTTCAAGAGCATTGTCGGTGTCACGGGCCTGGTCATGACCAAGCTCGACGGCACGGCAAAAGGCGGCGTGGTGGTGGCGCTGGCGGAGAAATTCAAGCTGCCGCTGCATTATATCGGCGTCGGCGAGGGCGCCGACGATCTGCGCCCGTTCACCTCGCATAGCTTCGCGCGCAGCCTGATGGGGCTAAACCCCGAGCTTTAAAGCGTCCAGCCACTCGCCGAACAGCTTTTTGCCCTGACGCTCGAGCGCCGCACCGTAACGGCGGGTGTCATCGCGCAGCTGCGGCACATTGACGGCGCGCGCGGCGGCAATTTCCACCGCGTGACCGACGAACCACTTCTCCAGGTCCTGCGCGCGGACCTCCGGGTGGCATTGGAAGGCGAGCGCCGCTTCGCCCCAGGAAAAGATCTGATGCGGGCACACTTCGGTGCCGGCCAAGAGCACCGCGTCCTTGGGCAGGTCGAAGGTGTCGCCGTGCCAATGGAACATGAAGGTGTGCTCGGCCGCGAGATGGCGCACCGGCCCGCCGAGCCCCGCCCCCGTCAGCAGCAGGGGCTTCCAGCCGATCTCCTTCTCCGGGCCCGGATAGACCGCGGCGCCGAGCGCCTTTGCGATCAGTTGCGCGCCCAGACATAAACCCAGCGTCGGCTTGCCGGCTTCGAGGCGGGCACGCAGCGCGGCGATCTCGATGGTCAGGAACGGATAGATGTTTTCTTCATAGACCCCGATTGGGCCGCCGAGCACGACGAGCAGATCGGGTGCGAGGGGATCGAATGTCGCCCAGTCGGCCACGGGGGCTTCGACGTAGCTCACCGTCCAGCCGCGCGCGGCAAACAGCTCCTCGAGGATTCCCAAATCCTCGAAGGCCACATGCCGAAGCGCGGTGACGGCGACTGTCTTTGCCCGGGTCTTCGGCACGGCGCTTTACGCCGCGTCTTCGACCTGGCCGTGACAGTGTTTGAACTTCTTGCCCGAGCCGCAGGGGCAAGCTTCGTTGCGCGCCACTTTGCCCCAGGTCGAAGGATCGTTGGGGTTCCGCTGTTCGGGCGCGACACGCGGCAGCAGGCGCTGCGCCGCCAGCGTGTCGGGGGTGGCGTCGCCGACCTGCTGCTGGGGAGTCTCGTGAATGGCGCGCATCGGGCGCGGCGGCGGCGTGAGGTCGCGCTCGGGCGGGGCCTCCTGGCGGAATTCAATGCGCGAGAGGAAGGCCGTCACGCGCTCGCGCAAGCCGGTCATCAGGTCGTTGAACATGTTGAACGACTCGCGCTGGTATTCCAGCAGCGGCTGCTTCTGTCCGTAAGCGCGCAGGTTGACGCCGTGGCGCAGCATGTCGAGCTGCGCCAGATGGTCGCGCCAGCCCTGGTCGATCATCTGCAGCACGATGCCCTTTTCGACGCGGCGCATGATTTCGGGGCCGGTCTCGGCGGTCTTGGCGGCCATCTTTTCGTCGGAGGCCTTCTGGATGCGTTCGCGCATTTCCTCATCGGCGATGCCTTCCTCGGCGGCCCACTCCTTGAGCGGCAGGTCGAGGTCGAGCACGCGCAGCACTTCTTCGTGCAGCCCGGGGATGTCCCATTGCTCGTGCATCGCGCGTTCCGGGATGAACTTGGCCACCAATTCGTGGATGGTCTGATGACGCATGTCGTTGATCATCTCCGACAGGTCGTCGCTCATCATCATTTCCTTGCGCTGCTCGAAGATCACGCGGCGCTGGTCGTTCATCACGTCGTCGAACTGCAGCAGGTTCTTGCGGATGTCGAAGTTGCGCGCTTCGACCTTCTGCTGGGCCTTCTCGATGGCCTTGTTGATCCACGGGTGGATGATGGCTTCGCCCTGCTCGAGGCCCAGGCGTTGCAGCATCCCGTCCATGCGTTCGGAACCGAAGATGCGCATCAAATCGTCCTGCAGCGACAGGAAGAACTTCGAAGCGCCCGGATCGCCCTGACGTCCGGAGCGGCCGCGGAGCTGGTTGTCGATGCGCCGGCTTTCGTGGCGTTCGGTGCCGATCACGTACAGGCCGCCGGCCTGCAGCGCGATCTGCTTCTTTGCCTCGACGTCCGCGCGGATCGCGTCGCGCTCGTGTTCGAGCAGGGGACCGCCTTTGATGCGCTCTTCGTTGCGGATACGCGCCTCGGCGTTGCCGCCCAACTGGATGTCGGTGCCGCGGCCCGCCATGTTGGTGGCGATGGTCACCGCGCCCGGCACGCCGGCCTGGGCGATGATGTAGGCTTCCTGTTCGTGGTATTTGGCGTTGAGGACCTGCGGCGCGATGTTCTTGGTCTTGCGCAGCAGTTCGGCCAGCTGTTCGGACTTCTCGATCGAGACCGTGCCGACGAGCACGGGTTGCTGGCGCTTATAACATTCCTCGATCAACGTGATGATCGACTTGTTCTTTTCGTCGGCCGAACGGTAGACCTCGTCGTGCTCGTCCTTGCGCTGACGCGGCACGTTGGGCGGCACGTCGACCACTTCCAGGCCATAGATCGTGCCGAATTCCTCGGCTTCGGTCATGGCCGTGCCGGTCATGCCCGAGAGCTTCGGATACATGCGGAAGTAATTCTGGAAAGTGATGGTGGCGAGCGTCTGGTTCTCGTTCTGGACCTCGACGCCTTCCTTGGCCTCGATGGCCTGGTGCAGGCCTTCGGAAAGACGCCGGCCCTCCATGATGCGGCCGGTGAACTCGTCGATCAGGTGGACGCGGTTGTCCTTCACCAGGTAATCGACGTCGCGCTTGAACATGTGATGCGCGCGCAGAGCCTGGTTGAGGTGGTGGACGAGGGCGATATTCGGCAGGTCGTACAGCGCGCCTTCGGTCAGGATGCCCTTCTCGCGCAGCAGGTCTTCGGCGAATTCGGTGCCTGCGTCCGTGAAGGAGATTTGCCGCTGCTTTTCATCTTTTTCAAAGTGTTCGGGCCTGAGCAGCGGAATCATCTTGTCGACACGGTCGTAAAGATCGGTGCGGTCCTGCGACGGGCCGGAGATGATCAGCGGCGTGCGCGCTTCGTCGATCAGGATCGAATCCACTTCGTCGACAATGGCGTAGTTGAAGTCGCGGTGCACCATGTCGTCGATGGTGTACTTCATGTTGTCGCGCAGGTAGTCGAAGCCGAGTTCGTTGTTGGTGCCGTAGGTGATGTCGCTGCCGTATGCCATGCGGCGCTCGGCGTCGGTGAGCTGGTGCTGGATGCAGCCGACGGTCAGGCCGAGGAAGCGGTAGATCTGCCCCATCCATTCGGCGTCGCGACCGGCGAGGTAATCGTTCACCGTCACGACGTGCACACCCTTGCCGGACAGCGCGTTGAGGTAGACCGGCAGCGTCGCCACGAGGGTCTTGCCTTCGCCGGTGCCCATCTCCGCGATCATGCCCCGGTGCAGGATGATGCCGCCGATCAGCTGGGTGTCGAAATGGCGCTGCTTGAGCGTGCGTTTGGCGGCTTCGCGCACGGTGGCGAAGGCATCGACCAGAATATCGTCGAGGGTCTCGCCCTTCTCCAGGCGGTCTTTCAGCCAGGCGGTGCGCGCCCGCAGGCCGTCGTCGTCCAGCGCCGCCACCTCGGGTTCCTTGGCGTTGATCTCCTCGACGATCGGGCGGAGGGACTTGATCAAACGGTCGTTGGCCGACCCAAAAAGGCGTTTGGCGAGCGCGCCGAGCATTGAAACCTCAAAGTCTGGGAAGGGGGGCAGGCAGCACCTGCACCCAAAACGGGGTGATGGTTGCTGAACAGATAGAAGCCGGAAGGGCCGAAGTCAACGCGTGCGGGCGGCGAATTTGGCGGATTTCCCTGATATTTTGCGGCTTTATGAGGTGAAAATAGCCCAAAATCCGTCCCCTTTCCCGGGCGCTGCCGAGGCCTAACGCCGCATGCGGGCACGCTTGTTCCCCCTTTCCGCTTATGTCATTGAAGCGCGGCCTTTTTATAACCTTGCAACGCAGCATCGCCATGGCCGCCAAAGTCTCGCCGCTCGCCCCCCAGACCAAGATCACCCTGCCGCCGATCCGCGGGGTGCGCCTGGCCAGCTATGCCGCGGGCATCCGTTACAAGGTGCGTTCCGACCTGATGGTGGCCGAACTGGCGCCCGGCACAACCGTTGGCGGCGTTCTGACCCGCTCGCTGACGGCCTCGGCGCCGGTGGAATCCTGCCGGGTCCATCTCAAAGGCGGCAGCGGCCGTGCCCTCGTGGTCAATGCCGGCAACGCCAATACCTTCACCGGCAAACGCGGGATTGCGGACGTCGATGCCACCTGCGCGGCGGCGGCGCAGGTTTTCGGCTGCAAGCCCTCCGAGGTCTTTGTCTCCTCGACCGGGACCATCGGCGTGCCGCTGCCGGTCGAAAAGATCACCAGCGTGCTGCCGGCGGTGAGGGCCAAGATGAGCGAGGCCGCCTGGGCCGACGCCGCCGCGGCGATCATGACCACCGACACCTTCCCGAAGGTCGCGACGCGCCGCGTGAACCTCGACGGCAAGACGGTGACCATCAACGGCATGTGCAAAGGCTCGGGCATGATCGCGCCCGACATGGGCACGATGCTGGCCTATGTCTTCACCGACGCCGCGCTCGCCGCCCCGGTGGTGCAGACACTGATCGCAAGCGGCGCCGACAAAAGCTTCAACTGCATGACGGTAGACAGCGACACCTCGACCTCGGACACGCTGCTGATGTTCGCCACCGGCCAGGCGGGCAACACGCCGATCATCACGGCCGACGATCCGAAGCTCAAGGACTTCGCGGCGGCGCTCGACGATCTGCTCATCGAACTCGCCAAGCTCGTGGCGAAAGACGGCGAAGGTGCCACTAAATTCATCGAGATCCGCGTCACCGGCGCCGAACACAAGGCGGCCGCCAAACGTATCTCGCTGTCGATCGCGAACTCGCCGCTGGTCAAGACCGCGGTCGCCGGCGAGGATGCCAACTGGGGCCGCATCGTCATGGCGGTGGGCAAGGCGGGCGAGCGCGCGGATCGCGACAGGTTGCGGATCGCGGTCGGCGGGACCGTGATCACCCGCGACGGCGGGCCGGTGGAGAACTACGACGAGACGCCGGTGGTGGCGCATATGAAGGGTCTGGAGATCCTGATCGAAGTCGACGTCGGCATCGGCAACGGCGCGGCGACGGTGTGGACCTGCGACCTCACCCACGGCTACATCGACATCAACGGCTCTTACAGAACCTGATGATGGACGCCGCCGAAGACGAAGACGGCTGTCTCAATCCCGCTTTGCCGGAACCGCGCAGCGGGCTGCCGGTGGTGACGGTTGTCGCCGTGGCCATGGTGGACGTGGACGGCCGCATCCTCTTGGGCCAGCGCCCCGCGCATAAACATCTCGGCGGCCTGTGGGAGTTCCCCGGCGGCAAGGTCGAGCCGGGCGAGACCCCGGAAGCGGCGCTGATCCGCGAGTTGCACGAGGAACTGGGCGTGGACATCCGCGCGAGCTGCCTCGCTCCGCTCACCTTCGTCTCGCATTCCTACGAGAGGTTCCATCTGCTGATGCCGCTTTATGTTTGCCGTCAGTGGAAAGGCAAAGTGACGCCGAAGGAAAACCAGGCACTCGCTTGGGTGCCGGCGAACCGTCTGCGCGACTATCCGATGCCGCCGGCGGACCTGCCGCTCATTCCCTTCCTCCAGGACTGGCTTTAATCTGGCGGCATGTCAGAAGCGCCCACCGCCTGCCTGCTGATCATCGGCGACGAGATCCTCTCGGGACGCACCCAGGATGCGAACCTGAAGTTCTTCGCCGAACGCCTCGGCGCCCTGGGGATCCGCTTCAAGGAAGCGCGTGTCATCCCCGACGTGCCCGAGGTGATCGTCGAGGCCCTCAATACCGTGCGTGCGCTTTACACCTATGTCTTCACCACCGGCGGCATCGGGCCAACTCACGACGACATCACCACCGCCTGTGTCGCCAAAGCCTTCGGGCGCAACGTCATCCGCCACCCCGAGGCGGTGAAGAAGCTCGTCGCCTATTACGGCCATATGCCCAACGACGCGCGCCTGAAGATGGCCGAAACGCCCGACGGTCCCGACGTGGCGTTGATCGAGAACCGCGCCACCGCCGCGCCGGGTTTCCGCATCGGCAATGTCTTTGTGATGGCGGGCGTGCCGTCGATCGCGCGGGCCATGTTCGAGGCCGTGGCGCCTTTGCTGAAGGGCGGCGACCCGGTGTTCTCGAACCATGTGGACGCGGAGATCAAGGAAGGCGACATCGCCGCCGAGCTGACCGCGATCCAGGCGAGGTATCCGCACGTCGCCATCGGCAGCTATCCCTTCGCGCGCGAGGGGCGCTTTGCCGTCAGCATCGTTGCCCGCTCCACCGACAAGAGCGCGATTGAAGCGGCACTCGGTGAGGTCGCGGCGGTGATGAGGTCGAAAGGCGCGACGCCCACGCCGGGCGGCTAGCTCTTCGGCTCGGCTTCGCCCGCGAGATTCCTGTCGCCGCTTTTGTCGCCGGTGAAGCCGCACGCCAGCAGCTCGGCGCGCATGTGTTCCGGCACCGGCGCCCGCACACGGATGGGATCGCGCTTGGGGTGCAGCGGCAGCGCAATCGCGCGGGCGTGCAGCATCAGAGGCTCGGTCGGCGGCGAGCGTCCGTAGACCTTATCGCCCACCACCGGGCAGCCGATCTCGGCGCAGTGCAGGCGGATCTGGTGCGTGCGTCCGGTGTGCGGGTGCAGCTCCAGCCAACTGCGCGGGCCGTGCGGGGTGTCGTAGCTGCCGCGCACTTTGTAGTCGGTGATCGCCGTCTGGCCCTTCGCATCGGCCTTCATCTTCCAGCCCGCACCCTGGCCCACCTTGCTCATGGCGATCTTGATGCGGCCCTCGGCGCTTTTGGGCTTGCCTTCGACAACCGCCCAGTACGTCTTGCGCACATCGCTGCTCTCGAACATCTCGCCAAGTTCGCGCAGGGCCTTGGTGTGGCGTCCCAGCACAAGGCAGCCGGACGTATCGCGGTCGAGGCGGTGGGCGAGCGAAGGCGGCTTGGGCAGGCCGAAGGTCAGGTGCACGAAGGACTGTTCGAGATTGGGCCCGCCGCCGAAGCCGGCATGCACCGGAATCCCCGCCGGCTTGTCGATGACGATGATCAATCCGTCGCGGTACAGCACACGCGCAACGATCTCTTCGGCGGATAAACCAGCAGCGGCGGGATTGGGCATCATTTACTCGTGCCCTATCGCTCTCCTAAGATCAAGCGATCCGGGGGACACATGGCAGAGCGGCTTGATCGCGCCAAACGGCGTCAGCTTTTGAGGGATGATCAGCCCTTCATCGGCAAGCCTTTCACCATGGACGCCGGCGCCGTGCGCGCCGTGCAGGCCAACACCCGTCACCTCGTGCTCATGCTGCGCGACACCGGACGCGGAAAACGCGCCAGCGCCGCGGCCGCCTTCTGCGCCGGCATCCTCGATGCGACGCTGGCGCAGAAAACCGAAGGCCCCGTTGCCTGCGCCAAGGGCTGTTATTACTGCTGCAAGACCTACGTCGGCGTTTGCATCCCGGAGATCTTCCGTGTCGCCGACGCGATGCGCCGGGACGCGGCGAAAGTGGCCCGCGTGCACGAAGCCGCCGCCGCTTCCGCGCCCATTCCGCAAACCGAGCGCGAATCCCGGCGCGTCGTCTGCCCCATCCTTGAAGACAAAGCCTGCTCGGTTTACGCGCCGCGGCCGCTCGTGTGCCGCGCGGTGCTGTCATCGTCGCTGCCCGCGTGCCTGCGCATCTTCGAGGAGAACAGCGGCGAGATGGTGCCTTTCGCCGGGCGCACCACCGATATCCGCGCCTATGTCGTCATCATGCTGCAAGCCGCCTTGCGCTTGGCCGGTCTGCCGTGGATGCATTACGAGATGAATCAGGCGCTTGCCGTCGCGCTCGAGCATCCCGATGCCGAAGAGCGCTGGCTGGCGGGCGAGCCGTTGTTCGACCGCATCGCCCCCGACATCTTCGACCGGAATGGCGGTCCGCTCACCGAGATGACCGACGCTCTGGTTGCCAACCTCACGCCGACCCTGTAGGCCAGCGGCATGGAACGTCTAGACGCTTCGCTCCGGCGCCAGCTTGAGGTCAACGACCGGGCCGTCGTCGGCAAGCCGTTCGCGCTCACCGGCGAGAACGCCTACGCGGTGCAGGCCAATACGCGCCACATGGCCAAGATCCTGCTCGACTGCACCGCCCTCGACCGCGCCAGCCGTGCCGCCGCCTTCGCCGCCGACCTCCTCGAAATCAACATGACGGCGCATCTCAAGGAGCAGCCGGCTTGCGCCCGGGGCTGCTTCCACTGCTGCACGACTTATGTAAGCACGTCGCTGCCGGAGGTCTTCCGCCTGGCCCGCGCGGTCGAAGGCGACCGGCAGAAACACCTGCGCATCTACGCGGCCGCCGCCAAGGCGAAGGACATGCCGCAATGGAAGCGCGAGGTCGACCGTGTCCCTTGTCCCATCCTCGCGGACAACGCCTGCTCGGCCTACGGCGCACGCCCGATGGTTTGCCGCGTCGTCTTGTCGACATCCCTAGAGAGTTGTTTGCGCATCTTCCAGCAGGGCAGCACCGAGAAATTCGCGTCGCCGCCCAGCCTGGGCACATTGCGCTCGTACCTGGTCGTGATGTTGCGGGCGGCGATGCTCGTCGCGAAGCTGCCGCATCAGAACTTCGAACTCACCCATGCCCTGGAGATCGCGCTGTCTACGCCCAACGCCGAGGCGCGCTGGCTCGCGGGCGAGGACCTGTTCTCCGCCGTCGCGCTGGACGACCTGGAGCGTCAGCCGTCGCCGATCATCCAGCTGGTCGAGAAACTCGCCGCCGCGGTGAGGCCGACGATATGAGCGTCGCGGGACCCGAGGACTTTCGCGACGCCTTTAAAGACCCGGGTTATTTCACGCTTTGCGACGAGGAAGCCACATTCGGTTTTTCGGAGATCGCGCCCCTCGTCGCCGCGCATATCGCCAAGAATGGCGGTAAAGGCGTGCGCTGCCTCGAGATCGGCAGCGGGCCAGGCCTCTTGCTCGGCCGCTTGCAGCGCCGTTTTCCCGAATGCCGCCTCGAGGGGCTCGAGCCGGTGGGCTCCGGCTTCGCCAAGACCGAGGGCCCCCTGGCGATCATCGCGGCGCGCGCCGGGCTCACGATCCACCGCATGGGGTATGAGGAATTCACGCCGGCGCATCCTTACGCTCTCGTGTTTTCGATCAACGTCTTCGAGCACGTCGCCGATTGGCGCGACTATCTCACGCGCACGCACGGCTGGCTGGCGCCGGGCGGTGAATCGGTGATCCTGTGTCCCAACTACGCTTTTCCCTGGGAGCCGCATTTTCGCCTGCCCCTTGTCGGCGGCAAGGAGTCGACGCACCGCCTCTTCGCCCGCGCCATCGCTCACTACGAGAACACGCAGGATTATGCCGGGCTGTGGGCGTCGCTCAATTTCGTCACCAAGGGCCAGGTGCTTGCCTTCGCCCGCGCGCGCGGGCTTTCGCTCACCAGCGACGAGAGTGTCATGGGCCGCGTGTTCGGGCGCCTGTTCACCGACCCGGCGTTTGCGCGCCGCCAGCGCGCACTCGCGGGCGCCGCCAAACTTTTTTACCGACTGGGGCTCACGCGGGTTCTCACCCTCCCCGGCGTGCGGCTGCTGGCGCCCTTCATGGCGCTGCGGCTTTCAAAATGACCGCCCGCCCGCTAGGGTAACGGCGTCGCGGTTCCCGGCGTGCCCGCTTGGCGGAATTGGTAGACGCAACGGACTTAAAATCCGTAGTTCCTTCATCGGAGCGTGCCCGTTCAAGTCGGGCAGCGGGCACCACCTTGGCATGCGGGTCTCGGCGTTCGATGCTAGTATCCTGCGTTTTTGTCTGCTGGGGGATCTGATGGAGCAAAGTTTGGGCGTCCTGGGCGGGATGGGACCGCTGGCGACCGCGGATTTCCTGCGTAAATTGGTGCGCAAGACGCACGCCGCAACCGATCAACAGCACATTCCGGTGTTGCTTTACGGCGATTGCACCACGCCGGACCGCACCGCCAGCATCGTGGCCGGTGGACCCTCGCCCTTGCCGCAGCTCCTCAAGGGGATTCGTTTCCTCAACCAGAGCGGCGTCAAGGCGATCTGTATCCCCTGCAATAGCGCGCACGCCTGGTTCGACGACATGCAGGCCGCCTCGGACGTCCCGCTGATCCACATCGTGCGCGCCAGCGCCGGCCAGGTGCGGGTGAAGAATCCCTCGGCCAGGTCCGTGGGCGTGCTCTCGACATTCGGCACGCACCGCATGGGGATCTACCGCAACACGCTCGCGGCGATGGGCTACACCGTGGTGACCCCGACGGACGAGGAGTTCGACACGCTCATCTCCCCGGCCATTGCCATGAACAAAGCCAACAAATGGGCCGAGGCCGAAGCCAACTACGACGAAGCCACCAAACGTTTGGTCGACCGGGGCGCCGAGATCATCATCCTGGGCTGCACGGAAATTCCCTTCGGCATGGAGCGGCAATACCGCACCAACCCGTCGAAATTCGTCGATTCCAACGATGCGCTGGTGGAGGCCGTCCTCAGCTTCTTCGACCAGTCCCTGCCCGCCGCCGCGTGACCACGGTGCGTCGCGTCGCGCGCAGTCTCTCCGCCGGCGCGATTGTCGGGCTGAGTTCCATCATCTACGCCATCTCCTACGGGGCGCTCTTGTTCTCGGGTCCGCTCGCGCCCTTTGTGAGCTACGGCGTGACCATTGCCTTGATCGCGGCCATTGTCGGCGCCTTGGCGGCGTGGGTCTCGGAAGAGAAAACCTTTGTCGTCGGCCCGGATTCCAACACGACCTCGGTGATGGCCGGCATTCTCGCCGGCTTGGGTGCGGCCGGAACGGCGCAGCACGGCCTCGACCTGGCGGTGGCGCACGTGGTTGTGGCGTCGTTGGTGGCCGGCATCGCGTATTTCGTCATCGGCCGCGCCGGCCTCGCGGGGCTGGTGCGCTATATTCCCTTCTCCGTCATGGCCGGGTTTCTGACCTCAACCGGCTGGCTGATGACGAGCGGCGCCTTCAACATCATCTCGGGCACGCCGCTGACGCGCGCCGGCCTTGCCTCATTGATCGCAGACCCCCTCCGCCCCGAACTCGCCGCGGGCATCGCCGTCGCGGCCGTGCTTTTCGCCTTGCGGCGCGTTCCCCAATCCATCCTGATCCCCGCCGCGATGGCGGTCGCCACCCTGGCGATCAATCTTTTCCTCACCAGCGGGCTCTGCGAGGGCCTTCGTTGCGGAACGGAGGTCTGGATGTTCACCGGCCTCGGCGAGAGTCATTGGCGCGCCCCCTGGCAGCTCGACCTCGACCTCGCGGACTCTCGCCTCTTGCTGCAAAATCTTCCGAGCATGCTGGTGGTCGCGTTTGTCGGCCTGCTGACGGTGTTGTTGTCCGTGGCCAGCCTGGAACTCTCCTACAAGCGCGAGTTCGACCTGAACCGCATCACGCGCCTGCATGCCGGAGTGGCGGTCGCGTCGGCTGCCGTCGGCGGTTTTACCGGCGTGATTTCGATCGGCCGCACCACGATCAATCGCGTGACCGGCGGCGACGCTTGGGCCAGCACCGTCGCCGCGGGGCTCTGCCTCGCAACGCTGCTCGGCGCCGGCCCCATCCTCGCGCACGTGCCGCGCGCGGCTTTGGGCGGGCTCGTGCTCTTCCTGGGCCTCGGCATGATGAAACAGTGGCTGTGGGACCAGCGCCGCACCATGAGCCGTCTGGAGCGGGGACAGATCCTGCTCATCCTCGCACTCGTGGTGAACTACGGCTTCACGGTCGGATTCGCCGCGGGGCTGCTGATTTCCTGCATGATCTTCGTCATTACATACAGCCGCCTGCCGCTGACCAGCCTCGCAACGAATTTGGCGCTCATGACGAGTTCCGTGGCGCGTCCTGAAGAGGACATGGAGACGCTGCGCATTCACGGTGGGAAGGCCTTGCTGTACCGCCTGAGCGGCTACGTTTTCTTCGGCTCGGCCCGGAAAATCGAAAATATCTTCCGCGCCATGGACAGCCAGGTCGAAGCGGTGATTCTGGACTTCTCCAAAGTCAGCGGCTTCGACAGCTCGGCCATCGGCGTCTTCCAACGCATCTTGCGCCGCTATGAGCAGCAGCCTGTGACGTTCCACCTCGTCCTGGGCAGTCATAACGCCGCCGGCGGGCGCGCGCTTTCGGCGAGCGCGGGGGCGGATAAACTCCAGTTTCACGTCTCGCTGGACCATGCCGTCGAGACCGCCGAGGAGCAGCTCCTGGCCCGCTGGGGCGTTCCCCGTTCCGCCGCCGCGTCACCCTCGCTTCCCGAAGGCCTGGCAGACCGGGACGAATTCCTGGAATATTGCGAGCGAAGGGAAATCCCGCGCGGCGCTCAGCTCTGTGCCGAACACGAGACGTCCGACGAGATTTTCTTCGTCGTCTCCGGGAGCCTCGAAGTGATTAAGTCGACCGCGGCGGGGCCTGTACGCCTGGCCAAATTGAATGCCGGCGCCATGGTGGGCGAGCTCGCCTTCTATACCGGTGAAGCCCGCACGGCCGCGATCGTCGCCGCGACCGATGCGGTGGTGCTGGTGTTGAACCGCGGCGCTTTGGCGCGGTTGCGCGCCGGCCGCCCGGCCCTCGCACTTGCGTTCGACCACGTCGTCATTCAGAAAATCTCGCGGGCGCTGTCCCAAACCAACAAGCTCGTCGCGCTCTATAAATAGGGCATCATGACAGTCACGGTGAGCAAATGCCCGCAGCCTGCCTGAGGTCCGCGAGCGACCGGCTGGGCCGTGTATGTTTCCTGCTCCATGCCGGCCAGCTATGACGTGAGCGGGCTTCTGATCCCGGTGACGCTGGTTTTCGCGCTGGGTTACATCCTCAGCGCCGCAATGACACTTTTGGTGGCGCGGCCGATGCGCTAGCGCATCTGAAAGCAATACACTGCGCGCCGAATTGGTTATGATCGGAGTTGTTGTGTGGCAACGCGAACAGAGTGGAGGCTGTTTGATGGCGCTGGCGCGTGACGATCTCGTGCGGCTCAACCTTGACGACCTGATGGCCTCGCTGGGCTGCGGCCGCCTGGTGTCACACCTCTTGCGCCATGTTCTCGGACGTACCGCGCGCGCTTTTGCCGATCACATGGCGGCCTTCGACGAAGCGGTCGGCCACAGCGGGGAGTTGCTGGCCCCGGCGCGCGCTTTGCTGACCGACCGCTATGTCCGCGGCTTGCGCAGCGGCGGCGCGCAGCACGTGCCGGCGCGGGGAGCGGCCCTTTTCCTCGCCAACCACCCCGGAATGACCGATACCCTGAGCCTGATCGCCGCCATCGGCCGGCCGGACCTCAAGATCATCGCCGCGCGGCGGCCCTTCCTGGAAGCCCTGCCCAACGCCGCCCAGCATATGATTTTCATCGATGCCAACCTTGGCCGGCGCGTGCTCGCGGCCCATGCGGCGGCGGCGCATGTCAAAAGCGGCGGCGCCGTCCTTACTTTTCCCGCCGGCTGCATCGAGCCCGATCCCGACGTCGCTCCCGGCGCCGCCCAGTCGCTGGAGGCGTGGGCGGACTCGGCGCGTTTCGTCACCCAGCTCGCGCCGGAGACCGTGATCGTTCCAACCCTGGTGCGCGGCGTGATCTGGCGGAAAACCGCCCATCACTGGCTGACGCGGCTGCAGCGGTGTCCCGCCGACCGCGAGAAACGCGCCGCCGCCTTGCAGTTGATGGCGATGATTGCCTTCAATCTGAAGCCGACGGCGGTGGCCGTGCATTTCTCGGCCCCGCTGCGCGGCCCTGTCGAGCGTGGCGGCATCGCGCGCCAGATGCGCCAGCTGATGGCGGAGTCGGGGCCCCGATCCGGGTCACCGGCGGAAGCCCTCGCCGCGTGGTCGCGGGCGCCGCAATTCACGGCGGGCTGATCCTGCAAAAACAAATCCCCGCGCGCGGCGGGAGCCGCGCACGGGGAACTGCGTGGGCCGGAAAGCTTACGCTACCGGCAATTTTGCTTAATTGGTTTTCGTGGTCGTGGTCGTGGTCGAGGTGGAATCGGGCGTCAGCGTGCGCTCGATGGTGGTGCTCTTGCTGGTGGTGCTGCTGCCATGCGGGATCACGCCGCCGAAATACAGAACGCCCAGCACGAGGACGGCCAAGCCGCCCACGATGAAATAAAGTCCGCCACCATTGTCGTTCATGGATCGTCTCCTCTTTTTGTCGGCACATTCTCGTGCCCGGGTTTCGAGAGGAAAACGCCCCACATCAAAAAATGGTCCGCACACCTTTTACGCGTCCATCGTTAGACGTGTGCGGTCTCGCGCCAGAAGGTCATCGTGCGGGCAGTGATGCGCTGCGCGCCTTCATGGGCCGCGATGTCCTCGAGGCAGGCCAGCAGTCCTTGCGCTTCGGCGACGAGGCCTATGCGGCGCAGGAACAACAGTATCCGCGTCAAACGCAGATGGTTGTGATTGGCGGGTTCGAGCCAAGCCTTCGCACGCACGAGGAAGTCCGGGCCGCGCGTGACGACGCCGCCCTGTCGTGCCAATCCGTAAAACGCCAGCATGACATCGAGCGATCGCCGGGCGCGGTCCTGGAGCAGCGCGTCATGTCGGAATGCGTCACTGTCCTCGGCGCTCAGCAGCGGCGCGTCGGGATTGAAACGCGAGGGTTCCGGGAGCGGGAAGAGCCACTGAATGTAATCGTGCACCATCTCGAGGCGCCGCTCGTCCCAGCCCCAGATCTCTTCAATCCTGCGGCCCGCCGCGTCGGGGCCCAATCCCTTGTAAAAGAGCAGCAGGGGCGATGCCATTTTATCACCAAGGCGTGATGGGTGGAGGCGCGGGCGGCATTGTCTCGTCGCGCGAGGGCGGCGTAAAATACGCGCCTTCAGGGCAAGAAATCTCAACAGGGAGGATCACCATGCGCCGGGCTCACCTTACCACGCGTCGCATCGCTTTTGCGTTCGCGCCTTTGATCGTTGCCGGACTCACCCTGGGCGCCGCGCCGCCGCCGGCGGCGCCGGACTATTCCAAGGTCGAGATCAAGACCACCGACCTCGGCAACAAGACCTATATGCTCGAGGGGCAGGGCGGCAACATCACCGTCGCCGTCGGGGACGACGGCGTGATCATGGTCGATACCGAATTCGCGCCGCTGCACGACAAAATCAAGGCGGCCGTCGCCAAGGTTTCGCCCCAGCCGATCAAATATATCGTCAACACCCATTATCACGGCGACCATACCGGCGGCGACGCGCCTTTCCAGAAGGACGGCGCCATCGTCGTCGCGCACACCAATATCAACAAACGCCTGGCGATGCCGATGCCCAACGCGCTCACGGGCGTGACACCGCCGGCGGTGTCGGGCGATGCCCTGCCGAAGCAGCCTTATACGGGGGAGACCACGACGGTCATGGTCAAGGGCCGTGCGGCCCAGGTGATGCATGAGCCTAATGCCCACACCGACGGCGACAGCGCGGTCTATTTCGCCGACGCCAACGTGCTCGCCGCGGGCGACATCGTCAGCATCGGCAACCGCTATCCCAACATCGACATCGCGGTGGGCGGCAACATCAAGGGCATCATCGCCGCCGTCGACAACTACCTGAAGATCGCCAACGACAACACCAAGATCGTGCCCGGCCACGGCAACCTCATGACCAAAGCCGATCTCACCGCCTACCGCACCCTGATGGTGACCGCGCGCGACCGTGTCGCCAAGCTGATCAGCGAGGGCAAAAGCGAGGACGATGTGGTCAATGCCAAGCCGATCCAGGACCTGGAGAAGCAGGCCGGCGCCAACGAAATGGCCACCACCAATTTCGTGCGTCTGATCTACCGGTCACTCAAGGCTTAGGAAAAGAAAAACCGCGCTACACCGGCGTTGAGCGGGGATCCCGTGGAGGGGGAGGACGGGACTCAAGCAGCGGTGTAGCGCGGCGTCTGTAAAGCCAAAGAGATGGAAGGAGGCGGCTTCAAAGGGGAGCCGCCTCCTTTTTCGTAAGGTTAGGCCGCCTTTTGAAGGTCGAGCTTGCCCTGCGCGGCTTCGGCGCTAATCGCGATCTTGCGCGGCTTCAGCGCTTCCGGAATGACCCGCTTCAGGTCGATATGCAGGAGGCCGTTTTCGATCCGCGCACCGTCCACCTGGATGTGGTTGGCCAGCTCGAACTTGCGTTCGAACGAACGGCCGGCGATGCCGCGGTAGAGATAGGTGTGCTTCTCCGCATCCGGGGCGCTCTTGCCGCGGACGGTCAGCGTGTTGTTTTCCACCTGCACGTCGAGGTCGTTCTCGCCGAAGCCGGCCACGGCGAAAGTGATGCGGTAGGCATCTTCGTCGGCCTTCACGATGTTGTACGGCGGATACGAGAAATGGGAGTCGTCGAGACGGGTCGCGGTATCGAAGACACGCGCGAGATTGTCAAAGCCGACGGAGGCACGGAAGAGGGGGGCAAGGTCGAAAGTACGCATGAGATATTCTCCAATGAGCAATACCGCGGCGCTGATTCGCGGCGAACCCTCGTGGTCCGCCATCGGGCTCGCGCCGCCTGGGCCGCGAAACGGACGGACCCCGAAGGCATCCGTCACGCCCTCCAGATAAGAAGGCCGGCCGGCTTTTCAAGGCCGCAACCGCTAGAAAGTTTTCCGTGTTTTCAAGGGCTTGCGCCCAAGGTCAGTTCGCCGGGCGGCGGTCCTGGGGACGCGTCACGCGCCATGCGAGCAAGGAGGCGGCGAGCACCAAAAGCGCCGCCATAAAGAACGGCGCCCCCGGAATCAGTGTGTCCCGGCCGGCGGCGATGAAGTGCGCGAAGATCAGGGTGAACAGGCCGGGACCGATCATCCCCGTGATGCCCATGATGCTGGAGAGTGCGCCCTGCAGCTGGCCTTGCTCCGAGGGCGTCACGCGGCGCGTCATCAATCCTTGCGAAGAGGGTCCGTAGAGGCCCCAGATCGCCAGCACCGGAATCCCCAGCCAGAAGATCTCGCCGGTCGGCGCGAAGCCGTAGATCGCGAAGCCGACGACGGCGCAGGCCAGGCCGATCACCAAAGCGCGGCGTTCGCCGAAACGCGCCACGGCCGGTTTCACCAAGGCACCCTGCACCAGCATCATCGACAGACCCGAGCCCGCCATGGTCAGGCCGATGGTGGTCTCGTTCCAGCCGTAGCGGTAACCGGCATAGAGGACAAAGACGGTCGGCAACACGTTCTGCGCCAGCGTGTAAAGGAAATGCACCATCGCCAAACCCGTCAGTTCGGGGTGACTGCGCAGGAGGATCAGCGAGCCGACCGGATTGGCGCGTTTCCAATCGACCGCGCGGCGCTTTTCCGGCGCCAGCGATTCCGGCAGCACGAACACGCCGTAGATCGCGTTGGCGACGGAAAGTCCGCCCGCGACCCAGAACGGCAGGCGCAGGTCGATTCCGCCGAGGACGCCGCCCAGCGCCGGACCCAACACGAAGCCCAGGCCGAAGGTGACCCCGATCGAGCCGAAGGCGCTCGCGCGCTTCTCGGGCGGCGTCACGTCGGCGATGTAGGCGCTGGCCGCCGAGATGCTGCTCGCGGTGATGCCGGAGATGACGCGGCTGACAAACAGCCAGCCGAGGTTCGGCGCCACGGCCATCAGCAAATAACTGGTGCCGAGGCCGAAGTTGGAGATCAGCACGACCGGCCGGCGCCCCAGACGGTCGGAGAGCGCTCCGGACAGGGGCGAGAAAAGGAATTGCATCAGCGCCCAGATGGTGCCGAACAGGCCGAACAATTGCGCGGCGCGCGGCGTATCGCCGCCGGTGAAGCTGACGATCAGGCTGGGCAGCACGGGGATGACGATCCCCAGCGCGATCATATCGAGAAGAACGGTGATGAGGATGAACGCGACGGCGGCGCGGCGCGGCGGCGCCCGGGCGGGTGTCTCGGCCGTCTCAAGACTGGAGACGTCCATTAAAAATCACGCGCCCGGTCTCGGAGCGCGTGTGCGCCATGCGACATGAAGCCTCCCAGCTCTCCCGCGTCCGCGAGACTACGCCAAGTCGCCCGCCTTTTGAACGGCTGTTAGCCGGAAGCGCCCGGCGTTACACTGGGATGTGATCGGCCAGGCTCAACCGGCGCGCGGGGATTCGCCTCAGAACATGTTGGCTGCATGCTGACCATCCGCCCCGCGGAAATCGATGACGCCGCTGCGATCGCCCGGGTGCATGTCGACACCTGGCAGGACAGTTACCAGGGCCTCGTGCCACAATCCTATCTCGACAGCATGACGGTGCAGAACCGCACCTTCGTTTGGATCCGGTTGCTGGAGCGGCGCGGGCCCGATTTCCTGACGCTCGTCAGCGAGGATCATGACCGGCGCATCATCGGCTTCGTCTCCGCCGGGGCGATGCGCTACAACGACGCGCGCTTCCAGGCCGAGATCTCCTCGCTCTACGTCATGCGCAGCCATCAGCGCAGCAACCACGGCCGCCGCCTGTTCCTTGCCGCCGCCAATCGTCTCGCCAAGGATGGTCTTAAGGGACTCTTCGTCTGGGTTCTGGCCGACAGCCCGTCGCGGCTTTTCTATGAGTCGCTGGGCGGCGAGCTGGTGAGCGAAAGCACGCGCGACTTCGCGGGCTGTCCGCTGCGGATGCTGGGCTACGGCTGGCGCGAGACGCCGCGTTACGCCTGATCAGGTGCTGGGAAGCTCCGATTCCGCCGGAATGGCGTCGTCACGGCGGTCTTCGTCGCGATGCGCGGCGGCGACCTTCTTGAGGTCCTTGATCACCGCATCCAGGCTTTTGAGGCGGGTCGTCAGCTCGCCGCGCACATTGGCCGGCATGTCGGCCGCCAGGAAGCGCGTGACGATATCGGCTTGGCGCGTGAGCATGTTGACGGCGTCGATCATGCTGCGCGACCGCGGCATGTAGGACTCGTGCACGCCGCGCAGGTTGTTCATCAGCATCCCGATCATCGCCTTGATGAAGGGATCGGCCTTGCGCATCTTGTCGAGCATGATGTCGATGGGGATGACCATCACCGCCGACTCTTCCAAGGCAAAGGCCGTGGCTAAGCGCGGGCTCGCGTCGATCACCGCCATCTCGCCGAACAGCTCGCCCTTGCGCACGGTGGCCAACGGGATTTTGCGCCCCTGGGCCTCGCGGTACATGCCGACCGCGCCCGATTGCACGATGTAGGCGGCGTCGCCCTTCTCGCCCTGTTTGAACAGGACCTTGCCTTTGGGGAAGGTGATGACCTCGATGGAATTGTCGTCAGTAGCCATTCCCGCCGCACCCAGTTCGCGCCGCTCGTCGCAGAGTCGGCGCCCCCATGGGCAAGGCTTTGGCGAAAACCGCACCCATCACGGGTTAGTTTTCGATATTTTTATCCATAAAGTCAAAGCATTCCGGGGAACGCCGCAGCGGCAGCGGACTCCCGAAAAGCAAACAGCGGGCCGCTTGGTTTCGGCCCGCTGTCAAAGCTCACGCTATGGGACGCCCTTCAGCTCACTTGCCAGGTATTGCCGGCGCGCATCAGCTTGTCGAGATCGCCCGCGCCCTTGGCTTTCGCCTGCGTTTCCTGGGCCGAGACCGCCGCTTCGTAGGACTGCGGCGCCGGATCGCAGTAGATCACACCCAGCACTTCCGGATACTGCGGCGGACGCATGGACGCGAGCAGGCTCGCCAGCACGCGGTTCTTCTCGTCGTGCACGATGATGTCCTTTTCCGTCACGCCGTTTTCACCGACGACGACGGTCTCGAGCTTGAGGGACTGCGGATTGAGGCGCAGACCCTTGTTGTTGGCCTTGCCGTAGAGCAACGGCTGACCGTGTTTGACGTGCAGCTGCATCTCGGCGGCGACGTCCTTGGCGGTGAAGGTCTCGAAGACGCCGTCGTTGTAGACGATGCAGTTCTGGATGATCTCGACGAAGGAGGCGCCCTTGTGCTCGCGCGAGCGGCGGAACAGCACGTCGAGTTCCTTGGCCTGCACGTCGATGCCGCGGGCGATGAAGCGTGCGCCGCAGCCGAGCGCGAAGGTGCAGGGATCGGCCGGACTGTCGACGCTGCCCAGCGGCGTGGACGGCGACTTTTGCCCGACGCGCGAGGTCGGCGAGTACTGCCCCTTGGTCAGGCCGTAGATCTCGTTGTTGAAGAGCAGGATGTTGAGATCGACGTTGCGGCGCAGGGCATGGAACAGGTGATTGCCGCCGATCGACAGCGCGTCGCCATCGCCGGTCACGACCCAGACGTCAAGATCCGGGCGCGCCAGCTTGACGCCGGTCGCGATCGCCGGCGCGCGGCCGTGGATGGTGTGGAAGCCGTAAGTCGCCATGTAATAGGGAAAGCGCGACGAGCAGCCGATGCCCGAGATGAACACGGTGTTTTCGGGCCGCGCCCCCATGTCGGCCAGCGACTTGTGCATGGCTTTGAGGATGGCGTAATCGCCGCATCCGGGGCACCAGCGTACTTCCTGGTCCGAGGCGAAGTCCTTGGGGGTCAGCTTGTCGGGTTGGCCCGGTTGCGTTTGGATGGTGACGTTCATGTTAATTGCTCCCCAGCGCGCTACGGATCGCGCTGCTGACTTCTTCGATCTTGAGGGGTTGGCCGGAGACCTTGAGCAGGCCCTTGGCATCGACGAGGTACTGGCTCTTGAGCAGGGTCAGCATCTGGCCATTGTTCATTTCGGCGACGAGCACTTTCTCATAGCTCTTCAACAGCGCGCCGAGATTGCGCGGCAGCGGCCAGACATGGCGGATGTGGATATGCGACACATCGAAGCCCTTCTCGCGCATGTTGTGCACGGCGCGATTGATCGGGCCGAAGGTCGAGCCCCAGCCCACCACCGCCAGCTTGCCGTTGGGCGCGCCCAGTTCCACCGCCTGCTCGGGGATGTCATCGGCGATGTTGTCGATCTTCGCCGCGCGTGTGTCGGTCATCTTCTGGTGGTTGGCCGGATCGTAGGAGATGTTGCCCGAGTTGTAGTCCTTCTCGATGCCGCCAATTCGATGCATGAGCCCCGGCGTGCCGGGCACCGCCCAGGCGCGCGCGAGGGTCTTCGGATCGCGCAGGAACGGATGGAAACCTGCGGGATCCTTGCGGAATTCGACCGGAAAGGGCTTGAAGTCCTTGACCGAGGGTATGCGCCACGGCTCGGCGGCGTTGGCGATGTAGCCGTCGGACAGCAGCATCACCGGGGTCATGTATTTGGTGGCGAGGCGCACGGCCTCGATGGCGACCTCGAAGCAATCGCCCGGCGCGCGGCTGGCGATCACCGGGATCGGCGCGTCGCCGTTGCGGCCCCAGACCGCGATGAACAGGTCGGACTGTTCGGTCTTGGTCGGCAGGCCGGTGGAGGGACCGCCGCGCTGGGTGTCGACGATGATCAGCGGAAGCTCGGTCGAAATCGCGAGACCGATGGCTTCGGTCTTGAGCGCGATGCCCGGACCCGATGAAGCCGTCACGCCCAGCTTGCCGGCGTAGGAGCCGCCGATGGCCGCGCAGCAGGCGGCGATTTCATCTTCGGCCTGGAACGTGGTGATGCCGAACTGCTTGAGGCGCGCGAGGATATGCAGGATCGGCGAGGACGGCGTGATGGGATAGGACGCGAGCAGCATGTCGAGGCCGGCGAGCTGCGCGCCCGCGGCCAGGCCCCAGGCCAGCGATTCCGCACCCGAGACCAGGCGATACGTGCCCGGCTCGATCTTCACCGCCGGCATCGACACCGGCGCGATGTCACCCGAAAGCTCATGCGTCTCGCCGTAGGCGTGACCGGCCTTCAGCGCCGCGACGTTGGCTTGCCCGACAGCGTCGTCCGCGCCGAACTTGCGCGTGAGGTACTCCAAGGTCGAGTTCATCTCGCGGTCGTACATCCATGAGACCAGGCCCAGCACCCAGAGGTTCTTGCTGCGCAGCGCTTCCTTCTGCGACACACCGAAAGGCTTGGCCACCTCGAGGGCCTGCGCCGAAATGTCGACCTCGAGCACACGGAATTCCTTGAGCGTGCCGTCGTGGCGCGGATCGACGGTGAAACCGGCGCGCTTGATGTCCTTCTCCTTGAAGGCGCCGGAGTCGAGGATCACCAGCCCGCCCTTGCGCAGGCCTTTGTAGTTGACCATCAGCGCGGCGGGGTTGAGCGCCACCAGCACGTCGGGCTGGTCGCCCGCGGTCTTGATCTGGCGCGAGCCAAAATTGATCTGGAAGGCCGAGACACCGTAGGTCGTGCCCGTGGGGGCGCGGATCTCGGCGGGATAGTCGGGGAATGTCGCCAGCGAGTTTCCGGCGAGCGCCGTTTCCTGCGAGAACTGACTGCCCAACATCTGCACGCCGTCGCCGGAATCACCGGCAAAACGCACCACAATCGAGTCGAGATCGGATTTAGACGCCGGTTTGCTGGCGTCGGCTTGAAGATTCATAGGCCCAATGTCTCCCACCGGGTCCGTGCGCACGCCGCACGAACCGCATTGAAACAGCTCCCTCGCCCGTTCTTACTGTACTGGATTGGAAGCTTCAGATTAACCAAAAATCACATCCACTTATCGCCGGCGGCCACCCTTTGCGCCGCGGCATTTTCAACAAAAGCGCTAAATCACTGCATTTCTTCACCAAAACCATCGCCGGCACATGTCCGGACTTATAGGGCTTTATCAAAGCGGTTGAAGCCCTTGGCCAAGTCCTCGATCAGGTCGTGCGAGTCTTCGAGTCCGATGTGCAAACGCACCCCGGGTTGGGGTTCGGACCAAATTGTGGCGGTGCGGGCGGCGCCCAGTGTCAAAGGCGCCACCAGGCTTTCATACCCGCCCCAGGAAAATCCCAGCGCAAAAAGCTCCAATCCGTCCACCAGCGCCGCCATGGCTGCGTCGGAGGTGGCGTTGAAGACCACGCCCAGCAAACCTGAGGCGCCGCTGAAGTCGCGTTTCCAGAGCGCATGGCCGGGATCGCCCGGCAATGCGGGATACAAGACCCGTTTCACCTGCGGCTGGGCCTTCAGCCAGCGTGCAACGGCGAGCGCACTTTCCTGATGTCGTTGCAGGCGCACGGCGAGGGTGCGCAGGCCGCGGGTCGCGAGGTAGGCATCGTCGGGCGACACCGAAAGTCCCAGGGCATAGGCCGCCTTCTGGACCCCGGCGATGGCCTCCGCCGTGCCGGAGACCGCGCCGATCAGCACGTCGGAGTGCCCAACGATGTATTTGGTGCCGGCTTCGATGGAAAGGTCCGCACCCAAAGCCAGCGGCTGGCAAAACAGCGGCGTCGCCCAGGTGTTGTCGACCGCGACCCTGGCGCCGTGTTTGTGCGCGGCCGCGGCGATGGCGGGGAGATCCTGGACCTCGAAGGTCAGCGAGCCCGGCGATTCACACAGCACCAGCTTGGTGTTGGGCTTGAACAAAGCCGCGATCCCCGCGCCTAGGAGGGGATCGTAGTAGCTGGTCTCGACACCGAACTGCGCCAGCCAGCCGGAACAGAAATTGCGCGTCGGCTCGTAAATCGAATCCGTCACCAGGATATGGTCGCCCGCCTTGACGCAGCCGAGGATGGTGAGCGTGCAGGCTCCGAGACCCGAGGGCGCCAGCACAGTATCGGCCGCGCCCGCGAGTTCGGTGATCGCTTCCTGCAGCGTCCAGTGCGTCGGCGTGCCGCGCCGGCCGTACGTGAAGACTTTCGCGCGCGGGGCTGCCGCCCGCGCCCAGGTCTCGTGCATCGCCGCCACGCTGTCGTGCACGACCGTGGACGCACGCACGACCGGCGTGTTCACCGCGCCGGCGTTGCGTTTCTTATTGAGGCCCCCACGGACGACTTTGGTATCTTTTTTCATGGCTCGGGCGGCGCGCTGCAGTTTCCGCGCCGGATATAAGCTATTCTGGCGTAAGCGTAATCCAGGTCACAGACTCACAGGAAACCGATGCCGCGTCCATGGAAGTTTGTTCTCGGCTGCCTTGCCGCGACAGCATGTCTGTTCTGCGCCGGCCTCGCGCGCTCCGCCGCGCCGCGCAAAGTCATGAGCCTGTCCTATACTCCCTCCCAGGTCCAAGCCTACGCCGAGATCGAGGCCGGCATTCCAACCGCGCGTATTCGCGCCGATTTGCAACGCCTCGCCCCCTATACCCACGCCATCCGCACCTACGCGCTGGAGAAGAACCTCGACCAGATCCCGGTTGTGGCCAAGGAGCTGGGCCTGAAAGTTTCCCTCGGGCTCTGGCTCGGGAAAGACCCAGCCAAAAATGCCGCCGAAGTGAAACGCGGGATCGCCAGCATCAAAGCGAACCCCGGCACCATTACCCGGGTCTACGTCGGCAACGAAGCCGTTCTGCGCGGCGACCTCACCGCGGCGCAAGTCATCGCCTACATCGGCGAAGTGCGCGCAGGTCTGCCGAAGGACAGCAAGGTCGAGATCACCACCGCCGAGCCCTGGCACCGCTGGCTCGCCTCTCCGGAGTTGGGCGCTGCGGTCGATGTGATCGGGGCGCACATCTTCCCGTCCCATGACGGCGTGCCCATCGACTACGCCATGACGGATTTCAAGGAGCGCTACGCGGCCCTGACAAAGGCCTTTCCGGGCAAGCGCATCACCATCGCTGAAACCGGCTGGCCTCTCGCCGGGATGAGGAACCAGGCGGCGGTGGCGTCACCTGTCAATGCGACGACATACGTACGCGCCTTCCTGCGCGAGGCTGAGGAACGTCACTACGACTACAGCCTCGTCGAGGCTTACGATCAGCCGTGGAAAGCGCCGGAAGAAAACGGCGCGATGTGGGGATTGCTGGACAACGCCGGAAAGGCGAAGTTCGATTTCTTCAACGAGTGAGGCGCGGATGCCCGGCCGCGTCCACGAGACCGCGGCGTTCCAGTTCGCCGAGGCAGTCCACGAAATGCCGCTGGGTGTGCGGCCGGTCGTATAGCTCCAGCCAGTTCTGCTCCGCGAACGCGAGGATCGCCGGCTCATCGTGGGCGCATTCCCAGAGAATGCCGAGCAGGGAGGCAAGATTCTCCTCGTGCTCCTTGGTCGCATCGTCGACACAGGCGGCCGCATTCGCTTCCACGATACGCCCGCTCTCAGGTCCCGCGCCCAGGCCGAAGTCGTAAAGCCCGCGGCGTTCGGGCGGCGCGATCTGCCAGTGCGCGATCTCGTGGAAGACAACGCTGGTCTCGGATCGCGTGCGAATGACACGCCCATCCCACGAGAAGGATTGCGCCGGCTCCTCGTCGCACACCGCGATGCCCAGGCGCAGCGCGAGCGCGACGGCCTTCTGCCGGCCGGCGTGCAGGTCGGCCTTGAATCCGGGGCAGAACTGTTTGGTGGCGGCGATGCGGCGAAAAACCGCGCGCGCGGCCGTGTGCGCGGCAAGGCCTGCGTCAAAGACATCGAGGATCGCCGGCAACTGTTCGGCTTCGAGCGGCGTAAGGATCATGCGGGCGTCTTATCCGAAGTCACGGTCCGGCATCAACTTCGATCTCTTCGGGAAGCGTCACGTCGATGGTGGGACCATTGTATTCGCGCACGTAGCCGCGCACGCGGATGGTTTTGCCCTTCCAGGACACAGGATCAAGCCCCGCCTTGGTGAACAGCGGCACGGCTTCCGGAGCGATCGTCGCGGTGAAATCCTTCCGGTAGTCGTCGCCGAAGTTGAGATAAATGCGCCCTTTCACCTTGGCGGCACTCACGACCTTGCCTTCGACGATTTGGAACGTGCCGACGTCTTTGGCCAGCGTCGCCGGCTCGGGCGGACGCAGCGCGTAATAAGCCTCGGCCCAGATGCCCGCATGCGCGGCGCGCGCCGCGCGCTCGGCGGCGAACAGCTCGGCCGTCAGCTGGCGATTGTCGGGGAAGGTGTAGACGCGCGCCATGCCCCGGCGCAGCATTTCCTCCTGCACCCACACGCCATCGTCGCGCACGAGATGGGCGAGGATCCGGCCGTTGCGGTCTTTAGCGGTCGCGCCCAGGCGCAGCGTGATCGTGTGGCCTTTCACGATGTCCTCGAGCGCGGCTTTGGATTGCTCGGCCAGCGGCCAGGTCTTGAAGCCCTTGCGGCCCAGCGGCAGTTTCGGCGCCTGCATGCCGACGAGGCGCACATCGGCGGCGCCGTCTTTCAGGCGCAGCGTATCGCCGTCGACGACATAGGCCACCGCGCCGTGGCCGCCGTCCGGCAACCCATCGGGCGCGGCGGCGAAGACGGTGCTCCAGGTTGCCGTCAGCACACCCGCAACCAGAGCCTGCAAAATCAAGGTTCTACGCAGCATCGTGAACAAGTCTTTCACGAAATCGCGCCTGACGTCGAGTCCGCGGCCGCGTAGGATTCGCGGTCGTGCCTCCGTCTTTTTGGAAAGCGATTGGATCTCCACATGACAGGCAACCTCGCGCTCGCGCGCCATCTCAGTGACCGGCTCGGGTTCGGACCGAAACCCGGCGATCTCGCCGCCATCGATCGCCTCGGCGCCGACCGTTGGATCGCCCGGCAACTGCACCCCGCGGAGATTCCCTTGCCGCCGGAGCTGACGGCCCGCCTCGCCGACCTGCCGGCGCTGACCATCACGCCCTTCGAAGCCTTGCGCACGTACGGCCCGCCGGCCGCGCGCGGCCCCGACGGCAAGCCCGATCCCGAGAAGCTCAAGGCCCTGCGCCAGCAAGCGCGGTTCCTTCCGGCCCAGGCGGTCGAAGCGCGCCTGGTGCGCGCGGTCGACAGCCCGCGCCAACTCGAAGAAGCGCTGGTGGATTTCTGGTTCAATCACTTCAATGTGTTCATCGGCAAAGGCCTCGACGCCCTCTGGATCGCCTCATACGACGAGGAGGCCATCCGTCCGCATGTGCTGGGGAAATTCCGCGACATCCTCGGGGCTACCGCCCGCCATCCGGCGATGTCGTTTTATCTCGACAATTGGCAGAACAGCGCCGCAGGGCGCCCCGGCGCGCGCGGCGCGTTCAAAGGCCTCAACGAGAACTATGCCCGCGAGCTGATGGAACTGCACACGCTCGGCGTCGACGGCGGCTATACCCAAGGCGACGTCATCGTGCTCGCGAAGATCCTCACCGGCTGGGGGTTCGGCGGACGCGGCGGCGATGCGCCCGGCGGCCTCGACCAAACGCCGCTCAAGGGCCGCGACCGTCTCAAGTTTGCCCGCCAGGTCCGCCGCACGGGCGGCTTCATCTTCAGCGCCGAACGGCACGACTTCTCCGACAAGGTTTTTCTCGGGCATCCCATCAAGGGGCGCGGCGAAGCCGAAGGCGACGAGGCGCTCGACATCCTGGCCGCCCATCCCGCCACCGCCAGCCACATCAGCTTTAAACTGGCGCAGTATTTCCTCGCCGACGCTCCGGATCCCCACGTCGTCGCGACGATGGCGGCAACCTTCAGCAAAACCGGCGGCGATATCCGTGCCGTGCTCGCGACGCTCTTTGCCAGTGAGGCGTTCCGTGATCCGGCGATCTTCGGCACCAAGTTCAAATCACCGCTGCGCTACACCGTTTCGGCCGTGCGCGCATCGGGCGTCCCCATGAACAACTTCAAACCGGTCTTTGGCGTCCTCGCGCAACTGGGCCAGGCGCCCTACGCCTGTCAGACTCCCGACGGCTATAAATGCACCGAAGAAGCCTGGCTCAATGCCGACGCCATGACGCGGCGCATCACCTTCGCGATCGCCCTCGCCGCGGGCCGTTTGCCGCTGACCAGCGAACCCGGCGCCCAGCCCATCGCCGTGCGCCAAAGCCAACGCGTCGCCGATCGCATCGCGACCCGGATGGAGGCCGCGCCGGTCCGCGCACCGGTCGTCGACGCGGCGAATTTGCGCGCAACCCTCGGCGATCTCTTCGCCGGTCCGACACGCGCCGCCATCGCGGCGGCGCGTCCCGAGCTGCAGGCTGCGCTGATGCTCGGCAGTCCCGAATTCATGCGTTGTTAGGAGCGCCATATGACTCGTCTCAAACGCCGCGACCTGCTCGCCCTTGGCGCCGCCGCGGCTTTCACGCCGCTCGGCCGCACCGGCTGGGCGGCGGAAGTGCCCAGCGACAAGCGCCTTGTCGTCGTGTTCCTGCGCGGCGCCGTCGACGGTCTCAACGTCGTGGTGCCGCACGGCGAAGAGGCTTACTACGACGCCCGGCCGACCATCGCGGTGCCGCGGCCCGGCGCCGCCGGCGGCTGCTTCGATCTCGACGGCCGCTTCGGCCTGCATCCGGCCCTGGCCGCGCTCAAGCCGTTGTGGGACGAGCGCAGCTTGGCCTTCGTGCACGCCTGCGGCTCACCCGACATCTCGCGTTCGCACTTCGACGCCCAGGACTACATGGAGAGCGGCACGCCCGGCCTGAAAACGACCTCGGACGGTTGGATGAACCGCCTGCTCGCCCAGCTGCCCGGACCCCAGGCCCCCACCCGCGCGCTCAGCTTCGGGCCGACGATGCCGCGCATCATGGCCGGACGTGCCGCCGTCGCAAACATTCCTTTGGGCCGCGCGGCAGGGCGCGAACTTCCCCTCGACCGTCCGCTGATCAACGCCGCCTTCGACCAGCTCTACGCCGGCACGGATGCCCTCAGCCGCGCTTACCAGGAAGGCATCGCCGCGCATAAGAAAGTGATGAGCGATCTGCAGAGCGAGATGATGGAGGCCGACAACGGCGCGCCGTCGCCGCTCGGCTTTGCCGAGGACACCGCCCACCTCGCCCGCCTGGTCTCGCAGAATCCCAGCACGTCGCTGGCGTTCTTCGCGCTCGGCGGCTGGGACACGCACGTCAACCAAGGTGCGGCGGAAGGCCAGCTCGCCCAGCGCCTGACCCCGCTCGGCGACGGGCTGGCGAGCCTCGTCAAAGGATTGGGCGCGGCTTACCGGGATACGGTCATCGTCGTGATGTCCGAGTTTGGCCGCACGGTGCGCGAGAACGGCCTTTCCAGCACAGTGGGATCCGAAGCTTGGAATTCACGTGACTTGAAGTCGCG
>JADMIO010814489.1_pt1 | contig 68234 bp, 36 predicted proteins | sample 8958161 | NCBI WGS metagenome assembly JADMIO01 (sample SAMN16585339, study PRJNA669376) | soil metagenome | isolation source: Crop rotation soil | place: USA: Cullars Rotation, Alabama | collected 2011 | reverse complement strand
CTTTCCCAACAAAGCAGGAAAAAATAATATGCCGGGAATATCCTGAGAAATCTCCGGGCATAAAAGTTTTTTAAACTTATTGATGCATATTTTTTTTCTTCCCCGATCAGGAGCGCTGAAATTAAAAAACCGCTTATCACGAAGAAAATGTGTACACCAAAATCTGACCAGTCAAAATAATCTGCGTAGGTGTAGGATATGTTTTTTTTAAATTGTTCTGTATGAGATAAATGGCCAATCACTACCAGTATTATTGAAATAGCACGTAAGCCATCAAGTGATACGAGCCTGGATGATTTTTGAGAGATCAATTGATTAGACATGTTTCTTCATTTCACTCGGGTACTGCAAAAGCGATTTACATTTAATTTGCTAAATAGCTTTTATATATTGTTTCATATTTTTTCGCGGTAAAATAAAAATCATTCTCTACTGGTTGCTTAAAACTAAAAGTATACCTATCATTTTCTACTCCTTCGATTCTTTTTAGGAGGTCATCGGCAGACCCGTATTTAAAAACAACACCGCAATCATACTTTTTAACCAATTCTACCGAGCCTGGTACATCGGATACAATCACCGGAACTTTTAATTGATTGGCTTCCATAATGATCAGGGGCGCCATTTCTGCAATAAGCGATGGCAGAATAACTGCTTTATAATTATTCATTATGGGCAACACTTCTTCCGGTTTTAAAATTCCTCTGTAACGAATGTTATCAAATTTACCAAGGACAGCAAAATCCAGGCCTTCAACCTGTTTGAAAACATAAGAACCGTAATTAGGACCATAGAGATCAATAACAACTCCAGGTAAATCCTGTTTTAGCTTTGAAGCCATTTTCAATAACAGGTCGATCCCTTTTGTTTGATGAACCCTGCCAAAAAAAACATAATGCTTCCTCTTCTCCGTTTTGTTGCTGGTGATTGAGTCAACAACACCCGGTGATACCTGTGATATTAAATGTATCTTTTTTTCCGGTATCCCGTTAACCAGTAACACTTCTCTGAAGCTTCTGCTTAATGAAACAATTACATCTGCATTTTCTTTCAATGCCTTAATAAATGTTGATCGCTGGTCCATGCCCGACATAAATCTTTTGAGTTTCGGAATGGATCTTACACTTTTTATTTTAAGTAAATTATAGAAAGATTGCGCCAGTACTAAATTAACAGTCGGAAAAGAAGTTTTATTTGAAAAAAGATGACAACTTGTACAGCGGCCAAGTATCATCTTACCATTACAAACCTGTTTTCCTCCAAAGTGTAATGTTCCTGTATGACACATAGAAGTTATAACGTGTAGGGTTACAATGGTTGCAACGCCTGCATTTTTTGCTGCTCCCAATAATGTTGAACTGATACCGTCATCACCGCCGAATTCATTAAAGTGTGCAGCTTCTATATTCCGGGCTTTTATTTCTTTGATAAAAGAAGCGATAGTAAAATCAAGTTTAGGTACGAGGCTGTCATCTACAGCAGCGAACCTGATGATCTTTATGCCATCTCCCCTTTCTTCTGATGCTGTAGTTGTTTTTTTAAAATTTGGAACGAACCAATAAACTTCATGTCCGTTCTTTATCAATGCATTGGCGAGCTGAAAACAATATACTTCTGTACCGCCCAATGCTTCGGGATATAAAAAATTCGTAACAATGGCAATTTTCATTTACTTTCTTACGGCAACAATGCCACAAAATGCAGAATAGCTTTTTGATTCTTTGCCGGATTTCTTTATTAGCTTATTTAAATTAAAAATGAGCCTGTTAACATTTTTCAGAAGAAAAAGTTGCAGTTTCGAACGCTTTTCACTTTCATCTACCCAGAAATAATATTTTCCGAAATAGCCACTAAACGTCACCGTAAATCCATGTGCTTCCAGCAATTTACGCCAGGCTCCAGGGTTCATGCTTTTCAAGTTGTGCTTCGTTAAATTTTTAGCATCAAAGAATTTATGAGGCAGGTATTGCATCCAGCCGCTAAAATTTGGTGTAGTAATAATTATTTGCCCTGTGGGTTTTAGTAATTTGATGTGTTCTTCAATTACTTCAAGATAATTTTCGAAATGCTCAATAAAACCAAATGAACAAATGAGATCATACCTGTTGGTATGATTCTTTGCGAAGTCAAAAAAATCGCCGGACCAGAATTCACCTACTGTTAAACCAAGGCCTTTTAGCCATTGCGGCAAATCATTGGCATTTCTTTTATTAAAATCAATGCCATGTAATTGATAACCCTTTCTGCCGATCGCAGGCATATAAGATCCCGGGTAACTACCAATTTCCAGGCAAGACCTGGATGTTCCATCTTCCAGGTATTTAGTCAATAATACTTCCAATGAACTTCCTGTTGCATCCGTAAATTCTGTTTGCACGTAGCCGCTATTCCAATACGCTTCGTCTGTAAGTCTTGTCATTTTAAGAATTCCATTTTATAAAAGTTGCCAGACATTATTTATTGCTTTATTACCGTAGAAAGAACTCCGTCTATAAAAGTATGATAGTTCTTTTCGTAACTGAATTCATTGATGCCCATCTCACGGATCTTTTTTGCCCATGCTGCTCTTTTATCGTCATTATGAAAATCGTTTACCAAAGCAGCTATACGCTCATTGTCATTTGTCGTTACAATGGGTTCATAACCTAAAGAAAGTGCCCAGTCTGTAGAACCCGAAGACGCAGGCCCCCAGAATAAAACCGGAAGCCCCGCTGAAACATAGTCAACAAGTTTACTTGTAAAATTATACCGGAATGGCCCTTCATGTAAAAATGAATTGAGTAAAACAGCCACATCCATTTCTTCATTCATTTTACGCATCAATGCCTCGGCATGCATAAAAGAATGGAAGATCACATGAGGTTCATTCAGGTTTTTATACTGAGCCATCATCTCTTTGTTCCAATACGAGAACACATGTAATTCTCCATGAAGTTTCCCTATAATACCTGCTAAAGTATCCAGCATTGGTTTAAAATCGCCGGTAAACAATGAGCCTGCGTAACAAAATTTCAAACTTTGTTTATTCCTGTTTGTAACTACCGGGAAAATATGATCGTTCTTCCCCCTTGATGGATATAAAATTTTTCCGTGAACTCCGAATAAAGAAAAATAATTTTTTTCCATATTCGGGGAGATACAAAATCTTTCCGATGCATGCCGGTACATGTTCGCAAATACTTTATTGAGCTTTGATTGCCATTTGCCATGATTTTCTGTTGTAAGCCAGTCATCATGCAAAATAACATAGAGTGGAATATTATATTTTTTTGAGAGCCGGTATGCATTCACCCAAAGTAGCCTAATGGTTACCGTTACGATGATGTCAGGTTTAAAGGATCTGATTATCTTTTCTGTCCTGCCTGTTGCAAGTAATTGTGCAGCCAGTACAAGTCCTTTAGTATGTTTCGCAAAACGGGTTAACCTGATCCTGTCCAGCTTTCCAGTGAAAACATGATAGGGAATTCCGGGAATACGTGGTTCGTTATCACTCACTCCTTTTGCCTGTATCACTACTAACTTATCCTTGGGATAATGTTCAAACAACCTGTACATCAGGGTTGCACCTGCAGAACTCAATTCAACCGGCACATCGCTTAAATATAATATTTTAGGAAGCTCATTTTGCTGCATCTCATTTCCTGCTTTTCCAACTTTCAATGATCTCACTGATGGTAGCCTTCAATGATTTTGTAATATCCCAGGCAGGATAATGCTTTTTCATCTTGCGCAGATCGCTGTAATAACAGATATGATCGCCCTCCCTGTTCTTCTCATCATAAACATATTGCATTGGTATTCCCGTAAACGATTCGGTAATTGCAAATGCTTCCAATATAGAGCAGGTATTGTCTTTTCCTCCACCCAGGTTATACACTTCACCCATGCGTGGCGCCTTAATAAATTCTTCTATAAATCGTGCGACATCATAAGAATGAATATTATCCCTCACCTGTTTTCCCTTATAGCCAAATACTGTGTACTGTTTTTTTTCAAGATTACATTTTACGAGGTAACTAAGAAAACCGTGCAGTTCCACACCACTATGATTTGGCCCGGTTAAACAACCTCCTCTTAATACGCAGGATGGCATATTGAAATACCGTCCATATTCCTGCACCATTACATCTGCTGCAACTTTTGATGCGCCAAATAGTGAATGCTTGCTTTGATCAATAGTAAATGTTTCCGGAATACCATGTTCAAAAGTAGCATCATCATAATCCCAGCGGCTATCAAGCTCTTTCATTTTAATATAGTTGGGCGCATCACCATATACTTTGTTTGTACTCATGTGCACAAACGGTATGTTGGTATTATAACGACGTGTAGCTTCCAGCATGTTTACGGTACCAACAGCATTTGTATCAAAATCATCAAAGGGTATTGCTGCGGCCCTGTCGTGGCTGGGTTGTGCAGCTGTATGCACAATGGCATCCGGTTTTATTTTTGCGATCAATTCAATCACTGCCTCACGGTCACGGATATCCATTTCATGGTGACTGAACCCAGCCAGTGTTGTTTGCAAACGATTTTGGTTCCACCTGTTATCACCCTGGGGGCCAAAGAAAACTGCCCGCTGGTTATTGTCGATACCATGTATTTCCCATCCTAAGTTTGCGAAATGAACACAGACCTCAGAACCAATTAAACCTGATGAGCCTGTGACGAGTAATTTTTTCATACGAATGAATTAATAATTATTGTTGTAAGAATAAAACAACATGATCTTTTGAAAAAGGATAATAAGGCAGGTCCTTCCATTTTGTAATTTTTTTTAATCCCGGAATTACTGACAATAGTTTGACCATAAAAGAATTCCTGTTATCGTTAACGAATTTGTATGCCTCAAATCTTAACCCGTAAAATATTTTTTTTTGAAAAGAAACTTTATAATGTGAAGTTATTATTTTATCAAGGGTCCTGATCTTAAAACTTTCCTGTAAGTGTTTTATGTAATCATCGCCCAGCATGCATACGTGCTGCAAGCTTCTGAAATACCAGCAATGGGCAATATCATACCTGCAGGCAGGGGCATCAGCATACCCGGTTGTTATAATTAATACCCCTTTTTCATTCAACATCTTCAACAAAGAATCAATGAGTTTTGTTGGCTCAATGGAATGTTCAAAAACATCAGAAAGGATCACGGCATCAAATTTATTCTTAATGGTGCTGATATCTGTCGCAGATAAAATGCTTATACCTTTTTTTCCAGCGATCGCCATTGCACGTTGATCTATATCATAACCATAACATTCGTGTTTGTTTATAAACTTTGAAAGGAACCTGCCTTCGCTACATCCGTAATCAAACACTTTAAGGTTTGATCTTTCTGAAAGATATTTTTCTACGATGTCTTCGGTAGGGTAATTCCCGGTTGGCGCCCACGCTTTGAAATCAAATGAATTATAGTATTCATTAAATGTTTGCTGGTCCAGGATGTGATCCTTATAATACAAACCGCAGTGATCGCATTTTAATATAGAATACGCTTCCTGTGTGAAAGTTTTATTAACAACCAATTCTGAAAAAGCTTCTGAACTGCCCTGGTTGGTAGCGGATGTTTGCCCGCAACTCATACAATTACTTACGATCATCTATTACCCTGTCTTTAATTAATTTGGCAGGCACTCCCCCTACAATCTGGTAAGCTTCCACGTCATCGAGCACTACAGATCCTGCTGCTATTACTGCGCCTTTTTTTATAGTTACTCCTGGTACGATCACTGCATGAGCGCCAATCCAAACACCATCTTCTATCACGATCGGCTTCGCTACAACTGTTTTGATCATTTCTTCTTTTGTATGATCATGGGTAATGGTAGAAATAGCCGTATGTGATGCGATCATTACTCCTTTTCCTATTTTAACACCGCCATATCCCCAGATATGAACAAATGCAGCAATCGAAACATTGTCATCTATTTCTATAAACTCCATCCCTTCAAAACAAACAGGTTGCCTGATAGAAACATTTTGCCCGCACGACTTTAGTTTTTTTAAGAATTGTTTGCTCTTAAAAATCTCATAGCGTCTTTTTATTTTACCAATTAAATTCATAAGTTATTTAGCTAGTCCCACAAAGCTTTTGTTGTAACCATTCCGTAACGGCTATCAAAACTTTTACCACCGCTGAAAGCTCCCATCACTTCAAAGGTTTGCACTTTTTCAACCCAATCTAAAAACTGATTGGCCTGGTCAAATATGCCTGCAGATAAAATATACCTGCCTGGTGTTAAAATATTTTCAGCCCTTACATTAATACTGGATTTACTTATCGTCGTAAAAATATCAGCATCTTTTTGAAAAATGCTCCACACCACTTCTCCCACATCATTATATATCAATAAGAAAAAATGAAACCTTGCCCGTTCATCAACTTTTGTTTTATCATAGCTGAAGTGAATGGTAAGGTTTAGTTCCCCGAAAATTTCAATACCATCCAAATTATTGATAACCAGCTTATCAATTTTCACCTGCTGGTTGCCGGCAATATGTTTATAATCATCGAAACTGGTATTTGAAAACACATCGCTATAAGCCGAAATAGCCGGGAGTATATCTCCCTTATATTGTATGGTGCCTTTATCCAGTAAAATCCCTTTGTTACACAAATGCTTCATTGCACCTATATTATGGCTCACAAACAATACAGTTCTTCCTTCATTTTTACTAACGTCTTCCATTTTGCCCAGGCATTTTTTCTGGAACTGGGCATCGCCCACTGCCAATACTTCGTCAACGATCAATATCTCAGGTTCCAGGTGCGCTGCAACGGCAAAGGCTAGCCGCACATACATACCGCTGCTGTATCTTTTAACAGGTGTATCCAAAAACTTTTCAATTTCTGCGAATTCTACAATGTCATCAAAATGCTTTCTTATTTCGAGTCGACTCATGCCAAGGATGGCGCCGTTAAGAAATATGTTTTCCCTTCCTGTCAACTCCGGGTGAAACCCGGTCCCTACTTCAAGAAGGGCAGCTGTTCTTCCTTTGATCTTTATACTGCCAGAAGTAGGTTCTGTAATGCGGCTCAATATTTTCAGCAGCGTGGATTTACCGGCTCCGTTTCGACCAATTATACCAACACGGTCTCCCTTTTGAATATCAAAACTAATATCCTTCAAAGCCCAGAACTCTTCTTTAGTGGTTTTAGTTTGATGCTTTTTTCTTTGAAGCAGTACCGGGAAAGTAAAGATCTTTTTTGCTTTTTGTGTTACCACATCCCTTAATGCGGTATAACTTTCCCTGCCTTCATGTGTGATGGTGAAATTTTTTGAAAGATTATTAACCTGTATAATTGAAGACATATGAACTAAAGTTAAGAAACCCTGCCGCCTGGTTTATTTTATTTTTTTATAAACAACATCATAGTATGCCCCACCGTTAGGATGCTGGGCAAATTTATGGCTGGAGAATGTTGTAAACCCATTTTGGGAAAGAAATGAATCAATATCCTTCAGCTGGCAACAACCTTTGTAGGATTCAAAATCTGAAACCTCCGTTTTTATATATGTAAAATGCTGCAAGATGGGTATTGCACCTTTTAAAACCAATAATTCTGATCCCTGCGTATCCATAATAAGGGTATCGTATTGCGAAAGATCAACCTGGTTATTATTTAAGAGTGTAGTGAGTGTATTGCTTCTTAGTTTGATTGTTTTATCAAATTTAATATCGGGCCATATGTCTTGGTGAAGGCTCATATCGAGGATCGAGGAAGATGCGCCATAATTACTGGCAATGTGAAATTCATACTCCTCATTTTCCTTATCTGTAACGAGTCCTTTAATGGCTTGCTGTTTTTTAACTCCATTAAGATTCGTTTTCAATGTTTCAAATACTTCCGGGATAGGCTCAATCCAAACAACCTGCAACCCGTATTTGGCATACATTGGAATTTCCTGTCCTGTATTCGCACCAACATGAATTACCCCTTTAACTTTTTTAAGGAATTTATCATAGTCTTTCCTGAAAAAAAACCTGACACGAAATGAAATTGCTTTTATTATTCTTGAAATCACTTCTTATTATTTTTCAACATGAATGAAAACTACTGTTTAAATATTATCTGCAAATGTTCGTTCCATCTTTCTGAAGTAATAGATCCCAAACCATAAAAAAATCAATATGATCACTACAGATACCATAAATGAATTCCAATTGATCGGGTTACCAAGTAAGCACCATCTGAATCCATCTATGATACCTACCATGGGGTTAAGTGAATACAGCAAACGCCATTTTTCACCTACCTGGGAACTATCGAATCCAACCGGGCTCACATACAATCCAAACTGTACGATAAACGGAATGATATAACGGAAATCGCGGTATTTTACATTTACTGCTGTAAGGTATAAACCAATCCCGAATGCACAGGTAAAAGCAAGCAGTACGAATAAGGGTAAAAAAACAATATGCCAGGAGGGCATGTATTGATACCAGGCAAACATCACAAGCATTAAACCGAATGAAATACCAAAATCAACCAGGCTTGTGATCACAGAACTTGCAGGAATGATCAGCCTTGGAAAATAAACCTTTGTAATAAGATTTGAGTTCCCAACAAGAGAGTTACTGCTCTCCGTTAGTGCATTACCAAAGAACTGCCAGGGAAGCATACCCGCAAAAACCATTAATGCATATGGCACGTTACCAGGACTACCAAGTTTTGCGATCCTGCTAAACACAATGGTAAAAATAATTGTAGTCAGCAAAGGACGAACAACGCTCCATGCCGCTCCTACTACCGTTTGCTTGTAGCGTACTTTGATATCTCTCCAGCTTAGGATATAAAAAAGCTCCCGGTAGCGCCATAGGTCCTTCCAGTAATTCTTTTCTCCACGCCCTGGTTCTATCACCAGGTCCCACTGGTCTTTCTGAACTTCGCCGGTTGTCGTTTTTTCCTTATCTGACATTTTTAATTTCTTTTAGCGCAATGGCTATTTTTTCGCCTATACTTATACGTTATTTACAACGCCGACCCATCAATCAAATTTTCAAATTCCCATACCTTTAACCTGGTAAATATGGCATTCATTTTTATTTTATAGCTCTCGTAACTAAAATGTGCAGCCAGTACTTTTTGATCAGGTAAAAATTGGTGCTTATTCAAAATTACCTTTTGTATCGCATTTTTTATTTCTTCTACATTTTCAGGATTCACCAGTATGCCCAATTCCCCGTTTTGCAAGGCATCTACTGACCCGTCTGCATTTCCTGCAATAACCGGGAGGTTATAATACATGGCTTCAATGAACACGATACCAAATCCTTCCTTGATACTTGGCATTACATAACAATCCGACATCGTGAAATGTGGCGCCACTTCTTCCTCTTTGATAAAACCCGGCAACAATACCCTTCCTTCCAGGTTAAGTTCCTTTACCAGCCCATCAATATATTTTTTTTCTGTTGCATCATAGCTTCCTGCAATGATATATTTAATATCAGGTTGATCAAGCATTACCATTGCTTTCATCACCTTATCATAACCTTTATATCTTTCTTTTGCTGCAAGTCTTGTTAAGGCAAAGAGTACTTTATCTGATTCTTTGAACCCATATCGTTTTCGTAGCGCTTCACTTCCGGTAACATTCTTAGGCAAAGGTAAATAAGGGTCAAGGCAATTATTTATTACGGTGCATTTTAACGGATCAAGCCCATGCACACTCAACATTTTTTCTCTCGTGAATTTGCTTACGGAAACGATCTCATCACAGCATTCAAGCATCTTCCTTCTTTGCCTGTTCATTGGTTCCCAAACTTCTATTCCGTGTGCAATGAGGACGATCTTTACTGATGGCTTGATCTTTTTAATGATCCATGCCACAACCAGGAGGTTAATATGACTTAAGACAATGATCTTGCTCTTATACCCCTGCCGCAATACCGTCCACATAAATGAGAGTTTATTGGCATTGAAGCCTGTAAATATCTCGGTAGGAAAATAAACATTATCTGTTGCCGACGCCTGGCTATCATGCATGCTGTATATTTTCAGCCGTTTATTAAAACGGGTACAGTTCTCAAACATTGCTTTACCTGCAATACGGCAAACCCTTTCAATGCCTCCCGTGGCTGAGAATACTTTAAGCGTAAGGAACATTACTTCAATTCGCATGTTGCCGGTTATTTATTATAATGAGCGACATGAGTTGGGACCAGTGAAGGTTCCCTTTCATGAATAAGTGATAATTCGACAATGAACTTTGATTACCCTTTTCCATGAGTTCTCTTACGTATTCACTTTTGCGCAGCCATGCTGCAAAAGGAAAACTGAATCCCATTTTGGGGCGGTTCCAAATGGCTTCGGGTAATTCATTTTTGTAAGCATCAATAAGCAGTGGTTTTTGCCTGGCAGTCTGATACTTTAAATGCGGGGCAATAGAAAATACAAGCTTAATGAAATCTTCATCCAGGAAAGGCACTCTTATTTCCACCCCATTGGCCATACCCATTACGTCGGCATCCCTGAGCAATTGATTTTGCATATAGATATTCCATTCCATCCAGCTTGCCTGTTCTTTAACCGGTAAATTGGGAAGATCCTGGAAGACCGGTGCATCATTCAAAATATTCCATATCTCTTTTTCCGAGGTGCCGAGTTGTTTGGCAATTTCTACCGGTGTAAAATGTCCTCTTAAAAAAAGATAGATCCCTTTAATACCATCCATATTAAGATAAGAAAGGCGGTTCAATTGTTTGAAGGAACTGGTTCTAACAGCATTAATAGAAAATGCCGGGAGATTATGAATTAATGAAGCGATCTTTATCCTGTTGAAAGAAGGATAACCTCCAAACAATTCATCTCCACCAATACCAGATAACACAGCTTTTAATCCTTGTTGTTTTGCATATTTACTGATAAACCATGTATTGATGCCATCACTACAGGGCATGTCCATAGCATTTAATATGCCTGGGAAACTTTCATGAAATTCAGATTCTTTTAAAAGATACTGCTGGTTATAGCAACCGAGTTTATTGATAAGAATATCCTGGTATTTTTTTTCTGAATAAGAATGTTCTTCGAAATAAAGAGAAAGCGTATTCATTTTATCTGAATGCCTGTTAGCAAGCAATGAAAGTATTCCCGAATCTACACCCCCGCTTAAAAAGATACCGATGGGTGCATCTGCAATAAGGTGTCTTTTTACAGCATTGCTTAGTTCTTTTCGTATTGATGAAATAGCTACCTGTTCATTCTTTATTTTCGGATAATAGCTAAAGTGTTTAAAGCTTTGCAAAAGAAAACTTTTCCTGGCTATACTGTATTTTAAAAAGTATCCTTTTGGAAGCGGGTAAACATTCTTAACTGTAGTAACGGGCTCGGGTACATGACCATATGCCATCAGGTAAACAACCCATTTATCATTTTTCTCCTGGAATGCCGGCAATATATTCAACGCCCTTATTTCTGATGCAAATGCGATCCCGTTCTTTTCCCTTGTATAATAAATGGGTTTGATCCCGGATGCATCTCTTACTATAACGAGTTCCTTTTCCTGCGAGTCCCATATTGCAAAGGCAAACATGCCTTTTAACATGGCGAAACTATGTACACCCCAACGGCTATAAGCAGCAAGTATCACTTCGGTATCCGTTTGTGTATAAAATTCGTGACCGAGTTGCCGGAGTGTATCTTTGAGTTCAGGGAAATTATATATCTCGCCATTATACGTGATCCAGTACCTGTTCTCGTATTGCATAGGTTGATGCCCTGCTTTGCTAAGATCAAGTAATGACAATCGCCTGTGTCCTAATACGAGGTTATCTTTTTCTGAACTGTAAAGCCCTTTATCATCGGGGCCTCCATGTTTCTGTACATCGCACATTTGCCCTACCATATGTTCAATGGTTTCGGCTGGCATGGTACTATTAAAAATACCTGCTATCCTACACATTGTTTAAGATGAAGCGCACTTGTGAATAATAAAAAGTATTTAACGAAAAGACCAGCAATTAGTACAAAAATTTTCTTCAGATTGAGGTTTCTAAATAAATGTTCAATATTCAACGTACAATGTTCAATATTCAAGTGCATTCCGTTGAATACTGAATATTTAAAATGTAGATTTAATCACTTTGTAGCTAGATTTCTAAAGCTGTAATATATTTAAATAAACCAATAGACTATGAAAAGAAAAACTGGTAAGCCAAAACACCTCCCGGAGAAGAGAGGATCCAATAATTATAATGCCCAGGTTTTATGCGAAACCCGGTTTATACATGAGTTATTTCGAAATGTCTTCTGTCTTTGTGATTAATGTAATAAAGGTAATTCTGTTTAAAGTTCTCGTAGGTTTTTATAAGCCCTTCTTCCAGGTCGATGGTTGCTTTCCATCCGAGTTTATTCAATTTTGAAACATCCAGCAGTTTTCTCATTGTGCCATCTGGCCTGCTTTCGTCAAATATCAGGTCACCCTCAAAACCAGTGATCTTTTTTAGCATGATCGCCATTTCTTTGATGGTATGGTCCTCGCCACAGCCTATGTTTACGATCTCGGAAGATTCATATTTCTGCATCAAATAATAACAAGCCATTGCTGCATCATCTACATGTAAAAATTCTCTTCTTGGGCTTCCTGTTCCCCAAATAATTACTGACCTGTCATTTCTCAATTTAGCTTCGTGAAACTTACGTATGAGGGCCGGAAGAACATGTGCATTCTCCAGGTCATAATTATCTCCGGGGCCATATAGGTTTGTAGGCATAACACTAATAAAGCGGCTTCCAAACTGGCTGTGAAAAGCCTGGCACATGGTGATACCGGCTATTTTAGCAACCGCATATGCTTCATTTGTCGGTTCTAAAAAACCCGTCATCAAATAATCTTCTTTAATTGGCTGAGGTGCCTGCTTTGGGTAAATACAACTGCTACCTAAAAAAAGTAATTTCTCAACACCGCATAAATAGGCTGCGTGAATAATATTATTCTGGATCGCAAGGTTATCAAAAATAAAATCTGCCGGATATGTTTTATTGGCAACAATACCCCCAACCTTAGCCGCAGCTAAAAAAACATAGTTTGGCCGCTCCTCATAAAAAAAATTTCTTACTGCTGCCTGGTCCCTTAGATCAAGTTCTTCAGAACTGCGCTTGATAATATGCCTATATCCTTTCTTAATAAGTAATCTTTCTATAGCACTACCCACAAGTCCTGAATGACCGGCAATATATATTTTGTCTGTAAGTTTCATCATAAACAAATGAATTATTATTAACGAGATCGAGGGATTAAAGGTTTTAAATAGAGGTATTGATGTTGAACAATTTTTTTAATATTACTGGTAACCTTTAATGATTAGTAAATTTAAATGCGGGTATAAATCTACAACATTTAATTTAAACTGGTTGAAGGTTTTTCTTATCAAATACTGCACTTAATTCAAGCCCCATACTCTCTATATTCACAATGGCCTTATTTCCTTTAAGCTGCACCACTATCCCCCTGAAATTCATTAAAACACCCTGTTTAACAAGCACTTTAGTGCTGATAATCAAATCTTTATTCTTAATTTCAACGCTATCAAATTCCTGCAGAAATTTCTTGATCGTATTGATCTCATCCTCTTTTACCTGGGCAGGCTTACCCAACCAGTAAACAAAATTAATAACACCTTCTATACCTTTTATATCCCATTTCAATGACTCTTTTACCTTCACGAATATGTACCCCTTGAACAGGGGTTCGAATACGATTTTCTTACGATCACTCCATTGTTTCATTACCTTGTTAAGGGGACAATAGTGTTCGATCGCCTTTGCCTGCAAAAGTGAAGCTACTTTTTTTTCCCAGCGTGGCCTGGTATAAATTACGTACCATTTCTTTTCGTCATTCATGATGGTCCAAAGCTTCGCTATTCCTCAGCCACATGCATTTTGGAACTGAAGAAGCCATTTATATTCATTTTATTGCTACCTACCTTTATCCAGGTCAGAAAAAAAATTTGAACCTGAAACATGTCCTTAACGTTTTTTGAATAATTTTTTTAAAAATCCAAAAAAGCCGAAAAGGTTTTTAAACCCGGGGTGATCGCCTTCGGCTGTATAATAGCCGCTTGCATTACTTCCATATCCGTAACCATATCCATAACCGTATCCATATCCATATCCATAACCGTTACCATAGCCTCCAAAGCCATAATTGAACAGTGAAGCACCTCTTGGTTTTATTCCATTAAATACCACGCACATGTTCCTGAACTTATTGTCTCTTTTGAGGCTTTCTATCAGGCGCAGGAAAAAAGCTGGTGTTACAGCATGCCTTACCACAAAAATGGTTGTTTGCACATAGTTTGTAAGTAACTGTGCATCCGTAACCGGTCCAATTGGAGCAGAGTCAATAATAACATAATCAAATTCCTTTCTTAATGAATCTATCATCGCTTCGAAGGCGGGCAGTTGTATCAGTTCTGTTGGATTTGGAGGGATGGGGCCAGCTGTTACAAGGGACAGATTAGGATACGCTGTCGGTTTTGTTATCTCTTCCAATGTAGCTTTACCGATCAGGTAACTCGAAATACCCGGGTCGCGTTTAACATTTAATTCCTTACTTAGCTTGGGTTTTCTAAGATCCATTTCCAGCAGCGCAACTTTTTTGCCCGTCAGTGTTATACTTATTGCAAGGTTAGTAGCAATAAAACTTTTCCCTTCTCCTGATATGCTTGACGTGACCAGGATAGCATTATTCTGTGCGTTCAGCCCCATAAAGCCCAGGTTCGTTCTTAATGAGCGAAACTGTTCTGCAATTACTGAACGCTGACCTTCACTGATCGCAACAGGGTTCTTTAAATTGGCCTGCAAAATTTCTGCAACAACCGGGACCTTTGTTTTATCTTCCAACTGAGCCCTGAATAATATTTTATTATTGAATTGTTCCTGTACCTGGACATATAAAATAAATACGATCAGCCCTATCAGAAAGCCAACCATATAATAATTTTTTGCGATCGGCCTGATAGGTCCATAAGAAAACCCACTTTCCAGTACACGAAGATCAGCAGAAGTTGACGCTGATGAAAGTGCCGTCTCTTCTCTTTTTTGAAGCAGGTAAGAATATATATTGTTTTTAATTTCCCGTTGACGGCTGATATCCAGTAATTCCCTTTCTTTTGTTGGTACCTGGCTTAATAAATTATTATTCTTGTCGATATTTTCCTGGATACTTGTTGCCTGGTTATGGAAATTCTGGTGGATATTATTGATATTTTCAAGAATGTCTTTTTTTATCCTGGCTATCTTCTCTTCCGCAAGCAATACAATATCACTTTTTGCACCACTTATCTTTTTTGCATCTTCCAATTGAAACTCTGCGGTGTACAATTGTTGTAATAGTGATGCCAGTGTTGGATCATTCACCAGTAATAGAGAGGGTACGGTGCCGGGCCTGGTTCCTTTACTGGTCACATATTTTTGGATATCATTCAACCCTTCTATCTGGAGGTCAATTTCTGATTTTTTTAATTCAAGGTCCTTTACGCTATTCCAATACAATGTAGCTTCACCACCCAGGTCTGCTCCATGTTTGGATTTGTAAGATTCAATATTTTTTTCAACACTGTCCAACTGCCCTATAACAGTTCTAAGACGGTCATCTATAAAACGAAGTGTTTTGGTTGCTATTTGATTTTTGTCTTCAATTCCTTCAACGTTATAAACTTCAAATAATTTATTCAGGATATTGATCCCTTTGATTGGTATGGGCGTTTCTATACCAACATCGATAACCGTGGAATTATAAGAAAGAGGCGCTGCTTTTAACGAACCAATGATCGCATTAGCGGCTGCCGAAACGGGGTTGAAAACAGCAAAATAATTTTTACCTTTTATGTTTTTCGGGTAGTTGGGATTTACTTTGATCCTGTATAACCTGTTTGCGATCGTGATCGTTCCGCCAAATGGAACTATCTGTTCTGCTATATTCACCGTATTCCGGGACCAATCTATTGAAAATGGAAACTTCCCACCGCCGGGAATACTGTCTTTTTCAAGTGCCTCAAAAACAAAGGGTGCATTGTTGCCGTACAATTCTTCAGTTTGTACATTACCCTGGTTATAGATGCTTGTGTACAGATCAAGCTCTTTTACCACTTCCTGCATAAGTGAGGTTGATCTCAATACGATGATCTCATTCTCAACGATCTTTTTTTCGCTGAAAATATTCAAAGCATCCAACACCTTGCTGTCTCCGCCATTCTTTTGCGGGTCTTTTAATAACACTTTGGCAGAAGCCACAAATATTTTTACCTGTGACCTGTAGTAGATATAGGAGATAAAAAACGACACGACTGTACAGAATAAAAATATAGGCCAGAACGGCACATACCTGTAAACGATTTGTGCAAGGAAATTTACCGAACGTTTCTCTTCTAATATTTGGTCTTCGCTCATAAATTAAATAGTAAAATGAACTATCTCAGGATAACATTGATAATTGTAATAAGCAAAGATGCAAAGGAAGCTACCAGTGAAAGTGTAGTCTGGAATTTTTTCCGGTTTTCTTCTTTTACATATTTTTTACTATCAGGTAATACATAAACAATATCATTGGGTTGAACATAATACCAGGTGGAAGAAAATATAGAATGATCTTCAAGATTTACGTATTTAACCTGTTTCTCGTTCTTGATTTCCCTGACGATCATTATCTTTTTCCTGTCAGCATTTTCTTTCAAATCTCCACTGTTTGCAATTACATCGATCAATGAAAGCTGTTCTTCGGGCATATTGAATACCTGGGGTTTTGTTACCTCTCCTAATATCGTTACTTTATGATTGAGGTACTGAACGGTAATTATAGGATCCTTCATGTATGGTAAAAGCGCCTTTTCGATTTTTTCTTTTAGCTCTTTACGTGTCAGGCCTTCTGCCGGAACAACACCTATAAAATGTATGGTAATGTTTCCCTGGTCATTTACAAGATAGCCTGGAGTGGCTCCCTGGGTCACCGTACTTGCTACCGCTGCTGCAGCATTAAATCGCTCATCCATATCCCTGCTCATACTACTAACGGTTATTACCAACACATCTTTTTTCTGAATTTTAGATTCAAAATCATTTGTTACAAAACCTGTATACGTGGTATCTTTTGTAACTGTCTTAAAATAAGTGCCCATTTTTGGAGTGCGGCAGGCGCTAAATAAAACCGGGCCCAAAAAAATGATCGTTAAAAGATAATATATCCGGGATTTTTTAAATAAATAAGAAAACAAAGGAAATAGTCGCATATTTTTTTTGAAAAAATTACTACAATTCTGCCTGCGCCAGATGGTGTGAAGCAAGTTGTCAAAATTCGTTAAAATAAATTACTTAGCCAATTTTTAATGAGGCTGGGTAGTGCACCAGTTTGAATTTCTTTTCTATTAGCCATTGTGAGGAAGGAGATAATTTAGTTATATAAAGAGATTGCTTCGTTCCTCGCAATGACGTTTGAATTCCCCGCAATGATGTTTGAAACAGTGTTCACATATTCAAATTCTAAAAAAGAAAGAGATGATTATTGCTAATCATCTCTTCAAACATAATATCGGAAAAAGATCAAATCTCTGTTGTGTTGTCCTTCTTTTTTTGATTATATGCTTTTTTAGCACCTATGCCAATTGCAGCTGCGATCAACAAACTAACTCCGCCATCAATCGGACAGGCAGGATCCAATGGGTCACAGCCTGGATCTGTCGGCCCTCCCTGAGCATTGCTCTTCAGCGGACTTACCAGACTTGCTAAAAATACTATCGGTAGGATTAAAACATATTTTCTAAATCTATTCATGGGTTCCAAAACTTTTTACAAAAATAATGGTTTACTGATTAATATAGAATTTTAATAGTTGTTTTCACTTTATTTCCTTCAGCCACCTGCAATTGATAAGTCCCATGTGCTAAAGAACCGTTAAGCTCAATACTATATACGGAGTTTCCTCCATCATGGTTTATCGTACGTGTCAAAACAACCTGTCCTAATACATTAATCAAATTAACCTTATATACACCCTTCGGTTCATTCATCATGCTTATAGCCACTATACCATCTTCCTTTACAGGGTTAGGATATACAGTGATCGTTGAAGGATCTCCCTTCATATTTACTTTCACTACCTGGCTGTATTTTATTTCACCGCTGTTATTAACGCTCTTTATACGGTAAAAATTATCTCCACTGTAAGGTTGTACATCAAGTAAGTCGTATTGCTGTGAACCTACACCATTGATGTTCCTTGCGGCTTGCGTACCAAGCTGGCTAAAATTGCGGCCGTCTGCTGAATGCTGAATTTCATATTGAGCAATATTCATTTCATTAGCTACACTCCAGTTTACCATGATATTTTTATCCTGGCGGAATGCTTTTACGCTTATGAAACTTAACGGAACAATACCCTGTTGTTTGAACACGATGCGGAACCTGTCGGCTGCTTTTGATAATGGATCTGCAGTCACACTGAAAGGAACTGTTACAACCGAATTTAGGTCTATCTGCGTACGGCTATTCAGGAATGCATCTTCCAGGTATGCTGTAAGCACCGGTGACGCAAGGTTTTCAGCAGTGAATTCCAATTGGTAATCCTGTACTTTCATCTTGTCCAATTTGAAGAAAATGGTATCTGTATCTACAATCTCTGCACGACGCTCAATTGCGATAGAATTTCCATCACGAACAAGACCTAAGTTTTCCCCGAAATTGGTCAATTTCTCAGCATCGTTGTCATCTACTGTATTAGAATAAGCTACGTCGAAATCAACCCTGTTACCATCATATACCATTGGGTTGTTTACAGCACCCAGTAACCTGGTCCTTAATTGTTTTTCAGCACTATTCACCCTTGCAACGTTGAAGCTTCCTGTCCTTTTACAGTTCTCTGTAATTTGAAGAGAGTGTGCACCAACTGATCCATTGGCTTTTACCATAAATGCCAGTCCTGATTCGATGTTGTTTTGACCAATCACATAGCTACCACCGAGGGTACTAGGATCGTATGACCCGCCACTAAATACCTGCCATACTCCGTAGGTACCTATTTTAGGATCCCATATATAATAGAAATCCTGCAGGTTGGTCTTCGCCATCGAGGTAAAGCTTATCGCACATGGATAAGGATTACCCACTGGAATAAATTGGTTAGGGGTTGCCGTACTTAAAGTAACATTCCCTGTCTTTATCGGTCCTGCCATCCTTAAGGTAGTTGGATTATGCGCACCGAAGGTATTGGCTCCCCTGTCACCACGAATAAATATCATATAACCATCAGTGGCAGATATGAAGTTTGTACCATTGGTTCCCGGAAGCCCTACATAGGTATTTGTAACAGGGTCATATTTTTTCAAAGATGGTAATGTGTTTGCCACATCATAACCTTGTGGCGGGCCACCCGGGCCAACAATCTGGGTTCCATAACCATTTGCTATATAAGTAGGTGCTACCTGACCTTCCTGCCATGCCTGGTTGATCGTTTGTGTTCCGGTGATCGGGGCCGCAAGGTATCTCCATCCTACATAAAAGTTGGCTGGTGGTGCTGAAGTGGTAGTACTTATGAATCTTTCAACCACGAATTTACCAGGACCGCTGTAAGAGATCGTGCCGAGTACCGTGTCTACGAAGGCGGTACCGCTTGCATCTGAATGAAGGGTAACAATGTCATTAACGGATAAGTTACCCACTTTCGGATTCAGGTTGCCGATCATTGTCAATGGTTTATTGATAGTAACACCACCAGTATTACCTGCTGTAAGATTATTCATAAATGGTATCGTACCTGCACCAGTACCCGGGAAACTTTGGTTCACTGTACCGTTGAGTACAATGGTTCCGTTATTGGTCAGGGTACCATCGTTGGTCCAAGAACCTGTATTAGACAGGGTTCCTGCAGCATTGATGGTTATAGATGCACCAGCATTGATATTGATATTATGAGCAACAGGTAAAGCATTCACAATAATTGGATAGAATGTTTTTCCGGCAGGGATCACCACGTCAGAAGCAGCTGTAGGAACGCCACCGCACCAGTTGGCTGCATTCAGCCAATCTGTATTGTAACCTTTCCATGTAAAGCCTGTTCCTGTTCCACTGAATTCATCCATCCCGATATCCGGAGTTGCTGCATCCCTTGGATCAGTATCATAGTCATCAACATATCCAGCAATAGGAGTACCCGCACCATCAATGTTACAATTGTTTGAAGGATCGAGGTGAAGATCATTCTGTGCTGCATTTACAAATATTGGCTGATCACCGATGGATAATGTTTCACGTGGTGTTACAGCCGCCTTAAATGCCACAAGTGTTGCAGTAGCAGCATTTGTATAATATATCGGCGTTGTTGCAGTTTGAGTAGTATACCAAAGGTTGTTATTTGAAGTAAGAGCGTAGACTGCATTTGAGGTCGTCGGTTTTCTGAATGCAGCGGAGACCCCGGCTCCTACAGTTCCAGGAGACATAAAGTTTGCAACAAGGTTATCACGCAGGTCAACTGTGGCTGCCGGCGCTGAAGCAGTTGTAACTGAAATGCCACTTGTACCAAAGTTTGTACCACTACCTGCGCCAGCAAGTCTTATTGTGTTATAATATATGCTGGCTGTTCCTGATGCGGCCATTGCTGCAACTTCAATACCTGATACCGATGTCGCATCTTTCATTACTCCATTATTAGGCCCTTGAGTAAGGTCAATTCCAATAATGTTGTTAGATACTTTTACACTTGTTCCTGATTGTATATTAATACCTCTTGCAAAAGAACCAAGGGTTGCACTTTGTCCGGGCCACAATCTTGTAATCTTATTTTTCGAGATGGTCACATTACTACCAACCTGGCTCCAGATACCTGTAATAGCAGCGCTCATTGCAGAAGCGGTATATAAGCTGTCAATGGTATTCCTGGCCACGAGCCTGATAGCGGCAGTGGCGGTATTATTGTAGATACCGCGGATGACCTGTAACCCTGTAGATGTACCGCCTATAAATAGTTTACTAATCACATTGTCTGTAATTGTTTCCTGCAGCGGGCCCACAATGTTGCTATATCCGTAAATGGTTGCAATCGCCCCCCCTGTCATATTTGTCACGGAGTTGTTGTAAATGGTATTTCCATCAACTGTGTAGTTAGATGTGCTACCAATGATACAATTCAAAGTAACCGTTGCTGCTCCACCAGCCACCACATTATCCCTCAGAATGTTGTCATTGATGGTTGAAGTTGTGGGTGCCCCTACTCCAATAAGAGTCATGGTTCCTGTACCCGTTTTTGCATTGTTTTTTACAGTATTGGAGCTGATATTAAGCGTAATAGGAAGAGGACCAGTTCCAGCTGCTGCATTTACGATCCCGGTAAAAGAACCTGTACCAGTCAACGAACAGTTTTGAACTGTATTATTGACGATGTTAATGTTACTTGCCGTAGCAGTACCCAGGTTTTGTATACCTACCATATTCGCCGTTGTTGCAGTAGTAGTGGTTATTCCAATGACATTATCTGAAATTAATACAGTATTTCCTCCGCCGCCTGCACCGATATTGTTATCGATACCGATCATTTGCTGCCCTGTTGGTGCAGCGCTGGTAAGTGTAATGGTATTACCAGTCATTATGGCGCTTGCATTGGGAGCAAGTGGCGCCCAGATACCACGAAGTTCATTGGTCGTATTAGAGCCGGATCCGTTGTTGTTGATCATGGTATTAAAGGAAATATTGATACCATATTGGTTCAATACGCGAACACCGGAAGGAGCGGTTGCATCACCACTGTTACCGTAATTGACGATCGTATTTGCCGTTGCAGGAGAAGATCCCCCAATATCATTGTTTACGTCTGCAAGCGTGAATGGTGATGAAGCTCCGTAACCCCAGAAACCAAATCCCTGGTGACAATTGGAAATGTCATTGTTATAGAATTTATTATTCGAATTGGTACCCGCAGCAGATGCCGGTACAAGCGCATTGATAGCATTGATAGATGTAGCATTTACAATCAGGACCCCTGTTGAGCCGTCCACCATGGTACCTGCGCCAATTGCAGCATTGGCTTTGTTCAATGAAATATTACAATTTTGTATGGTGTTATACTGACATCCGTCTGTAGTGCTGAATTTAAATAATCCAACCGCATATTCCATTTGTGTAAGGCTTGTAACATTGGCTGCGTTTTCTGCAAAATCGATTTGATTGATGGTAACATTGTCTACACCATTGAGGCTCCAGATACCATCCGGTGCCGCAGTAGAAGGCAAACCGCTACCTCCTGTATAAGCAGTAAGCAGTGGATTTGCTCCCGGGCCTGATTTTGCAAACCTTATCGAATAATTGGTTCCGGAAGGTGATGTTGAACCATTGAGTAATGCAGATCCAAGTTTTAGTCCGGCTAAAGGTACCACTTCGGTGTAACCGGCAACTACATTAAAGATACAGTTACCACTGATACCTCTTGTATTAAGATCAAAACATGCCCTGTCAAAAGAAATATAATTCGTACAACTTGCAGGTCCTGCCCCGATGGTGTATACACCATTCAGAGGACCTGAGGCCAATGCAAGGTTTACCGCAGGGGTAGACAAAGGAGATATGCAACCATTGGAATTGCTCGCTGTCACCTGGTAGCTTCCTGCAGCTGTTGCAGAAAATATCTGGGAAGTAGCGCCTACAATTGGTCCGCCATTATACCATTGATATCCAAACGGCATGAGCGTTCCGCTTCCTGCAGTGGCAGTTGCGGTAATATCCACGCTTGCATCCGTACAAATTGGTCCTAAACCACTGGCAGAAACGCTCGGAGCAGCAAGCACTGTTGACGTGATCGCACTGCTACCTGTACATCCATTCGTACCAGTTACCACTACCGTATAATTGCCTGTAGCATTAATATTCAATGAATCATTTGTAGCCCCACCGATAGCTGTCGGGAAAGGATGGTACCATTGGAAGCCCGTAACGTTTACGTTTGTTGCACTTGTGTCACCGGTTAACCAATGCGTTGTTGCGCCACTGCTACAAATTCCAGGAATACCTACAATACTCACATATGGAGATGGCTTAATTGTTAGTGTCATTGAACCAGACGAAGCAGGGCAAGCGCCTGGAGGATCATCTGTGGTTAAAGTTATGGTAACCGAACCTGCGGCACTGTCTGCTGCCGATGGTATATAAGTAGTTCCTGCAGGACTGGTCCATGTAGTGCTCGGACTAAAAGTACCCGTACCTGTTGTGCTCCAGGTTGCGGTGGTTGCCGGACCGCCGATCGAAGTACCTGCAAGTGTATAACTTAACCCGGAACATACAGAATTATCTGGTCCTGCATTTGCCGTTGCAGGTGTAGCGCAACCAGGGAACCAGAAAGTGGCACTGATGGTACTGTCACCATGCATGGGCTGAAATGTATAAGAATTCGGCGTACCAACTGATGTACCATTCACGGATACATCCAATATAGCATAACCTGGATTTGGAGTAATGCTAAAAGCCGGTTGCGCACCGCAATTCACAACATAAGGTCCTGCCGGGGTAATATCACCATTAGGGCCGGGAGTAACTGTGATCGTATATGTTGGTAATGTTACGGGTAAAATATTTGAAGTGTCTTTACAACCTGCCGCAGTTGTTACAGCTACCGCATAATTTGCTGCAGTGGTAATACCATAGGTATTCGCATTAGGACCCACTGGTGAGTAAGTAAATGGACCACTACCGGTAACTGTATACCATTGATAACCGGTCACGGCTCCGCCAGGCGTTTCAAGTAAATTCGTTGTTGAACCAATACAAACCGTATTGCCGCCCGTAATTGGGTTTGCAACAGGTTTCGGGTTTATTGTCATCGTCAATATGTTACTGTTGACAATCGTTCCTCCCGGGAAACAGAAATTAGGAGCAACCGACAATGCACAGGTAACCTGGTCACCATTTGCAAGGTATCCCGGGTGATTTGTTGAAGCGGCAGAAGGAATGGTCAAACTACTTAGACCTACCTGGGATCCGCCAATAACGGCAACAACCCCATTTACCTTCCAGTTATAACCTGCGCCTGTACCACCATTCACCGGTATTGCTGTAAATGTAACCGGTACCGAATCACAGACCGTAGTACCGGGGCTTGCAGTAATACTAACGCTAGGTGTAGCTGAAGATGCGCCGATGGTAACAGTAGTTGTAGAAGTACAACCTACCCCACCCGTGGCGACAGCAGTATAAGTAAAGTTAGCCGTATTCCCATTTACCCAATACCATACTGTTGGCCAGTTTCCTGAATTGGCAGGAACAGGTGTTGTACCAGGGCCAGGAGATGGTGGGGCCGTTTGATAAAGATTTGGTGTACTTGTCCAGGTAATCGGCGCCTGACCTGTACCTTTAATAGTGATACTATCAAGCAGCCAGCCAAAATAGAGCACACTGGGGTCTGCGAGAATGCGGAACCTGATCCTAAAATTGGCCGACCCCTGGTAAGCAGAAAGATTAATGATCTCGTGTTTCCAAAGTGATGCAGCCGGGCCAGTACCAGGTGTAGAGGTGCTGGCTGAAAATTGAGCATCCCAATCCGGATAACTTGTATTGTCAAAGCCTACGCCTGTTGGGCTGGCATCCGTTATTTGTTGCTGTAAAGTTCCACCCGGTGTATAACTGGCAGCAGGGAATTTGTTCCATGTATAACTAGGACCCGGATCAGTTGTGTATTCTACATATCCTACATCCCAATGGAACGTAGACGAAGCTTCAAGCCCGGCGATCTGGTAAAAAGTAAGTGAAGGATTGGTAAACCCTGTCAAAGGAATATTACCCGATTCTATCGAACCATTGGCATTGTTTCCGTGTGTAAGAAGAATACTGCTGGATCCCTGCTGGTAATAGGTAGTATTCTGACTAGCGACCACGCCGGAACCCGTCACACTAAACTGCGTTAAAGGGAAAGTTTCAAATGTTTCTGAAAAGATCGATTGGTTTGGTATCAACCCACCGGTAACCGTAACTGAAGTAGATAAATTAGGGCACAAAGCAAGTGTTGATGGTGTTATCGATATCGGTGTTGGTGTTGAATTAACTGTGATCGTTACGATATCATCCCTGCGGCAACCTACGCCTACAGGAAGGATTTGCGCAGTCATTGTGTAAGTGGTAGTGACAGTTGGAGATACTACAGTTCCATTTGGCAAATTACCAGGATTCCATACATAACTTGAATAACCGCCACCAGTTGCATTAAGGGTTACCGATCCACCCTGGCATATTGTACGTGCCGGACCTGCAGCAGGTGTGATGGTAACTGCGGGTGGTGCATTTACCTGTGCGGTAACGGGCACACGAAGGCTTTCGCAGAAACTCGTGCTTATTTGCCAATCATAAAAATAAAAATAATTAGGTGTAGCGACTCCTGCCTGCCAGCCATTGGTGATATTACCAAAACCGGCAAGGCTATAAGGGAAGGTCAGGCTGTTCTGATCACGCCAGATACTAATACCACTTGCATTGCCCGTAACCTGGATCGTATAGTTATTTCCAATTGGAAAAGTGATTCCAACATCTACTGTAATACCACCTGGTGCAGGCCCTGCAAAAGTTTTACTAAACTGCCCCATTGAACCGCCTGCACTGTTAAATACTTCCATGTACACAGTTCCTGCAGCCTGCGGATACATTTTTACCGATACCAGCCTGAAAGAAGTAGTAACGTCAAAACGTAGCCCTGTAGCAGTAGCGTTTGAACCACCATCTGCACCTGTAGTACTTGGTTTGCCACCAGAAACTGTTGTTCCAACAGTAGAAGCACTTACCCAGAAATTAGTTGTTGAAGTAATAAATGGTGTTGTGAATGGGCTACCTGCACCAATAGAGTTTCCCCCGGTGGATGCGGCATACCACGTTAAATTAGAACCTGTTGCAGTAAGATCTACAGTTCCCGATCCGCATCTTGCCACCGTAGGGCCAGCCGTTACAGATGGGTTATTAACAATAATTGTTACAGGTCCTGCTGCTGCAGTAGGGCCCGCTCCGCATTGTACCAGCAACTGATAATAGGTAGTGGTTAGCAATGTTCCTGTGTTATAATGCAAAGGATTTGTATTCGTACCGGCAGCATTTACCCATGGACCAGTGCTACTGGTTGTTGAACTTTGCCATGTGTATGTCATCCCCTCTCCCAAAGCGAACCCTGTTCCTATTAGTATGGTTGAGCCCGATGCACAAAATGAAGTTTGACATGCACTGATCGTACCTGCAGTATTTCCACCGCAAGCAACTGGTGTAAATTCATCGGCTCCGATATCAGGCCTTGTAACATCCCTTGCAACACCATCAAAATCTGTAGTTATACCGGCAATAGGTGTAGCCAGGTGGTTTAATGCTGAAGTGGAAGCCACAGGAGTAGTAACAATATGAAGATCTGAAGCTGAAGTGATAGCGGGAAGCACAGCAACAGAATTCAGATCCTTGCCAGTTGCCGTTACCCAATTACATAGATTGGCCTGGCTGGTAACAAGAAAACCTAAATTAGCACCAGCAGAATAATAATTATTATAATCTATTGCAGTAAAGATCGTGTTGGTTGAATAGGTCCAAACAGAAAGCACTCTTCCCGTGGTTTCCCTGTTTGAAAAACTATTGTTTCTTACATTAAGCGCTGTTGGCGATGGTGTCGTAGCTCCCGGAGAAGTTATCCAAAGACAAGCCGTAGGTGCATTAAAAGTACCTGCACTGGGTTGGTTTGCGGAAGGATCCAGGTCAATGGTGTTATAGTATATATTATAACCGGTTCCTGCATCGACAGCGATACCACAAGCATTATCATCTACTGTATCGAAATCAAGCCAGCCACCTGCCGAGATATCCCAAATGAAATTATTGGCAATTGTAAGGCCGGTACCTGTATTGGCAGCATCCAATTGAATACCACTACATCCCCAGAAACTGGATATTCTTATATTATGGATCTTGTTTCTTTCAATCAAACCATTTGTTATCGTACCTACCACATAAACCCCTGTATTTTGTATGGTAAAATTTCCGAGATTTGAATTTACACCTGAAATGTCGTTTTGCGTTACCAGTACATTTTTCTGCGTTGAAACAAAGATGCCTGAACGTCCAAGTGTACTTACTGTATTGTTTGAAATGACGGTTTGGTTATCCTGGTTTCCTGTGGCCCCGACAACACCTATCCCGAATTGAGAACCAGTTACAGTGTTATGGAGATAAGTATTATTGGAATTCGCAGTCTCCGCCAATCCTCCCAATGTAGTACCACTACATTGGGCAATGCCTACCAGGGTTGCTGTAGCGCCGGACCCGGTGATATTGCAATATTGAATGATGTTATTGGTGGCCCCATCGGAGCTGGATGCACTTGCTACCCAAAGCACACCTGAGCCTGTGGAAGTATTTGTGTTGCTGAATGTAAGATCATTGGACGGCCCTGCCCCAATGGTAACATTATCAGCACCACTTAATTTTACAATTGCTGTCGGAAGGTTTCCTGTTACGATACGGGGAAGGCCTACACCCCCTGCTGTTATCGTAACTGAACTATAATTAGAGGGCACACTACTGCTGTTCAAAACAGCTGTAGCTGCTTCAGTAGTATTCAGCACGATGGTTACAGTTATGGCCCCCTGGTGGGTACCTGCATTGATCGCATCAAATGCTGCTTTTAAGGTTGGGTAGGTTCCTGCTGAGGGACCTGTACTTCCCGTTACGTTAACATTCTGTGCCATTAAACTTCCGAAAATTCCCAGACAGCAGATCAGCGTGAAAAGGAATCTCTTTGAAAGCAGGGTACGTTTTTGGTCCGCTTTGTTGTAAAACTGAGTCATAAAGCAAAAGCTTTAGGTGATTAAAAAATAATTTTAAGCGCATAGCCTACACTGTTAGCAGGCCAGACAATTTTATTTGTAGCATACCTATAGTGGTTCTCTACAAAATAAAATGTAAAAAAATACCGGTCTCATTGATTTGTTTGAAAACAAAAGGAAATGATTAACTAGGTGTTTTTAAAAGGATAAGGATTCCTTAAAAGAAAGGCGGACTTTTAAGAAGGTATGAAAATACTCCAAATTTATGGAATTGTTAAATCTTTTTTTTAAAAATACTTATAAGTCAGGAAGTTATTGTGGACATCTGTTAATAACTTCAGTACTTAAAGTATTTAATAACCTTTGAAAAGCGGGTTCTGAAAGGTTACTTCGGCGGAAGGATACAATTCTGTTATACAAATTCAAATTTTCTATTATTCAAATACGACTTTGAAAGATCTTTTTTTCTTTGCCGGCAAAATGATCTCCAGGTTATAAACTCCTTTTGAAAGATTACTGCCCACCGGGATCTTTATCCTTTCGCTGCCTCCCTGGTGATAAAACTGCTGTTTTAATAATAATTGTCCATTTGCCCCCAACAGTTTTATATCATAAAAACCTTTTGGCTGATCATTTAAGCTTAATCCAATAATGCCGTCTTTTACCGGGTTCGGATAGACTACGATCATAGAAGGATCTCCTTTCATATTTACTTTTACGATCTCGCTGTATTTTACGTCATTTCCTATACCAACACTTTTGATGCGGTAAAAATTATCGACGGCAAATGGTTCTGTGTCAAGCCATGTATATGCCTGGGTCAGACCGCTGTTATTCCCTTTCGCCACCTGGCTTCCGATGATTTTAAAACTGCGCCCTTCTGATGAACGCTCAACTTCATAATGATCTATATTTAATTCATTTTCTACTTTCCAGTTCACTACTATATTTTTTTCCACGCGATGAGCTGAAATACTTGTAAATGTTACAGGAACGATACCAGCCTGGCGGAATACCAACCGGAAACGGTTTATTGCCCTGGAGGCAGGATCTGATGTTACATTAAAATCAATGATCGAAACGGTATTCAGGTTAATGATCGTAGTCGTTTGCAGGTATGCATCTTCCAGGTATGCAGTAAGCCCGGGTTGAGCGATGTTTTCAGGCGTGAATTCCAATTCGTATCCAATCTGCCGAAGCCCGCTCAACTGATAAAATAAAGTATCTGTATCAACAATTTCAGCATGGCGTTCCACTGCTAAAACAGTACTGTCTCTTAAAACCCCGATATTTTCCCCAAAATTGCTGAGTTTTGGTACATCGTTGTCATCCATGTTATTTGAATAAGCAGCATCGAACAGGGTTAGCGTACCATCATTAAGCCTGATGGCGTTACCAACAGAATATAATTTTGTACTCAGTTGTTTTGAGACTGTCGTCAACTTTTGAACCTGGTAGCTTCCTGCCACTTTATTGGACTCTGCAAAACTGATATTATGCGGAACTGCAGCCGCTGTAGCTTTTACAAAAAATGCTGAGCCGGATTCTATATGGGTTTGGCCAGCTGTGTAACTTCCACCTCCCGGTGTTATGGTATATACTGGTCCCGGGCCAACGAATGTCTGGTAAGCCCCATACAGGCTTCCTAATTTAGGATCCCATACATAAAACACATCCAGTAAACCGTTCCTGGTCGTTGTTGCAAAATCTATTGCTGAAGGATATGGATTACCGACAGAAATAAATCCTCCATCTATTGAAGTGCTGATCGGGCCTATCGGGCCGGTTTTTATCTGACCTCTTATGCGAAGTGTTGTATTAGAAAATGATCCAAAAGTGTTTGAACCCCTGTCGCCCCTGATGAAGGCCATATAACCTTCTGTGGTTGAGATTAGCGGGGTGGTGCCCGGAACGCTGGTCCATCCTACAGTAGCCGGGTTAAAAGTCTTCAGCGAAGGATTTGCCGTATTTATGTCAAAACCTGTGCCTGCGCTTGCAGGTCCAACTATCTGCATACCGTATCCGGTAGAATTGTAGCTTCCGGCAGCCTGCCCCTCCTGCCATGCCTGGTTAATGGTTTGCCCAGCTACAGCAGTTAATGGTGTGGCTAGAAACCTCCAGCCGACAGAGTCTACCGAAGGAATACGTATATACCGTTCAACACTGAATTTACCAATAGCACCGTAAGTAAAACCAGCTGTTGCTCCCAATGCGGCTACACGAGCTGTTGCTGTGTTGGTTGAACGAAGTGTAATGGTATCATTTACTGCAATGTTTCCTGCCGTTGGTATGAGTGACCCGGTTATTTTGAGACCCTTATTGATCGTTACACCTGATACTGACCCATTATTTACCTCAAGATCATTCATGGCTGTGATCGTACCCGTTGTTCCTCCCGGGAATGATTGGGCTGCTGATCCGTTCAGCACCATTTTGCCATTATTTATGATTGTCCCATCGTTTGTACAATTACCCGTAAACGATAGTATACCACCGGAATTTATGGTAATAGAAGCTCCAGGCGATACAGTAATATCACGTGCAACCGGCGTTGTTTGAGTAATTACAGGTAAAATCGGGATTGATGGAATAACAACATCTCTTGTAGCTGTCGGTACACCACCGCACCAGTTCGCAGGGTCGGTCCAGTCAGTATTTACACCTCTCCAGGTTGAAACAGAACTCGGATTTATTGTAATCGTTAAAGGTGAAATAAGTGCGATCTCAGCCGCTGAGGCGGTGCAATTTGCATCACTGAGTGCCGTAATGGTATAGGCAGTGGTTACGGCCGGGTTTACGACAAAAGTATATGGTGATGTGGCAATATTATTCACTGTCACAGGTGTTCCGTTCGAATAGGTAAGATTCCATGGAGCCGTCCCTGTTAACGCTATGGATACTGTAACAGTCTCATTTGGACATAACCCTCCTGAAGGACTTGCAGACATTGCCGCACCAACTGAATTTACAACTACCGTTATGGTTTGCGTTTTCTGGCAGGCATTCGGAGGTGTGGCCGTTGCGGTATAGGTTGTGGTTGTTGTTGGCATTGCCCAAATGGTTGGCGTTGCGGTGCCGGTATAGGCATAAGGGGCAGTTGCTGCCGCATTCGTATACAAGCCTGTTAAAGGTGCCCAGGTGATCGGAGCCCCTGAATTGGAACAGGTCACATTCACATTATCGATCGCCCAGAAAATATCGTCTTTTGCGGTATACCTAAACCTGATATAATTGGTTGGCTGACCCGCCCAGGTATTCAAGCTGATATTTGGGTTGGCAAAATTTGTTGAGCCACCCTTGGTTGATTTATAAATGGCAAGTATCGTCCATGTTGATCCATTTTGGGAAATCTCTACCGTTGCCGAATCCCAGGCACTACCAAAATATTGATAATTATGCCAGAAACTCAGGTTGGCTGAAGTATAACCGGCAAGACTAAACGCAGGACTGGTCAATGCCATTTTTGAGACCCCGGTATTTGCATCACTATGTGATAAGTAAAACTGGGAATTATCATTACTGTGAATTGTCAGGCCGGAAGCGACATAACCGTCGGGTCTTAATATCCATTGGGATAATGCAGTGCTTCCCGAAGACCCGGCGAGTATTGCTGTGGTCCAGCTATTTGTTGCCCCATTAAAATTTTCCTGCAGTACAGAAACCCCGGCAATATCACCACCGGTAGCCGTTAACTGAACAGCTGCTGCAGAAGAACATCTTGTAACAGAAGCCGGCGAGATCACCACATTGGTAGATGCGGGGTTAACCGTTACCGTTACTGTACCGGTACCTGTGCAGGTACCATCGCTTGCGTTCACCGTGTAGGTTGTAGTTGTAGCAGGTGCTACTGTTTGACAAGCCCCACTTAATGGACCAGGCAACCAGGTATAATTAAATGCCGCATTGCTGCTCGTAACACAAACATTACTATTATCCCCTGCACATAATGCTGCAGGTGTTGCAGTGACGTTCAAAGCTGCCGAAACACCGATGTTTGCGGTTACCTGCGTTCTCGGGGCAGAAGAACATCCATTACTGAACCTCCAACGATAGTAACACATGTAAAAATTCGGGTTGAATTCATTACCCGTTATAACGATATCAGTGGAATTATATGGGTATACCGCACCTGTGAGGTTCCTTGTTAATCCTGTAGTAGGAAGCCCTGCGGTAGCATACAGGTAATAGCCGGTACCAATTGGCAGGTTCAATTGTATATCAACAGTCTGGGGAGTTGCCCCGCCGGATACGTTTGTTGTAACAGGGACGGTTTTTAATATTGTGCCCGCTGCATTATATACCTCTATACTAAAATTCTCTCCCGTAGCCAGTGGATATATATCAACCGTAAGCAGCTTGGTAGCCTGTATAACGTTAAAGTATACCTGCCATGAAGTAAGCTGGGTACTGATATCCGTGGCCAGTGTTGGATCGTTAAGCCCTACTGTACCGCTACTTCCGAGATAGGTTGATTCTACATAATAACTTGTTGTGGTTGAAAGCGAGGGGGTAACAAAAGGATTTCCAGTATAAACCGGGGCGCCTCCTGTTGATGCGGTATACCATTGTATGGCGGTAGTTGGTGAACCTGTTGCGGAAAGACTTACTGTCCCCGGTCCGCATCTTGATCCGTTAACAACCGAGGCTATGGCCGGATTATAAACCACTATCTGGAGCGAATTAGAAGAACCCGGAGCACCTGCTGCACAGGTTACCACGAGGTGGTACCAGGTTGTTACAGTGATAACGGGTGCATTACAACTTGTTGGATTGGTTTCTCCTGGTATACTTGTCCATGGCCCTGAGGCACCCGAAGTCGAATATTGCCATTGATAAGCTATTCCAAGCCCATATGAAAACCCGCTTGCCGACAATGATACTGAACCTGAGGTACAAACTGTTGCAAAATCAGATGTAACCGTTCCCCCTGTATTCCCGCTACAGGCCGGAGGAGTAAATTCATCGGCTCCAATGTCAGGTTTCACGGCATCTCTTGTAACACCATCGATATCTGTTGTAATGCCGGCAATTGTTTGTCCCTGGTCGTTCAAGGCTGAGATCAATTGCAAATGAAGATCAATAGGTGGTGGTGGGGCGGCTGCACTCACGAAGATCGGATTTACCGATACTGAATTACCATCCATGCCCGTAGCTGTTTGCCAGTTTGCTATGGTAGCCCGGCTGGAGCCCAGGTAACCAATCGGCCCAATTGAATAATAATCATTGTAATTTATGTTACTGAAAACGATGGCCGGCACACTGGAATAAACAGAATAACTTACTCCCAGGGTTCCGGTCGGACGCCTGTCTGAAAAAATATTATTCCTCACGTCCAATGCTCCTGTCCCGGTTACATTGGGACCAACAAAAAGGCAAGAGGAGATTCCCCCAGCCGAAGATTGTTGCGCTATTACCAGGTGTATCGAATTAAAATATATTCCATAACCACCACCGCTTATAACAGAAATACCAATACCGTTATTTCCCGCATTACTGTTACTTCCGTTTGCAGTTACGCTATAAATAAAATTATTGTAGACTTTAAAGTTTGCGGCTGTTGAGGTAGCCTGCAGCGAAATACCAATACTCGGGTATGAACCGACATTCAAATTTTTTATATCATCGATCCAATTTCCGTTAACGCTTCCGCCTGATATGATGCCCGAAACGATCACACCGCCGGTAGGCTCCACATCTGAGCCAATACCAGCCTGGCTACTGATCCCTTCTATATGGTTGCCGGTGATCTGGACATTCGACTGGTTTGATACCAATACCCCCCTATACCCTAATTTTTTTGTCGCCTGGTTATTCCCAATTGCGCTGCCTGAGACAACATTGTTCGTTTCTCCCCCTGCCGCAGGGCCCATTAGCATTATCCCATAATAGCTGCTATAGATTGAATTATTATTGTAGGTATTATCTGTATTGTTTGTTTCAGCAGCATTGCCCACGATCACACCACTTGAAGAAACAATACCAGCGAGTGTAGTTGTAGGAGTATTTCCTGAAATAAGACAATTTTTAATGGTATTGTGGGTAGCTCCATTCGAAGCAGACGCACTTCCCACCCAAATAACACAGGAATTCAAACCTGTGTTGGTATTTGTAATGGTAAGGTTTTTTGTTGTACCGGCTACCGCATTAGAGCCATCTATGGTAATATAGTCTGCACCGTTAAATTTGAATATCGCATCCGGGGAAGAACCCGTGATCGTGGTAGTAACTGATGGAGCAGGTTTTATCGTTAAAGTATTTATTGCGCTTGCCTGTGGGTTACTGATGGTAATTGGAAATACTTCGGAAACATCGTAATTACCATCAGTCAAAGAAAAAATAATAGCCCCACCTAAACAGGAATTATTATACGCATTAACCGCATCGGTGATTGTAAGGTAATTATTGCCCACAGCAGTTCCTACAGTATAAGTACCTGCAGCAAGCGTGGTTTGTACAACATAAAATTCAGGACTTGTTGGATCAGTAGTAACTGCAGGCGGATTGGTAGAATAACCTGCCGCTCCCGCAGATGGTTTTGCAATAACATTACCTACATTATCCTGCGCTACAAAATAATATGAAATCAGGTTACCGGCAATGGAGCCGGTACCTAAGGAAAAAGAAAAAGTTGTAGTAGTACCAACAGTAACCGGCGAAGTGCCTGGAGAAGCAATAAAAGCCCCGGAATTTATTTGCCAATAAAGTCTGGGCACACCTGCTCCTGTAATTGGCACACCGTCAGCATCGGTAAAGGATGCTGTGATCGTTCGTGCACCGGGCGTACATGTACTTGCTAAAGGAGTATATGCAATTACCGGAGGGGATGCATCAAGGGGCTTTTCATCTACTGCATCAAAAGGCCCTTTTACAGATGGGAAACCCGGCGTATATGCAAAAATATTTTGTGAGCTGGATTGTGCGGTGCTGCACATAACGGTACCGAATAGGGCTAAAATCAGCAATGTAATTTTACGAGTAAGATCTTCCGCCTTTTGAAGAACAGCTGTGTAATTTTTCTTCATAACTTTAGTAGTCTTTTATCTTTCAGCAGTTTTTTATATCCTGTATAACGGATTGATTTTAGTAGTTATACAAAATAACTGCTTCAGCATATCGGCGGCGTTTATAAGGAATTTTCGGACTGATTTTAAGTACTAAAAATATGTTATTTATTCCAAAAAATGAAACATTTACGTGAAAATACCAAGGTGTTTTTCAGAAAAAACCCGTTTTAAGTCTTTTTGTAGTAAAACAACTACAATTGGTCCCGCCTGCCCTTTAATTTCAAGATAAAACGCATCCGATCGAAGAAAATTATAATATATCAATCCCGGCATATTTAAAATTCTTTCTAATCTGCGGGCTATTCCCCCTCCTGACTATTTCACAACAACCTGTTCAATCAATTTATTTTTTTGTGAGGACAATACTAACTGGTATATGCCAGGCGCTATTTCATTCCCCAACACGAAAGATCTTGTCATTGAACTGCTATTGATCTCTACTGAGCTTTTGTAAACTACCTGCCCAAGTTTGTTGCTTAACTGCAGGTTGTAAATGCCAGCCGGTTGATTCACAAATGATATGTTCAAGGTCTTATCAACTACCGGGTTCGGATAAATGCTGATCGAAGGGGTTGTCCTGGTATCTCCTACTTTAACGATAGCACTGTAATTGATATTACCGGCCATACCTACTGACCTGATGCGGTAGAAATTGTCACCTTTGAGGGCCTTGCCGTCTGTATAGCCATATTGAGCGTTCCCACCGTTATTCGCAATAGCCGCTGCGCTTTCAATGCTACCGAAATTTTGTCCACTGCCACTCCGTTCTATTTCGTAATGATCAATGGCCGTTTCATTTTCAACTTTCCATTTCACATCAACTGTTCCATTACTGTTACGGATAGCCGATATGCCCACAAAAGTCACCGGTACAATACCGGTTTGCTTAAATACAATATAAAACCTGCCTGCTGCTTTTGAAGCAGGGTCCGCTGTTACATCAAAACCAAACAGGCTGGTATCAGCAAGGTTGATCGTTGTTCTAATTCCTGTGAATTGGTCAACGAGCCAGACACTCAAGCCAGGCGTTGCAAGGTTTTCAGGGGCAAAACGCAATTGATAAGATTGTATGTGTAGGTTGCCGATGCTATAGAAAATAGTGTCAGTACTTATAACCGGGCTGCGTGCTTCCAGCATAAGTTGTTTTGTGTTGGAAGTTATACCAAAGCTTTCTGTTGCGTTATCGATCTTTACAGCATCGTCTGCATCAAAAGCATTACTAAATGCCGGATCAAAAGCAACCACGTTCCCGTCGGCCACGATACCATTTGTGCCCTGTAACCAGGTCCTTAAAAATTGTCTTTGAGTAGTCGTATTGGTTAACCTGTAAACATCTATGCTGCCCGCGGTTTTGTTGCTTTCGCCAAAGCTGACCGTTCCGCCGGGTGTTGAATAGACAAAGAATGCCTGCCCTGATTGTATCTTCGTGTATGGAACGCCGGTAGTATAATTGGCCGTATTACCCGGAACCGGCATCCATGAATTCGTACTGCTTAACAACTGGTAGCCGCCGTAACCATAGCCATTCGTTCCCGGCAGTAAGGGATCCCAAACATAATACTTGCTATCTATCCCGGTAGAAGTAGTAACAACATCTGTAAAATTCAATGCAGATGCATAAGGATTACCCACCGATTCAAGTTTTGTTGCTGCGACAGGAACGGTTGGTGGCGCATCTGTTCCAGGTGAGAATATTTTCCCAGATGTACGCAAAGTAGTCACGGTTGCAGCTGCATTATAAGTTTGAACACTCCTGTCCCCTCTTACAAAGAGCATGTATCCCTTCTTGTTAGCGATTGGAAGTGCAGCCGTATTCGTTGCCCCATCATCCACACCGGTCCATAAAGCAGTACCGGAATTATATGTCTTCATTGTTGGTCCTGCAGGGGTGTAGAAATCATAGCCCCTGCCAACAGCACCGGCTTTCTCACTTGAGATCGTAGTACCAAACCCTGTAACCGTATTACCAAGTGGTGCATTGCCTTCCTGCCAGGCTGCTTTCACGCTTTGAGTTCCACTTACCGGCACAGATAGGAACTGCCAGGATTTTCCGTGAACCGCACCAACCGTTCCAATACCTATTGAAGGAATATAACGTTCAACAATGAATTGCCCGGTGCCATAAGTGATGCTGTTATTCGTAAGGATCGGTGCAACATTTGCAGTATTTGTTGCGTTTGATTTTAATGTAGTATTAAAATTAGCAAGTGCAAATTTTGTGGTAGCCGCTAATTCCAGTTCGCCCTGTATATCTATATTTCCGGATAAGGTTTTTGTAAAAGCTCCCCCCGAAACTGTCATATTATAATAAGAGAATCCCGCTACAGATTGTGCCGCTGTTTTATTGTAGTCAACAGTACTGTTTATTACAGTATATGAATTATTAGGAAGGTTTGGCGTAAATACGTTTGAAACACCAATAACACCTGTAGGGCTAAGGATACGGTCACCATTAGCCGCAGAAGTAAGATTGTAATAATTGATTGGTCTTACTGTTTGTGCATCTGTTCCCACACCTACCCCATTGAATACCACCGTACCGGCTGTAAGTGAATATACTCCTGTTAATCCAGGCAGCACTGCAGTATTTTGTTCAAGGTTCAACACACCACCCGTCATTGTAACGTTGGCAGTACCATTTAGTGTAAACTGGTTGTCGAATAATGTTCCGGCAGTGCCCAGTATACTAAGATTTGTTGTAATATTCAGGTTGCCCTGCAATGTTGAGCCAACTGTATTTGTTACCTGCAGGCTCTTAAGCTGCGTTACAACCGATGGGATATTTACGCCTGCCGCTGTACCTGCAATTACCATTGATGAAGTATTGTTGGCAGAAAAATTAGCAAGTGTACCTGTGATCGGATTATTGATGGTTAGCGTATTTGCTCCAACGGTAAAGGTACCGATTGTAAGGTTAAGGGTTCCACCTATGTTCAAAGAATTGTTCAGGTTAACTCCAAACACATCATTAATCGTCAGGTTATTCATATTGCTAACAGTAGCGGCTACCCCAGGAAAACTTTGCAATGCAGCTCCCTGCAAAACAATCGTTCCAAAATTAAGGATATTGCATGTTGCCGGATTATAAATACCTGTTATGGTAAGGGTAACGCCTGCGTCTACCCTAAGGGTTCCCCCTGTTGCAAGGTTCAGGTCTTTTATATTCTGGTCGCTGCTTACACGCAGGATACCTGTTCCGTTTACAGAAACAACGCTATTGGATGGTATGGTTCCTCCCCCTGCTCTTGCCAGAATTAAGGTTCCGCCGTTAACAGTGGTTGTACCGGTAAAAGTACTCCCACCACTTAATGTAAGATTACCTACCCCTGTTTTAATAAAGCTTAATGCACCTGTTGAACCATTTTGCAATGAACCGGCGAATGTATTGGCAGTACTATTATTTACAGTAAGTGTTGCCGGCGTCACGCTATTATTATCTGCAATATTTAAATTACCAGCCGCACCCGCGGTACTGAGCCCGCCAATGGTGACTGAGTTCCCCATCAACCGCAGCCTTCCTGCGTTGGCAGCTGCACTTCCTAAAGTGATCGCATTAGGTGCAACTGAACTGAAAGCCCCGCTACTGCCGGCAAGAAGTGATCCTTTTGCTACGATGAAGGCTCCGGAAAAAGTATTTGTTGTAGCTGCACCGGAAGGTAAGAGCGAAAGTGTACCTCCACCAGTAAATGTGAGGGTCTTCGTTCCGGTAAGCAACACGTTAATATTGATCGTATCTCCCACTGCGGCTGCCATTGCACCTGCAGTATCTATCAGCGCCAGTGTCATTGTCTGAACACCGCCCACACTGTTTTTAATTTCCATGATGTGCGTGCTGTTGGCCATATAATTGGCAAGGAATAATTTGGCGAAATTATTCCCAGCTATTCCACCTACATTGTTCAGTGGCGTACCATGTAGCGTAAGCGTTCCCGCTGTGCTGCCACTTGAATTGCCAAAACCCGCAACACCCGCGGCTGTGTATGTTTGATTAAAATAAATTGCCCCGAGGTTAAAATCACCGGTTACCGTGGTCATGTTAATACCAATTCCCCCTCCCGTAACACCGGCATTGGAAGCAAATACGGCAAGATCGTCATTAACACCACCGCCAACACCGGGTGGGGTTAGATTTGTCCAGTTAGAACCTGTTAACCATGCCGAACCGCCGGCATTGTTCCATATGAATGTGTTAGAACCGGTATAAGCAACAACGTTGAATGTATTTGTTGCACTTGTTCCCAAAACAACCATACCTGATGTTGCTGTTGCAGTAAGACCTACGGTTTCGATCACATCATATATAAGCCCTGAAATTGTTATTGTATTTCCGCCAGAGAAAATCGTTCCTGCAGGGATCGCTGGGAAAGTCATGGTACCGGTACCGCCTACCTGCGCAAGTTGGATATCTGTATCCGTTGTAACGTCTACCGGGTTTCCTAAGTTATCCTGTGCCTGTACAGTAATACTGAAAGGGGTAAGTGCAATAGGCGAAGCAGGTGAAATTGAAATGATCACCAGTTTTGTTGGAACTGAAAAAGTTGTAAAGTTAGCAGCAGCGCCATAAGTAGTACCGCCTGCATTAATCGCATAAGCGTAATAATAATAAGTTGTATTAGGAGTTAATGCAGATAATGCTACAGAAAAATTTCCTGACGCCAGGTTTGATGCAGATACAACCGTACCGGTTCCGGGAGCAAATGGGGCGGTGCTGTATTCAATACCATAGTCAATTGTAACACCACAACCAGGGTTTGCAATATTACCGGGCAAAGTTGCACTGGTAGTTGTAACAAAGATCGCAGGATTTGTAACAACAGTTGGCGCACTGTTAATTCCCGAGCCGGTTGTAGCTACATTTATTGCAGATGCACCACCTCCACTGATCGGGATATTGCCATTATAGGTGGTAACTGCAGTAGGAATTAATTTCACATATACGGTAGCCGTTATTGCTGTACCGGTATAGCTATAGCCTGCACCCCCATTCACCAATGTGAGTGTATTTGTAAATGGTCCGCCGGCGTTTACGGAAAAAGTATAATTAGCAAGTGGCCCGACTGTAATATTTGAACTGTTCAACACACTGCCGGAAAGATTAAAAGAATTTACAGATGATGTATTAATACAAACATTTCCGAAAGGAGCCAAGGAACCGGCACCACTGGATGGTACAGACAATGTTGGAACCGTATTCAAAAGCGTAAAAGACCCTTCTACCCCATAAGTAGTCCCTCCTCCATTTGTAGCATAGGTATGAAAAAAGAAAGTTGTTCCCGGAGGAGCGAGTGCAGCAAGATTCGAAGTAAAATTACCTGCAGTCAATGCACCCCCTGCTACCGCAGTACCGGTTCCATTTGCAAACCCTGAACTGGTGCTGTATTCAACACCCCATGCAGTTACCGCAGTACAGCCAGTTGCCGGGCCAAGGGTTGTATTGATATTTGCATTTACGTTGGCGCTATTTGTAGTGATGGTATTTACCGTACCATTATCGATAATCGGTTTTGTATTAACGCCTACACCAACTGCTGCTACATTTATCGTTGGGGCACCACCGCCGCCGACAGGAATATTTCCACTGTAAGACTGAACAAGTACCGGAGAAAATTTCACATACACTGTTTGTGAAAAAGCACCCCCCGGTTGCGCAACACTGATCGTATTTGTAAATACCCCGTTATTGGGCGAAAATGTAAATCCTGCAAGTGGCCCAACGGTTACGTTTGCAGCAGTCAAAGCTGTACCTGTAATCGTAAAAGTATTTGCGCCTGCTACATTACTGATACAAACATTACCGAATGAAGTTAAAGATCCGCCGCCAGAAGAAGGGACCGACAAAGTAGGTGCTGCTACAACAGTTCCATTCAAAGTAAAATCATCTAACCGAAAAGTCCCGGTTCCGGAAGCTCCAGATAAGGATAATACAACTGTTAGTGTGCCAGTCTGGTTATTTACCGTGCTTCCAACGGCAGTTACTCCGATCGCTGCACCTGAAGTAGGAACGGTTCCACTACCTACGGAAATACCGTTAATAGTCATTGACCAGTTTTGAGCACCCGTTGCACTTCGCTGACGCCAAAAATTAAAACTTGTAATATTAGCCTGAAATCCTGCAGCAACATTAAGCGTTAGCGTAATAGTTGGTGTTCCTGTTGAATTATTCAACGAAATGGCCTGACCTGCGCTTCCAGCAAAACTTGTCCATGCGCCAAAACTATTGGTCCATGATGAACTATTCAGATTAGCATTTAATGTTACGGGTGCAACTGTATATGGATGTGCACTAATTGTAGTAGTTCCAAAATCATGTTGGTATATTACCTGCGCTTTTAGCTGGTTTCCAACCCCCAACAAAAGCAAAAATATTAAAATGCAATTTTTAAACTTACTGAATCTCCCGCCTGTTGTAGTTGATGAATTGTATAAATGCTTCATAAAAGATATTCTGATCTAAATGTTTTTAAATAGATACGTAAAAATGGCTGGCGGGTTGAGTTTTAAACAGGGAGTGGATATCGGGTGCAAAGCTAATTTATTTAAGCCTTGTATGCTGAGACTTCAAGGTTAAATAATTATCAAATTACTAACAATCATAAGGTATGCGGCATTTTTTTTATTTTTTGTAGTAAAAACTGCTTTTTTTTCAGAAAATGAGCAGAATATTCACTTTGGTAAGAGAGACAAAAATTGGGGTAAACGTTGTCTGGAAAGAAAAATATAGCACTAAAAAATATTGAAGAGGAAAACATGGAATGTTGCGTCACGAACGGGTAACACGATCATCCTTCAATACAGGATTAGGTCATTTTCATACCTTCCTTATAGATAATTGTAAACTCTTTCAAATTCGTTGGTTTCGCCTCCATCCCGATAACAGTTAATCGGGACGCACCTGCACCGGCGCTGCTTTTGGAAGCTTTGAAAAATATGCTACGCATTTTTTCAATACCGCTTCGCGGTAACGCAACCAAAAGATGCGCCTTATGCAGGTGCTGATAGATATTCGAAACTCTTCTGAATTTGAACCTCCCACGCCATACCAAATGATCACCATTTCAATTCAGCCGACGAGATTGAGTTGTCCTTCGAGATTCAGTCTTCGTTGTTCGTTATTCTACCAAGTTCGTTTGCTTTCATCCAGGTTGAATTTCTTTTCCAAAGTATTTGTTTTGAAAATAAAATTATCACTCTCTCCTAATAGATGAAAAAATGAATATTTAGTTAAACTGAATTTTCTTTAGTGAATTGGATTGTGAAGAAGATCGAACCCGGGAATAACGAACAAGGAACACGGAATGTTGAATCACGAACGGGCAGCTCTGATCAATATTCGACATTCCGTGTTCGTTATTCTTACTGAATGATAAGTTGCTCTACCCTTTTGCTGCCATTTTCTGCAACGATAACCAATTGATAAGTGCCAGTTGCAACAGCCTGACCAAGCGAAATCGTCTTAACCATATTGTTGCTATTCACAATTACTTTATCACTATAAATTACCTGTCCGACCAGGTTACTGAGCTCTATTTTATAAATTCCTTCGGGCTGGTTATTAAAGGCAATAGAAAGCTTTTTATCAACTACCGGGTTAGGATAAACGCTTATTAACGAAGCATGTTTAATCCCGGCTACTTTTACAATAGCGCTGTACTGGTATTGTCCATCCTGCCCCTTTGACCTGATGCGATAGAAATTATCGCCCTGCAACGGTGCCTGGTCAGGATAACTATAAGAAGATGTTCCGCCATTGGTTGTTCTTGCGGTGGTTGTATTTATTTTAGCAAAACTGCGGCCATCATAACTGCGTTGCACTTCGTAATTTTCAATATTGATCTCGTTGTCGACATCCCAATTCACAGCTATAGCTTTTTCACTGGTACGCATAGCCGAAATATTTGTAAAAGTCACAGGCGTTACCAGCAATTGTTTGAATACTATGTAAAAGCGGCCTGCGGCAGCAGATGCAGGATCATCAGTCACTGTAAAATCAATGGTCGTATTGGCCGTAAAGCTCAGCGGTGTTGAAGTATGTAAAAATCCATCTTCAAAATAAGCGATCAAATTTCCCTGCTGAACATTTTCCGGCATCAGCCTTAGCTGGTACGCCTGTTTCCTAAGATTTGCAATTGAATAAAAGATGGTATCATTATTTGCCGGAAGGCTTCTTGCTTCAACGGCAAGCAGGTGACCATTACTGAGTATTCCAAGATTTGCAGTATTGCTGACAAATTTCAAAGCGTCATCTCCTGTATAATCATTTGAATAATCATTGTTGAATGCAATCGTATTGCCATCTGCTACACCAGCTGTACTATCGATACCGTTATACAGCAGGGCCCTTAAAAACTGGTTATTGCTGCTGTTGACAATACGAAAACTATTCTTACTACCCGTGATCTTTGCAGCTTCTGTAAATGACACTGTACCGGCAGCACCGGTTGCATGCACAAAAAAAGCCTGTCCCGATTGTATCGAGTTTACCGGTATACCTGTCGGGTAATTGGCAGTTCCACCCGGCGAAGGAATCCATGACCCGGTAGCACTGATCGTTTGAAAGCCACCATAACCTGTACCTGCTAATAAAGGATCCCATACATAGTATGTATTGTCGGTAGCACCTGTCCTGGTAATTGCTGTAAAGTCTATTGCTGATGCATAAGGGTTTCCTACCGATTCAAATTTATCAGCTAAAATATTTGTGGCTGGTGGCAGGTCTGCACCTGTTGTATATAACTTTCCTTTTGTCCTGAGTATCGTTGGTACCGGTGCCTGGTTGTAAGCAATGATGCTTCTATCGCCTCTTATAAACACCATGTATCCTTTCTGGTTAGCAATCGGCAGCGTGTTCGTATTCGCAATACCGCTATAACCACCTGTTGCCGCATTGTATGTTTTCATAGAAGGCCCGGCGGGGGTATATACATCAAAGCCTAGTGCCAAAGCTCCTGCCATTTCACCGGTTATTTGTATGCCATATCCACTGTTAGGATTCGCATTGGCTGTTACTGCTCCTTCCTGCCAGGCTGCTTTCACAGTCTGGGAGCCACTAACAGGAACGGATAATAGCTGCCATGATTTTCCATGTACCCCAGGTGCCGGTGATGAGGTTGGGATATAACGTTCTACTGTTACGTTTCCCGAAATGGTCTTACCTGTAACATCTCCCAGCCATGCTGTTTCTGTTGCTGTAGATCTAAAAGTAAGAAAATCATTGGTTGTTAATTTCAAACCAGTAGCAGAAAAGCTTACCGACCTATATATATTCAGTGGGCTGTTAAGGCTCACACCAGTAACAGCATCGCTGTTACCTATTACAAGCTCCTTAAGATCATTATTTACAAATATGCCTGCAGGAATATCCTGGGCAACGCTTCCATTCATTTCAACTGTTCCGTTCACTGCATCAATGGTGCCACCGGTTTTTGTGATGTTCCCATTTATTTGCAGGTCACCTCCATTGATGGTTAACACCGGCGGTGTTCCCGGTGCGCTTAGTGCAAGACCGTTTACTGCCTGGGTGGTAGTAATGGTTGGCATGAAAGTATAACCACCATCAATAATCACATCCGTAGATGCACCAGGTATAGCGTTGGCTTCCCAATTAGAGGCTGTTGTCCATGCTGTAGATGTTTTACCAATCCAGAAACTTTTATTGGGTTCCACAAACTCATCACAACCGATATCGGGTGTAAACGGATTACGGGTTGCGTTGTCTACATCATTATCATTGTTACCTGCAATCGGCAACGCTGCATTATTCAATGAAGGATTAGAAGCAGGTACAAGGTGAAGATCTGTTGAAGAAACAAATACGGGCGTAACATTGATAGAAGCAACATCTTTACCGGTAGCTGTTTTCCAGGTTGCAAGTGAAGCATAAGCAGTTGTTCCGATCATACCGAATGCCTTTATGCCGCTTCCGGCAGGATTTATAACATAATCATTATAATTCAGAGAAGTGAATTGTGATGTACTGTTTGATGCCATTAATCCTACACTACCATATCCTGTTGCTCCATTTAATCCGAGATTGTTAACCAGGATATTATTTCTTATATCCGCTGTACCAGAACCGTAGATCCGGATGCAAACAGCCATTGCATTTGCCCTGTTCAATGTATTGGTATATCCCGTTACCCCGCCCAAAAAGATCGAATTATTGTAAATCTGGAGGCCTGTTTGTGGTCCAACCATTAAGATACCATGAGGGTTATTCAATGTAACGCCACTGTTCGTGTAATCGTCACCGTCACCGGTAATATTTGATATCATATTTCCAGACAACTTTATGTTGGCGCCCGTAACACCCGTGCTTATATAAATACCGCGTGATCCATAGCCTGCTCCTCCTGTATAAGTAAGATTGGTAATGGTATTTCCCAATACAACAGCATTCTTAGTGCCAGTTGATAACCATATACCACAATCAGTTGTTGCATCTGTGCTGATAAAATTCCCGATGCTGTTATAAGCTACCGTTACCCCATCTACACCCTGTACGAATATGCCTGCAAACTGTATGGCGGTTGTACCACTACTGGTAAGGTCATTGTTCTGGATCAAAAGACCGCTGCCATTACCTGCTGATACCACTGCATTGCAATAAATACCATAAAAAGCCTTGTTGACAATATTGTTTTCTATCGTAATATTATTAAAATAACCAGGCGTGTTTACAGCTGCCCCATCACATAATACTACTGCATTGGAAGTACTGTTACCTCCTAACACATTGCAATTCTTCAATGTTGAATTTACAACAGGGAAAGTTCCGGTTGAACCAAACATAATCGTTCTTGCAGATGTAGAACCGTTATTTGTAAAGGTCAGGTTCCTGCTATTGGTACCATTATTAGACCCATCAATGGTAACATAGCTGCTCAGCACCTTAAACATTGCGTCACTGTTTACCGTTCCGCTCACTGAAGCTGTTACGCCAACTGCAGGCTTAATCGTTAGTGTGTTTGCAGCACTTGCAGTCGTATTCCGGGTAATAACTATGGGAAAGGTCTCACCTGCGCTGTAACTGGAATTAATTAAACAAAATACAACCGGCCCGGTAAGTGTAAATGAATTATATGCATTAACAGCTGCTGTCAGGGTTAAATAATCGCCGCCCGTGCCCACTGTGTAAGAACCTGAAACAGTTCCCGTCACAGTTGTATGGTGTTCGGTTTCTTTACCGGGACCAGCAGTAGCAATATTTATTAATAAACAAGGGAAGAAAAAGCACAAAAGACTTTTTCGCCAATTTACCAGAGATAAATTAACGGCGGATGATCTTAATAGAGGTAAAAGTGTTTTCATTTTCCTGTGTTTTCATCTCTTTTCCCTAAGCGGTGCCACGTTAGCATATGGCGGCATGAAGGTTCAGAGTGGTTCTTTAAATCGTATCAGAATGTCTGATCGTAAAATTTGGGGGTTATCGCAGGAATGAAGTATTTGCGGTATTCAGGAAGATGTGTGGATCAGTAGGTTGTAGTTGTAAGCTTTACAAAGATAACTAATTATATGTTTTTTACAAGCATTTACCTATAAAAGTTTGGGGGCTGGAAATTGTATTATTGATTATCAGGCAATTAGATTATTAAAGGCTCACCCCAACCTCCCGATGTATCGGGACAGGCATTCTCCTAAAGGAGTAGGGCCAGAACCCAATATTAGAGGGTTTTATGGAATTAAATAAATTTCCACTGACAACAATGATTATAAGATTAGGCCGCACGCCCTCATACCTGTAACTCTTTTAAATTTGTTGGTTTCGCCTCCGCAGCCGGCGGGCTCCCGCCCTTGGCGGGACCGGCGCTGCTTTTGGAAGCTTTGGATCCCGATACGCTTCGCTATCGGGACAATCACGCTTTCGGCGTGAACGCAACCAAAAGATGCGCCTTATGCAGGTGCTGATAGAATTTGAAACCCTGTTATATTCGAAGCCTTCACACCACAAGAATTTGTGAACATTCAACCTCCTACAACGATTATTAGTAATTCAGAACCCTAATTATTCAATCTAAAAGGACTTAACATACTCTGCAAAGCTGTTTTTACGTTATTCGTTTGCTTCGTGATCTATACCAGCAACCGAGTTTACTGAAAATGAAGCCATATCCAAATATCCAATATCATGAAACAATTTTTCCATTTTACATTATTCTTTATTGTATCCAGCTGTACGCTTTACTGTAGTGCAGGTAACCCGGGTTTGGCTGTTTCCGGGCCATTAAAAACCACCGATATAAAAATGCTGAGCACTTTTGTTAAGACAGCCAATGGAAACATGGTGGATGGAAACCGGGTCGTATTCGACTCACAATATTCCAATAATGTTGATGGAAACGATGCCATCAAGTTGATGAACCCGGGGGAAAATTTTGGTTTGGTGAGAAATGGACAGGTACTTGCTGTTGAAGCAAGGCAGCCGATAGCAGCGGGAGATACTATGTTCTATTATATGACCAATCTCCTGCAACAGGTATATAAACTGGAAATTGATCCCCAGTTCCTTGCAATTACAGGGATTCAATGTGAGCTTGTAGACAGGTATTTAAATACAAGAAATAATATAAGCCTTACCGACAGCAATCATTTTAATTTTGAAATTACTTCGAACCCGGCCAGCAAAGCTAATAACAGGCTTTTTGTTGTTTTCAGTTCTACCGTTATTGTACCAGTTACACCGAGGTTTTCATTTACAGGAATTTCTGCAATGAACAATGATAATAAATCGATCTCGATCAACTGGCAGGTTAACCAGGAACTGGATGTGGCCGATTATGAGGTTGAACGTAGTACAGACAATGTTAACTTCAAGCCCTTATCAGCCATAGCTCCCTTGCACAACGATCATGATGGCGGCAGGTATCAATACAATGATATGTCGGCATTGAACAATGATAATTTTTACAGGATAAAAGCTGTCAATAAAAATGGGTTGCCTGCTTATAGTGATATCCTAAAAGTATCAATTCCTATACAGGTCAGCAGTATGGAACTTTATCCAAACCCGGTATTGAATCATGTGTTTCAAATAAAATTAAACCAGTTGGAGCCAGGCAGGTACCTGATAAAACTAATAAATAATTCCGGGCAGCAGGTTTATAGTGATGTGTTGAATGTAGGTGGAAATTTTGTTAACCAAACAATCAGGCTTGGCGGAAATGTTGGGAAGGGGAATTATAATTTAAGTATATGGTCGGAGGAGAAAATAATTGCTACGACTAAGTTGATCGTTCAATAAAATTGATTGCCAGGACGACTCTTACCGCAACCAAATTCATTATTCTTTGTGGTTGTCATCTGCAAAATAGAATAACGAACAAGGAACACGGAATGTCGAATCACGAACTGGCAATTGGAAATGGCTAAGCAGTTAGTTTGGCTGGATCGGCCTGGATTATAGTGAAGGGGATCCCGAGGCTTGCGAAAATAATTGTAACCTGGGCCACGGTATAGTATCTACCACGTTTTATCCCCATTTTTTTCCTGAAAGGCTGTAACCATTTATGAAGGGTTTTATCGGAGATCTTATAAATGTTACATAATTCCTTTGTGGTGTAAGGGCGTACTTCTGCGATGTTTAAAATTGTGTCTTTAGCATTGAAAGGAAGGATTGGATTGGAAAGCGGGGTCATTTGATCTCTTTTTAAAGATGAATTTATAATCGTGATCATTGGAATGATACTATTTATTAAAAGTGCTGTGTTATCCTGAGCGAAGGAGCAAGGCCTTTAAAGAAATCATGAAAATAAACAACAGGTTCAATCTTCGTGTAATTGGCAAATAAATTAAACTGTCCTAAAGCGAGTTTAAAACTGTGCCTGTCATAGTACTCCCCTTTTCTTTTTACCAGGTAGCCCAAAGAAATAAAAGGATATAATACTGCCGATTTTTTCGTGTAGGGGTCAATGTTAGACTGCCCATAGCTGATCACCAAGAACATATTCCGAAAAGCTTTTGTTTGCCCGCTATCTGTTTTGCCGAAAACAAAATGCGCTTCGGTGCCCAGGTAGTACTCACGGTGTACAAGGTTCTTGTTTGTAGCTATACTTATACCCCCGGTAACGGAAGGAACAAACCATGATTTATAATTTTGAATATCAATGCTCGGCCTCACTGTTACAATATCTCCACCCATAACATATCCACGCCTGGCCGTTGCGGAAATGTCCGGGCTGTTCTTAAGGTGCATGGCACCATCAGGTTTAAGTTCCCAACCCTTGTTTACCGATGTATATAGTGTTTGCAACTTTTTGTCAAGGTGCCCCCGAATAAGCGCAAGCCGGTCAAGATCATTCAGGAAAAAACTAATCCTGTAATGGCGAAGTGATCTTTGAAGCAGGCTGCGTGTATACTGTCCCGGTATGGTTCCAACTATGACAATTGTATCCTGTTCTACTTTCAAAAGCGATACTTCATCAACTGTAAATACAAATCCTGTTTTTCCATTACCGTGTTTGCTCATGCTGAGCGTTTTCATATTCGGCCCATTGATCGTGTATTCAATAAGCCTGGAATAAACCGGATCGGGAACAGAGTCCTTTACACGTTCAAGGCTTGTAACAAACATGTCGACAATAGAATCAATATGCTGCAGGTATACAAGATCAGCCAGGTCATATAGTTCTACCTGCATTCTTTCTTTTTTTCCAAGGTCAAAGTAGAAACTGCGACGGTAAGGGTTGTGTTGTGTCTCGAATAGTTTTGCAGGATCATGAGATGCCTGCGCAAAGCTGTGGCTGCTGATGCTGCTGAGCAGCATCATGAACGAAATCATCTTTTTCATTTTTAATTTTGGTTGTGGGGTGAAGTGTTGATATTGTGTTCCTTTACAGGTTGGTCGAGGGTAGCTTTCCCGCTATTCTCATCTGGCCACATATATCGTAATAGTGGCTTTACTTTGATCGTCATACCCGGTGTACTTTCCAATGGATCGGCAAAGTCATTGATGTGTTTAACGTTGTATCGTTTTTTTACGGGAGCATTGACAAATGCGTCTTGCTTTGGAGTTTGCTGTTGATCAACGGAAGAATCGATTGCATTCAACACAAGTGGTTTTTGATCGAGGCTGTCAGATAAAGCTGCTGTGTGAAGCGATTTTTGCTGCCGTCTTGCCGAATGCTCCTTTATCACAGGCGCCGTAGGATTTGCTTTTACAACTATCTTTTGATCTGAGTTACTATCAATTTCCGGTAGCGGCGCAACGGGCGAATTATTTTTTACAATAACCGTGGTGCCCGATTTGCGTGTATTTGAATTCCACACATAACTGCCCACCGCCAGCAATATTATTAAACTACTTACAGAGGCTGCAAGCAGATAGAACCGTTTTATTTTCTTCCTGTGTTCCCGTGTTTCAATCTTTACCAGCAACCGTTCCCAGGAGCCCGGGGGAACAGGGTTGCTTCCGTCGGGTAGGCAGTCTATTGCCTGTACACCGGCATGCCAGCTGTTGTGACTATTTTGAATTATCTTTTTCATTGCGTTTGCCATTAACTGTTATAATATCCTGTAATATTTTTTTTGCCCTGCAAAGATTTGAACGTGACGAACTTTCTGTGATCCCGAGGATTGCTGCGATCTCTTTATGTTCTAAACCTTCTATTGCTGCTAAGTTGAAAACTGTACGGTAACTATCCGGCAACTGCATTACGGAGTAATACAGCTCAGTATATTCCAATTTATCCAATGCAGCATTGTTTATAACAAGTTTGTCGGTTTCCCGCTCATCAACGATGGCATACATTTGCGTTTTTTTAAATGCCTTATGCATTTATAAACGACAATGCTGTTAAAATAAGCATGGAGCTCATTTTCAATTTCGAATCTTAATGAACCTGCTTTATCCAAAAAATCGCAGTAAGCATCATGTGTAATTTCCTCTATGTCTTCGTTCCTGTTGAGATAACGCCGACAGGTCATAAAGGCCCGGGGCGCTAATAAGACGTACAATTGGTTTTGTTCCGAACGCTCCCCCCTTTGCTGCTTTTTTAATTAATTCTGCGATCATCATTTGCAGTAGTTTACGTTTCTATATATATATATATATATATATATATTACCTTTTTGGGTTCCAAACGCTGCGTTGAGAAAAAAAATGTTGAATTTATTTTAGTTAAGGAAGCGCCCAATTGTAAAAATTTTTGATTTACGAGCGGGCTTGAGGTATTCAATAACAATAAAAGTGATATAATGTGGCAATGATCCATGCGGGTATTTTTTAAAGAATAAATCCACAAAACCCACTGCTTTAGCATGAACGTAATAAAAAATAATCAATACCGATGCAATGCCGGAAATTTATTTACCACAGGTTGATATAAGCGGTGTACTTGAATAAAATAAAAACAGAAATTTTAGAATATTGTGATGAAAAAAAATGATGATGATAAATCTTAAAGAAAACCATTGGCAGACCTGGATCTTAATAATATCTACTATTTTGTTATCGCTAAATTCGTGCAGGTTATTCCCGTCGCAGGAATTGAACTTTAGCAGCAAGGATGGTGTGAAATTTCTTGACTACAATTCTTCCAAATTAGCTGTTTTATCTAAAAAAGAACAAAAGCCATTGTTTTTATTGGCTTATGCGAATTATTGTTCCTCCTGCAAAAAAATGGAAAAGACAGTTTTCCCAGAACCAACTGTTGGAAGCATCTTCAACCAATATTTTATTACTGCTAAAGTGAATATTGATTCAGAAATTGGAAAGAGATTGGTTTCGGAATATAATATTATTCACACCCCAACCCTGCTTTTCTTCGACAGCAATGGTAAATTAATGAAAGGAGTGGAAGGTTTCCAGGACAAAGAAGATTTGATTTTGCTGGCAAATAATCTTTTTAAATGAGCTGGCGCAAATAATTCATACTAAATTTTACCGTGAATAAAATTACCAGGCATTATCATTTGCCAGCATCAAATGTATGTTGAAGATGATCTTTATTACTTACCCGACTTCGACAGGCTCAGCCTGACATTTTTTTTGCAATTGTAGTTTTGATTTCTAAATCCAGATCATTCCGCATTAGAATAACATTAGAATTGGCTGGCAATAGCGGTAGTTATTGCTTTAAAATATTTAAAGGGTAAATTGCATCCATAAATTTATGTCCTTTGCAATTATATGATCTTATCACTTTTATTATAGTTCTTACAGCCATATTCGGATACATTAATATCAAGTATATCAAATTGCCCGGAACGATTGGCATCATGTTAATCTCTATTGTTGCATCTCTAGTTATAGTTGCCATCGGATATTTTGATCCTGGTTTTTTTAAACAGGTTACGTCGCTGATAACGACTATTGACTTTCATACGGCGTTGATGAAAGTGATGCTTAGCTTTTTATTATTTGCAGGTGCTATGCATATCAATTACAATCATTTAAAAAAAGAAGCTGCACCGATCATTAGTTTTTCTACCATTGGTACATTGATTTCCACATTTGTCGTGGGCATTTTATTTTTTGGCACTTCAAAATTATTCGGACTTGTCATTGATTTTTTGCCTTGCCTTTTATTTGGTGCATTGATCTCCCCTACGGATCCGATCGCAGTGCTGGGAATATTAAGGCAAGCGAAAATACCTTCAAGCCTGGAGATGAAGATCAGTGGTGAAAGCCTGTTTAATGATGGAGTTGCCGTAGTTATATTCGTCACCATTTATGAGATCATGGATGCTGGTGTACAAAACGTAACGTTCATGCAGGTCGCATGGCTTTTTTTAAAAGAAGCCGGTGGTGGTATATTATATGGTATTGCATTGGGGTACATTGGATTTTGGGCATTGAAAACAATAGACAATTATGTTACTGAGGTTTTAGTAACATTGGCTATTGTAATGGGCGGTTATTTGCTGGCTGACAGATTGCATATCAGCGGGCCGCTTGCGATGGTAGTTGCCGGAATTATAACCGGCAATAAAACCATGAGTGAAGTGATGAGTGATGAAACAAGAGATTATATCGGAAAATTCTGGGAAATGATCGATGAGGTATTAAATGCTATTTTGTTTTTACTAATTGGATTTGAAATGTTGATCATTCCTTTTAATTTTTCACTTTTTATACTTGGCTGTGTATCCATTTTAATTGTTTTATTTTCCAGGTTCATATCGGTAGCCATTCCCATTTCTCTACTAAAGCGTAAAAAAGCATTTGAAAAAAACGCTATTCCTATATTAACGTGGGGTGGTTTAAGAGGTGGCATTTCGGTGGCGCTTGCCTTATCGTTACCAGCCTCTGAATTCAGCCTTATATTTGTTTCAGTTACTTATATCATCGTGATATTTTCAATACTGGTGCAGGGATTGACCATTGGAAAGTTTGCTAAAAAACTGGCTTCATAAATAAAGTTAATGATCATTCGTTATCACGATCTTTTAAAAAATGAAAAAATTTTTAAGCGATATATTAAGTTTGAGGGAGAATGTTGATTTTGAAAAAACAAAAGCAACGATCAGCGATGGCATTTCTTTGCGTGGCTATAATTTATGGATACTGTTGTGTTCTGCTATGCTTGCTTCCATAGGTTTAGATACCAATTCGGCTGCTGTTATTATCGGTGCTATGTTGATATCGCCTTTAATGTCTCCTATTTTAGGAATAGGATTGTCTATCGCAATTCTTGACAAAAAATTGCTCTCCCGTTCTTTAAGAAATTTATTGCTGGCAGTGGTCATTAGCCTGGGTGCTTCGGTTGTTTATTTCTTTTTATCGCCATTGGGAGAACCTAACACTGAGTTACAGGCGAGAACCTATCCAACTTTGCTTGATATCCTGATAGCATTATTTGGCGGCATTGCCGGCATTGTTTCTATTTCACGGCATGATCAAACAAATGCAATACCGGGCGTTGCCATTGCAACTGCTTTAATGCCTCCTTTGTGTACAGCAGGATTTGGTATTGCTACCGGACATTGGAACTTCTTCCTGGGAGCATTCTATTTATTTTTTATTAATGCTGTATTTATAAGTTTGGCAACGTACGTGATGATACGATACCTGCATTTTCCTAAAAGAGCATTTTCGACAAATAAGGAAGCCAAAAAATATGGAAGGTGGTTTACTTTTATAACGATCATTGTTGTTGCACCAAGCATTTATTTTTTGTATACCATCTATAAGGAAGAGCTAGTGAAAAAGGACATAGAACGATTTGTATTGCTGCCAATAAAAAAGCAAGGAAATGAGGTATTAAAATGGGAGATCGCAAAAAAGGACAGTGTTGATCTTGTTAAAGTTTATTATTCCGGTAACGCATTAACGGATAGCTTAACATTTGCCGTTGACAGCGTTTTAAAAGATCATCGCATGGCGAAATATCAACTGATAGCTATCAGGATAAATCTTACTAAAGATGAGATCAACAAATTGAGTGCAGAAATGACCCAGCAGATGTTCCAGGAAATGCATCTCCAGGAATTAAAAGAACAGGTTTTAGTAGCCAAAGTACCTACAGATACTTTATCATTTATGCAGCTGTATAAAGAAATAAAGATCGCTTTTCCATTTGTTGATACAGTAACGAATGGCTGGGCCTTCGTACCTGGTAAAAACAACAAGATAGATACAATAGCAGTTGTTGCGTACAAAAGCGAAAAGCCGTTAAAAAAAGATCAACAAAGGCAATTGTACAATTTCTTATTAACGCGGTTAAAAAAAGATTCGGTGGTCTTAATAAAAAATTGAATGGAACAAGTATTGCGGCAGCGGTTTTAAATTATGGTTATTCAATGAAGGATATAAAGAAAAAAAGACGGACAATTAAAATAAGGCGAACAGCTAAATTAATATTTGATCGTATAGGAACTGAAAGTATCAGGGTTAATATTTTACAGGCCTTTCCATTCTGGATTGCATCACTGATAACCGGTTTAATCGCCGTTGGCTATTCAAATTTATTTTTTCGCACTGAAAAAATATTGAGAGAAATTATGGCCTGGCATGACTGGAGCATTTTTTTCATGGCACCGCTGTGTTTTTTTATTGCCTGGCTGATCATACAATTATTTGCACCCAATGCAAGGGGAAGTGGCATTCCGCAGGTTATGGCTGCGATAGCATTATCGGACAAAGAACAGGACAATGAAAAAAAATTAAAAAAGCTTTTAAGCTTTCGCATCATACTTACTAAAATGGCTTCCAGTCTTATGATGGTTTTGGGCGGAGGTGCCATTGGAAGAGAAGGCCCCACGATTCAAATAGCAGGATCTGTTTTCAGGCTTGTAAATAAATGGATACCCAAGTCGTGGCCCATGCTTTCCGACCAGAGTTTTATATTAACAGGGGCTGCCGCCGGCCTCGCTGCTGCGTTTAACACACCCCTTGGAGGTGTTGTGTTTGCTGTAGAAGAATTAGCAAGTATACATATAAAATATTTCAGGACGGCATTGTTTTCAGCAGTAATCATTGCAGGTTTAACAGCACAGGCTTTTCTCGGCACCTATTTGTATCTTGGATACCCGGATGTAAAAGGATTACAGTTCTCCATTTTTGCCGGAGTTGCTATTACAGCGTTACTATCGGGCATGCTTGGGAGCATTATGTCTAAAGCCATCCTGAGGTTGATGAAGTGGACAAAATCATTTCCAAAGCGCAAAGCGATTGTGTTTGTTTTGGTTGCCGGGTTTATTATTGCAGCCCTGGCTTATTTTTTTAATGACGAAGTTATTGGATCAGGAAAAGATCTTATGAACAGAACTTTGTTTACCGATCAGAAAACAACCAGCTGGCATACAGTGCTTATGCGAATACTGGGCCCCGTTATCTCATTTAACACCGGCGCTGCAGGGGGGATTTTTGCACCCTCTCTTGCGGCAGGGGCTTCCGTGGGCGGCTATGTTGCCGGCCTGTTTCATTTTATGGGAGCGAATGCAAATATCCTGATCCTGAGTGGCATGGTTGGATTTCTTACCGGTGTAACAAGAACTCCGTTTACATCTGCGATACTTGTGTTGGAAATGACAGACAGGCACAGTGTGATCTTTCATTTGTTGCTTGCTGCGATGCTTGCGAATATTGCAGCATTAATTATTGACAAACATTCTTTATACGAACAATTGAAGGAAAATTACCTGGAAGAAAATGCTGATGGAAATAATAAGCCAATTGAACAGCAATGACCTACTTTACGCATAGTAGAGGAACCCGCGAACTATTAAGTATTTTTTGCGTATGAGGGCCTGTAAAATCAGGCCTGTAAATAGCGTCGATCATTGAAGTGAGAACGATTAAATCCGGTAAAATCATCTGGGCATTCGATAGTATTTCCTCCGAAACTGTTCCACCATTCGCCCATGATGTTTCTACCCTTACCTTTTCTTTTTCCAATTTGATTTTTACTTTATCTACGAGATCATCCAGTATTTTTGTCTTTCTTTCAAACTTAAGTGACGAGAGGCCGAGTACTTCAATGATTGAACCAGCATCCAGGAATTTACAAACGATATCATAGCTTGCGAATGCATCGGCAATTGGTAAAATTGGCCATAGTACTTTTGAAAATGATTGTAGCCTGACCTTCCCCGGCATTGTCAATACAGGGCAGGTTGCATGTTTTACAACATTATAGGCATTGCTTCCCATATAACCCTCTCTCATGCCCGATGCACCATGTGTACCCATGATAATGAGATCAATTTTTTCTTCCAGCGCTGTTTTAATTATCGATTCAGGTACCGTGCCATTTGCCTGGATGAGTTTAGCGTCTATCTTATTCTGTTTCAGCGTGGCTATTAAAGCACTTAAAACATCTGGATTTGCATAATGCGGAGAATGGAGTTGTTGTCTTTTGTTTATTTCGAATATTTTTTCATTAACATTTATAATTATGACGCCCGCTGCATGTTTTAAAGCGACATGGCTTGCTGTGCGGAAGGCATTTAATGAAGTTTCACTTAAATCGATAGGAACTAATATTTTGCTTATCTTATATGACACTATTTGCCTGGTTTAATTTTTTGTGAAGCATTTTTGCCATCAGTGGCATTGCGTAAAGTGTCTGCCAGTTCCATATTAACTGAGATTATGGAATCATTTTGAATAATGAGTGCCCTGTTCTCATTTTTGTACAGATTTTTTTGTCTATAAAAATACCCTGATATAAAAATCAGGATAAGAATAATGCTTATCAGCAAATATGAATAATGGATTCCTGGTTTGAAAAGATGCTGTTTCATCATGAAAGCAAGTTGCAACTTTCAACCCGGGAAAAAGTAAATCACTGATTAGAATATTATTAGAATTGAATTAATGAAGCGTGCCCGCAACCGGCAACGAAATTAAAAATTCACTGCCAACATTCATCTTTGATGCAACTTCGATGGTTCCTTTGTGCATGACCACTATTTTGGATGCCAATGACAGGCCCAGGCCAAACCCGTCATTGTCCGTATTATTTTTTACTCTATAAAAAGGCTGGAATATTTTGGAAATCTCATTTTCCGGGATACCTGGGCCATTGTCTTTTACAGTAATGATTATTTTTTTATTATTAGCTTTCAGCGTCACATAAGTATGATGATCCTTAGAATATTTGCAGCCATTTAAAACTATATTTTTTATTGCCATCAGCAGCAGTATCTCATTGCCAAAAACCAATAGTTGTGCTTCATTTTCGGGTAATTGAACGAATTCGACCGAAACCTTAAAATGTTTGTCGATCCTTGCCAATTCTGCCGGCAGGCGCAAAATAACTTCGTCTATTCGTAAGAGGTTAATCTCAAGCCCCCCGGCATCACCGGATGCTTTGGCAAATTCCAGCAGCGTTTGTGTGAGCTTACTCATATGCCGTACATCTTCATAAACTGATTGCATAACATGTTTGTATTCTTCCAGCGAACGTTCCCGTTGCAGGGTTACCTGCATCTGACTGGAAATAGCCGTAAGCGGTGTAGATAATTCATGCGACGCATTCGAAATGAACCGTCTCTGAAATTCAAAACTTTCCTGTAACCTGTCTAATAAACGGTTCATGGTATCTGCCAATTGATACCATTCATCTTTTGTGATTCCTGTTTCAATTCTGCGTGTTAAATTCTGCGCTGATATTTCTTCAACGTCAGCGGCAATTTTTTTAATTGGAAGCAATATCCTTGTTGAAAAAATATAACCTGTTACCAAAACAAAAACATTGCCCAGGAAAAAACTCAACAATAAAATATTGAGTAATGAACGAAGTCCTTTTTTTCCATCAATATCTTCAGCAGCAGAAATAACGACTATCCTTGCATTGCTGTCGGAATAATGATAAGCAATGGCTTCCTTGTCGCCGATCCTGAAATATTTTGATCCGCTAACCCTTGCATCGTCCAATATGCTTTCATCTATATGTAGCGTGTCTGCGGGCAGGTCGCTATAACTATAAATTTTATTATTTTGATAGTCATAAGCCTGAACAGTTTTATCCTTCAGTGCGATGGTAGTAAGTGAATCGATCTTCTGAACAAGATCGCGATCGAAGGTTTCCTTCTGGCCAAGCAGCCTTGCTGTAGTAATGGCACGATTGGTTAGCCTTTTTGTTATGTTGGCAATTCTTGTTGTGTATGAAAAATAATAGATGCCTCCGCAAACCACACAAAGTATGATCATAACCAAGACGGAAAATAATATGGTAAGTCTTAAACGTACGGGCATGATCATCCATTTTCCTTTAGCGTGTATCCCATGCCTACATGGGTTTGTATAAGCTTTTTGTCGAATGGCTTGTCTACCTTGTTCCTGAGGTAACTGATATAGACATCAATTACATTGGTGTTGGTATCAAAGTCGATATCCCAAACATGCACCGCTATATCTGCACGGGAAACAATCCGGTTTTTATTTCGCATTAAATATTCGAGGAGTTGAAATTCCTTTGAAGTAAGGTTTATCACTGTATCATCGCGTTTTACTTCTTTGCTGTCCAGGTTCATTGTCAGATCCCCGGCTTTCAAAACCATGCCTTCCGGTATATTATGGGTGGTTGTACGTTTTAACAACACCCGTATCTTCATTAAAAGTTCTTTAAATTCAAAAGGCTTTATAATATAGTCATCGGCACCTGCATCGTAGCCTTCAATTTTATCGTTGAGTGAGCTGAATGCAGTTAACATAATGACAGGGACCTGGGTGTTTCTTTCCCTGATCATTTTACATAGTTCATAACCGTTGATCAGCGGAATATTTATATCAAGTACAACCAGGTTGTAAGGGTTGCTTTCAAAAAGCCTTAGCCCTGCCTGGCCATCATAACCAACCTCTACTTCAAATCCATGTTCAGACAGGCCGAGCTTTAGTGAGTCGGCGATCTTTGGTTCGTCTTCCACGATCAATAAACGTCTTTCGTTCATTTTATTTTTTTGGAACCGGCAATATAGAAAAACTTCATTGTAAAAAATCATGCTATAGTATGATTATACATTTCTAATCATATTCTAATGCCACGTTAATATATTTTTAAACGAATCGGTTTAGTTTTGAAACATGATAAATACAGCTGTTTTCTTTAAAAGAATATTGATCCCTGTTGACTTTAGTATTAATACTGAAGTCGCAGTAAAAAAAGCTGTTGAATTTGCGGAAAAATGTACCAATATATATTTGTTACATGTTAGAGGGTGTGCGGGGCTACCTGTGTTTGGAAAAGAGACAAACAATGTTACAAATCCTGAAAATAAGCTTAACGAATGGAAGAATACTATAATAGAATCCGGCAACAGCAGTAACGTATTTAGCATTGTCATCAACGATCGTTCTGTTCAAACTGCTATTGTCAATACAGCTAAAAAGTTAAATGCAGACCTGGTAATTATCGGGAAAAACTCAAATCATAAATGGCTCCCTTTCCTGAATACGGTAATTCCCAGTAAAATTGCCAAGGAAACCGGGACGGTTGTTCTAACGTTGAAGCCTGGTGGCATTTATAATAAGGTTAAGACCGTTATAGTTCCAATAACCAATGAAAATGCTTTTAAAAAAGCTGATATCATCCAGGCAATTTGTAAAAGGGGTCCTGTAAAGATCCAATTGCTGGCATTTTTGAATGATGATGAAAAAAGAGAAGATTATTATGCGGCCGTTATTTTAAAGCTATATCAAAGCCTTAAGACATCTTTGAATTGCCAGGTTGAATATGAAATAGTGAGGAAGGCAAGTAAGGCAAGGACGATATTAGATTATGCAAAAAAATACAATGCAGATATTTTAGTTGTAAATCCTGAGACGGAAACAAAAGCAGGATGGCCCAATAAGTATCTTTCAGACCTATTGCCGGTTGATTCCAAATTACAGGTTTGGGCTGTATAAATCCATCATTTTGATATTATTAGTAAATAAAAATCAAAAGGGAGAAAGATTTTTCATAGCAGGGATTGTTTAGGGGTGCTGTTTTTACACTGCCCCTTTTTTAATCAGCATTATTTCAAACTTTTAATAACAGCCGGTATTATTGAATCATTTTAAAATGTATTATTATGACGAGATTCAGGGTGACTGTGGATAATCTTAATTACGAAGTAGAAAGTGTTTTCAACAATATTCGCAATATCACGCAATTCGAAATTTTCGTAGACGGGAAAAAGCAATTTACTATTGAACCGAAAATTATTTATGGACAGGGAAAAGAAATATTGTGGACAGCGGCCCGGGGGAAAATGGAGAAACGGGTTGATCCATCCGTTATTGAAAATATTGGAAGTGCGATTGAAAGTTTAATCAACCAGATATTTTGAAAACAGTAATAGTGATCAAAACCTCCTGTTAACAGTTAAACTTTGATGTGGCTTTAATTGACAAATGCCAATGTTATAAATGTTTAGTAAATCGTATTTAAAAAAAATAAAACAGTTTATATTCAGTGAATGAATTCTAATGCATTTTTAATGCAGAAATTCATTCCTGTTCCTTTAATACAACTACTTTTACCTCAAATTCAAGATCATGTAATAAGCCAGATGCCTGCATTTCTTTTATGCTTGCGTCATGTATCACAAGGGATCAAATCTTTTCCCCTCCTCTATTCATAAGATTTGAGTTGGCATATTGCTAATCTGGTAGTTGGCAATATGCCCCCTTATATTATGAATACCTGTATTGCTATTCATAATTCCTACACGCAACAAATTCCATATTTTTAAATTCCCGGAAAAAGATTGATTCTTTCAGCAGGTCAGTTCAGTCTGCATGATAAACAACGTATGGATATTTTTTATAACAAAGGGCTGTCTCAAATATCTGAGACAGCCCTTGTGTATTACCAGTTTTACAAGATCTAAATACTTAGCATTATTATTTAGCTTTAAAGAAATCTCTAAAACTTAACGATACGTGTTGTAATTGTTTCCTGACAATTGGTGGTTTCTAATATATAAACACCTGGCTTAAGTGAAGTACCTAAGTTTACTGTTTGCGATGGGAACAAGGTCAACTTCCTGAATGTTCTGCCTTGTATATCCATTACACGCACTTTGATCATTTCGGTTCCCTGGCTCAGTACCTGAATATTAAACCCAGCTGCACTTGGATTTGGAAATACTTTAACTTCCATTTTTGTTTCGTTTGCATAGGATGAACCAGTACCAGCTTTCAGGTTTTGGCCATTAATCCCTTTTGTAAATCTTCCATCTTCCACCTGGCAGGCAGGCAGTTTAACTTCTGCTGTCCTTATAACGCTGTTTCCGCAATTATTCACAGCCTGCACGGTTACCGTTCCGAGCACTGCAGTTTCCGGATAAGAAACGGTAATGCCGGTTGAGGTCTGGTTAACAATTACTGCGCCCTGTGATGCGGGAACAGTCCACAACAATGATGTCGCATTAGGTGGAACAGAAGCTAACGTATACGAGTATACTCTGTTTGGACAGGTTTGTGTCTGGATCACATCCAATACGCCGGGCGTTGCAGGATCTAAACTTGAAAGACTTAATGTTCTTACACTACTGGTACCGCAACCGTTAGCAGAAGATACAGAAATGGCGCCATTTGAGAACCCGGCGGGGAACAGCGCTGTTACGATATAATCACCCGCACCCGTTCCATTTGGATGATGAATTTGCGTACCAGCGGGAAAGTTCCAGGTATATGAGCTTGCATTCTCTACCGGAACTACAGCATAAGTAGCGTCGCTACCACCGGGAAGTATATTCGAACATACGTTAACAGGCCCACTTATGAGACCAGGTTTCGAAGAGGCTACGCGTTTGATCAACAGGCTCCTCACGGAACCACTGGTACCACAACCATTTACTGCTGCTACCGTTACGGGGCTTGTAGTAAATGATGCATCAAAACTCACCAATATTATTGTATCATTGATTCCAGGTCCATTGGGATGTATCACGGAAGTTGTGCCAGCCTGTGTTGTCCATGCATAGGAAGTTGCCGCTACTACTTTATTTATTGAATAAGAAACCGTATTTGTTGTTCCAATCACGTCGCAAATATTTGTTGGACCTGAAATAAAACCCGGTGTGGATGGAAATTGTGCGAGCAGGTATTTGAGCCTGTCATTGCTATTCCCGCAGCCAGATACGGCGTGTACCCTTAACAGTCTTGTTACAGGATTCGAACTTGCATCGAAACCAGGATTTATTGTAACCGTCAGGTTTGGTGTGCCCTGGCCCGAAACGATCGTAACGGTTGCCGGTACTGTCCATTCGTAGCTATTTGCAAAATCCACCTGATCTGTTGAATAAGTAATTTCTTCGCCTGTCCCGATATAGGGGCATGCGTTCACAGGGCCGCTTATTTCTCCAGGCATAGCAGGTTCTATACTTGAGAGCACCAGCGTTTTTACCACCGGATCTCCACAGGTTCCCGTTACCGTTACATCAATATTTCCCGGAACATACCCGTCTGGAAATCTGAAAGAAATGGTATTCGTTCCCTGTCCTGTTATACTGGCAGACCCCGGCGGCAAACTCCAGGAATAAGTGGAAAGCGGATCGGATGATGTAATGCTATAGGTAGCAATAACGCCCCCCGCTCCTGTATATTGACATGCATTAAGCGGTCCCGTGATCTCGCTTGTTACAGGGGGTGTATTCACGGTAATGGTTCCACTCAACGATGGATTTACACATGGTCCGCCAGTAGTTACTGTGTAATTAAAAACACCTCCCTCTGTTGGTATACCACTAATCGTAAACAGCCCAGATAAATAGCTTCCATTCAACCCTGCCGGTAAGCCTGTAACAGAAGCATCATTGCCACTTCCTCCTACGTTATAAACGATTTCTGTCAAGGAAGTATTCACACAAACATCCTGGTTTTCAGAACCTGTACCTGAAGCCAGGGCAATGGTAGCATTTTGATTTACATTGACAGTGCCGGTTGAAACAGAAGAACAACCGGTTGCCTTACCAGAAGCGGTTAGTGTATACGTTGTGGTGAGTATTGGGTTAACCGAGATATTTGAATTTGATGCCAATGCATTCCCGGCATTAACGGGTAATCCATTAATTCCTGAACCTGTATCCGCACTCCATGCATATAAAAGGATCGGTGTGCCATTGAGTAACACATCATCAATCGCCCACCACGCAGTATTATTACTAAATATGTTTGCAATATCAGCATCGTAGTTGAAGCGGATCCTCAATGAAACAATATCACTATAGGCTGACAGATCTACATTGTCGGTAACAAACGAAGTGGATCCCCCCTGGTTGGTATTGTATGTTTTTAGTGTTGTCCAATTTGCTCCATTGTTTGTTGAAACTTCTACTTTGCCAAAAGGCGAACCGGAATTCCCCTGTTTATAGCTGTGTTTGAAAGTAAGGTTCGATAAAATGTAGCCTGAAGTATTAATTGGGCCGGACGTTAATGTAGTGGTAGCAGACGCCGAAGCAAAATTACTGCTTGCCCCCACTGTTGCGATCATGATGTTCCCTGTACCATTGGTAAAGGTAGCAATACTGTTTACGTTTGTTCCACTGGTTTCAATTCCGAATGCCTGGCTCCTGTTGCCTGACGCCGTGCCTGCCGCTGTAAATACCGAAGCTGCACTGAAATTCTCATTGATGAAATTTAAAGCCGGTAGTGTCGCTGATGCTGACAATGACTGATCATTTCCAACACATATAAACGCATTGGCCGATGTTATGTTCACTGCGGCGGGAAGGCTATTGACTATGATGATTCCGGATACCGAAGGATTGAAGCAAGGTCCTTCTGTTGTTACTGAATAATTAAAAACACCAGCCGTTGTTGGAGTTCCTGCAATTGTAAAACTTCCGGCGTTATATGATCCCGTTACTCCTGCAGGCAACCCTGTTGCAAATGCACCTGTTCCTGTGCCGGCAATTGAATAGGTAATTTCAGCGATGGCAGCGTTGTTACAAACCGACTGCAAATCTGACCCCGCACCTGATGAAAGTATTATCGTCGAATTGGCAGTCACAGTGATCACACCAGCAAGAGAAGTATTCAAACAGGGGCCTGTTGTAGTTACGGTATAATTAAATATACCTGCTTCAGTTGGTGAACCGGATATCGTATAAATTTTAGTTGCCGGATTATAGGATCCGTTTATACCTGCGGGCAGTCCTGTAACAGTTGCGCCGGTTCCACCTCCTCCAACCAAATAGGTAATATTAGTTATGGCAGTACTTATACATATTGTCTGGCCGTCCGTTCCCATTTGAGAATTAAAATTTAATGTTGAATTGGTATTTATTGTAAGCGTTCCTGTAAGCGATGGATTTCCACAGGGCCCTGTGGTCGTAACTGTATAATTAAAAACACCTGCAACCTGCGAAGTGCCTGAAATTGTAAAAACGCCGGCATTCAATGTGCCGGACAAACCTGCCGGCAAGCCTGTTACACCTGCACCTGTAGCAGTACCCCCAACATCATATGTTATATCAGAAAAGGCATCACCCAGGCACACTGCCTGGATATCAGATCCTGCACCTGATGTGAGCGTTAATGTTGAGGCAGGCGTAACCGTTATGCTTCCTGCAAGAGAAGTATTGTTACAAGGGCCGGTGGTGGTGACTGAATAACTAAATGTGCCCGAAACAGATGGACTTCCTGTTATCGTAAAAAGTTTTGTTCCGGAATTGTAAGTCCCATTTACACCTGCAGGCAACCCGGTTACCGTTGCACCTGTGCCACTACCTCCTACCAGGTAAGTAATATTATTAATGGCTGTGTTGATACATAATGACTGGTCTTCTGTTCCAACAGCAGAAGTAAAACCAAGAGTTGAATTTCCGGCGACACTACCGCTGCAGGATACATTAATTGCATTTGCCACAGAAAACCCTCCACCCGAAATATTGATATTCTCTCCATTATAATTGCCAATTGTGGAATTAGCTTTTAGTCTAACCCATACCGTTTGGTTCACCAAACCATTGTTTGCCGCAAAAGTTGCGCTGCCGGCGTCGAGAAAACCCGTGGTTGCTGATGTGACTGATACCTCGTAATTAGCAGTTGGAGCTACAGTAATCACTGCATTTCCGGGAACAAGGCCGGAGCCATTTACAGTAAAAGATTTCGCCGTGCCTGCAACATCCTGGCATGCTGAAAAACCGGTCAATGAAACTGAAGATGTTCCAAGCACAGATCCGTTAAAGCTGAAATCATTTATACTGAAAGTACCGCTACTATTGCCGGAATTAAAACCATACAACCTGAACTCTGTTGCAGAGGTAATGTTCTGGTAAGCCGCAGCAGATAAATTAATGGTTGTGCCTGTTGATGATGGTGATCCTATATTAGAACTAAAACCATTTCCTGAATGCCGGAAAGCAAATCCGGATGGCCCGGTACTGGAGCGTTGTCCCGTATAAATAAAATTAGCAAAGTTGATATGATACCCGGCATCCGGCGATATGGGGAGACTAAAATAATCGCTGGAGCTTAAACTGCTGCTTGTCGTCCATCCCGAAGCGTTATAACGGTTACTGGCACCACTTGATGATAATCCTGATCCACGGGCTATTCCTGTAGAATTCAGGTTAGCATCAAGTACCTGGCCTGAAGTAAAAGGACTTGAAGTAATGTTAGTACCGTTAATGTCATTGGAAAAAATTCCGGTTTGGGAATAGGAACTGATTGACAATAAATTGAGGAGTAACAGTAAAACTGCAGGTAAAATAAGAAGTGATAGATTTTTTTTCATGATCAGCTTTTTTAAATAATGAATAAGGTTAGCTCCGGTTAATGCAGCAACTATAACATAGTAATGATACCGTTGGGTGAGTACCTACGTTGTATAGTAACCTATACCAAAGTGGTTAATCCGGTTTTGTTTTAAGGCCGGTAAATCAATTGATCGGTTGTAGAAGGAACCTGGAAAATGGCTTTATACAGGGGATAAGCAGGCTATCTAAAGGAATAGTATAACAACTACCCAAAGGAAAATTCCTGTTGGTAAAACGGTTTTATTAGCGGGATATTAAATAAAGCGGGGGATAAAATAAAATACGGCGGAGAGCAGTTGAGTAAATTCATCGCAACCAGCTTCCTGAAATCAAAAGTATATGATAGGATCAATAAATACAATTACCCGAACAGCATCCATGGTGAATGTTATACAACTACACGTTATAGTTAGGTATCAGAAAACTATTGTTCATAACATTACAGATTCGGAATCGCGATAATATGTGGTATTAGAATTTCATTAGAATTTCTTAACAGCTGATTTTGGGCGTTGTAATGGGAGATTTTATCAAAAGAATTCAACATCACATCAAAAATTAGTATGGAAAATCCAATAACAGGTACCCTCTGAATATAGAAGCACTGCAATAATAATCGAGTAATTGAAATGTTTGTGCAGTGATATTGTAAGAGTAAACGCAAATTATAACATTGACCAATTTTGTTATAACATACAGAGAGCCGCTAGGCCCGGCTCATTTTAGTAGTTTCAAACTTCATTTATATGTGTCGAGTTTACGGCTCTATTTACTAAGACTTACTTTAATCAACGGACTGAATTCCGTTGTTACAAAATGCTTCGAGCCTACGGCTCTATAAAAACCAAAACTTATCCGGAATTGCGCTTGTTCTACCTATCCTAAAAAAATATTCTAATGAGATTCTAATCTGATATTGAATGTTATTTTATTGTAAAAAAGTAGATTTGAAAATACTAAAGTTATTCATTAGCCTTCGGCTTATTATTTTATTATAGTTATCCATACTCTTTCTAAAGCTAACCTTTAAGGATTTTCAATGCTGCTTTAAATCATTCAGTGATTATTCCCGGCATTTGTTCCGATCATTAAATAATAAAGTATATATATGCAGGAAATCTACCAGTTTCTGATCGTTTTCTCCAGGAGAATATTTCATCGAAGGGATATTTCATATACTTTCCTGCGTATGCATGGTGATTTCTCTTTGTCCCGGGGAAGGCCTCCGTCTTAAATTATTTTATCCAATCTCTTCCACCCCTCACTATAATCATTCACGAATTCAAACCTAACATTATACAAATGAACAAATTTACACTTGCATCAAATAAGAAAAATGGAACAGCAAGGTTATACAGCCGGCTAATTGCCACAACTGTAATAATGCTAATTTTTCTATTACCAGTAACTAAAATATTTGGCCAGGCCAATTTAAACAATTACAGTTTTGTTGCGGCAAACAATGGTACACTCGAAGACATTTCAGTTGGTAATACTGTACTGCTTTCGGGGAACAATGATGATGCGGCCAGTGCTGTTGCTCCCATTGGATTTAATTTCATATTTATGGGTGTGCAATATTCGTATTTCAGTGCAAACTCAAATGGGCAAATGACCCTGCATACATCTGCAGGCGCTTCAGCCATCGGATCAAATGTTTCCACGCTTTCATCAAATACAATAACATTGGCTCCATTTGCGGGGGACAATGAAGTGAACAATGGGATATCCTATAAAGTAACAGGTAGTTCGCCAAACCGAAAACTTGTGATAGAATGGAACCAGTTTTATGTTTATTATACACCCAACCTTGCCAATGCAGGTAATATGCAGGTGTGGCTGAATGAAAGCACAGGGATCATTACATATATATATGGCGATATTTACAATGCAAACAGCACGTCTGTAACAAGGGCTATTTTTCTTGCTTCAGGTAATACAGCAACTACAGCAGGTACAGTAACAATTGGTAGTCCGAATACTTTTGCAACTTCTGCTACACTTGTAGATAATACGATTGCCGCAGGAAGCGGTACAACAACGGGTTCTCCGTTGGTTGGCAATATAGGTTCAGCTTCTGACGGAAGCCGAACCATTTTTACTTTTACACCACCGGCGGCACCAGCAGATCCAACAACAATTTCATTTTCCTCTGTTGGCGCATCATCCATGGATATTAACTGGACAGACAATTCAACCAATGAAGTTTCATTTCTTGTCACCAGGGCTACAGATGCCGGGTTTACACAAAATGTTATAACCACAACTGTGGGAAAG
>JADMIO011301946.1_pt1 | contig 68236 bp, 64 predicted proteins | sample 8958161 | NCBI WGS metagenome assembly JADMIO01 (sample SAMN16585339, study PRJNA669376) | soil metagenome | isolation source: Crop rotation soil | place: USA: Cullars Rotation, Alabama | collected 2011 | reverse complement strand
CCGAAGGTGAGCCAGTGTGATTACATTTGCGGCCTAACTGTGGCCAGTCCAGTTACGCTGGAGTCACTAGTATTTAGGTGACACTATAGAAGCGGCCGCGACAACTTGTCCACGTGGAATTCTAAGCTTAGGATCCCAATGTGCTGGAAAGTGGTCCCGCGTCTATCTTGCCACTAAAAAATGGGAATTATGTAGTAGCAAGTCCCAACTGGAACAATGCCAAAGGTGCTGTCACCTGGGGAAATGGCTCAAGTGGTATAGTGGGCATTATAAGCAGTTCTAATTCATTGATTGGAAGTTCGACCGCAGATCGTGTAGGGGGACAAGTATTCGAGCTTGCGAATGGAAATTATGTGGCTATAAGTCCCGGTTGGACCAACGGGTCTATGCAAAATGTTGGTGCCGCAACCTGGGCAAATGGCAGGACAGGAACAAGTGGAACAGTTAACGCGACTAACTCGTTGATCGGCAGCAGCGCAAACGACGGGGTTGGCGGAGGAATTGCGCTTACAAATGGCAATTACGTAATACTAACCGAGTTTTGGGATAACGGCTCACTTGTAGATGCCGGCGCAGCAACATGGTGCGATGGAACCACCGGCACAGTTGGTGTTGTCAGCAATGTCAATTCCCTTGTTGGAAATAGTACACAGGACCGGGTAGGTATAAATGCGGTAGCCCTTTCCAATGGCAATTATGTAGTACAATCTGCACTTAGCAATAATGCAGGAGCTATTACATGGTGCAATGGATCTACAGGAAGTTCCGGAACTGTAACGCTCAGCAACTCCCTGGAAGGAAATCTCGCCGGCGATGGATGGGCTCAGACTGTTGTTCCGCTAACAAATGGAAACTACGTCGTGGGAAGCCCTGCCTGGAGCATCAATACAGGCTGGGGACACGCGCGGGGTGCAGCTACATGGTGTGACGGAACAAAAACAACAAATGGAAATATTGATACCAGCAATTCTCTCACCGGTTATTATGCTGACGACAATGTTGGGTACTGGGTAACAGCGCTTACCAACGGCAACTATGTGGTTGGAAGCCCAAATTGGGACAACAGTTGGACCATACCTAATGCTGGGGCTGTAACCTGGGCGAATGGCAAAACAGGAATAAAGGGCTCTATCAATTCCAGCAATTCATTAGTTGGAAAGAACATCAATGATGCAATTGGTTTGACAGGCGCACTACCCAACGGTGGTTACTATGTAGGCAATTCGGTTAGCCCATCATCTATGACGATTGGGAATGGAAACAGCGGAACCTTTGGCACAGTCGACACCTGCAATAGCTTTATCACTACTGATACTCTTGCCTTTGAGGCTTACAATCCGGTTTACAACGCCTTGATCATCTGGAAGTGGAAAGGCACAAAGCTGTATATTATCAATAAGATTCCGGAGAGTCTCGCTTCCTCGTCTGCCCGCGGTACTCAAAACTTCACCGGCAACCATGTTGCAACTATCGTGGACACCACTGGTCAGCTGATATGTACCATTCGTCCCTCTGGCGCGTCTCCATTAAGTGGACCAGTCACAGCAAAAGTCTATGTGCAAAGCACTGCGCCTTCATACAATGGCCACGCTTATTTGCGGCGGTACTATGAGATAACTCCAGCAAATAACCCCAGCACAGCCACGGCAACTCTAACACTCTATTACACTCAGAAAGACTTTGACGATTACAACCTTAGTAATGGCTCAGACCCGGATTTACCAACAGGTCCAGGAGATGCGACTGGCATATCAAACTTTAAGATGACACAACAACATGGTACGTCATCTACAGGGCTACCTGGAAACTTCAATGGCTGGAATGGTACAGGGGTCGCTTACATCGCTATTGACCCTGCAGATTCAGCAATTGTCTGGAACGACTGCGCAGGACGTTGGGAAGTAACCTTTGAGATAACGGGATTCAGTGGATTCTTTTCATACGGCTCATCAACTCTGGACCCGCTCAATATAAACTCGGCTTCAAAAGCCGAAAGTGTCTCCATAAGTCCCATTCCTTCAACATCAACCCTTACCATCGTTAGTTCTAGCACCTTGTTAAATGGTCAGCCTGCAAGCATAACTGACATTCAAGGCCGTGACATTTATTCGTTTACACTTGGGCACAGGCAAGAGATTGATGTCCGTAACTGGACGTCCGGTGTTTATATTCTTCGCCTGCCAGACGGATCAGTGCGCAGAATTGTCAAGGATTAGATCTATTCCATCTCCATCGCCGTTTCGCCCTTGCAGGTGTTCATTTTTCGCCCTTGCAGGTGTTTGCCGTTGCACGTCTTTGCCTCTCCCGTGTAGAACACTACTCCGCCGATGCAGTGTGTTCTACACCTGCAACTACCCAGATGATACAGACTCGCATCAGTTGCCCCTAAGCTTCAACACCCTCCCCGGCCTCAAACCTAAAGCGAGACATCACACCACCGCCCCAATCACCAACCCGTTATACTGTTGGTTATTCAGCTCATAAACAAGGCCATTACTCTCCTGCCCAAACCGGATCCCGGCGCAAAGCACCAACCTCATCCCCAACTTAACAGGTATTCTCGCACTTAGCGTCTGTACCGGGTGCTTCTTTTTCAGGGTCAGCCAATCGCTGGCATCGCTCACAGCCACACCCTCTTTAAGCGAAAAGTCAAAGCCACCCCCTTCCAGCACCAGCTGTACATGGGTTGCACCCTTCGGCACATCAAAGTCCTTAGGCCCATTCATTCCTGTAAAGTCTACTTCCATCAGGCCAGTCTTTGCATCTATGGCAAACTTCACCTGCCCCCTATAGATATCGCCAAACTTCCGGTGCTCATTCCATTCAAAACCCACAAGACCGCTCAGGTCAGCATCAGTCAGTGTCCGCTCGCCCGCAGCGTGTCGGGTATCTGTAGTAATAATACTACTGTTCAATAGCCGCGTTAGCCTGTTATAAGAGCGCTTATCACCAAGTTCCTCTTTCGCAATCCTCATGGTGTTGCGCATCAGGTGACAGCCTGCAGAAGCCCTGCCAAAATCATCTCCCGACTTCCTGCTTTTCTCAAAAGCCGGATCCTTCGCCACCCGCTTCTTATCCAGGTTAGACTTCTTTCTTACCAGATACCCATGCTCCGCGCTTCTGTAATAAGTAAGCCCACCTACAGTGCCTATCTTCTGTTCAACTCCCTTCTGTTTTCCCATATAATTCAATTACTTTTAATAAGGTCGCAAAGATAATCCACGCGCACATTTCAATCTACTTACTCCACACATACCCTACACATACTCCACATTTACTCCACACATACTCCACACCAAAGCCCTTAATACAGCGTCGTACCTGCCTCCTACATCCCTGCATCAGCCGTACAAACAGCGTATGACCCACGTCCTACCTGTCCCGAGCATTAGTCCACCAACAGTCCAGCCATAACACGGCTAAGCCCTACCGTTTACCCCAAGCAGCACTAGTCAGGAAAATAAGGGAATAGCCTAATTGAAAGTCAACAGCCCATGATGGCGCCTTTTTCGCCCTTGCAAGTGTTCATTCGAAGTATAGAACCCTACTCCGCCGCTGCAGTGTGTTATACACCTGCAGCTACCCAAATGATGCAGACTCGCATCAGGACATAACCGCTCCTTCATAGCGTCTAAGCATTCCAAATGCTATCATTCCCTTTTTCATAAAAGAAACGGAAGAGAAACCCGCCTACTCCACCCTTACTGTATGCCGAAAGCATCGTAAAAGCATGGTTACTTAATAGTAAAAGCATGGTAATATCGACTCTAGGAAAAAAGCTGGCTACGCTATTACTATGCTTTCACTATGCAGTTACTATGAGTAACCATACAGTAGGCCTGAAGTCAGCATTAATTGCGCCTACCTTAATGGTCATAAGGGGTGCCTATACTTGCCAGCACGGCAGGTTCGCAACGAGGGCGATGGAATGAACAGTAATTAGTGCAGGCTTCACAAAAAAGAGATGGCTACAACCGGGTGCAGCTCCCATGAGTACTTTCTGGTGTGGCTATCGCCATGATTGGTGTCCGGCTTGTGCGAGGCGTCATAAAAACCAATCCCCCTCACCAGCATGGGGATGCCTTTCGCGAAGTGCGCCTTTTTAGCGTTGCTGGTACCGCAATTCATGATGGGCAGTCCGCGCTTTGCTAACTCCTTTCTGAGCTGGGTCTGTACAGCCTTATGTTCAGCGGGCAGCTCTACAACCATACGTATGGCAGTTCCGTCTGCGGTGCCTAACTCCATATGCAGGTCGCAGTCATTCTCCTCCATCTTCACAAACCAGAGAAAGGCCTTGATGGTGTACATAGTATCTTCCGGGGTACCGTGCATACGCTCGCTGGCAGGCTTCCCCGGTGTTGTGGTGATGCTGTCGGTCTGGGTAGCATAACGATCCTGCCAGGTGTACATCTCGTCAATGCTTAAAAATTTTCTGCGGTTAATGATGTCTGTAAAGACAGCAGTGTGCTTCACGCTGCTCCGCTGCTGCCTGGCCTTAACCGTTGCAGGCTTGCAGGGACAGGCGGGCGCCTGCGCTAAACATAGCTTAGCCATGCAAAGAGAGATAACGATCAGGAACAGCTTCATTCTGCGAAAGGTAAGGTGATATTTTACATGGGAGTCCCTGTGGCGCCCCTTTGCAACGAGGGCTACAGATACAAAACGCATCAACCTATCAACTTGTCAACGTATCAACCTTAGGGCCCAAAATGCGAAAAATGCCGGTTCTTTGCAGCCTTATGAGCTTTAACCCCTGGCATTCGGTTAGCTACGGCACAGGTGTGCCCGATGTGGTCAATGCTATTATTGAAATTCCTAAAGGAAGTCGTGCTAAGTATGAGTTGGATAAGGAGACGGGTATGCTGAAGCTGGACCGTGTCCTTTATTCATCTGTCTATTACCCAGCCAACTACGGATTTATACCCCGCACCTATTGCGATGATGGTGATCCACTGGATATCCTGGTACTCTCGCAGCTGGATATGGTGCCGCTAACACTGGTAGAGGCCAAGATCGTAGGCGTAATGCGTATGCTGGACCAGGGCGAGGCTGATGATAAGCTGATTGCTGTCTGCGCTAATGATATGAGCGTGAACTACATCAACGATATCACAGAGCTGCCGCCGCACTTTATCAATGAGATGCGCCACTTCTTTGAAGAATACAAGCGCCTGGAGAATAAGGTGGTGAAGATCGAAGAGTTTCAGGGTGCGAGACTGGCCAAAAAGATACTTGGCCATGCTATAAAGGACTACGAGGCTTTAATGACAAGCACAGCAAAATAGGTCTGCAAATACCCATCATGTCTACATCTGCTCCGGCAAAGCCCAAGGAAACAGCAGCAGCATTCCCCCTGCCCCTCCCAACGCGGAGGATCATCTTCATTGTTGCTGCCGTAGCCTGCCTGACGCCGTTCATATCTGCACCGGTAGCGCTGGTGATGGGTATCATACTGGCACAGCTCACAGGTATCCCCTTCCCTGCTTTCTTTAAAGATTATAAGGTCACCCCGCGCCTGCTTCAGTACTCAGTGGTAGGTCTTGGCTTCGGCATGAACGTCTACAGCGCCGTAGCGGCCGGCAAGCAAGGCGTGCTTTTCACTATTGCCACTATTATCGGCACGCTGCTATTGGGCGCATTATTGGGTATGCTGCTTAAGATTGACCGCAAGACGACACATCTGATATCCAGCGGCACGGCTATTTGCGGCGGCAGCGCCATTGCTGCTGTAGCTCCGGTAATTAAGGCAGACGAAAAGCAGATATCCGTAGCACTGGGCATCGTCTTCATTCTTAACTCAGTTGCCTTGTTTGTATTTCCCTGGATAGGCCGCGGCCTGCACATGAGCGATACGCAGTTTGGCCTCTGGAGCGCGATAGCCATCCATGACACCAGCTCAGTAGTAGGCGCAGCCAAACAATTCAGCGCAAAGGCGCTGGAAGTAGCAACTGTAGTAAAGCTGGCACGTGCACTCTGGATCATTCCGCTCGCGCTGCTCACTGCTCTATTCTATAAAGAAGGCAAGCAAAAGATCAAGATCCCCTATTTCATTGGATTCTTCATCCTGGCGATGCTCATCAATACCTACGTCCCTTTTATTCACAGCATCAGTCCTATACTGGTAAAGATTGCTAAAGCAGGTCTAGTGCTGACTCTATTCTTTATAGGAGCCAGTCTCTCTATGAAGACAATCAAATCAGTAGGTGCAAGGCCCCTGGTATTGGGCGTAGTAATATGGATTGTGATTGCAGGAAGCTCCCTTGCATTCATACTGCATACCGTTAGCTAAACAAAGATTGGATAATGACGACAGTACAGATAGTAACGCTGCTATTGATAGGACTCGCCGCTGGCTTCATGAGTAGTATGGTAGGTATCGGAGGCGGACTGGTCATTGTTCCTGCCCTGGTGTTCTTCTTTGGCATGGACCAGAAGATGGCGCAAGGCACTTCCCTACTGATCATTACTTTGCCTGTAACTGCAGCAGGCGCATATGCCTATTGGAAAAGCGGCAACGCCAGTCTGCAATCATCCATTTACGTTGCGCTTACATTCCTGATAGGAGGCTATCTGGGGGGAATATTGGCCAACAAGATGGATACGAATACCATTAGAAAAGTATTCGCGGTCTTTATGATCCTTGTCTCCATCAAGATGCTCTTCTTTGACAAGTCAAGACCTAAGCCACAACGCCCTACTCCACCATCAACAGAATCCAATTCACCACTAAGACACTAAGATCACTAAGAGTCACTAAGCCCTTAGTGTTCCTAAGTGCCCTTAGTGTCTTAGTGGTAAAATCTCCTACATGAGCCGCACCAAGATAAAGGCCATACTGGCCAATGAATCCACCGACTACACTACTACCGTAAAAGGCTGGGTCCGTTCCTTCCGCAACAATCAGTTCATTGCCCTTAATGATGGTTCCTGCATCGCTAACCTGCAGGTTGTAATCGGTCTCGATACAGACGAGGCTATCGTAAAGCGCATCAGCAATGGTGCTGCTGTGTCTGTTACCGGAAGCATTATACCGTCGCTGGGTAAAGGTCAGCGTGTAGAGCTAAAAGCTGACAGCATTGAGATACTAGGTGATTGCGATGGAGAGAAATTCCCACTACAGTTGAAGAACCGCCCTAGCCTGGAATACCTGCGTGAGATTGCCCACCTACGTTTCCGCACCAATACGTTTGGAGCTGTATTCCGTGTGCGCCACTCTCTGGCATATGCCATCCACAAGTTCTATAATGAACGCGGTTTCGTTTACCTGCATACACCTGTTGTAACGGCCAGTGATGCTGAAGGTGCAGGTGAGATGTTCCGGGTAACTACCCTACCCCTGGATGGAGCACCTAAAACAGAAAGCGGCGAGATAGACTTCTCTGAAGACTTCTTTGGTCGGTCTACTAACCTTACCGTAAGTGGACAGCTTGAGGCTGAGCTAGGCGCTATGGCGCTCGGCGAGGTCTACACCTTCGGCCCAACCTTCCGTGCCGAAAACTCTAATACAGCCCGTCACCTGGCAGAGTTCTGGATGATAGAACCAGAAGTTGCCTTCGCCGATATTCATGACAACATGAATCTGGCGGAAGACTTTATCCGCTACCTGATCCAGTATGCGCTGGATAATAACCGCGAGGACCTCGACTTCCTCGCACAGCGCCTTGCAGAGGAAGAGAAGAACAAGCCACAGCAGGAACGGAGCGAGATGGGCCTGATAGAGAAGCTGGAATTTGTAGTGAACAATGCTTTTGAGCGTATTACTTATACTGAAGCCATTGACATACTGCGCAACTCCAATCACTACAAGAAGAAGAAGTTCCAGTATGATGTATCATGGGGTGTAGACCTTCAAAGTGAGCACGAGCGCTATCTGGTAGAGAAACACTTTAAGAAGCCGGTTATCGTCCGCGACTACCCTAAGGACATCAAATCCTTCTACATGCGCTTGAACGATGACGGCAAGACTGTAGCTGCAATGGATATACTTGCTCCGGGTATTGGAGAAATAGTGGGTGGCTCACAACGAGAAGAGCGATTGGATAAGCTGGAGGAGCGCATGCAACAAATGCATATTCCTTCAGATGAGCTATACTGGTATCTTGACACGCGCCGTTTTGGCACTGCACCACACGCAGGTTTCGGCCTCGGCTTTGAGCGGATGGTTCTTTTTGTCACAGGAATGAGTAATATTCGGGACGTCATTCCTTTCCCAAGAACGCCAAAGAACGCTGAGTTTTAATCCGGTAGGCGATATTTGAGAGAAGGATGTTACCTGTAAGCTCTCGATGAAACGCCTACAATCGTTTTTCAGCTTTGCCCGCGCAGAGCGCCTGGGCATTATACTGCCGGCTATCTTATTGATGCTGCTGGTGGTATTTCGCTTCAGCATGTCGCTGTGGGCTCATCCTGATGAGTTGGATGCTGCCCAGCAGCAAAGACTACTGCTTGCCTATAATGACTGGAAGGCAAAGAATAAGTCAGGCATTACAAGCGTCGACTCCGGCTTTCCGACAGACGCATCGTTATTTGCATTCGACCCTAACACACTTGACAGCGCGGGATTTATAAGGCTTGGTATGCCTGAACGTGCAGTCAAGGGCTTGCTTAACTGGCGGAGGCATAATAAGTACTTCTATAAGCCTGAGGATCTGAAACCGCTATACAATCTCCCGGAAGAGGTCTACGCTAGATTAGAGCCCTACATTCAAATCCAGGAGAAGGCGCCCTATGGGAAGCCGGGCTTCACCAGCAGCTTCACACCTATCCCAGATGTTATAGACCTGAACACCGCTGATACTACCCTACTCGACCGTGGCGTGCCTGGTATAGGCGCCGTACTTGCCCACAAGATCTTTCAACGGCGCGTCGCTCTGGGTGGCTTTATCCGCCACGAGCAGTTACTGGAGGTTTACCGCTTCCCGGACACAACCTTTAGGCGAATAAAAGAGAAGCTGCGCATCAACGCCGGCGAGGTGCGCAAGATGGACTTGAATACTACTACTTTAGCTCAGTTGACAGCCCATCCGTATATAGGCGACAAGCTGGCTGCCAATATCCTTTTGTATAAGGAAGGCATTAAACATTATGAAAGTATAGAACAGCTTCGGCAAGTGCCACTGATGAACGAGGAAATTTATCGTAAAATTGCGCCCTATTTCAGGGTCAGCATTTCAGATTAAACTGATATATCTAGCATATCTGAAACAGAATTATCAGCACACAAAATCAAAGCTCAGGACAATCTGAGGTTCAGAAAAATGGATTTTAAATACACAGACACGCAGCTGGAAATTGCAGCAATGGTGCGGGACTTTGCCAACAAGCGCATTCGTCCCAACATGATGGAATGGGATGAGGCTCAGATCTTTCCTGTCGACCTGTTTCATGAAATGGGTGGCCTTGGCCTGATGGGTGTGCTGGTTCCCGAAGAGTATGGCGGCACTGGTCTTGGCTATTTTGAGTATGTGACTGTAGTGTCTGAAGTGGCGAAGGTGTGTAGCTCTATCGGCTTGTCCGTAGCGGCTCATAATTCGCTGTGTACGGGACATATCCTGTACTTCGGCAACGAAGAACAAAAGAAAAAGTATCTGCCTAAACTGGCCACCGGAGAATGGATAGGCGCCTGGGGTCTAACAGAAGCCAACACTGGCTCTGACGCCGGCAATATGCGCTGCGTAGCTACTAAGGATGGCGACGGCTGGGTATTAAATGGTACCAAGAACTGGATCACCCACGGCAAGAGCGGTAATGTAGCCGTTGTTATTGCCCGCACAGGTGAGCCACGTGCCAAGAACAATACAACTGCATTCATAGTTGAGCACGGAACACCGGGCTTCACTGCCGGCAAGAAAGAAAACAAACTCGGCATGCGTGCCTCTGAAACTACAGAGCTCGTATTTGATAACTGTCGCATCTCTGATGCACAACGCATGGGCCCTGTAGGCGATGGCTTTAAGCAGGCGATGAAGGTGCTGGACGGTGGCCGTATCTCTATCGCTGCCCTTTCTCTGGGTATCGCCAAGGGTGCTTATGAAGCTGCCCTGAAGTACTCTAAGGAGCGCCAGCAGTTTGATCAGCCCATCTCTAACTTCCAGGCTATTGCCTTTAAGCTGGCTGACATGGCTACCAAGATAGAAGTAGCAGAAATGCTCATCTACCAGGCTGCCGACCTGAAGAACCGTGGTGAGCAGATGACCAAGGAAAGCGCTATGGCTAAGTACTATGCTTCTGAGATCTGTGTGCAGATCTCAACAGATGCGGTACAGATCTTCGGTGGTTATGGTTACACTAAGGACTTCCCGGTAGAGAAATTCTATCGCGACTCCAAGCTTTGCACGATTGGTGAGGGCACTAGTGAAATTCAAAAGCTGGTTATAAGCCGCGATATCCTCAAATCTTAAGTTTATAAAGCCTCGCAAAGCGGGGCTTTTCTTTCTCCTTACTGCTGTAGCTTTGGGAACGTTACCCAAAAAACACATTCACCATGGCAATCAGACTTGGCGACACCGCCCCCAACTTTCAGGCCCAGACTACTATCGGCCCTATCGACTTGCATGAATATCTCGGCGATGGCTGGGGTGTACTGTTCTCTCACCCTGCAGACTATACGCCTGTATGCACTACCGAGCTTGGCCGCACTGCACAGCTGAAGGATGAATTTGCAAAGCGTAATGTGAAGGTGCTAGCCGTAAGCGTCGATCCAATGGATAAGCACGAAGGCTGGGTGCGCGACATCAATGAGACGCAGAACACCAATGTTCAGTTCCCCATCATTGCAGATGCTGATCGCAATGTAGCTACCCTCTACGACATGATCCACCCTAATGCATCTGAGACCATGACAGTGCGCTCGCTGTTTGTAATAGGACCAGACAAAAAGGTGAAGCTCACCATTACCTACCCTGCATCTACAGGCCGCAACTTCCTGGAAGTACTACGCGTGATAGACTCCCTCCAACTGACCTCTAAGCATAGCGTAGCCACACCGGCCGACTGGAAGCAGGGAGACGATGTAATTGTAATGAACTCCATCCCTACAGAGGAAGCTGAGAAGCGTTTCCCTAAAGGACTGAAGATCGTAAAGCCCTATCTGCGCTTCACGCCTCAGCCAGACGAGGTCGCTTAATCAACTATCGCTTTATAAGAAAGCCGGCTCTGGGAGCCGGCTTTCTTTTTATCTAAGGCGTATATAGCTTTCGTAATAGCCCACACCTGTAGAATCTACATGATGCTGCAAAAAATAGGCTTGTGACACCGTGTCTAACTGAAATGTATCAATTTTCGTTGTTGATGTCGACGGCTGCATTAAGATCTCTGAATCGCTATGCTCCAGATGCCAGGTACCTGTTACCTTAAAAGGCTCTCCTTTAAACATCAGAGTACGCGTATAGGTTGCGTCGGGCACAAGAGATAGGAGGACAGTATCCGTTGCTCTTGTTGCCGGAGATCTATCAACTTCCGCAGAGTCAATCTGGTGATTGCCATTCAGGTCCCTGGCACGCTGACTTCTAATCCAATTGCCAAGAAGATTATCACGCACACCCTGTACAGGTATCTCGTTTGTTTCCTTTTTACAGGAAGGCGTAAAGAACAAACAAGCCGCACTTAGCATAGCAGCAGCCAGTAGTGCCCGTTTGTCTTTTTGATGAAATACCCGCTGCATGTAACACAAGGTAAGACGTTTAATAGTCTTCCATTGTTAGGTAGAGCTCCTTCAGCGCCTGCTCCAGTTGCGTGTCATTCGGTGCGATACCATGCCACTCGTGGGTGCCTTCCATAAAGCTTACGCCCTTACCCATAGCAGTGCGCATCAGTATTACTATAGGCTTGCCCTGACCGGTCGCCTCCTTAGCAGCTGCAAGCGTTGCCACAACCTCTTCCATCACATTACCATCCATCTCAAATACCATCCAGTTAAAGGCGGCAAACTTGGCATTCAGGCTTTCGATGTTCATCACCACGCCTGTAGGACCGTCAATCTGCTGACCATTTACGTCAATAGTAGCAATCAGGTTATCCACCTTATGATGTGCGGCAAACATGATAGCTTCCCAGTTCTGCCCTTCCTGCAGTTCGCCATCACCATGTAGCGAATACACAATACTGTCGTCACCATTCAGCTTCTTGGCTGTGGCAGCACCGCAGGCCACACTCATGCCCTGGCCCAATGAGCCACTGGCAATACGTACGCCCGGCAGACCTTCATGGGTAGTCGGGTGTCCCTGCAGGCGGGAATCAATCTTGCGGAAAGTAGCCAGTTCCGACACGGGGAAATATCCGGCGCGGGCCAGCACACTATAAAAGACAGGAGAAATATGTCCATTGGAAAGGAAGAACAGGTCCTCACCAATACCATCCATATCAAAACCAGGCTTGCGCTTCATGGCCTCGAAGTAAAGCGCCACCATGAAATCTGCACAGCCAAGCGAACCGCCCGGATGCCCGCTTTGCACCGCGTGCACCATGCGCACTATATCTCTGCGCACCTGCGCAGCTATGTTTTTGAGTTCAGAAATTTCCATTGCGCGGCGAAGATAGCTCAGTCTTTGAACCTCAGATTAAGAGGATTTACACAACTTGCTGTTGATTAATTTTAGACAAAGAGGATTGTTGATTTGAAGCAAGGAACAGCGGAAAAGCGGGCACAGCAGGAATTCAGACAGCGCCTGATGGATTGGCACCGGAACCAAAACCAGCGGGACCTCCCCTGGAAGGGAGAAAAAGATCCCTACAAGATCTGGCTGTCAGAGATCATCCTGCAGCAGACGCGTGCCGCGCAGGGACTGCCTTATTATCTAAGGTTTACAGAGGCTTACCCTACCGTCCGGGAACTGGCGGCTGCCCCCGACGATGAAGCCTTCAAGCTTTGGGAAGGCTTAGGCTACTATAGCCGCTGCAGGAATATGCTGGCTGCAGCGCGACAGATTGTAAATGAGCATGGTGGCTCTTTCCCTGATAGTTATGATTCTATCATCAATCTGAAAGGTGTAGGTCCTTATACCGCAGCCGCCATTGCCTCTTTTGCCTTTGGTCTGCCACATGCAGTAGTGGACGGAAATGTTTACCGGGTGCTCGCTAGATACTTTGGTATTACTACTCCGACAGATAGCACGGAAGGCAAGAAACAGTTCCAGAGGCTTGCGGATGAGGTGCTTGACCGCGATGATCCGGGCGGCTTCAATCAGGCAATGATGGATCATGGAGCTACCATATGTCTGCCTGCAGCTCCTAAGTGCAATGAATGCCCGGTGGCTCATGGATGTGTAGCAAGGGCAGAAGGCTTGATCAACCTACTGCCCGTTCGTGAGAAGAAAGTCGCCGTCAAGACGCGCTACTTCAATTACCTGCTGCTGCACTTTGAGGATAAGCTCTGGATTCACCGCCGCGATGAAAAGGACATATGGCGCGGTCTGTATGAGCCATTGCTCATAGAGACTGATCACCAGATGGACAGCAAGACACTACAAGAGAATGAAGCATACAAGGCTCTGGAGCTAAAAGGGGCCATAGACTATGAAGGCGAGTTGCAGCAACGCCTTACGCACCAGATTATCCGGGCCCGTTTCTTTAAGGTAGAGCTGACTTCAGCTCCCCCTGCTTTAATAACAGAAGGTAGCTGGGTTTCATTAACTCAATTACAGTCGTTTGCATTTCCAAGTGTTCTAAATACATTATTTCAGAAAAAAAACTACTTTTAAATTCTACATGCAAGAGCGCTAAAGACGAACTTATGAGAGGCGTAAACAGAGTGACATTAATCGGCAACCTTGGTAAGGACCCGGAAATCCAATATCTGGAAGGAAACATCGCTGTAGCTAAGTTCCCGTTGGCTACAACGGAATCTTTTAAAGACAAGACCGGCCAGATGATCTCGCAGACGGAATGGCACACCGTGGTGCTGTGGCGCGGCCTCGCAGAGTTAGCGCAACGCTACCTGCACAAAGGGAGTCTCGTTTACATTGAAGGTCGCCTGCGCACCCGCAACTGGGAAGACAAAGAGAAGAACAAACGCTTTGCAACAGAAATAGTTGGCGACAACCTGGTAATGCTGGATAAGCGGAAAGACGCAGAGCACTACGCTTCACCTTCCGCCGATGGACAGGGAGATATTACCCAGTTTGCACCACAGGACGGCATTATGGGTGGCGAGGGATTAAGCAAGCAAACACCTTCAGCTGATAGTATAGATAAGGACATTCTGCCCTTCTAAGGCATAATTATTTTACTCGGTGAAAGGAAGAAAAGAGCGATTGCTCCCTTCTTCCTTTTTATTTTTGAGCGATTCACCAAACAGGATCTATTTTGGAAAGCGCACCTGAGGGCGGTTCGAGTCCTATCCATTTTCTGCTGCTACAGGCGACGAGCCAGGCGCATGGCTTCTCCCCAACCAACCTTACCATTCTACTCATTATCATCCTGGTGCTGCTGTTGCTGACAGCAATTACAGCAGGTGCAGAGACCGCTTACTTCTCGCTGAAGGCAAAGGATATCAACTACCTGAAGACTAAGGAGCAGCCCGCAGCACGGCAGGCCGTCCGTCTTCTGGACCAGCCTAAAATGCTGCTGGCAACCATTCTGGTCGCGAACAACTTTGTCAATATTGCCATCATCATTGCCACCAATCTACTGGTGCAGCAATTGCTGCCCCCAAATATGTCGCCTGCCTGGTCCTTCCTCATTCAGGTAGTAGCTGTTACATTTCTGCTGGTTCTCTTCGGTGAGGTATTGCCTAAGGTCTACGCCACGCAAAACAACATGCGGATGGCCCTGTTCAGCGCACCCGTCATTACCACGCTGTCCAATATCTTCAGGCCGGTCAGCCGAACACTGGTGACCTCCACAAACTACATTGAAGACAGACTCGGAAATAAAAAGGGCTCCGGTTCTAACCTTAGTACGGAAGACTTTGAGCATGCCATTGAGCTGACAGTAGGACATACAGCCACCCGCGAAGAAGTAAACATCTTCAAGGGCATTCTCAAGTTCGGCAATATCACAGCAAGGCAGGTAATGCGCACCCGCCACGATGTAAATGCACTGAATTTTGAAATGAGCTTTCCCGAAGTGCAGCAATATGCCATCGAATGTGGCTACTCACGCATGCCGGTTTACAAAGAGAGCCTGGACAAGGTAGCCGGAGTGATCCACACGAAGGATTTCCTCCCCTACACGGAAGAAGACAGCTTCGACTGGCACGTGCTGATGAGACCTGCTTATTTTGTGCATGAAGGCAAGCTGATCGAAGACCTGCTGCATGAGTTTCAGCAAAGGCGCGTACACCTGGCCATCGTAGTAGATGAGTTTGGCGGCACCTCCGGCATCGTAACGCTGGAAGACATCATGGAAGAAATCATCGGCGACATCAAAGACGAGTTCGACGAAGACGACCTCCAGTTCCGCAAGATCGACGACCGCAACTTCCTCTTTGAAGGCAAGACCCTGATCAACGACATGTGCCGCATGATGGCAGTGCCCACCGACACATTTGAAGAAGTAAGAGGAGAAAGTGATTCCCTGGGAGGACTAATACTCGAGATATCAGGAAAATTTCCGGCAGTAAATGAGACGGTTAGCTACAACCAGTACGAGTTCACAGTACTGGAAGTAGACAAGATGCGCATCAAGCGTGTAAAGGTGACCATCAATGAGGATGAGGAGGAAGAGGAGGTCTAAGTTGTATAGGGGGCACGTTTTACACCGCATTTAGAACGCCTTTAGACCGCTATAAGCGCCCCTTAGGATTGCAGGTAAGGGGCGGATGCTTATCTTGCAGAACTAATATGAGGAGTTTATTGACGGCACTTTTTACGGTGCTTCGCTACTGTGCGCTTGCGCAGGGAAATACGGGTGGTTGCGGTACTATTACTCCGCAGAGTGAACTAGAAAAGATCTATGATTTTGTGCAGCATAATCCGGCAGCCTATGCTAAGACTGCTGCCGGTGCGGTCGATTCTGTCCCCCTTTCCATTCACATTGTAGGTAATGATGGTGGGAGCGGCTACTACCAGCTGAGCGATCTGTTTCCGCTTATCTGCCAGCTTAATGTGCGATATACCCCGCTCAATTTCCATTTCTATATCAAATGGCCTATTGAGTACATTAACAGTACGCAGTACTATGTTCATGATTTTAACTCGGGGCAGAGCATGATGGCTCAGCACAATGTGCCGAACGCTGCTAATGTCTATTTTGTGCAGGACCCTGCTGGGAATTGCGGCTATTACTCTTACTATGGCGATGCGGTTGCCATAGGCAAGAATTGCGCTGGTAATAACAGCACCACGCTCACGCATGAGCTGGGGCATTACTTCTCCCTACCCCATACGTTTAGTGGCTGGGAGAATGGCAATACTCCCTTCAATCCTGAAGCTGTAAGGCGCTCGGGCCCGGGCACCAATTGCAGCTCAGCGGGCGATGGCTTTTGCGATACTTATGCCGACTATATCTCTACGCGCTGGAGCTGTCCCGGACCTGTGAATAAGACAGACGTCTATGGCGACCCTTATCATCTGGACAGCTCTAATTATATGTCCTATTCAGCCGATCCCTGCCAGTCGCGCTTTAGTGCACAGCAGATCTCGCGGGTGCAGTACAACCTGCATAACACCCGGCAATCTTATCCTGGCGCTGTAAATCCCAGGCCTCAGGCTATGGACTCTGCGCGAATTATTTATCCTTTTGATACGCTGTTTGCAAATGGCAAGAAGGCTACCTGGCAACGAGTTGCCGGCGCTGACTATTACTATGTCCGGATAGCTTATCCATTAGCTCCCACCATGGCTTTGCAGACTACGCTGACGAAGGATACGTTTGTGAACATCACCTACAACTTTGACGACGGTGATGTCTTCCTGCTGGACGTGCAGCCTGTGAATGCGCATGATGTTTGCCTCGGACGCGGCGTTGCCAAGTCATTTACCTACGCTAATAAGTATGCGAATCTTGGGCTAAATAATGTATCCGCTCTCCCCGGGGCCTTAAAGGTTTACCCTAATCCTGTAGGTGTTGGCCAGGAGCTTCGCCTGAGCTTTTTGATGCTACCTGCCGGTAGTTACACCTTAAGCCTTAGCTCCGTTACCGGCCAGGAGGTTTTGAAGCAAACCTATTCCTGGACGGGCGGTAATAGTGAGCTTAAGCTAAGTACGGCGGGCCTTTCAGATGGCGTTTATTTTCTTCGCTGGGTTAGCGAGAAGGGAGAAGGCGTCGTCAGGGTGAAGGTGGGCTTGTAATGAATGTGCTGGTCAGATGTTTGAACCCGACCGGGTGATTACCCGCAAACCCCTTTAGTTTACTGCGGCGGGAGGCCATTTCTGATTGCGGCTACCCTTCACTAGAGGCGCCATTAAATGCATGCCTAGTTCATGCTGACTTCACCCTTACTTCATGGTGAAAGGATAGTAACTCCATAGTGAAAGCATAGTAATAGCGTAGCATGCGATTTTTCATGAGTCGCTATTACCATGCTGTTACTATGCTCTAAGTATGCTTTTACTATGCTTTCGGTATACAGTCAGGGTAGATAAAGCCTGTAGTTGCCGGCTGGAATAGAGATGTGCGCACGAAGTTGCCGCTAGCGCGACATTACTTAGTTTCTGTACTTAGTGCCTGCATGGTGGTTTTGTAGATCCTTGCAGGACAATGATTTATCGAGCTTACGCTTGCTGTCCATTCGGAGGCTGAACGGCTGTGTCTGTTATTTCCAGATCCATTCTGCTGCGCCGTGGGCGAGGAGGTCTATGTCGCCGTCCTGGTTGCGGACCTTTAGGCGGCCTGAAGGGTCTACCTCGAGGACACGGCGTACTATGATGTCGTAGCCATAGCGGAAGGTCTGGAGCTGGTCTTTCCTGTAAAGGCGATCGTTATAGGCTTCGAAAACTTCCGGGCCGGTTTGTTCCGGCAGGGTGCTGCAGGCTTGTTGTACTGCTTCGGCTATATTGGCTGCCAGCTCGTCTATGGAGCTTACTTCGCCGCCCTCCATCCGTAGGCTGGTAGCATGTGGAAGATTTTCCGGGAAAGTCTCCTGGCCGACGTTAATGCCGATGCCTATGACCGCCCATTGCCAGGAGGAGCCGCGTACTACATTCTCAATCAGGATGCCCACTGCCTTTTTGTCGCCAATGAGTATGTCATTTGGCCATTTTATGGCCGTTTTAACTGATGGCAGATATTGCTCTAAAACTCCAGCTATGGCGACGGTAGTTGCTGCCAAAAAGGAGGGCTGAGCGTCCAAACCCACTTCCGGCGCTACTATCACGCTCATGCAGATGCTCTCCCCTACTGTGTTATACCAGGTTTTACCACGCTGGCCTTTGCCGGCTGTCTGCTCTATTGCCAGTATCACATCACCCGGCTCTGCCGAGCCGGCATCTATGTGCCGCATGGCATAGTTGTTGGTACTGTCAACGGTATCTAAACGTATGATTCTGCCACTAACAGGTGGTAAAACATTCGTATTTTTGAGGAAGGCCACGGGCCAAAATTATTTTAGTAAACACATCCGCAGAAACTTTTCATTTGGAGAAAATTATCACAGCCCTTCAGGGGCGTCCAAAAACCCCGACCCGCACTACCCGCGCCAGCAAACTTTTCAAGACTATTGTTGCTGCTATCAAGGACAAGAAGGGCGAAGAAATCATCAGCCTTGACCTCCGTAAGATAGATGAGGCCGTTGCCGACTTCTTTATTCTTTGCGAAGCCAATTCTTACGTTCAGATCAAGGCTATTGGCGATGCAGTGGTAGATGCGGTGCAGAAAGCTACCGGCGAAAAGCCTTACCATACAGAAAGCAGTGAGCACTGGACGCTGATCGATTATGTGAATATCGTAGTGCACATCTTCAATCGTGAGCAACGCAAGTTTTACGATCTTGAAAGCCTTTGGGCAGATGCGGACCGCGTGGAGCACAACGACTAAATAATAACACCGCATTTTCCTTTTTAGCACCAATTTGCGCGTCGCATTCTCGCTGTAATAAAGAATGTAGTAAGACTTAGCGGCATAGTCCGCAAAACACCAATGGAAGACAACAAACAAAGACCGCAACAGCCATCCCAGGGTAACAATGGCTTAGGCGGATCCAATAATGAAGAGCCCCGGCAGCAACGCCGTGGGCCTCGCTTTAATATCTACTGGGTATATGGCATCATTATCATGGCCATTTTTGCCCTGCAGTTCTTCGGCGGCTCATTTACAAGCATGAGCTCATCTGACAGTCAGAACAGCTTTCTGGAATTCCAGTCGAAGTATCTGAACACAGGACAGGTGGACAAAATAGTGATCGTAAACGGCGAGGCTAATGCCTACCTGAAGCCGGGTGCTATTCAGACCACAACTACTCCCAACGGCGGACCTATCAAGAGCACTACAGACAAGCAGTCTGTTTACACGTTTAAGATCGGATCTATAGAGCAATGGCGCGATGACTGGTCTGAAGCAAGGAAGGCCCTTCCGGCTGGCACACCAGAGCCGGCTGTGGTTTATGACAAGCCTAATACCTTTTTCCGCGATGCGCTGAATACAATCCTGCTGCCTATCATCATCCTTATTGCCATGTGGTTCCTGATCATGCGCAAGATGGGTGGTCCTTCAGGCGGTGGTGGTGCAGGTGGCCTGTTTAACATTGGCAAAAGCAAGGCTCAGCTCTTTGAGAAAGGCACTCGTGTGAATGTGACGTTTAATGATGTGGCTGGTCTGGATGAGGCTAAGGTGGAGGTGATGGAAATCGTCGACTTCCTGAAGAATCCAAAGAAGTATACGAACCTCGGTGGTAAGATACCGAAGGGCGCGCTGCTTATTGGTCCTCCGGGTACGGGTAAGACACTGTTGGCAAAGGCCGTGGCCGGTGAGGCTCAGGTGCCTTTCTTCTCTATGAGCGGTTCCGACTTTGTGGAGCTGTTTGTGGGTGTTGGTGCCAGCCGTGTGCGTGACCTGTTTAAGCAGGCTCGTGAAAAGGCTCCCTGTATCGTATTTATCGATGAGATAGACGCTATTGGTCGTGCTCGCGGCAAGAACGCTGTAGTGAGTAATGATGAGCGTGAGAATACGCTGAACTCCCTGCTGGTAGAAATGGATGGCTTCTCTGGCGATAGCGGTATCATTATCCTTGCTGCTACCAACCGTCCGGACGTGCTGGACAGCGCCCTGCTGCGCCCCGGCCGTTTCGACCGCCAGATATCTATCGATGTACCGGATGTGAAGGGCCGTGAGAAGATATTCTCTGTGCACCTGCAGCCTATTAAGAAGGCTCCGGATCTGGACATTGCTAAGCTGGCGGTGCAGACCCCTGGCTTCGCCGGTGCGGATATTGCCAACATCTGTAACGAGGCTGCCCTCATTGCTGCCCGTAAGGGTAAGGAAGAGGTGGGCATGCAGGACTTTAATGATGCGATTGACCGCGTTATCGGTGGCCTTGAAAAGAAGAACAAAATCATCTCTCCGGAAGAGAAGAAGATCATTGCCTACCACGAGGCTGGTCACGCTGTTTCCAGCTGGTTCCTGGAGTATGCACACCCACTTGTGAAGGTGAGCATTGTGCCACGTGGTGTAGCAGCACTGGGTTATGCACAATACCTACCGAAGGAGCAATATCTGTATAACATGGACCAGCTGAATGATGAGATAGTATCACTCTTCGGCGGTCGTGCAGCAGAGGAACTGATCTTTGGAAAGATATCTACCGGTGCTCAAAGCGACCTGGAGCGCATTACGCGTATGATGTATAGCATGGTGACTATCTATGGTATGAACCCGAAGGTGGGTAATATATCCTTCCACGATAGCCAGCAGAGTGAGTATACCACAACCAAGCCTTACAGCGATGAGACAGCCCGCCTGATCGATGAAGAGGTTCGTACCATGATTGCGGAACAGTACACCAGGACAAAGGAATTACTGTCTAAGCACATTCATCACCTCCATGCTATGGCTGGCGAGCTTTTGAAGAAGGAAGTGCTTTATAAAGACGACCTGACACGCCTCATTGGCCCGCGGCCTTTTAATGAGGAGACTACGCCTAATGAGAGTATTCCGCCGGTGAACAGCTCTGTGCTGGATGAACCGAATGGGTATGGTGCTTAATGTGCACGGATAAAGATTAATGAAAAGGCTCGCTTGATGCGAGCCTTTTTTTGTTTTACAACATCACAATGGTGCAGCTATCAGTCCGTCCTTACACGTTCAGTAATTGGTCAGACTGCATTAATTGGGCGTGGTAAATCGGTGGCTTGTGAAGTCTATGCCCGAAACACCAAAAGGCCAGGCCAGCCTGAGCCAGCCAACCAGATCCAAGAGCTAATTGCTAAAGGAGAGATTATAGTCGGTGAAAGCGGATACCTCTTTTGGCCTTAGCCTTTCTTGGTTGCCGACTCCACTATCTTCTTAATGCTTCCCTCGAGAAGACTAAAGTTTTGCGCAGTTGTATTTACTGATTTAGCTATGAGCGCTTTTATCTCAGCCAGGTCTTCGTCAATCTTGTCTAAGCGCCTCTTCAGGTCGTTGTCCATATAGTTGGTTTTTGAAATGAACCCTAAAGAAACAAAACCAACCCATGAAACGGGAACGGGAACAACCGGGCTAACGCCCGGTCAGCGGAGCTTTACTTGGTGGAATCAGACTTGGCTCGGACGGAATCTTTACTTCGTGGCGAATGAACAGGAACCGTGGCTTGACGTCGCAGCGTACTGTCTATGGACAGTAAGCGTTCTTGGAGTATTCGGTTTGTCTCTTGCTGTTCTTTGGAAGTATTGGGCCTAAGCATAGTAGCCAGTGCTATTAAGGCTGAGCTGGCCGCTACGCCGATAGAAATAATAGTAAGAGTCCTGTTCGAGGTAGATAATGAATTGCCCCTTGTTACCTGCCATTGCGCATTATCCCTTTGAAGGCGCAAAAGTTCCCTTTCAACTTCTCGATGCTCTAATTCAGCTGCAACCTGCTCTCTTTGCTTTTCTTCTTCCTCGAAGAATCTTTCCCATCCTCCCAATTCCTTTAGTCGTCTTCCACGGTCACTTAGTTGTACAGGATAGTCATCCCCCAGCTTCGGCAAGTCCCTGCGTTCAGTAATAAAGCCATAATTCCTCAGTAAGTTGATTACGTCCATTCGTAACCCAGAATCTTCCATCCTTTCTTTGAAGTCCTTGTATTGTGGCGTATTAAACATGAATGCGGTATGGTAATAGCCATATTCCGGCATTCTTGTTACCGCCCGATTTAGTTCTGCAACTATGGAGGCAGTTGTCTCCCTTACCACAGTATTGCTTGCTACCTTTTGTTTTCTGCGCTCTCTTACCAAATCTCTACCCAGCGCGGTAATTGAGTAATGCTTTATAGGGTGCACCCCTTCAACGGGAGAAATCGGCCTAAGTATGCCTTTTATGTAGCCTTCCTTTTCAAGCTGATCAAGCGCTCTGAGCAAATCTGTCGAAAATCTTAGGTGCTTTAGATCCGGATGCTTGTTTTTGATAACTTGGCCGATTTGCCCATCTGCTGCATCGGGAGAAATAAGCTGAATATTATCGCTCATCTCATCAAGAACTAAGTCTCTGAATTCAGCGCTTTGGGTAAAATCTGTTGGCGAAATATCCATCCCGCCAATATACTACCCGCTTATTCCGAATACAAAGCGTCAGGAATTATGTAAAGCAGTAAGCTTACTGTTGGTAGGACTAATTCACTACCAATTAAACCAATCTCCGTAGGATAATAAGACAAAGAAAGTCTTCCAAAAAGGTTGTTTATCACGCCTAGATTTACAGAATGCGACAACCATAATTACCAACAACAACGCCAACAGAATAAGCGCGCAACCAACGACCTTTTCAACTGTATCCTTCCTCATAACAATGCCGCCAATATACTACCCTACCAAACAAATCGGGTAGTCTCAGCTACATAACAAGGGAGCATTCTTTGTCACTTTTTGGCCGCCCAAAAAGTAACCAAAAAAGCGCCGCCGCGTTATTACGGGCGCGCCGGAGGCATTCCAATTAAGCTCCTGTACTACTGTAGTGCCAGGCTAAACAATGCTACAAAACGGGATTATTTTTCTTTGATTCCAAAGTGGGTTGCAGGGAATTTTTGTGCTGAGTCCTCTGCAAAGAATGTATTAGGGTTCACAATGGGTACGAGAGCATTGCTAATCTTCGTATTTGCAAGAGCCATTACCAACATCCCTCTAGCAGTAGAAACGCATATCCCCGCCACCATCCTTAGAAAATTGACATCAACGTTTATCAAACCGGCTTCTTGGGGAGTTGCTATAGTTTTTATGCCTCTCGCCTCAAACGTGAATTCTGTGGTGAAAAATCCATAAGCCTCTTTCGTTTTCAAACCAAAAATCGAAATCTTAAGAAGCATTACTACCGTTTCCTCCTCAATATTTGTTACCGGCGCAACTTCAAAACTGAACTCATATTCATCAAAGCTCGGTTGCTCCTTTAAGTTTCTTCCAATATCAGTTATTTCAAAAGCAATCAACTGAACGCTTTTTAGCCGCATCCCGATTTGATATTCTTTTTTCTTTTCTTCCATTATGAAAGGGTTGGTTCCATTGGTGAAATCGAGTTTGAACTCATAACAACAATTGAAGATGATTTACTTGATGTTTGATTTGCAGAAGGGCTAATGCCGACCAATAAATTCTCAGCGAATACGTGCACTGTTTGGTGATTAAGCATTCTACCGTCCTTAATATTTTCAACCCTTTCCCAATACTGTTCTGGAGTAACGAATTCCAAATAAGGCACCTTGCCAGTCGCTAGCCCTAGTTGAATAATCTTCTTAAGAGTGAAATTGAAATCACCGTTTAATATCTGGCTCACATAGGACTTACTGACACCGAGTTCCTTAGCAATTTCACTTTTTGATAGCCCTTTACTTTCCTTATAGTCCATCAAAAGATTGTAGATATCGTTTTGATACGACGACAATAAGAAGTTCGGATGCTTAAGCAATTCTTCCCTTGAAAGCATAGTTTCTATTTTTTAGTATTCTTGAACTCCGCGTAATCTTTTACAATTTGAACGACTCTTTTAATATCCTCATCTTGGTCACCTTTTTTACCCCCTATCGTAATGAAGTGGCCGCCATCCACAAGCACATACATTCTTAAGTGCTTAGTTTTAACTTCATAAAATTGGTATGGCGATTTCTTCCAGTACTTTGATAGGTCTCTGAATCTTTTTTCCGGTAACCGTCCACCATTGGCTTTTGTTCTAAAATGTGCGAACAGATCCCCTAGCTCTGGCTCTAGGTTCTTATCCGATTTTATTTCCGTAATAAACTCATCTATTAGCACCTTCCCGTTACGTACCAATTTCCCAATGGAATTTGTTACTGGTACGTTCGGAATGGGTTTAATAGTAAAGTTAGGCATCAGAGTTAAGCTATAACTTAAATCTTGACGAAGGTAGTGTTGCTGTTTTCTATTTTCATTCTTCATAACAGATATTTTTTTATTCGGGTTGTTGATTCCGTCTTTGCCGCTCCTATGGTACGCAGCCCCTTGCTGCACCATAATTGACGGTATGTAATAGGGGCTCACGCGTAAGTAGCGTTAGTGGCAAGTGCGGCAATGAAGCGAATAGATATTTGTTTTGACATTGCATCGCCGTTCTTTTATCGGGGGCATACAGATAATGCGTCCTTCTTCATGGTTATAGTACGCACAGGTTTTATCGTCTCCTGTTGGGTATTATACGCCGCAGCCAAGGCAAGCTAGGGACGCCTGAAATCACCAAATGATTTTCGCACTCACAAGGGGGAGAGATCGCTATTATCTGTTGGTAATCACCGAAAAGACAAAAAACGCTCTCTAGCTCCTTACGGTCTGTCCGCAACAGCTATTATATTAGCCTCGTAATGGAGCTGCTTGTATTTATATTGATAGCAGGGGCATTGCTTGGTGGAGCAACGCTAGGAAGCGTTATCAGAAGAGGCTTTGCCGCTGTTGTTTTCGGGACGATACTGATTATGACCCTGTACGTTTTTATGCCATACCATTACAGAAGTGAACCTATATCATCACCAGCACCGCAAGTTCAGTCTATTGAAGGCACTGTGCCATCCCGCCATATCATACCCCGGAAGAAGAAGCATCAGCCAGTGGCACAGGTTGACACAGTGCCTGTAAGTGAACCTCCAATGATTGATGCGCCTGCTTTTGATAGCATAGGACTACAGTTAACCAATTTTCAGCGTAAAACTTACCATTAGTGCCCAGCCGTGAAGCGGACTATAATCAGCCTAATAAGCGCCGCCAAGTGGATTGGCAAAGTAGAGATAGCCAACTATTAGCGCTCCGATAATAAAGCTCCACAATGCCAGTTGTCTACCTGTCTTTGCATGTTCAGGGAATGGCATCATCACTAATCCTGTGAGGAATAATAACGCAGAGGCAACAGCAGCATAGTATAGAATTGCCACGTAGTCCATTCTCTCTAAAGGTAGTCTCTCAACGTCCACTCTGCCCCTCACGCGTTGCCGTATGCAAGGCTTTAATCTGCCCTCACTCTCTCAACCTCTACTCTTCTCACGCCAGCGGGCAACAGTAACACAGATTAGACAAGGCTCAGCTTCCCCCTTAACGCTGCACCATATTCACGTTATTTAAAACAAGAGCGGCCTTAAGCTCAAAGCTAAGACCGCGCATGATCAAGCCGCTAGCGCGGTTATATAGCGTACAATTATGTGCTTTTATTAAGTCGTGCTTCATGGACATTGAACCAAGCGCAAGTCCAGTGTCGTATTTGTAGTAATCTGTGAGATCCTCTTCGAGGATGACAAAGTTTGGGCGAGCAGCACATGACAAAGTTTGGGCGAGCAGCACGGTAACTACAAAATAGAAAGATGGTCTGTAGTTCCGAGTGCAGATAGTCTGTGCCTATGGCAACTGCTGAATCAGCAGGTCAAAGCTGGTTGCGTGATCCGTGTTGAGCGGGTAGTTTACTACCTGGCTCATCAGATATATGTTGTCGTCGTTGGGGCTGTCGAACTTAGCCTTGCTGTTCATGTCGTAGTCGCCTTGTATGTAGCCGTAGGCCAGATCAAAGCTGGTTGCACGATTGGTATTGCCGGGGTAGTTCACTACGTTGGCCTGCATGATCATCAGGTCTTCGTTCATGTTCACCTTACCGTCCTGACTGATGTCACCCGCCCAGAGTGCGCGGTAAGTGCCTTTCGCATTGCTCTTCTGGCCAAGACCTGTAAAATTGAATATGCCGACTGTACCCTTATCAAAAATGGGCGTTGCAGGAACAGTGAAGTCGACCAATGTCTGAAGCGCTTCGGGCGACTGGGCACTGGCTGTCATGGCTGCCAGGTGAGAACGGTGGCGCACGGCTACGTAGTAGCTATCAGAAGGCAGGCCTGCAAAGTCCAGACAGCTTTTGCCATCTACTTCCACGATATCGCCATCGCGCTGGATGAGGGCAGCACGTGTTGCGACAACCCTGGCGCTATTTGTCTTGTCTCGCAGCTCTACAAATACCCAGTCTACGATGGCGTCCTGACCTGTTACGCCGAATACTGCTGCACTGTCTGACACACGCTGGAACTCGGGGTGGGCGGCATCCTGAGGAGCCAGTTTGCTATACTTTCCGCTGATGTTGAAATATGGAGTGCCGAACTCGTAGGGGTTACTGGCGGGTATATAGTTATTGCCTGTAAATGGACTACTTCTCAGATTATCGCGCATCAGGGGGCGACCATCTGGTGCTACGGCATCGCCATTATTTATCAAGGCGCCCTGCAGATATGCGCGCAGGGTAATACAAGGTGCTGCCGAAGGGGGTTTAGTTAACGTCTTAGCAGTTAAAGCCTGATTTAGGGTTTGTGTCTGTGCTGTTGCATCGAAGCACTGGCAAGCAATAAGTAGTAAGGGCAGCAGTGTGCTTCTCATATAAAGGTCCATTAATTGGCGCCAATGATAGTGATGGAATTAGCCGGTCCTGCCTTCGCAGACGTTAATCGGAGGTGTCCTTTGCAATAGGCGATGTTGGTAACAAACCGGCAACATGTTTAGGCATCTACGTACCTATACACAGCCTCTTTCAAATAATCCTTTTATTAATAGTGACGTTTTATTTCTTTTTGCTTTTCCTAACTAAATACCTGTGCCTATGGTCTATTCATCAACAAGCTTGTTGTTGACACAGTACTACCCATCATAACAGCCAGACAAAAACAACCCCATGAAACGACTCTACTTACTCCTTGCCATTCTTTGCATTGCCTTTGCAGGCAAAGCCGGCACCCTTTCAGGCACCGTTAGCTATTATTCTGCCGGGCCGGCAGCCGCTAAAAAGGTCTACCTGCGCGATTCGAACGCCGCTACCAGTTCCGTTAGCATTATAGATAGTACTACAACCAGTAGCACGGGCACCTATAGCTTTACATTTACGCCAGCCTCCACGCATGGCTATGCCATCCAGTGTAATGCCTGCGGTACGGCAGACATTTCTTACTACGGTTACTTTAGCAGCAGCCTCACTATAAATCTTACCCTAAGCTGCGGCTATCGATATGTTGTAGATACGGTTCGCAACAGCACTACGAATTTGCCGGTTATAGCACAGAAGGTTTATATCTCAAACTCCACTGGCAGCTATAAGGACAGCGCTTATACAGGCTCGTTTGGTGACGCCTGGTTTCCCGTTCATCCCAGCGTAGCTAACGGCACCTTTACAGTGTCTACGAACGCTTGTGGATTACAGACGCAAAGCTTCAGCTTTACCGGTGCGCCTATGACTTATGCTCCGACTTTATCAGTGTGCGTGAGCAACCCTGTTATCAGCGGCACCTTCACCAATCTAAGCACGAGTGGCCCTATCCCCTACTACTCTGTAATGCTTGTCGACTCCTCCAGCACGGCAGTGCTTTACGCTGATAGTACCACTACCGATATATCCGGTGCTTTCAGCTTTATCCTACCTCCCGGAACGCCGTCAGGCAATATGATCGTCTATGCTTATGCATGCGGTGCCCGGGTACGTAACAGTGGATCCTTCACGGGCAGCAATATGACGCTTAATCTTTCGGGCTGTGCTACCGGCTCAATTACTGTCAGCGGCGTGGTGACTAATCTCACCGCAAGTGCGGTAGCTGTCGGACAGAAAGTATATGTGCAGGATTCTGTAGGCACCTCAGTCGTTTACCGTGATAGTACAGTTACCAATTCTTCGGGTGCTTATTCCTTTGCATTGCCGCCGACCACGACCACCTCGTATGTCAGGTTGACCACTGCTTCCTGCGGCTCTATGGTAAGCACATACTGGACCTATACCGGCACTAGCGGCACGGTCAACCTCAATGTGTATGGCTCCGGCAATACAATTACCGGGACTGTGTACAACCACACCGGCACCCCTGCTTCCGGCGCCACTCTAATGGTCACCAAGGCAGGCGGCGGTGCTGCATATGCTACTACTAATTCGGCAGGTATCTACTCTATCAGTGTTCCATGCACATGGAACTCAGGCCCACTGACGCTTTATGCCTATCCGGCTACCGCCAGTTGCGGTTATGGCTCACGTACTGTTACCTATTCCGGCAGCAGCATTTCCGGCCTGGTCGATACCCTTTGCTATAACGGCATTTCGGGCATTGTTAGTAAACAAGGCGGCGGCGCTGCAGCCAGCGCTAAGGTTTACCTGGTGGACGAATATTATGACTCATCGTCCACAACACCTCTCACTACCCTCACGGCTATCGATTCAACGGTCACCAATTCTTCGGGCTATTACAGCTTTGAGCTGAATAGTGTGATGCCTTACCATACGTTTTATACTAAGGCGGCACTCCAGCCTTCTGATCCGGCGTATAGCAACTTCCTGCCTACTTATCACGACTCATCGTTAGTGTGGAGCAGTGCTGACACGATAAAGCTTAGCCAATGGCAGGCTCACGCTGCCAACGTCAATATCTCGCTGAGGGGAGGTAGCAATAGCGGCGGTCCTGCTTTCATTGGCGGTAACGTATTGTTAGGCGCCAATAAAACTAGTGCAGTAGGTGATCCTTTACCAGGCCGCATACTTATACTCACCACAAGCTCCGGTCAGGCGGTAGCCTACACTTACTCTGACGCCAGCGGTGCATTCTCCTTCCCTAATCTGCCTTATGGCAACTACCTGCTCTTCGGCGACGCATGGGGGAAGACAAACCCTGCGCTGCCTGTAACTGTTTCGCAGAGCAATGGCATTGTAAGCAACATTGTGTTTGAGGAAAACAGCACCTCTTTCGAGGGACATTATAATAGCCTCAGTGTAAGCGGACCTCAGGCGCTTCAATCACTGCATATCTACCCTAACCCTGTCAAGGACTATGTTGCTATAGGTGGCCTCAGCGGCATCAGCGGAGCGAAGACAATGGTATTACGCGACGCTACGGGAAGTGTTGTTGCGAGCTATTCGCTTGATGCGGATGTAGTAAGCACGAAGACACTGCCAGCTGGCCTTTACCTGATGCAGGTGCAGACTTCGGAGGGGGTTGCGAACTTCAGGTTTGTGAAGGACTAGTGACGTGTGGTTTCGATTAGTAAAAAGGCAAAGACTTCGGTCTTTGCCTTTTTTGTCTGAACCAGGATTTACAGGATTAAAGGATTAGCCCGGATTCAGTGTCTCTCAATTCTATAATTCCCCGGCGTGCTTCAATGCTCGTAAGGGGATCAACCTTGACTTTTTTGCAACTTCGCTTCTATGAATGCTGTATAGGATGTACGATCGTATAGTACAGGACTATTCTTAAAAAGAACTTCCATTGCCGGGACATAAGACCTTTTTCAATTGGAGCACTGGTAAGGATAGTGCTTTGGCGCTGCATCTGATGCTGAACGATAGTCGGTACGACGTGGGTACGTTGCTGACCACTGTCAATGCGCATTATGGCCGCGTGAGTATTCATGGATTGCGAAAGGAGTTGCTTGTCGCGCAGACGAAGGCAATAGGATTGCCCGTGGAAGTGGTATTGCTTCCTGAGCATGTATCCAATTCCAGTTATGAGGATATTATAGGCGAGGCTACCACTAAGCTGCTCAAGCAAGGCTATACACACGCCGGCTTCGGTGATATTTTTCTTGAGGACCTCCGCGCATATCGCGAGCAACAATTGAGGGCTGTTGGTTTAGAAGCTGTATTTCCGCTCTGGAAGTCGAATACTCTGGAATTAGCCCATCGCTTTTTTGCGGATGGCTTTCAAGCGGTGGTTGTTTCGGTAGATGCCGGAAAGCTGGATGCCTCTTTTGCCGGTCGTGACTATGATGCATCTTTTATCCGCGACCTTCCTGCAGGTGTTGACCCTTGTGGAGAGAATGGAGAGTTCCATACTTTCTGCTATGATGGGCCGCTCTTTCAACATCCTGTTCCTTTTGAGAGGGGTGAGAAGGTGTACCGGGAATATACAGTGAGTGAGCAGGTGGTTTCGGGTTTTTGGTATTGTGATTTGGTTTAGTTGGGAGCCGGTTAGATGGTGTTGGAGAGAATCTTCTCTGCTTTTGAAATGGATAAATTCTAATTTCAAAATTCTATTTTATATTACACTACGTGCCTCTCTGAATAAACAGCGGGCAGATTGTCTAAAACAAATACTATGGTTACGAAAGGACTACTGGTTCGCTTTGACGCAAAGCACGGGAAGGATTCGGCTGTGGAGGAGCTGCTCCAATCTGCCGTGTCGCTGGTGAATGCCGAGGTAGGGACTGTTGCCTGGTTTGCAGTAGAATTTGCGAAGCACAAGTATGGCATAGTGGATGTGTTTGCGAACGAGGAAGACAGGGAAGCTCATCTCAATGGTGCTGTAGCAAAGGCTTTATTCGCCAAGGCCGATGAACTGTTCGATGAAGCCCCTTCGATAAATAAGCTTGATATACTCGCGTATAAGCTACCCGCTGGTCCGCTTGCTGCGCCGAACACAAAAGGCCTGCTACTGACCTTTAAGCCCAAGGCGGAACATGAGTCGGATACCGCATCATTCTTTATCGATGCAAAACCCCTGGCTGATGCAGAGCCTGATACTACGGCGTGGTTTGCCATCCGCACGCAAGAGGGGGAGTATGGCATCTTTGATACATTCCCTGATAATGGCGGAAGATTCAAGCACCTGATCGGGAAAATACCCAGGGAATTAGCTGCGCATGCGCTGTCTCTGTTGGGGAGCGTACCTGATCTGGACTTGTTGGATGTGTTGAGGGAGAAGGTGTAGATACGTCAAGAAAGTTCATTAAGGTCCCTGGCCAAAAAGTCAGGCCATTTGCTTTGATAAGTGCTTTGATATAAATTTCGTAAAAACCCACTAGCGATATGTATAAAGCGGTAGTATCCTCTTTTTGCCTTTCGATTGTTCTGCTGATAAACTTATCATCAGCTACCGCGCAATGCACGGCAATTATTCAACCAAGCTCATACCCTCGATCAATTTTTGGCATTGTGCCGATAGTGTCCGGGTGTGATAGTACACCTCAAACGAGATTAGAGGTCGCCAGCGGAACTACTGTATACTCTTATACTTACCAATGGCAATACAAAGCAACCTCAACCGGCACTTTTTCGAATCTGTCCGGCTTAGGAGCGCGTCAATCCTTCTTCTACCCGGTATTTTCAGGCTATTATCGGCTTATGGGCACTGGCGCCAGTAGCTGTGTAGCTTATAGCGATAGTATTCAGGCGATTATTTTCACTAAGCCACCATTACAAATAACACCTTCCAATCCAACAATGTGTATTGGAGGCAGCACTAATCTTTGCGTTTCTGTCAATAATGGAAATACCTCAAACAATAACTACTACAAACGGTGGTATTATAATGGCACGAGTGTGTCTTCGCCTACCGATACAATATCGTGTCGCACAGCCAGCGCTTTAGGCACCTATCTGTGTTTAGTCACCGACATTAATGATGCCACCTGCACCGATACCGTTTCAAAGGTCGTTACCTCAGCAATAGTTCCGCCTAATACGTCGAATGTCACCTATTGCCAGGGCGCTACAGCCGCCCCTCTCACTGCGACCGGCAGCAACCTGCAATGGTACACCTCGCCGACATCCACAACCCCTCTCTCCAGCGCACCCACCCCCTCTACCTCGAGCCTCGGAACAACCAAATATTGGGTTAGCCAAACCATCAGCGGCTGCACCAGTTTACGAGATTCTCTTGCCGTGATAGTGGTTGCAATACCGACTCCGCCAACGGTATCCGCTTCAACAATTTCGTATTGCCAGAATGCAACGGCTTCACAACTCTCGGCGACTGGTACTAATTTAACCTGGTATACAACGGCAACGGGCGGTACAGCTTTGGCCTCAGCGCCAACTCCGCTGACCACGACTAGCGGAACGGCCAACTATTGGGTTAGTCAGTCCCCAAATGGGTGCTCGAGCTCACGCACAATGATTACTACAAACGTGTTGCCGATCCCTGCTACACCAGCTATTATTGGTCCCAGTTCTGTATGTGCGAGTGATACTATATTTCTGTCAGCCTCTACCACCACCGCATCTCCTAAATTCAATTGGACAGGTCCTCATTCTTTTGCCGATACAGCCAAAAACCCTTTTGTAGCAAATGCTGTGACTCTAGATTCGGGAATCTATTCCCTGACAGTTAGGGATACTAACGGCTGCACTTCCCTGCCAGCTACGCTACTTATAAATGTGAGTTGTCCGGATTCTGTGTGGCCCGGTGATGTCAACTATGATCTTATTGTCGACAATTTGGACGCATTGCAACTCGCATTGTGTTTAGGAAATACAGGCGTTACGAGGAACAATGTATCGACCTCATGGGCAGCAGAATACTGTAACAAATGGCCTGTCCCACTGCCGGGGCATCCAACCGTTAATGGTAAGCATGCGGATTGTGATGGCAACGGCACTGTTGCCCTTGACGATACGGTTGCCATCACGAATAATTATGGATTAGTACATCTCAAAGCGGCTGCGGAATTACACAGTAAGCGCACCGCTGGTCAGCCAGACCTTATGTTTGATCTGTCAGGCATTAACGCCGTAGCGGGACAATCGGTAACTATACCCATTCTTTTGGGGTCTAGTTCAATATCTGTTGATTCTATTACAGGGATCGCTGCGACGCTTGTAGTAGAAGGGATTGTCCCTTCCAGCCCGCTTGTCATATCTTACTACAGTAGTTGGCTAGGTAATTCTGCAAACACGCTTCGATTCGTAAAAGTTGTATCGAACAATCTGGTACATTGGACCTATGCACGCACAGACCATGTTAATGTCTCGGGCGGCGGTGCACTAGGCGCCATTACATTCACAATTCCGAACAACGCTGTTGGAGAATGGCTGAAGATGCGCTTCAGTAATGTGAACATAGTTGACAGGAAAGGGCAAAAGTTTACTGACTTTAACACAGTAAAAGACTCTGTCCTGATTTCAAGTGCCTCTGCCGCCGTTACGAATATGCTGCAGACACACCGACTTACTATTTTGCCCAACCCATCTTCGGGAACTTGCTTTGCCAATATCGATCTCATCCACGGAGGCGATTATACACTAGACATCAGAGACCCTTCCGGGAAACTTATATGGCATTATTCAGGTACCGGCAAAAGCGGAAACCAATCTGTAAGATTGCCCATCCACTTATTGACTTCGGGTGTATACTTTGTTAGTTGTCAGGCAAATGGCCAGCTGTTTATTCCTCCGGTGCGTTGGATTAAGGAATGACATAGTGCTGCGTTCCGCAGGTCCTTTGTTGTCATATTCCACAGGGAGCAGAACACTCCAGGGTTGTTACAACAAGAGGGTTGGAGAGCTTATGGGAATATGGCACGATAGCTATATCCTAGATAGAACCGTTCAATCTACTTCAAGCTTCTCCGTATGAAACATATCACTACTGCCTTCTTCATCCTATCCTCAGCCTCAGCCTATTCCCAGTCCGCCACACTTACACCTGTTGCGGATATGGGCACACATACGGTGACCGTGACTGTTCCGGCAAAGTTTGCGGGCTCTTTTACGGCAGGCAGAACACTGCAGGTGCCTTCCAATTACACTGCTTCCATCTACTACACAGGAGGTCTGAACAAACCCAGATTTATGGCCTTTAGTCCTTCCGGCGTATTGCATGTGTCGGACATGAGCGCGGGAAAGGTGTATGCATTGCCGGATGCCAATAAGGATGGTGTTGCTGATACCATAATAGAAGCAGCGACAGGCTTCAGCAATAATCATGACGTGACCTTCTATAAAGGGGCGATGTACGTTACCCAGACTACAAGCATTATTAAGTGCACGGATGGTGACGGTGATGGCATTTACGAAACGAAGACACCCTTCATCAGTAACCTGGGCGGCAATGGCACAGGCGGACACATTACGCGGACACTTGTCTTTGATTCCCTGAACGGGAAGGCTTATGTATCGGTCGGGTCGTCGTGCAATGTGTGCCGGGAGACTAACCGCGCAATTATTGAACAGTATAATGATGACGGTACAGGCCGCAGGGTGTTTGCTACCGGTGTGCGCAATGCGGTGGGTATGGCTCTGCACCCGGTGACCAACAGGCTTTGGGCGAATAACAATGGCAGCGACCTTCAGGGCAATGAGATTCCGCCGGAATGGATTGACATCGTTCGCGACAATGGCTTTTATGGCCACCCCTTCGCTTATGGCAGCGGCGTCTGGTTCAACTTTAATGCAGACGCACAGTACACGGCACTGCTGCCAATTACAGCAGCTGATTCGGCCAACGTAGCCAGAATGGTGCCGCCTGCAGCGCTTATTCGTGCACACTCGGCTCCTATGGCCATTGAGTTTCTCAACGCCGGCTTTGGCAACAGCCTGCAATACGGTTTTCTTACTGCGCTGCGTGGGTCGTGGAATACAACCGCTCCTAATAATTTCAGAGGGTTTAAGGTGATCTATGGCCACCTGTCGTCTGCGCAGGATACAACGGTTGACTATGTAGCAGACTTCTGTGCCGGCTTTCTTACCGATACTGTCAATCGTGTGTTTTGGGGGAGGCCCGTAGGCATTGCTACTGACAAGGATGGTAAGGTGTATATCAGCTCTGATGAAGGCAACAAGTTTATCCTGGTGCTTACCCCCAATAAAGCGACGGGGCTGACTAATCCTGAAAATGGGGCCAGCTACGCAGGCCTGGTGTATCCTAACCCGGGCAAGAATGTATTTACGCTGCCGGTGACGCTGACGCAAGAAACGAGGGTAACGGCAACTTTGTATGATATATCGGGGAAGGTGGTGCGTGTGTTGCTGGATGAACGCCTGCCTGTAGGGAAGCATCAACAGCAATTAGATGCTGGCGGATTAGTTCCTGGAAATTATTTGCTGAAGATAGCTGCAGGAAATAGTGAGACTACTCAGAAGCTGGTTGTGGTTGAGTAGGTGTTAGGTCAGTATGGAAAGAGCCGGCTGCATCTGCAGCCGGCTCTTTATTCATTTCCGATTCGTCAACGGCAATAATCAACTCAGTTCAGGTGTCCCAGGCCTGGCGAGCCCATTTTTTGCAACCATTCCTTTCAACAGTCACCCAGCATAATCACTCACCTGTCGACGGGAGTCTCCCTAAACGCCGTACCTGAATTGCAATCTCTTCCGGCATCTTTGCAGCATGCGCATGCTATTAATATTTTGTCTCTTATGGCTCAATTTCGTGCTCCCGAAAGCTTCAGCTCAAACGAGTGACAAGGCATTTTTTGACGATCTGGAACAGAAACGAAAAGCCTGGATCGGCAAACCCTTCCCATCTTTTTCTTTTCCGGGGAGCTCGGGCCGGGTTTATTCAGAGAAAGACTTAATAGGCAAGACAACAATTGTTGATATCTGGGAGCTGGGCTGTATTCCATGTATGTTTTCCATCAAATACTTCAACGCCATTCACGACAGCCTGAAGCGTGCAGGCTACCAACTATTCTCCATGATCAGAAATGACTGGCCGGAGTGTCTGCAGTTCATCAGACAAGAAAACGCTAAGCGGGACTATATGATGCCGAATTACGAGGTGATATCCATGGGTAGCGCAAAACAGACCCAAGAGAACATTAGCGCTGCAAAAGAGCTCAATAGTCAGGGCTGGCCATTCTTTATCATTGTAGATAGCAAGGGCATTGTACGCGAGGTAAACAGCGGGTTTGCAGCCGACTGGAGTGACGTTCATGCAGAGCGTCCCACAAATGCGCCCTATAGCAATCGTACTATACAATGGATGATGAGTGCGCTGAAAAAGGCAAAAATGATTCAGTGATCAACCTCGCTCGCAGGTACATTCATAATTGGCCTGACACTGCCAGGGCCCGCAATAGGCTGACTAACAATTTATCGTCTTTGCATTTCTGCCATATGGCCATCTAAGGCTATTGCAGTAACATTTCGCAAAAAATGTAAGGCATTGGTCTCTATAGCATTTCAGCCGGCTCTACCACATTCCTCCTACTATCCTAGCACCCTCCTCCCTACCTCCTTCCTATCTCCTTCCAGTATCCTTCCAGTCTGAACACCACAACCAGTTTTAATGTGTCCGGATAGGAAATAGCAGACTGTACAAGCTGTCGCACCGAACAGACCACAGGGAACCACTGCCAGAACTCTTTCATTCTATACGATTCGGAAGTCTTACTGATAATTTTCCCAACTCCATATGTATGAATTTAAGACCTTCCCTGAAGGCCTTGCCGAGTAACCTTCCCTAGGTTTTGCAAACGGCATAATACATCTGTAACGCTATGATTATTACAACATTAATTCGTTTTCCGCCTACTTCATTTCGTATCTTTGCACTGCAAAAGGACGGCAGAAGCCTCAATCCTTTTACTTGAATGACCTGCTTTCAGTCGACGGAGGGCAGCCATTCTCCTTAGCTCTTTGACAAGACGGATTTGGCTATAGCAGCATCGGTGGATAGTACCGATGCAGGAAATCGCCATCTTAATTATTAGATTCGTACAGCCTCCTCGCTGTGACTAGTCCGGGTGTCAACCTAAGGCCCTATCAGCCTCACTACTGCTCCAGCAGCTTTTTATCATCATCGTTAGCATGCAGCCTGTTCCAAAGCTGCCAGTAATAAGCCCGGGTAATACGGTCTCCCGGTAGGGCGCCCGCAAGGAACTGGTTGGTCTGGTAGATATTGAGCCAGATAAAGAAGGAGAAGACGAATGCAGCCAGCACCTTTACCCATATGCGCCGCTCCAGGATGTAAGCAATCAGGCTGGCTAAAGGATTGCCTAATACGGCTAGTGACTCAATTAGCGGCCTGCAGCCAAAGCCCCAGCCATAAAACCATTGGTGCCAGCTAAAGACGATCCAAACAGCCAGTGCTAAGTAAACAGCAACAACTACAGCCAATCCCCTATCCCTTCGCCAAAGAGGAATGAATCCAAGCATCGCGATAGCAGCAATGGGCGTGTACAGCAGCCAGCCTTTACGATAACTGAACAGCCCCTTGAGAATGCGAGGGTGTGCAAAATCGAAATACTCACCTTCGTACGAATAGTGAATGAAATGGCCAGTCACCCATTTCCAGTATGCCAGCTGCGGTGATAGCACCAGCAGAAAGCAGCATAAGCCCAACAGCAGGTGCAGCTTCGACCTTTTGATAAGGAGTGCTTTGTTCTGTCGACCTTCCCGGCTACCCACTTGCCAAAGCAGGGGAATTAGGGCAATAAAGATATCAGTAGGCCTGGTAATGGCAACCAGACCAAGGCTTATGGCGAGCCAGTAGATGTATCTGGATGCTCCTGTAGTATGCCATCGGTAGGTATAATAGAGCACCATGGCAAAGAGCATGAAGAGATACGTATGTGCAAAGCCAAATTGGGTTACAGAATAGCAGAACAGATTGGTGCCCCCTCCAATGATCAGGACACTAAGAGCAGCAATATTTTCTCCCTTGAACAGAAGTAAGAACCTGCCCAGAAAGAAGAGGCCAATGAGCGCCCAGATGCTGGCTGCCAGCGCTATGGCGTGTTGGTAGGCTTGACTGTAGCCGTCAGCAACATACTGCCCGGTGGCAAGCGTATAGGCATCTGCTGCAAGAAAGAAGGGTATCTCTCCGATAGCAAGACCAACAGGATACTTGTTGAGCCGCCTGCCCGTTTGCGGCTGCTCGTAGATACTGTACCATGTTCTGCCGTCGGGTGATGGCTTATAGACGCTGTCTACATAGCGGTAAAAGTCCAGTTTGCCGATATCGTGGTAGATAAAAGCAGCAGGCAGGTATAGGTAATAGCCGGAGGCATCATAAATGAAGATCTGTCCTTCCCATTCCCTATTGAGGTTGATATGGTAAAGACAGGTGGCAAAGAACAGTAAGAGTACTGCAATGAGTTTCTTCACCGGCTAAAAGTATTGCGGGATTTGTTGGAATGTTGGGGTGTTGGAATGGTTGAGCGTTTCAATTGACCGCTTAGATATGTAATCAGGGTCACACTAAGCGAAACATCTTTCCTGGTAAGGCCTTTACTATACCTGCCATTTCCATCTGGAGGAGTAGGGCCCCGATCTTTGCTGTGGTCATACCCGTTTGGAGCATTAACTCGTCGGCGTGCAGGCCGTCCTTTCCCTGCAGGGCAGCCGCAATACGTTGCTCGTCTTCTGTTAGCTCAACAAACAGCTGTTGCTGATGACGCTTTGAGGGCTTCGCGCCAGTCCAGCCCATAACATCCAGAAGATCCTGTGCATTGGTAATGAGGGAGGCAATATTCTTACGGATAAGCTTATTAGGGCCGCCTGACTTAGTGTCAAACACACGGCCGGGAATAGCTGCCACCTCCCGGTTGTAAGAGGCAGCTACATAGGCGGTGATCATGGCCCCGCCCCTTTCATCGCTTTCTACGATCACCGTCATATCAGTAAGACCTGCAACAATGCGATTGCGCAGTGGGAAGTGGCCCCGGTCAGGATTGGTCCCGGAAGGGAACTCAGTAAGTACCCCACCCTGTTGCAGCATGTCCCGTGCAAGGCTTTTATTGGCGGGAGGGTATATTCGATCCAGTCCATGTGCCACTACACCAACCGTAGGCAACCCCACCTGCACGCATTTACGATGTGCTATGGCGTCAATGCCATAAGCCAGCCCACTAACTACTACAAGATCATCCTGGTCTTTTAGTCCTTCGACAAGGGTCTCTGTAGCGCGCAATCCATAGTCTGTATTCTTCCGTGTGCCTACGATGGCCAGCATCTTCTTTGCATTAAGTGATGCAACCCCCTGGTAAAAGAGCATCATAGGTGCATCTTCGCAGTTCTTAAGCCTGGTAGGATATTCAGGGTCGGTGAAGAAGAGCATTCGTATCCCATTCTTTTGGATAAAACGCAGCTCCTCTTCTGCGCGGCTGAGCACAGCGGGGTCTTTGCAGGCTTTAGCTCTGAGTTCGCCCATACCGCCAATGCCTTTCAGCTCTTTAGCCGGCGCCCGCAAGGCTGACCTTGCGTCGCCAAAATGGCTAAGCAGCATACGTGCCATCTTAGGTCCCACCCCGTCTATGAACGTTAAAGCAAGCTGTGATAATATTTCGTCTTCGGTAAATGGCAGCATATTTGCAACATGCAGGTATAAACACACGTCATTCATCCTGCACACCTCAAAATAACAGCAATTATGAAAAAGCCTTTGCTCATTGCACTGCTCCTGATAAGTACCGTGTTCATCGCCTGCGCCCACACGCGCAAGACCAAAAAGAAGACAAGTACTAAGACTACTACTACCAAGGTAGCTACCGTGAATGGTCTTAGTTCTGTAATGATGCGCCGCGGCGCTTGCTTTGGACGGTGTCCCGAATATACACTCACTGTCAACAGCAATGGACTGGTGGAATATAATGGGACACGCAATGCGACACCCCTTGGTATGTATCAGAAGAATATAGGTGCTGTACAAGCTCAGGCCTTGTTGAAGCAGTTTATGGATAACCGCGTAGACACCTGTCAGGGACTCTATACAGCACGCGTAGCCGACGTGCCTGCCGTATCCTATACATTTATGATCAACGGCAGGGAAAAGTCAATCATCAATGCCAACTTTGGCCCACGCTTCCTGGTTGACCTTAGTGAAGAGATAGATGCAATAGGTAAAGTGGATAATACCTGGAAGAAGATTCGTGGCGCGCAGGACTAGGGGATGGGTTAAAACGTTGAAAAGTAAAAGCGCCTTCCTTGCGGAAGGCGCTCTCTATTACGATTAATCGGGTGTAGTTCCTTTAGCTCAGAACGTGTCAACGCACCACCTACATATGCAGCTTCTCCTTCTTCCCCAGAAGCTCTTCCACTGTCTCGCGGTACATCTCATCCGGTACGCAGCAGTCAACTGGACATACGGCAGCGCATTGAGGCTCTTCATGGAAGCCCTGGCACTCGGTACACTTATCAGGTGTGATGTAATAGACGTCAACCGCACGGGGATCATGGCGCTCGTCGGCGTCCGTAGTCCTGCCATCCATTAGGGTAAATGCGCCTTTCACATTGGTACCATCCGCTATGGCCCATTCCACACCGCCCTCATAGATAGCATTATTCGGACATTCGGGTTCGCAGGCACCGCAGTTAATACATTCGTCTGTTATCTTAATAGCCATTTCGGTAATAAGTAGATAGTAATAAGTAGTGGGGGTCTCTCAAAAGACTTTTGTCTGTTCTACAGACTTTTGTCTTTTTGATTGCCGGCAAAGGTACAATTTCGCGCAAAAGAAACAGGAAGGAATGGATACACAACAGCGCATAGAATTATTAGTAAGGCTTGGCAATTACATCCTGGAAGGCGGTGAAGAGTGGCAGGCGGCCGTGCATGGCGCCATTGTCCAGAATGGCTGGTTTACCCGCGAGACAATAGATATGGCAGCGGGTCATATCGCACGGACCTACCTGAATGGAGATAATCTCCGTGAGTGGCTAAGCCATTACCAGCTGCCTACTGAGGCCAAGAGAGTTGGTATTGTAATGGCCGGCAACATTCCACTGGTAGGCTTCCATGATTTTCTATGCGTATTCCTGAGCGGGCATAAGATGCTGGTAAAGCTTTCATCAAAAGATACTGTGCTGATGTCGCATCTTTTCAAAAAGCTAGCCGAATGGGAACCAGCGGTGCTGGAGCAGATACACACGGCGGAGATGTTGAAAGCCTGTGATGCCTATATAGCCACAGGATCCAATAACACAGCCCGGTATTTCGAGCAGTATTTCGGGAAATATCCGAGCATTATCCGCCGCAACCGTACCTCAGTGGCAGTGCTGGATGGAACCGAAACAACAGAGCAGCTTAAGGCACTAGGCGAAGACATCTTCAGCTACTTCGGACTTGGCTGTCGCAATGTAACCCAGCTGTGTGTCCCAAATGGCTATGATTTTATCCCCCTGCTAAGCATACTTGAAGCATGGAAAAGCCTGAATGACCACAACAAGTATCGCAACAATTACGATTATCATTTAGCGCTCTATATGCTTAACAGGGTGCCCTACCTGGATAATGGCGTACTGCTACTGGTAGAGAATGCACTACCCTTTTCTGCAGTCAGTGTCTTACACTACCGATATTATAATGACCAGGAATCTCTGCTAAATGAGCTGCAGGAAAGTGCGGACATTCAGGCCATCATAGGAAAGGGCGGGCTGCCCTTTGGCACCGCCCAGCAACCGAGGCTTGACGACTATGCCGATGCTGTAGATACTATGCAGTTCCTCTGCAAGCTTTGACCTACTTTCTACGGAAGAAAACAAAGCCGTTGCGCGCGCCTATCTCCTCCAGGTATGGAGAGGTGCGCCATATGCGCCCCTCTTCGATCTTCGCAATGAAATAGGCAGGCTTATCGATATTGCCATAAAGCAGCCATTCTTCATTAGGCTCAATAATGGTTGACGCACCCACGTCTGATCGCACCTGATGATAATAGTTCTTATTAGCGCCGGTTAGCTTTCGTGAATAATAAAGATGCGCGTAGCTCTTGTAGCCCAAAGGGTGCACATATACATCCTGCCCCTGGAGTCCTTTAAAGAAATCAATAGCTGCCCTCTGTGAATAGGCTTCCACTTTAGGTGTGAAATGAAGGGCCGCTATCTGGATAAAGACTATCTGTAGCACACACAGTGCAATCATACCCTTCCGGAAATGACTGCGGAGCATTAGTACACATACCCAAACACCAATGATGTAAATAGCGCCAAGGAGGCATTCATATATACTCCAGTGCACATCCGCCTGTAGGCTTAGCTTGGCAAAATCATCCTTGATGTACGGTAGAACCTTCTCTTTAAAGAGCCCTACCAAAGGCAATGCTGTAATAGCAATACCAAGAATAGTTCCGACTCCCAAGAGCCCGATCTGCACACCGCGCTTTAGTCGCTGCCGGTCTTCCACTATCCTTGCGATGTAGACTGCAGCTATGTAGGTGATAGGATAATAGCAGAGCGATGAGTAGTGAACAATCTTTGTCTTAACGATGGAGAAAAGTATCAACACTACCCAGAACAGTATCCACATCCAACGCAAAAAGTCTTTGGCTTTCGGATTGTCCTCCACACGCTTCCTGCTCCACTGAAATAAGAACAGCGATGATGGGAAGCATCCAATCAGCAGAACCAAAGGGTGATAGAACCAAGGCTCTTCATGCCCGGCAATATTCTGCCCGAAAAGACCAACCTGATACGCAATAAATTCCCTCAAGAAGGTCCATCCATGCTGAGAGACCTCCGCGCCAAACCACAGCGACATCATGCCCAGCGCAACAGCAGCAATAAGGAGGAAATGCTTCCAGCTGTACCCATTTAGCCCTCGGTTGAGGATGGCAAAGACTACCAGGGAGATGCCCGATACGATAATAGCCACAGGGCCCTTGGTCATTACAGCCAGCGCAATAAACGCTCCAGCAAGCGATGCATGAAGAGCCTTTCTGGTACCCCACCTGAGCAGCCATACCTGCACAAATCCAAGGAGGATGAAGAAGTTGAAGACCGGATCTATAATGCCGCTCTTGAAATAAATATGGGGAAGCCAGGTTGCAGCATAAAGGACGGTCCAGCAAAGCCCTGCCAAGCGATTACGAGCCCTTGTTCCTACATAGTAAAGCGTTAGTAAGGTAGCTATGCCGGTAAGTGCATTAGGAAATCGGGCAGCATATTCTCCAATACCAAAGAGCTTCATACTCAGCACCTGCATCCAGATAAATAGCGGTGGCTTTTCGTAGAACGGAATGAAGTCTATCTGCATGCGCAGGTAGTCCTTCGTCACGATCATTTCACGTGCGCATTCTGCGAAGTTGATCTCATCCCAGTCGAAGAGATGCACTGCTCCAAGGAATGGTAGAAACAGCAAAGCTGCAGCCAGTCCAATAAATAAATAAGTAAGGCGCGCAGACATTATGCGATTGGAGACTCGTTGGCGGGCGGTTGCCGGCGCTCGATAACAAAGCTGCGGTTGCTCCAGCGCCGCATTAATGCAAAGCAAAAGATGGTCGTAATGGTCCCCAGTATGCTGCCCACGAAAATATCCAGGTAGAAATGTGCTGCAAGATACATCCGCGAATACGCGACTAACAGGGCAACGAAAAACAGTAGAAGGCCTGCCCTGCCCCATCCTTTCGGCAATATCATGCTGATAAAGCAGCACATGCTGAATACGCTTCCTGAATGTCCTGACGGAAAGGATCGGTGGAACAAATGCGGCCAGTGCTCCCGTATGTGAATCAGCGTTGGATTCTCGGTCAGTTCAAGCTTGTAGTACTCCAGGGGCCGTGGTGCCTGAACCATACTCTTAATAGCCTGGATCAGGATCGCCGGCGCAATGTTGCAAAAAGCTGCAGCCAGTACAAACCACCAGTTGCGACAGGACTTAAATAGAACTGCCATCATGAGCAGGATAATAGTCGTGCCTGTACCGTCACCAACCTCCGTAATGGCACGCATTACATTGTCCAGTAGAGCTGTATGATGAAGATTAACGGCGAAGAATAATTGCTTGCGGTCAAAAACCATCAGCAGAATGCTACCTACCAGCATCCAGATCAGGAATGGGTAAATAAACCAGGGATTATAAAATGCACGTACCCGGCGAAACACAGCTTATGCAGTTTGAATTGATTTTTTCCTGAAAACCGTGCCCACACGTTTCCAGACCCGAAGGTACCATTCCTTACTAAAGAGGGGCGAATCATTGCGCGCCGCACGAATGATTACAAGCGCTATAGGCAGCAACATAACCGTGCTGAGCCACATACCCACCCATGCCGGCACCACTCGCGACTGCGTGATTTGCTCACCCACCTTGGACATAATAAAATATAGCACGAAGAAGCCGATTGCTACAATAATTGGTAAGCCAATACCCCCCTTTCGGATAATGGCACCGAGTGGGGCACCAATAAGGAAAAGCAGGACACAGGCAAAAGATAATGTGAACTTGCTGTGCAGCGCGATCTGCCTCTTGATAATATTCTCGTCGGCTATGTTGATATTGTTTGCCGTGTAACCTACCAATTGAGCCGCATTCCGGACGTTGCTGACAGCCGCATCAATTACCCTTCCGCGCAGGGAGTCCGGCACATGAACAAGAAACCCGTTTTTGAGCGGCGGTACAGCATTCTCTTTCACCGCGTCAAGTTTCTTTCGGAATTCCTTACCCACTTCTGTCTTGCTATATGCGGGTATATAAGGTGCAAAGTTGGCCTCGCTAAGCGCGATATCATGTTGGCGGTTTTTATTTAGGAGCGCCATATCGTCCCTAAGTTGCCGCACGTTCATCATCTGGTAACTACCCTTAAAGAGATCCTCATTTGTACGGGATAGCTTCAGCGCCGAAAGATCTATGATCTTGTCATAACGCCTAAAGTGCATGCGCGTCTGTGTAGCATGGGGTCCTGCGGCAGGGTTTGAATTGTCTACACCTTCCTGGTAGCGCCAGCCATTTCTGAGGCGGAATATGAGATACCGACCATCCGCCGATGGTGCCATCTCCCCGCTTTCTGCCAAGACAACGCGGTCGTTACCGCCGTATTGATTGCTTTCGTAGATGATAATGTCGCGGACTGTCTTTTCGTCCTTATCCTTGGCGCCTATCTTGAGCGCGTACCCCGGTATTTCTCCATTAAAGACGCCCGGGCGGATATTCAGACTCATCTTGGCGTTCCGCAAATCATAGAGCAATGAGAACGCCTTCAGGTTAGCTACGGGGATAATGTTGTTGTTGAAAAAGAAGGCTCCGAACCCTATTACAGAAATCAGAAGCACCAGGGGCCTCATGATGCGCAGCAGCGAAATACCAGATGACTTTATAGCAACCAGCTCATAGGCCTCGCCCATGTTCCCAAAGGTCATGATGGATGCCAGCAATATTCCTAATGGGAGAGCCAGTGGCACCATGGTAGAGCTCATATAAAACAGGAGCTGCACGATCATCCATACCCCAAATCCCTTGCCCATCAACTCGTCCATATACAGCCAGAAGAACTGCATCACCAGCACAAACAAGGACACGAAAAACGTGACGATGAATGGCCCAATGAAGGAGCGGATGATCAGTATGTCCAGCTTCTTAAACAAGACTTGGAGGGAATGGCTGCAAACCTAAGTGCAAAAGGCTTAAGGGAATGTTGGCTTTGAATTTGTCTCAGGTATTTATTGCGGAGCTATCATTGCCTTTTGAAGCTATGAACTGGATCATTCTCATCATTGCCGGACTATTTGAAGTATCCTTTGCCGCCTGTCTTGGTAAAGCTCAGTCCACCTCAGGCACTACTTCTTATCTGTGGTATGGCGGCTTTCTCCTAACGCTGACTATGAGTATGATATTGCTGATGAAAGCAACACAATCCATTCCGATAGGCACAGCCTATGCTGTCTGGACTGGCGTTGGGGCGGTCGGCACTGTTCTAGCAGGAATTATCCTCTTTAAAGAGCCTGCAACATTCTGGAGGTTGTTTTTTCTGACAACACTTATCGGATCAATCGTAGGATTGAAGGCCGTGTCGCATTGACTATATTTGGATTAAATCCAATTCATATGGCGAAGCTCATCTCAATTCTGATGGTGCTGGTAACAGTGGGCAGCAATTGCGTTGCCCAACATGCTGACCCTGGCCACCAGAATGCTATAACAGAATTACGTGGACCAAGCTGGGACCGTGATAAAATGCGGTATGCATTGATCGATGGCCCGTCCAGCACGAATCATAGGGCAAACGACTACATCAGTCTGCAATACGGCAATGATTTTGCAGGCTACCAGAAATATGCGGGTTATGTTGCAGCGGCTTACCGCGGTTTATTGAATCTTGATAACGCAAAAGAACTTGCCCTACGGTTTGAAATTACCAAGCTATATCAGGCGGGTGACATACCACTCATGACCGTCCACAATGCCATTGGTAAAAAATTAAAAGAGATGCTTGGCTTCAAACCTTATTTGGATTGGACAAAGTGGACGAGTTATCCTGAATCCAGCTATTTCGTAGGCGCCCCTCCTTCAAAGCGCCTTCGCTTAGACGACAAGTAAAAACAAAAAAGGCTGCCCATCAGGACAGCCTTTCTCATTTCAATAAAGTACGGATTAAGCACCAGCAGCTTCACCACCTTCTTCCTGAGCAGGAGCTTCAGGAGCGTTACCGCTATCATCTGTAGATGGGATAACAGTCTCTGTAGTGGCTTCATCTGCAGCTGCGGCAGCTTCAGCAGTTGCGCGTGCGTTAGTGTCCATTGCAGTAGCACCGGTGGCAGGAGCAGCCTTAGCTGTAGTTGCAGCACCAGTACCACGACGGCTACGGCGGGTCTTCTTAGCGCCGGCAGCATCCTTAGTGTTGTATGTCTCGTTGAAGTCAACCAGCTCGATCATAGCCATATCAGCAGCATCACCCAGACGGCGAGGCATCTTGATAATACGGGTGTAACCACCTGGCCGGTTAGCTACCTTATCGCCAATCACTCCGAACAGTTCACCAATGGCTTCCTTGTCCTGCAGGTGAGAGAACACAATACGACGATTGTGCATATTGTCTACCTTACCACGAGTGATGATTGGCTCAGCAAATACACGCAGGGCCTTAGCCTTAGCCAGTGTAGTGAAGATGCGCTTGTGCGTGATCAGCGAGCAAGTCATATTGCTCAGCATAGCCTTACGGTGGGAAGCCGTACGACCGAGGTTGTTCATTTTGTCTCCGTGACGCATGACGTTTGTTGTTTTTGAAGGCGCTGCACCGTGTCAAGGAAATGCAGCACCGGTTTTAAAAAAAGAAAAAGGACTGAAAGAAGTCACCTTCTTTCAGTCCCGGAAAAATTATGCTTCGTGTACCACCTTAGAGATATCCATACCGAAGTGCAGACCGCGCTCGCCAAGTACCTGCTCGATTTCAGACAGGCTCTTCTGACCGAAGTTTCTAAACTTCATCAGCTCTTCCTGAGTGTACTGTACCAGTTCGCTCAGAGAATTGATCTTGGCAGCCTTCAGGCAGTTGAACGCACGTACAGAAAGCTCTAGGTCTTCCAGCGGTGTGTTCAGTGTCTTACGCAGTTGCAGGGTTTCTTCGTCGATAGCTATCGGCGTGTCTTCCTTGCGCGTGTCAAGACTGATGTTCTCATCGGTGATGATCATCAGGTGCTGGATCAGGATGCGGCTTGCTTCCTTTACAGCTTCTTCCGGATGGATCGTACCGTCGGTAATGATTTCCATTACCAGCTTTTCAAAGTCTGTGCGCTGCTCCACACGAGTCTGCTCGATAGAGTACTTCACATTCTTGATAGGCGTGTATATAGAGTCAATAGCAATAACGCCGAGTGGCATGCCTTCCTGACGATTTTCTTCAGCAGGAACGTAGCCGCGGCCTTTACCAATGAACAGTTCTATGTTGAGGGTAGCGCTTGCATCCATATTGCAGATAACAAGCTCAGGGTTCATCACTTCAAAAGAAGGAAGTGCATCGCCGATCATGCCGGCAGTGAACTGATCCTTACCCTTGACGTTGATTACAGCGTGGTCGTGCATTACCTCGCCGTCGTTTGCCTTCTTCAGGCGCACCTGCTTCAGGTTCAGGATGATTTCAGTAACGTCTTCGATTACGCCCTTGATGGTTGCGAACTCATGGTCAGCACCCTGAATCTTGATAGCAGTAATAGCGTAGCCTTCCAGTGAAGAAAGCAGTACGCGGCGCAGAGCATTACCGATAGTTACACCGTAACCCGGCTCAAGCGGACGGAACTCAAACTGTGCTTCAAAGTCAGTTGCTTTTTGAAGAACAATCTTGTCCGGTTTTTGGAAATTCAGAATAGCCATTTGCGTTGGATTTTTCTTTGTGAGTTGTTTGTTTTTTGCTTTTGATTATTAGGTTACCGTTTTCCGGCTCCCGTTTATCGGCTGGTGCGTCGCACACTTTGTTGGTTCGGGGTTCTCTGCCCCACCCTCAAATTCTTGCTAGTCAGTCAGACGATTAACATTTTTATTAAAGCTCCAAACCCGCGACAAGCGCGGGTGTGGAGACTAAAAAACTTACTTAGAGTACAATTCTACGATCAGCTGCTCCTTGATATTCTCAGGAACATTCTCACGCTCAGGGGCCATAATAAAGGTGCCCTTGAAGTCCCTCTCGTTGAAGTCAACCCAAGTGATGCGCTGACCACGTGGACGAGCCATAGAGGTAATAGAAGTGTTAGCCTTGCTCTTTGGCTTCAGTTCCAGAACATCACCTGGCTTCATTTGATAAGAAGGGATGTTTACACTGTGACCATTCACCATGATGTGGTTATGGCTTACAAGCTGACGAGCAGCTGTACGTGTAGGAGCAAAGCCCATACGGAATACAGTGTTGTCCAGGCGGCTTTCGAGGAGCTTCATCAGGTTCTCACCAGTCGCACCCTTCAGGCGGGCAGCTTCGAAGTACGTGTTACGGAATTGCTTCTCGAGCACCATGTAAGTGTACTTAGCCTTTTGCTTTTCGCGGAGCTGTACAGCGTACTCTGACTGCGTCTTGCGCTTCTTAGAGTTGCCGTGCTGACCAGGAGGAAAGCTGTTCTTGTCAAGGTCCTTGCCAGAGCCAAGGATAGGCTCACCGAACTTACGGTTGATTCTGTTCTTTGGGCCAGTATAACGTGCCATTGTAAAGTAGAATATGCGATTTTAGTTTGAATGCCCTACCGTCTCATCAAAATCGCGAAACCGGAGGCGATGGGGCTATGTTGAAAAGTTGAAAAGTTTATAGGTTGATACGTCTTTGAACGTGTAAACCTATAAACGTAACAACATTATACGCGGCGCTTCTTGGGAGGGCGGCAGCCGTTGTGCGGCAGTGGCGTAATGTCGTTGATAGAAGTGATCTCGATGCCGATGTTAGCCAGAGAACGGATAGCGCCTTCACGGCCAGAACCCGGACCCTTAACGTAAACATCTGCACGCTTCATGCCAGCATCCAGAGCTACCTTACCGCAATCAGCGGCAGCAGTCTGAGCAGCATATGGTGTGTTCTTTTTAGAACCACGGAAGCCCATCTTACCAGCAGAAGACCAGGAGATAACCTGGCCAGCCTTGTTGGTGCAGGCAACGATGATGTTGTTGAAGGTTGCAGAGATATGCACGTCGCCATGCGTATCCACCTTCACGATGCGTTTTTTGGCAGCTGTCTTAGCTGAGCTTTGTTGTGCTTTTGCCATTTTGTTTTTTAAAAAAGGTAGTCGTTAATGTTTACCAACTGCGCCCATTCACGGTTATGCGAGTCTGGCGCTTATTTTGAGTAGATAGTAGTGAGTAGATAGTAATTAGCAAACTGCGAAGTGCACGCTGACTATCTACTATCTACTCAGGACTATCTACTAAAGATTATTTCTTAGCAACCTTCTTCTTACCAGCAACTGTCTTACGCTTGCCCTTACGGGTGCGGCTGTTGGTACGGGTGCGCTGACCACGGAGCGGAAGGCCCTTACGGTGACGAAGGCCGCGGTAGCAGGCAATATCCATCAGGCGCTTGATGTTCATCTGAGTCTCAGAACGAAGAGCACCTTCTACCTTAATATCACTTGTGATGAAATTACGGATAGCAGCCAGCTCATCGTCATTCCACTCACCAGCCTTCTTGTCCCAGCTGATGCCGCCGTGGTCAAGGATTTGCTGAGCAGTAGAACGGCCGATGCCGTAGATGTACGTCAGCGCGATTTCGCCGCGCTTGTTATTAGGAAGGTCAATACCAGCTATACGAGCCATGTACTATTGAAAATTGAGAATTTACTAATTGAATTAACCCTGACGCTGCTTAAAGCGAGGGTTTTTCTTGTTGATGATAAACAGCTTGCCCTTCCGGCGTACGATCTTGCAATCGGCGCTGCGCTTCTTGATGGATGCTCTTACCTTCATTTTGGTAGATATATAATTGTTACGTCTTAGCTTACTTATAACGGTAAATGATACGGCCGCGGCTGAGATCATAAGGGCTCATTTCTACCCCCACCTTGTCGCCTGGCAGGATGCGGATGTAGTGCATGCGCATTTTGCCGGAGATCGTAGCGAGGATTTCATGCCCATTTTCAAGCCGGACGCGGAACATTGCGTTAGACAGTGCTTCGACGATGACACCGTCCTGCTTGATGAGACTCTGTTTGGCCATATTTTTTTACGGTCGGCAAAGGTAAGGAAAGAATTTGATCGGTAAAGGCTTTTTTTAAAGCCTTTTTAGAAGATTTAGCATGCGTGACGGCATCATAGGGGCGATGCGAGTGCATTCGCGATAGATTAATTTATACCGACCAGGGAGCTTATCTCATTCTAGCAGCTTGTCAAAATGCCACGTCGGCACTCGGCTGGGCCAGACATATTAATGATACAAATTATCCTATTCGTAGGCGCTAGCGTTAAGGTGCCTCTTTCGGAAGCGGTACAGTGAGCTATCCGAATATTAGCCGACCCGACTCCGATACGAAGAAGAAACGGGGTAAATACGGGGTATGTACGGGGTAATGGGCAAGGAGACAGGACGGAGATAGGAAGGAGGTATGGCCTGGGGACGCACCAGAGTGGAAGGGCCAATTAGTGCGCAAAAAAGGAAACCACCACTAGGGCGGCGGCGGCCCGAACTGCCATTTTTAGAAAAATATAATTGATAATGAACTACTTATCCAACCTAGGAGGCGGCTTGCAATAAGTGTGTTGGGCTGTTGTATCTTGCCAAATTCTTAGGAGGCGGTGTCTGTCGCCTGTTGAAGCGTATTGACGCATCATGCTTTTTCCTTCAGCCGCGTTTGCCTTTTTCCTGCCGATAGTCTTTGCCTTGTACTGGCTGATTGGAGGAAAACGTGTTCAGGCACAGAATGTTATGCTGAGCCTAGCGGGACTAGTCTTCTATGGCTGGTGGGATTATCGCTTTGTTGCCCTATTGCTGGCAACGACTGCTTTCAACTATTATATGGGGCTGCAACTTGGCAGCTTGCCTGAGGGTAGAAACAAGAAAGCCCTCTTTATTGGCAATGTTGTCGTCAACCTAGGGGCGCTTTGCTTCTTTAAGTACTTCAACTTCTTTAGTGAAAACTTCGCTCTACTGATACGGGGCATTGGGTGGCGGGTCGATGCATTTACCCTTGAGCTATTGCTGCCCATCGGAATATCGTTTTACACCTTTCATAGCCTTAGCTATGTGATCGATGTGTATCATGAGCGCACACCTGTATGTAAGGATGCGTCCGCGTTCTTTGCCTTTATCTCCTTTTTCCCACTGTTGGTGGCAGGGCCAATAGTCCGTGCAAAGACCTTCCTGCCGCAATTTGAACAGCAGAGAACTTTCCGGGATGCTGAAGCGAGGGATGGGCTCAGGCAGATGCTTTGGGGTTTCTTCAAGAAGATGGTGATTGCGGATAGCTGCGCGCCGTTCGTCAATCAGTTCTTTGATCATTACCAAACACAGTCTACCGCAAACCTAGTGGCTGGGGCGGTGCTATTTACCTTCCAGATATATGGGGATTTTAGTGGCTACAGTGATATTGCGATTGGTACCTCACGGCTGTTTGGATTCTCCATACCACCCAACTTCCACTACCCTTTCTTCTCGCGCGATATTGCCGAATACTGGAGACGTTGGCATATTTCGCTCGCTTCATGGTTCCGGGATTACCTGTTTACGCCGCTGTCTATATCCTTTCGCTATTGGGATCGATGGGGTATTGCCTTAGCAATGCTGATTAATTTCCTGCTGGTAGGGCTTTGGCATGGGGCTAGCTGGACTTTTGTGGTTTGGGGTGGATTGCACGCCGCCTACTTTATGCCGCTTATTCTTTTGAAGAGGAATATGTCGAATTATGGTGTGCCCGCTGAGGGTAGATGGTTGCCGTCTTTTAGGCAAGGGCTATCGATGTTGGTGACCTTTGCGCTGATCACGTTTGCGCTCATCTTCTTTAGGGCGCCTGATCTGCATGCTGCGATTGGTTATGTACAGACGCTATTTCGTGGGCATTGGGGAGGTGTGGATGTTGAGCGGAGGATATGGCTGTTTATTGCTTTTATGCTCCTAGCTGAATGGCTGCAGCGTGACAAGGTGCATCCGCTGCAACTGGATGGGATTAGTGCAAGACTTATGCGCTGGTCAATCTATTTGGTTCTGGCTCTTGTTACTTTCTATTTTGGTGCACCGCCGCAGACTTTTATCTACTTCCAATTCTAAAAGGGCTGTGAAACGCTTTCTCCTTCATTTCATGGCCTTCTCACTACTCCTTCTGGGGGTCTTGGCGATCATTACCTGGATCACCGACAAGCGCCTACAGGCATGGGATAAAGGGCGTATGCGGGTATGGCATGAGGCAGCATCCGGACAGGTGAATGCCGACGTCCTGATATTAGGAGGATCGAATGCTCACGTTGCCGTAAACCCGCAAATATTGGACACTGCCCTACCCGGCTGGAAGGCCTACAATATGGGATTTGAGGGCTATGCCTTTGACATGCAACTGGCCCGGTACCGCTTTTACAGGCAGCACAATAAGGCGCCGAAGCTTATCCTGCTTTGCGTCAACTATTTTGAGTTTGAGCGCAGCCTTTGGAACATAGACCGAGGGCAGTTTTTGCCTTACATCTATGAGAGGAATGTGCGAGCTGCTCTACGGGGGCTTGGAGTGAATCCGATTAAACTGGCGATACCCATCTTTAAGTACTTAGGTGAGGCCAATCTGGTGAGTGCTGCCTTGCTACGACAGGCACCGTTGCCTAAGGATGAGCCGAGACTAACCGTGAATGGGTATGTACCAGCTTTGCAGCATTGGGATGAAACTGAGTTCAGACGGAATGCATGCAGGCCTGAACTCTTCAGCCCAAGGGCAGACAGTGCAGTCTTTCGGTCCTTTCTCCATTTTCTTAGTGAGTGCAAGGAGGAACGCATTCCTGTTTATGTTGTGTTTACGCCGCATAACCATCGTTATATAGCACTGGCGCAAGGGGCAACTGAATATCGGCAATTGCTTAAAGAAGCGGTTGCTGATTGGGCTCCTTTTATTGATGTGAGTGAACTACCCTACTGGCAGGACACTACATTCTTTTATAATGGTACGCACCTAAATTGCAGAGGGGCTGATCTGTTTACTTCTATGCTTGCTGATTCCTTGAAGTCAGCTAGGGTTAGGGTAAAATAAAATAGCTGCTCTGGTGAGCAGCTATTTTGTGTGTCTAAAGTTGAGGCCGTGTTGCTGTTCAGCTAACCATGTTCTACATCTTGTAGTTGAATACCATCTGGGATGATGCTTTGACTCCGCTCAGCGATCGGGGCTATTCTGCTTCGCGCCACCCGCTCTTCAACTCTGGATAAAAGGGAACGATTAATCTTTGACGAAGGCTATTCACTTGGCACCTGCTGCTTCGAAGCGCTTGGCTACTTCGTTCCAGTTTACTACGTTCCAGATGGCTGCTAGGTAGTCCGGGCGTTTGTTCTGGTACTTGAGGTAATAGGCGTGCTCCCATACGTCGATGCCGAGGATGGGGGTGCCTTTTACTTCGGCTACGTCCATTAATGGGTTGTCCTGGTTGGGGGTGGAGGTTACTTCCAGCTTGCCGTCTTTTACTATGAGCCATGCCCAGCCGGAGCCGAAGCGGGTTGTGCCTGCGGTATTCATCTTTTCTTTCAGTCCGTCGAGGGAACCGAAGGCGCTATTTATTGCGTCTGCAAGTGCTCCCTGGGGCTGGCCGCCGTTGGGGCCGAGGACTGTCCAAAAGAGGGAGTGGTTCCAGTGGCCGCCACCGTTATTGCGAACGGCTGCTGGGTATTTGGAGATGTTCGCCATGAGGTCTTCGAGGGATGCGTTCTCGCCTTCTGTGCCTGCAAGGGCTTTGTTCAGGTTGTCTACGTAAGCCTGGTGGTGCTTATCGTGGTGGATCTGCATGGTCTGAGCGTCGATGTGTGGCTCGAGGGCGGCGAAATCATAAGGGAGGGGCGGAAGAGAATGTGCCATATCTGTGTTAGGTGTTTGGTTTTTGAAAGTGGGTCAAATGTAAGAGATGGGTGGTGTGCGTTGGTTCAATATTCGGAATATGATGGTTGGTGGTTTTGATAATTGCATTTACCGTAAAGGCAGTGAGCAGACTTCCCTACTGCGTGTGCTTATTACCACTAAGACACTGAGGGCACTAAGACTGGCTGTTGGTGACGTTGCAGGTGGTAAAAGTGGCGGGATTTCGGGTAGTAGAATTGTGCCGGTTGTGCCGGTTGGGGTTTGTGATGTAGTTTACCGCCGCAAAATCTACATACGGGAACTACCCATGAGCATTTTTATTAAGAAACCACTCGGACATCTGCTGGAGGAAGCGGCTGACCATGCTAAAGGATTAAAGAAAACACTGACTGCTACCTCGCTGGTTGCATTGGGAATAGGTGCAATCATAGGCGCCGGGCTTTTCTCCATTACTGGTGGTGCTGCAGCAAATAATGCTGGTCCTGCTATTACTATCTCCTTTATAGTAGCGGCGGTGGGATGTGCCTTTGCCGGACTTTGCTATGCCGAGTTTTCTTCGATGATACCTGTGGCCGGTAGCGCTTATACCTACTCTTATGCCACTATGGGTGAATTTATTGCCTGGATCATTGGATGGGACCTAGTGTTGGAATATGCGGTGGGTGCGGCAACGGTGTCTATTAGCTGGTCGCGGTATTTCGTTAAGTTCCTGGAGTACTTCGGTGTGCACCTATCGCCGCAGTTTACTTTATCGCCGTTTGATGGTGGGCTTATCAATGTACCGGCTGTATTCATCGTGATGGTGATGTCGCTTGTATTGATGCGTGGGACACGTGAGTCTGCCCTTATTAACAGCATTATTGTGTTGCTGAAGGTTAGTGTTGTTATCATCTTCATTGCTCTTGGCTGGCATTATATACATCCTGAGAATTACACGCCTTACATACCGCCTAATAATGGCACGTTTGGTGAGTTTGGCTTTAGCGGAATCATCCGGTCGGCGGCTATTGTATTCTTTGCCTATATAGGATTTGATGCGGTGAGTACTGCTGCGCAGGAGGCTAAGAACCCGAAGCGTGATATGCCTATTGGCATTCTGCTTTCTCTGGGTATTTGTACGATACTATACATCCTGTTTGCACATGTTATGACAGGGGTGACCAGCTATACTTCCTTTGCCGGGAAGGATGGTATTGCGCCTGTTGCTGTAGCTATTGATCATATGGGTAAGCCTGGTCCTGATGGTACTATTATACCGGACTATCCATGGCTGAACAAGGCGATTATTGTGGCTATCCTTGGTGGTTACGCTTCCGTGATACTGGTTATGCTTATGGGTCAGTCGCGGGTGTTCTTTTCGATGAGCAAGGATGGGTTGCTGCCGAAGATTTTCTCCGAGGTGCATCCTAAGTTCAGGACACCTGCCAAGAGCAATATGCTCTTTATGCTGGTGGTGAGCATTTTTGCTGCATTTATTCCTGCGCGTGTGGTGGGTGAGATGACTTCTATCGGGACCTTGTTTGCGTTTATCCTGGTGTGTATAGGGGTGATTGTAATGCGCAAGAATATGCCTGATGCGCCGCGGGCTTTTCGGACGCCGCTGGTGCCATTGGTACCTATTCTCGGCGTAGCCACCTGCCTGTTTATGATGGTGTTCCTGCCATTAGATACATGGATACGTCTTGTGGTGTGGATGATGATAGGCTTTGATATTTATCTCTTTTACGGCATGAAGCATGGGCATCTGAATAAAGGATTTCATAAGAGAATTGGGTATAAGATTGTGTCCATGACTGGGTTTGGACTGGTGGCCGTTCTGATCATAGTGGCTACGCTTCACCATACCTCAGAAGGTGCTGATGATGCAGGTCTTTTCTACTTCTCTATAGGTTTTGCCATTGTTCATCTTATCCTTTATATCATGCAACTGGTAAAGGTTAGAGAGGAGCAAATTGTTAGCATTAAGGAGTAGAAGTGGCGCAGTTTTTATGGCGTTTAGGTGCTAAAAACTAAACTGCTATGAATCTTCCTTTGAATCTTCCGACGAACATTAACATGAGTAAGAAAGCCCGGAACATGACGCTGCTAGGCCTAGCTGCAGGTATTGTACTGGTGCCATTGGTACGCTACGGTATGCGGTGGTATAAGAACCGTCAGCAACCGCAGCAGGAAGGCGCGCCACCTAACAATATTTTCTCTGCGTATCGCGGCAAGTTTAAGCCACATCGCAGGAAGGCGGAGCATAATGGTGTGCACTAGATCTTCTTCCCCAGGGATTAAAATCTCTGGCTATCATCTCTTCTCTTCCACGGGTTAAAACCCGCGGCTATTATTTCGGTCCTCCCTTCGGGAGTCATTTAGAGCTTAGAGATATAAGCGATACAACTAAAGCCCGGTATCTTGCCGGGCTTTCAGTTCAAGACAGCTTGCGTAAGACTGCATCGGCCATTTCGCCTACGTCCTGAAAGCCGGCTATTTCTTTTGCCTTGAAGCGTACTTTAAAGTGCTTTTCGATGGCCACTACCAATTGGATGTGGGTCAGGGAATCCCAGCCTTCTACATCTGCTGCGGTGGTGCCAGGTGCCAGCTGAATGGCCGGGCGTTCGAGAATGTCTCTGAAGATGGCATTCATGGCCTCTATTACTGCGTCCTTATCGGGCATCCTGTTCTTCTGTAATTCTGATAAAATGTTCTTTGGGCTGGTAGCAAGTGATATCTAATTCCCAGCGGACGTCTTTTTCTTTGAAGCCCAGGTCGGTGTAATGGTCTTTTACGATGGCGTTCTTAGTCGTGGGCAGATATTCCGCTACAAGCTTCTGAGCGCCATTTGCCTGGGCTATGCGGACGGCTTCATTCAGGGCAAGGGCCTCTACACCACGCTTCAGTACCCGGCAGCTCATGATCCAGGTGTCGATGAAGAAGGTATCAGTGTCTGACTTTTGAAGGATAAGTACACTAATCAGTCCGTAATCCCCGAAGCGGTCTTTAAGGCTGATACTGATGACGCGATAGTTCTCATCTGCCGCCATACGCTCTATATCTGCTACGCTGTACCGTTCCGTGCGCAGGTTGAATTGGTTGGAACGCTGAGTGAGCTGCGCTATTCGGGGAATGGTAAAGCCATCTGCACCTTTGACAGAGGCTTCCATATCCAGGCTTTGTAGAAAGGCATCCAGAGAGTCAAAGCTTTGCTGAGCAAATAGCCGGCTGGCGGCTTCCTGATATTGCAGCGTGCGCTGGCTGTCGGCCGGGGTATAGGACGCGGTCTCGAACAAGTTTAGCGACTGGAGGTATTCGACGTAAAGGGCGGGATCGTCGGGGAGGTCTGGGACTGTAATGTCGGGGAAGCTTTGCCGAATCATTTCACGCTCAACAGGATCATCGTCTATGAAGACAATGGCATCATAGCCGATGTTCAGGACGGAGCGGATGGTGGCCATATTCTGCGCCTTTGGAGACCAATTGGCCATGAATACAGCAATGTCCTCCATCCTTAAAACCATGGAAGGGTGTTGCTCGAAAGCCTCGCGGGCTATGTGCTCAGTATTCTTACTGCAAACCGCTAGTATTATACCGCGGTCCTTGAGGTTGCGGAGCCAGTATTGAAAATCTGTAAACGCCTTGCCTGTGCCAAGGCTGTCGAGCTCGATGACATCCATACCATCGTCGCCAATGATGCCGCCCCAGAGCGTGTTGTCTAAATCCAGCACGATACACTTCTTCATGCTCCCTTCTGCGGCTGCTACGATGTCTACCGTGTTTATTGCTACCTGAGCCGTAAAGTCCAGGCCGTACATCATGTCTGCATTCAGGTAAAGCCTGGCATCAAAGGCGGTGGCGCGGCCTACCCTGTTCTGTAAGGACTGTATGTCGTTTATGAATAGCTGCGGTTGTGAGGCAGCCAGGTCCATGAGGCCGAGGTTCAGTTTGCGCAACTGGTAGAGGAATGAGTCCCTCGTCTTGTTGGCGAAGTTTCCGAATATGCCATCGTCGTTTTCGGCATAGTTGGAGAGAACAATTGAAGCTGTTGTTCGTGTGGCTAGCTGCTCGGAGATTGACCCTAATGCTTTGAGCTTTCTTTCAGCGAAGCTGTCCTTATCACGGGATTCTGAAAACTCCCGGTAGGCCTTTTGAGAGCCGTAGAAGAGAAGGATATAGTCGAAACCGCCGCTGTATAGTTCTGAGGCATTGTTCATTAACAATGCTTCCATCGTTCCATATTCTGCTTCCCAGATATCCAGGAGCAAGTGCCTTATCCTTCCTGCGGCACGCAAAGCACCCGCCAGGTGCTGGGTAGCAAAGTCGGCAAGCAAGGCTACTTTCAGTGACTTCTCCGGTTGTTCGGGAGCCTTCTTTAGCGCCTTTATCAGCTCGTTATAAGTAGGGAACGGCGACATTTCTGCCTGCTGGGAATTTTGCCAAAAGTAGCCATGTAGCGCTGCTTAAGGAGATAGCGTGTAGTCTTATACAGCCTTATTGCAGCATCGCCTACATTTGCCCCACCTTATTTAGGGTATTCAACCAATCAACTTCTTAAATAACTCATGGCATACGACGTAATCGTAATTGGTAGTGGTCCTGGTGGCTACGTAGCTGCTATCCGTGCATCACAGCTTGGCTATAAAACGGCTGTTGTAGAAAAAGAATCACTTGGCGGCATCTGCCTTAACTGGGGCTGTATCCCGACCAAGGCCCTTATCAAGAGCGCGAACGTGCTGGAATACCTGGCTCATGCACAGGACTATGGCGTGAAGGTGGATGGCTTTCAGGCTGACTTTGCTGCTGTGATCAAGCGCAGCCGGGGTGTGGCTGATAAGATGAGTAAGGGCGTGCAGTTCCTAATGAAGAAGAACAAGATTGACGTGATCATGGGCATGGGTCGCCTGAAGGCGAAAGGACAGGTAGAGGTGACTGGTGCGGACGGGAAGGCTACTGTGCATGAGGCAAAGCATATCATCATTGCCACAGGCGGACGCAGCCGTGAACTGCCTAATCTGCCTATGGACGGCAAGAAAGTAGTTGGTTACCGCGAGGCTATGGTTTTACCACAGTTACCTAAAACTATGATCGTAGTTGGCTCTGGTGCCATAGGCGTTGAGTTCGCTTACGTTTATAACAGCATGGGCACTAAAGTGACTATCGTGGAATTTATGCCGCGTATTGTGCCGGTGGAAGACGAGGATATCTCTAAGGAACTGGAGAAGATCTATAAGAAGAAGGGCATTGCTGTAATGACTAATTCTTCTGTGGAAAGTGTAGATACGAAGGGTGCCGGTGTTAAGGCTACTGTGAAGAAGCAGGACGGGTCTACTGAAGTGCTGGAAGCTGATGTATTGCTGAGCGCAGTAGGGGTTGTAGCTAATGTTGAGAACATAGGTCTTGAGGGGCTGGGCATTACTGTGGACAAGGGTAAGGTTGTGGTTGACAAGTATGGCAAGACTAATGTTGATGGTATTTATGCTATTGGCGACTGTACGCCAGGTCAGGCCCTTGCACACGTAGCCTCTAAGGAAGCTATTGTTTGTGTGGAAGCTATTGCGAATAAAGATGGCAAGTATCACCACGTGCCGGAGCCAGTAGATTATGGCAATGTACCAGGCTGTACCTATTGCTCGCCTGAAATTGCATCTGTGGGGATGACTGAGAAGCAAGCTAAGGATGCGGGCTATGAAGTGAAGGTGGGTAAGTTCCCATTCTCAGCCTCTGGTAAGGCCAGTGCGGCTGGTGCTACTGAAGGCTTTGTAAAGGTGATATTTGATGCTAAGTATGGTGAGTGGCTGGGTACGCATATGATCGGTGCGAACGTTACTGAGATTATTGCGCAAACAGTTACTGCGCGTAAGCTCGAGACTACTTACCAGGAAGTGCTGGACTCTATCCATCCGCACCCGACAATGAGTGAGAGTGTGAAGGATGCTATTGAGGTGGCTTATGGAGAGGCTATTCACCTTTAAGTTGATACGTTGAGAAGTTGATAGGTTTGGCTGTCAACTGTCATTAAAACAAAAAGTCCCGGATGTTCCGGGACTTTTTGCCTTTTGGCCTTTGAGGCCTGTGGCCATGTTTAATGGCGATGCCTGTATTCGCAGTGGTGGCGCTTGTCTGTAATGTTGCGCACTATTGCGTTGTAAATGGAGCGGTTTGAAGTACGGGAGATCATTAGCACTCCGTTGGTAAGCTGTGCATTGCGAATCATATTGTCGGACACACCATCAAGAAAATCTGCGAGGTTAAGGTCTATAAGGGCTGCCATGTCGGTGTTTTCATCTATTGTCACATCCTTGGTTTCTGTTTTAAGCCACATCTCATCCTGCACCTGGAGCTCAATAGGGGTGGTTACACCATTGTAGGTGTAGTTGCCCATCAGGTCCAGTGCGGGGTCGGAGCCCTGGCCGTTGAGGCGCATTTTGAGCTCTATTTCTTTATAGGTGCCCGCCGGGAGGGTGAAGCCGCCGAAGTCCAAGGCACTGGGTGAGAAGATATCTATTGGGGAAGTATTGGTGGACTTATAGTCAATTTCAGTGCCCTGTTGCTTAGCGGAGAATTGTATCAGAGTTGGATTTGCATAGCCGGAAGTCCATATGAGCGTACCGCGTGCCGTAGACTTTTGCATACTAGTTGAAGTATTCGTTGCATTTAGTTCATAGGTCATGCGGGCTGCATTTGGTGAGCTGCTGTCCGGACCGCTGCTTTTGCTGCAAGAAGCCATTGCCAGTGTGCCGAGCAGTGCGGCAGATAAGAACAGATTGTTTTTCATGATTACAAGGGTTTTTAAGGCGATTGAGTAAATGTGTTAGCGGGCAGAGCACACAAAACCACAGTGCCACAAGAGGCGCATAAGCTTCATTAAATCATAGCTTTAACGGGAGCTTACCAGCTTCGTTAATTCAACAATAAATGACTGGCTATAGACTACCCGGATAAAGAAAACTCCGGCATGGGGTGTGCCGGAGCGTAGAATGTCTTCCCTGAAAAGCGAAAGATGTGGACAGTTTAGTCCTTTGTTGTGTTGTCCTTCTTTGGGGATGGCTTGGCCCCCTTTAGTCTGCCTGCGGATTTCAAAGCTTTGTCTAACATGTACTCTAACTGGCCGTTTACGGAGCGAAACTCATCGGCAGCCCACTTCTCCAAGGCCTTATAGGTATCTTCGTCCAAGCGGAGTACAAAGCTTTTCTTAGCGCCGGCCATCTTGTCGAGTGATTATTGATAAAGAGAACCTGTGTTCAGTACAGGCTGGGCTCCACGTTCTCCACAAAGGACTACCAGCAAATTGCTCACCATGGTGGCCTTCTTCTCCTCGTCTAGCTCAACGATCTGTTTTGCGCTAAGCATGTCCAATGCCATTTCTACCATGCCTACAGCGCCTTCTACAATCTTCGTGCGTGCGGCTACAATAGCTGTTGCTTGCTGGCGCTGCAGCATGGCACCGGCTATTTCCGGAGCGTAAGCCAGGTGAGAAATGCGTGCTTCTGAGATCAGTAGGCCTGCCTTAGCAAGACGGTCATTGAGTTCCTGCTCTAGTAGTTCATTCACCTTGGTACCGCCGTCGCGCAATGTGATAGCAGCAGTTTCGTCTTCCATGTGATCGTAAGCAAAAGAGGTTCCCAGATTACGTAGAGCCGCCTCGCTCTGGAGCCGTATATAATTGACATAATCTGCTACTTCGTAGGTAGCCTTGTATGTGTCGCTCACTGCCCAGACGATTACTGCAGCAATCTCGATTGGGTTACCCATTTTATCGTTCACCTTGAGCGTAGGTATCTGTAGGTTCTGAGCTCGCAGGGAGAGCTTGGTGGATGCGTAAAGGGGATTGATGAAGAACATTCCATTTTCCTTTACGCTGGCTACGTACTTACCAAAGAAGGAGAGCACGCGGGCGTGATTAGGCTGGATGATCATTAAGCCTTTCCATGTGAAGAAAGTGACTAGCAGGCAGCCGGCGCCGATGTAAACAAAAGCCGGATTCTCAGGCACTTGGGTGAAAGCCCAAATGGCGACGCCTAATAATGCCAGAGAAATGAAAAGTGCGAGATAACCATTGACGGGACGGGAAATCTTTTCCATTTTGATATCAATTTGATATCAAAGATTGGAAATTTATTTTCAGACCACCAAATTATTTGCGGTAAGGAAAAGGAACTCAGGTAAGAGGATGAGATTGTGCTCATAGCCCTGACATCCATCTATTGATTCAATAGGAAGACTATATAGAAAAAGCAAAGCCTGCTCAATTGAGCAGGCTTTGTATATACTTAGATAAAAAGTTTAGGCGGCTTTCTCTACCAGTACCTCTTTATGATCGACTACTGCAGTTACCTGGGCAACCTTAGGCAGCTTTATGATGCGCAGCCATGCGAATAGGCGGATGATGATGTAGATTGGGTCTATCTCGTGCCAGCGGCGACCGAAGTTGGCTGAGGAAGGATACTTGTGGTGATTGTTGTGGTAGCTCTCGCCGAGCATGAGGAAGTCAACAATGAGCAGATTCTTGGCTGTGTTGCGCAGGCGGAAATTGATATAGCCGTACTTGTGGGCAAACCAGTTGATTACTGAGCCGTGTACTGCGCCTGAAAGAATGATAACCGGCAGGAGCAACCAGTACCATACGTTTGGCGCAAAGAACCAGAAGAATGTGCTGTAAGCAGCCACCCAGATAATGGTTGATAAAATAGAATCGCCCCAACGGTCGAATGCTGGCCACTCGGGGAGGTTCTTTGTGAACTTCTCATCTACTGCCATCCGGCCCTTTAATATATCCCGATAGAAGCGGCGGGTGCGCCACATCATGTCGAACAGATTCTTAGAAAAGGCAGGAGTATGCGGGTCGCGCTTTGTATCAGTGTAGGCGTGGTGCATTCGATGCATGATGCCGTAGGCACGGGGGCTCATGTAGGAAGTGCCTTGGAATACATAGGCGACTACAAAAAATACCCGCTCCCAGCCCTTACTCATTTTGAAGGCGCCGTGCGCTGCGTAGCGATGCTGGAAAAAGGACTGCCCAAACAGGGACAGATACCAGATGGCTATAAAGAATATGAAAATGGCCATAATGTACTACCGTTTAATAAAGGGCTCAAACAATTTGATAAGCAACAATCAATCTGACAGCCCCCAAACGGTTCGTCGCGTATGCGGCGGGCCAACCAACCTTGACTAATGCCGGTAAAAGCAGTCGGCAAAATTAGGCCAGCAGTCGTTAAGGCTGTCACAGAATATGGGTGTATATATGAAATGTGCCGGCGTTGACCGACACAAAGCATAAATCGTTGAATGAAAGATGTGTTAGCGTACCTCACTACCCGCCCCCACATTGTCTAATGGTGAGACGAAGACCAGTTTTCCGTTGGTATCTTCTGCCATGAGGATCATTCCGGCACTTTCGATGCCGCGCATCTTGCGTGGGGCGAGGTTGGCCACAACCGTTACCTGCTTGCCCACAATTTCCTCGGGTTGGTAGTGAAGTGCTATACCTGAAACGATCGTGCGTATCTCATTACCCATATCTATCTGCAGCTTCAGCAACTTGTCGGCCTTCTCTACTTTTTCTGCCGCTTGTATGGTGCCTACGCGGAGATCGATCCTGGCAAAGTCGTCGAAGTTTATGATTGACTTTGGTGCTACTTCTTCTGTTTTTGTCTGATTCGTTGCTTCCATCTTCTTTGAGGATTCTACTTTTTCTTTTTCGGGTGCAAGTGATGCTGGTTTAGTGCCGTTTGCATGCAGCTTTTCTACCTGGGCGGCTACCTCTGCATCTTCTATCTTTCTGAAGAGTATCTGCGGTTCGCGCAGTGGGTAGTTTACTTTCAGTAGGTCTATACGGCCCCCGTTTTCCCACATGAGCATGCGGTCGACCACTTTCATCATATAGCACATCTTATCTGCAGTTGCCGGCAGGAATGGTGCTATGTAAATGGCGAGGTTGGCGCAGAGTTGCAAGCAGAGGTGGATGCAATTGTCTATTGACTCCTGTTGGGAAGGGTCTTCTGCCAAGCGCTTTACTACCTGCCATGGTTCCTTTTCCTGCAGGTACTTATTGCCCTTTGTAGAAAGGGCCATTATTTCGCCTAAGGCGTCGCGGAAGCGGTAGGCTTCAATGCTGCTTTCGATAGCGGCTTTTGCATCCTTAATAGCAGTGATCAGCTCACGGTCTTTATCATCCATGCGAGCCTCGTGCAGTGGTGGGACACGGCCGTTGCAGAGCTTGTGCATCATTACCATCGCGCGGTTGACGAAGTTGCCCAAGTTGCTGTTGAGCTCGCTATTAACGCGGGTTTGGAAGTCTTTCCAGGTAAAGTCGTTGTCTTTAGTCTCCGGTGCGTTGGCGCAGAGGACGTAGCGCATCAGGTCGGCTCCGTTTTCGAAGTCGGCGAGGTATTCGTGTACCCATACGGCCCAGTTACGGGAGGTGCTTACCTTTTCACCTTCGATGTTCAGGAACTCGTTGGCTGGGACGGCTTCTGGTAACACGAAATCTCCATGTGCCTTTAGCATCGATGGGAAGATGATGCAGTGGAAGACGATGTTGTCCTTGCCAATGAAGTGCACCAGCTTGGTGTCTTCCTTTTGCCAGTAGTCGCTCCACATTGGTGTTAGTTCCTTTGTGGCGGAGATGTAGCCTATTGGGGCGTCGAACCAGACATAAAGGACTTTGCCTTCTGCGCCTTCTATAGGGACAGGGACGCCCCAATTGCTGTCGCGGGTCATGGCGCGGGGTTGCAGGCCGGCATCTATCCAGCTTTTACATTGACCGTAGACATTACTCTTCCACTGGTCTTTCTTGCCTTCTACTATCCATTCCCGCAGCCAGTCCTCGTACTTATTCAGGGGGAAGTACCAGTGCTTTGTCGTCTTCTTTATGGGCGTGGCGTCGCTTAGTGCGCTGCGGGGATTGATGAGTTGTTCGGGTGAAAGGGAAGAGCCGCATTTCTCGCATTGATCCCCGTAAGCATTAGGATTAGCGCAGACAGGACATGTGCCAACTATGTATCTATCGGCCAGGAAAACGTTCTTCTCAGGATCGAAGTATTGCTCTGATTCGCGCTCTTCAAAAAGACCTTTGTCGTAAAGCTTTTTGAAAAAAGACTGAGCAGTATCGTGATGTACGGGGGCCGAAGTACGCGAATAGACATCGAATTTGATGCCCATCTCTGCGAATGACTCCCGGATGAGGACGTGGTATTTATCTACTACTTCCTGCGGTGTAATACCCTCCTTCATAGCGCGGATGGTGATAGGTACTCCGTGCTCATCGGAACCGCAGATAAACTTTACGTCGCGTCCCTGGGCACGCTGGTAACGAACATATATATCGGCTGGGAGATAGCAGCCGGCAAGGTGGCCGATGTGTACGGGGCCATTGGCATAGGGTAAAGCAGCTGTTACGATCAGCCGGTTGTAATTCATGGGCGCAAGTTACAGGCGAGATGGGACGCAGGGTGGATTGACTGCGTATCGGCGGTGCGCAATGCGATCTGGGCTCGAACAACTCTGCCTGGAATGGGCGGTGTAAAAACTGGAATAACAGGCTGGTCAGTCAGGGAAACCGTGATGATATGAGAAGAAGAGCCGATGGTAGATGTAACAGCCATCGAAAGCGTAAGGAAACTATATTGTAAGACAACTGATAGATTATGGTTAGAGTAAGGTTGGTATGGGGTTACTATGGAGTTCCTATGGGGTTCCTATGGGGTTAGTATGGAGTTACCCCAATTATATTGCAATTAATCTATTGGCGTGCGTGTTAGGCAGATGGTAAGAGGAAACTGCTTGTGAGCGATTCAATAAAACGCGGTTATTTTCGCCCCGTATGAAAGTTGTCATCTTCGCGGGAGGACGTGGAACACGTATTTCTGAGGAAAGCCAGTTACGTCCTAAGCCTATGATTGCCATTGGCGGTAAGCCCATCCTGTGGCATATCATGAAAACCTATGCCTCTTACGGGCATAACGAATTCATTATTTGTCTTGGTTATAAGGGATGGATGATAAAAGAGTATTTTATCAACTATTACTTGCACAATGCGAATCTTACTGTTGATCTGAAGGATAACAGTGTGGAGATCCACGACAATTTTGCTGAGCCTTTTAAGATCACGCTTGTGGAGACCGGGCTAGATACTATGACGGCTGGCCGTCTACGGCGTGTACTACCCTACACTAACGGTGAGCCGTTTATGCTGACCTATGGTGACGGCGTGAGTAATGTAGATATTGATAAGCTGGTGGATTTTCATAAGGAGTCTGGTCGCATCTGTACCATGACCGCTATACAGGCTACCAGCAGGTTTGGGGTTATTAAGATGGAGGACGATGGACACATTACTTCTTTCGAAGAAAAGCCTGCTGATAGCGGGACCTGGATCAATGGAGGGTTCTTTGTGATCAATCCTGAGATTAAGAATTACCTGCATGAGGATGCTGATGATATTATGTGGGAGCGGCAGCCTATGGATGATCTGGCTCGTGATGGACAGATCGCTGCTTATAAGCATAATGACTTCTGGAAGGCCATGGATACGCTGCGGGATAAGGAGGAATTGGAAGCTCTTTGGGAAGGCGGTAGCGCCCCGTGGAAACCGTATTAATGTTTCATGTTTGATGTTTGATGTTTCATGACTGCAGCCGAGTACAATCAGCTATTTCAGAAGCGCACGAAGGTTTTTGCGATTGGCATCATTAAACTGAGTGAAACATTACCCAAATCAACGCCCTCACTTGTAATAAGCAAGCAGCTCATTCGCTCTGCTACGTCAGTTGCAGCCAACTATAGAGCTTCTTGCATAGCACGTTCTGACAAGGAACGATATGCTAAGCTTTGTGTAGTGATAGAAGAAACAGATGAGTCGCTATTTTGGCTAGAAATGCTTTTGGAGGCAAACATAACAGACCAGCATTCTTTAAATGCACATCTACAAGAAGCAACAGAACTACTCAAGGTGTTTATGTCTTATCGTGCAAGACTAAAGTCTCACCTAACCATGAATACATAAGACATGAAACATGAAACATATCGCGGTAAGAAAGTATTCCTCACCGGGCACACGGGTTTTAAAGGTGCCTGGTTGCTCCAGGTATTGAATGGGCTTGGTGCTGATGTGATGGCTTATTCATTGGCGCCTGAGCATGCGCACGACCTGTATTATCAGATTGAAGGGGATAAGCTTTGCCGATCCATTATTGCAGACCTGAGTGAAAAGGAAAAGCTGGCTAAGGCCGTTGCAGATTTTCAGCCGGATTTTGTGTTTCACTTAGCTGCGCAGGCGTTGGTGCGACGCAGTTATCGTACGCCTATTGAGACTTTTGCTGCTAATGTGATGGGGACTGCGCATGTGCTGGATGCAATACGTGCATTAGAGAAGGCTTGTGTAGGTGTTATGATCACTACTGATAAGGTTTATGAGAATCCTGAGCGAGGAGAAGCTTTTGCTGAAGGGGATAAGCTTGGGGGTTATGATCCGTATAGTGCTTCTAAGGCTGCTGCAGAGATTGTGATTGAATCTTACAGGCGTTCTTTCTTTAATCCGGAGAAGTTTAGTGAGCATAGGAAGGCTATTGCTTCCGTTCGTGCTGGGAACGTGATTGGGGGTGGTGATTATTCGGAAGACCGGTTGATACCCGATATTGTTCGGGCGCTGGAAAAGGGGGAGCCTGTGACGTTGCGCAATCCACAGAGTGTACGGCCCTGGCAGCATGTGCTGGAGCCGGTGTTTGCTTACTTATTGCTGGGGCAGAAGATGGCGCAAGATCTTTCCAGCACAGTGGGATCCGAAGCTTGGAATTCACGTGACTTGAAGTCGCGGCCGCACTGACCCTATAGTGAGTCGTATTAATTTAAATCATACCAACATGGTCAAATAAAACGAAAGGCTCAGTCGAAAGACTGGGCCTTTCGTC
>JADMIO011281629.1_pt1 | contig 68236 bp, 41 predicted proteins | sample 8958161 | NCBI WGS metagenome assembly JADMIO01 (sample SAMN16585339, study PRJNA669376) | soil metagenome | isolation source: Crop rotation soil | place: USA: Cullars Rotation, Alabama | collected 2011 | reverse complement strand
CGCGACAACTTGTCCACGTGGAATTCTAAGCTTAGGATCCCAATGTGCTGGAAAGCACGCCCGGTCCGGGGTCGTCACGATGTATACGTCCCGGTCATAATACGCCGCAGGCGTCCACAACGCATAGTTGGCCCGGCATCCCATCACCGGCGGCAACGAATACTTGGGCGCATAATAGTCCAGCGCCCCCGCTTCCCCGCAGTTCCCACCGCCATTCAACAAGGCCCCGACCCGATCGGCGCTGTCAAGCGATTCATAGGCCTTCGCCGCCTTCATCGCCATCTCCTCCCAACCCAGCATATCCGCAAAGCAACGCGGCAGCGCATGGTCCCGCCGGTCCGGCCAACGCAGAAAGCCCAACTGACGGAACAACGGAACCCGCGAATAATATCCCGCCAGCTCCTTTGGCGGCATCATCGGCAGGAAGCCCGTATCCAGCACGCATCCAACTACCACCACCAGTGCAGCCAACCCCACCCGCCACCGGCGCGCCTGCCCGATGAAAAGCGCGCCAAATCCGAACAACACCGGGTAAACACCCAACGCATCCCCCGCTCTGCTCCTCCCAAACACAACGGACGCCAATACCCCCAACACCATCCAACCCACCCATCGATACTCCTTGCCCGCACCGGTCCCAATCACCCAGTACAATCCTGCCGTCCAAATGACGAACCCCGGTAGAATGAAAAGGAATTCATCCCGCAGCAGGTCGATGCGCAACACCGATCCGTCGCCGGGGCCGACCCCCAAAGGCCAGTCATGCAACACCTGCCAGATCAGGTTCGGGATCAGCAGCAGCACGCCGATCAAAAAAGCGAAATAGAAATGCGGGTTCTTCAACACCTTCTGCCCGGGCGACAAGAGCAGTCCGATCGACAACCAGGCGGAAAATAACAACACCGTATATTGACTCAACACCCCCAGCCCAAATCCGAGCCCCATCAGGTACAGTCCACCCATTTTACCCGTTCGGATAGTTCGCACCAGCCCGTAGACCATCAGCGTCTCGAAGTATACGCCGGCAAAGTCCGGTAATAGCATAAAATGCACCCGCAAAAAAACGCCGAAAATAAAAGGAAGGAAAGCAAGCAGAAGCGCCGGCCGCCCGCCGCCGAAAAGAAGGACCATCCGCCCCACAAGGACATAGGTCATCGCCCCGAACATCGCCGGCCAGAACTTGATCCAGAAAAAGCCGCCGCCCAGTAGATCGGAAATTGCGCTCAACCACGACAGGAAGGGCGGCGATCCCATATAACCCCAGGACAAATGCTGACCTTCGGCCAAATAAAGAAATTCGTCCCGATGCGGCTCATAGACAGGATGTTGCAAAAAGAACGGCAGCGCAAACTTCACCAAAGCAAGCCCATAGACCAACAACACCAGGCCCGGACGCCGGGCGCTCACCACAAGGTCCGAACGCCGCGATATGGAAGACGCATGCTGCACATTCCAAGGTCACGGCCGCCCCATCAAATGTTGCATCCAACAACTCCGAAAATCTATCCGCCCGCGCACACCACCGCACAGTAACACAGCACCCCGCACAACTCCCCCGCACACCACCACTCAGTAACACAGCACCCCCGCACACCACCAGTCAGTCGCACAGCACCCCCGCGTCGCGCCGCTACTCCACCGGCAACCCCACCGCCTTACCCGGCGGCAACACACTCAGCCGGTCCCCGATCCCCAACGCCGCAAAAGACTTCTGCAGCGTCTCGGAATTTTCGGTAAAATGCGACCAGCCCTCAAAATGCAATGGAAGGATCTTGGCGGCCGGAAAAGCCCCGGCGGTGTCCAGCACATCATTCGCCCCCATCGTCACATTGAAAGGTCCCCTCGGCTTCGCAGCCCCGGCAAACACAAACACGTTCTGCGGCTGAAATCGTTTCGCCACTTCTTCGATACCCTCATAGAACACCGTGTCCCCCGTCAGGTACAACTCGAAACCCCGGTCGCCCTTCACGGTCACGATAAATCCCGTCACATCCCCGGTGATCTTCTCGATCCCCGCGGGACCATGCCGGGCCGGCGTGCCCGTGATCACGATCTCGTCCCCCTCCGGACTCTTGAAGGTCGCAGTCTCCCAGGGCGCCAGCCCCTTCGCATTACCGCCCAGCCGCTGCGCACCCACCGGTGTCGTCAGCACAGTGCCTACGGCCGGCAACAAAGCCCTGCCCGCATGATCGAGATTGTCACCATGCTGATCATGGCTCAAAAGAACGATATCGATCTCCCCGATATCCGCCAATGCCGGACCCGCCAGCTTTGAATAGCCTGGCCTCCCATTCACCTCAAAACTCACCCCCGCAGGGTCCAACGTAGGATCGGTCATCAGCCGCAGCCCGCCGATCTCCAAAATGACGGTAGGTCCGCCAACATAGATAACACTATAAGAAGGATTCATAATCAAATAAAGTCCACCACATCAGATAAAGTCCACCACGGTCTTGAAAAAGGTCTCGAACGCCTCCACATGCGGCACATGACCCAATCCTGGCAGGATGACCAACCGGCACCCCGGTATTTTCGCAGCCGTCTCCCTCCCAAGCTCCGGGTAATTGCCCATCGTCTGCCGCACACTCTCCGGAACAAAGTTCTTACCCAGTGCGGTCCGGTCCAGCTCGCCGACCACCAGCAGGGTAGGGACCCGGATCTTGTCAAACTCGTAGCAAACCGGCTGCGTAAAGATCATCTCATAGGTAAGCGCCGAATTCCAGGCCACCCGGTCGTATTCGGGGCTGAGCGTCACTCCCGCCGGGATATTCACCAGCTCGTCATAGTCAGAGCGCCACACGCCGTGAAAATAGTTCTCCAGTTCGTACTTCTTCAGCGACGCAAAATTCTGCTTCAGTTCGTTCCGGTACCAGGAATCCACCGGTTGATACGGCGCCTTCAGCTTCCAGTCTTCGAGTCCGATCGGGTCCTCCAGCACCAGTTTCTCCACAAGCTCCGGATACATCAGCACAAACCGGGTAGCCACCATTCCGCCCATCGAATGCCCCAGCACGATCACCTTACTCACACCGAGACTATCCAGCACTGCCCGCGTGTTTTGCGCAAGAAGTTGAAAGGTATATTGGAGATGGACCGGTTTGGTCGACTTGCCGAAACCTATCTGATCCGGAATGATCACCCGATACCCCTTCTCGCAAAGTTCCCTTGCCGTTCGTCCCCAATACGCGCCGTTGAAATTCTTTCCATGTAGCAACACGAAAGTATGCCCGTTAGGCCGGTCCGGCCGGACATCCATATACGCCATCTTCAAATGCTGTTGCTGACAATCGATCGTGATATAGTGTACGGGATAGGGATACGCATAATTCTCCAGGCAGATACCCAGCGGAACCAGCGTGTCGCCTCGCAAAGGCATAGATGAAGCCGCATGGGCACAGAGGTGGAATACGAAGAGGACAAACAAAGACAAAAACAGCTTTGTTCGGCGGCCGGTGGATTTTTTCATACCGTTATTTTAAACGGTTACGGCAAAACATCGGCCAATGATTATGCGTTCGGTTTCGCCGGCCGGGGGAACCGGTAGAAGAAGATCCCCGCGAGAATCGGCAGCAGGTAGCACTCGAAGATCGTGAGCCGCTCCCGCTCGAAGAAGGTGAATGATCGGAAAAGGAGCATACAGGGAGCCATGGTAAGCAGCAGCGCAAGGATGGCGGTGGTGATCCGCAGCCGCATCATCGTCCAATGCTGGTGTGAGAGATAGGAGGTGGACCCCCAGAAAAGCAGGAAGGAGAGGAGGGAAGAGCCAAAGGCCACCACGATGGAAAAACCCCAATAGAGCAGGAATTCACTAAACAAGGTCCCGCCATCCCGGTCCTGCACCATCAGGCAGCACCAGAAGAGCAATGGCCCGAGAATAACGCTGGCAAGCCACACCTTCAGACAGTAAAAGAACACTTTTGCGGACATACTGTATCTTTAAGGCTGTACTAAATATAAGAAAAAAATCGACACAATGACGGGATTAACAATCGCAGGCTTTATTGTTTTTGGGGGGGTGGGCGCCTTGGTTGGCGGCTGCATAGCCTGGCTTTGGGCGAAGACCCGTCATTCGGATGAAAAGGCCCGATCCGCCGCCGAAAGGTCCGCCCTCTCCGCTGAAAAGGCCGCTCTCGCCGCAGAATGGTCCGCTGAAAAGGCCGCCCTCGCCGCCGACCTCCGGCTCGCCCAGGCCGCCAACACCACGCTCGAACAGCGCCTGCAGGATCAAAGCCGCGACCTCGAAGCCCTGAACCGGAAGTTCAGCACCGAGTTCGAGAATTTGGCCAACCGCATCCTCGAAACAAAGGCCGAGCGGTTTACCCAGTTGAATAAGAATAATTTGGAGGCCCTGTTAACGCCATTGGGGAAGACCATCAACGAGTTCCGCGAGCAGGTCAACCGCGTCTACGACGCCGAATCCAAAGAGCGCTTCTCCCTCGGCGTGAAGGTCAGAGAGCTTGCCCAGCTCAACCAGCAGCTGAGCGAGGACGCAAAGAACCTCACCCGCGCCCTCAAGGGCGAAGCCAAGACCCAGGGCCGCTGGGGCGAGGTGATCCTCGAATCGATCCTCGAAAGGTCAGGGTTGCGGAAAGGGGAAGAGTTCTTTATGGAATACCAGCTCTACGATGCCGAAGGCCGTCCCCTCCGAAGCGAGGCGAAAGGCAGCCGCATGCGCCCCGACGCCATCGTTCGCTACCCCGATGACCGGCAGGTCATCATCGATGCAAAGGTCTCGCTCAACGCCTTCGTCCGCTTCGTCGAGTCCCCCGACCCCGAACGCCAGCGGACGGAATTACAGTCCCACGTCCGCGCAGTGAAAGATCATATCCAGGACCTCAGCACAAAGGCATACGACGATTACCACAAGACCCTCGACTTCGTCATGCTGTTCATCCCCAGCGAGGCCGCCTACATCGCCGCGCTGCAGGGCGACCCCGATCTCTGGAACTTTGCGTACGATCGCCGCATCCTACTCATCAACCCTTCCAACCTGATCGTCTCCCTCAAGCTCATCGTCGATCTCTGGAAACGCGAATACCAGAATCTCAACGCCCAGGCCATCGCCGACCGCGGCGCAAAGCTCTACGACAAGTTCGCCGGATTCGTCAAAAACCTCCAGTCCGTCGGCCAGGCCCTCGACGCCGCTCAAACCAGCTACGAAGACGCCTTCAAACAACTCAGCACCGGCAAGGACAACCTCGTCGTCCAGGCCACCAAGCTCAAAAATCTCGGGATAAAAACAAAAGGAGAATTGCCTTCCGCGCTGCTCAACGACGCTCCGGCAGAGGAGGAATAAATTCTACAACGTCGTCGTCTCATCAATCATCTTCCCCGTCCCATCAAAATACAAATACTTCTTATCGATCGCATTCTTCCTCACCAGCACCCGGTACTTCGTCACATTCCCCGGCATCGTCACAATCGTATACTCCTTCACCTCCCAATCCTTATTCGCATAGATACTCTTGCCAAACCCATCCTTCACCGCCGCCGGCAACTGCGCCGCCGTAATCGTCTGCTCCGTCGACTTCCACCCACCCTTGCTGTCATACTTGGCCAGGTAAACCCCGCCGTTCATCGTAAAATTCACCTGGAAATTGCTCAGCTTATCGCTCCAGCTGGCCCCGGCCGCACTCGGATATTGCCTCTTAAAGGCATCCGTCACCTCGCCGGGGATCTTTCTTATCTGCGCATGCGCCGCTCCCAGCAACAACATCGGGCAAAGCAACGCCAAAAGGATATATTTTTTCATAAATGGTCTTTAGACCACCCACACTCAATTCTCAGGCCACCAAAATTCGTTAAATTTGATAAACCACACGATCATGCGGAAATTCGGCATCTTCCTGCTCTTCGTCGCAGTGGCGGTCGTCATCACCTCCATCTACGGCGTCGTCCACCACCAACTCACCTTTTCCGCCAGTCCCGAATACTATACGAAATTCAAATTCATCCAGACCAACCTCGCCGATACCGTCGCCGCCCAGCACATGACCCAACCCCGCAGCGCCGTCGTCATCGCCGCCGTCAAGACCAGCTATCCCATCGGCCTCGCCATCGGTGTTGTCCTCGGCCTCGTCGCCCTGGTCTTCCCCACCACCGATACCATGTTCCCCTCCGCCCTCCAGGCCCTTGGCCTCATCCTGGTGATCTCGGCGGCTTTGGCCCTCTTCTGTTATTATTCCACCTCCAACGCCCATATGGGCTCCGGGATCTACGATCCCTTACCCGTGCGCCTCCCCGACCTCGCAAACAAACAGGCCTTCCTCCAGGCAGCCTCGATCCAATACGGCATCCTCCTCGGCTATGTCGTCGGCGGAGCCGCCGCCCTCATCTTCCTCATTGTAAAAAATGGCCGCGTTCGCCGACGACTCACCGACAACGATATCCCGTCCGGCGGAGCTTAAACCGCACGAAAGGCTGGAGCGGGGATGTTCCGAAGGGGCTACGCCCCTTCGGACGCGACGCACTGAATAGTGAGATCGAGGGGCGACATATTTCCCCTGGAAGCCCGTCGATCTCAATACCCCGGATTCTGCCCCAACCCCGGATTCACCTGCGTCTCCCGGAACGGGATCGCATAGATCAGCTTATTGGGCGTCACATTATACGAACTCGGTAACAAAAACGGAAACGCCTGCTTCTGTAACACCCCATAACCCGTCATCACCGGAATCGCCTGCCCAGTCCTCAACAGATCGAACCACCGGTGATTCTCAAACGCCAGCTCCACCCGCCGCTCATGCGCGATCGTATCCCGTAAAGCCCCCTGGTCCGCCGCCGTCGACGCCGGCAGCCCCGCCCGCATCCGCACCATATTGAGATAGGGTAGGGCCGCTCCCGGCTGCCCCTGCTCGTTCAACGACTCAGCCAGCATCAACAGCACATCCGAATACCGGTATACCGGCCAGTCGTCATCGGTATTGTATATTAACGGAGTGGTATACGGCGGATTGAATTGTTTCTTGATGAAGCGGTGCGCCGCTGATGTCGTATACCCATACCCCTTGCCCGCCGTGTCGAGGTTGGCCAGGATCGAAACCACGCTGTCCGGAATAAAATCGGTCTGCGCATTCAAATGCCCCTTGATCACCCCAATGCTGGCATCCAACCGCGTATCCCCCGGCTCATAGCTGTTGATCAGATTCTGTGTTGGGATATTCCAGCTGCCCTCGGTATTGTTATAGTTGGCCGACGCCCCCAGGATCGCCCCCGTCGCCGGTGTCGTCGGAATGAAATAATAGATGAACTGGCTGGCCTGCCCATCCGTACCCGACTTATATTGAATTTCAAAAATGCTCTCGGTCGAATTCTTATTCGCCGTCTTGAAGACATCCGCATAGTTTGGCAACAACGCATATCCCATCTGCGTCACCGACTGGAACAACGGCGTCGCCTTATCATATTGCTTCAAAGTCAGGTACACTAACCCAAGCTCCGTCGCCACCATCCCCTTGGTGATCGCCCCCGATTGAGGCCACTTCGAGGGTGGCGAAAGCCGTCCCAACGCATCGGTCAGATCGGCCTCGATCTGCGTATACACGGCATCCACCGAACTGCGGTTCACCACCGCGTTCTTCGCATCCGTCACCTCATGCAGATACAGGGGAATGGAGCCAAACAACCGAACCAACTCGAAATAGTAGTGCGCCCGTAAGGCCTCGGCCTGGCCGATCACCTGGTTCTTCGCGGAATCATTCATATCGGCCGGCGGACTCGCCATCTTGTCAAGGATGATATTGGTCCGCTGAATGCCCTGGTAATCCGCCGTCCAAAGGGTCTGGATCGTCGTATTGGCAGAATTGTCGAGGAATTCGGCCAGCTCCTCGGTGCCGCTGCCGCCGCGGTCCTTCGCGTTGTAATCGAAAAAGGTATTATCGGCCCGCATCTCCTCGAGATAGAAAGCGACATTCGCGGAAGTCCGCAACGGCGCATAAGCCCCGATCAACGCCTCCTGGAAGTCCGAAGCGGATTTATAAAAATTACCCTCGTTCACCTGCCCCTCCGGGTACAACGTGACGAATTTCTTGCTGCAAGCCGCCATCAACACCAATGCAAAAAACAAAGTAATATTCCTCATAAAAGCGCATTAAAAGATCTAAAAATTTACATTCGCCCCAAACAACACCACCCGTGGGATCGGGTACGACCCCCCATCCAGCCCCGCCTGCGTCTGGTTGTCCTTCGTATCATTCACCTCCGGGTTCTGCCCCGGGTACCTGGTAAAGAGAAAAGCATTCTGCAAACTGGCGTACACCCGGACGCCCTTTATATATCGCAACATCTTCTTCCCGAATGTATACCCGAGCGTAATGTTTTTCACCGCCAGGTAATCCCCAGAAAACACCCACGTACTATTGACCAATCGGTATAGCTCCGTCGAACCGCTCCGCGTACTCGGCACCTTGCCGTTACCCGGGTTCTCCTCGCTCCGCCACCGGTATTGCATGCTCTTCTCGAGGTTGAAGACCCCATCCAGGTTATGCAGGTTTTGCAGATTGGTGTTCATTATCTTATTGCCCACCTGTCCGGCCACCACCACGCCGAGATCAAACCCGAGAAACGAAAAATTATTCGTCATCCCATAGATGAACTTCGGATTCGTCCTTCCCAAAAAGGTCCGGTCCTTGATCGTAATCGTATCATCCCCATTTACATCTCTCATCCGCGCAGACCCCACCACCGAAGTCGCATATTTCGGATACTTGGCAAAATCCGATGCGTTCATATAGACCCCGTCGAAGATATACCCATACAGATCCCCGATCCGGTGCCCCACCTGCGTCCGGTTATAATCGCTGTACATACCCGTCCCGCCGATCGGCGTATTGTTGACCAGCGACAGCACCTTATTGTCGTTGAACGAAATATTGAAATCGGTCGTCCAGCTGAACGGTCCCTTGATATTGTCCGTACTGACCTGGATATCATGCCCCCAGATGCGGAAAGTGCCCTCGTTATACTGGATCGAAGAATACCCGGAAGCATAAGGCACAGGCAGCGGCGACAGCATCCCCTCCGTTCGCTTATTGTAGTAATCATAACTGATATTCACCCTCCCGTTGAACAGGGTCAGATCGGCGCCAAGGTCCAGCTGCTTCGAGGTCTCCCAGGTCAGGTTGGGGTTGCCCAGCGTCGTGATCGACTCGCCAAGCACCGTGCTGCCGTTCATGACATAGTTGGTGGCGCTCAGCAGCGAGGTCTGCGTATAGTTGCCGATATTGTAATTGCCGGTCAACCCATAACTCCCGCGGAATTTCAAAAAGGATAGTACCCGCGTCTTCGGAAAGAACTTCTCGGAACTCACCACCCATGCCGCCGCGCCCGACGGGAAGGTCCCGTATTTCTTGTTGACGCCAAACCGCGAGCTCCCATCATTGCGGATCGTCCCCGACAGAAAATACTTCTTCTTATAATCGTAGTTGATACGCGCCAGCGCCGACGCCAGTGTCCACGAGGTGCTGTTCGAAGTCCCTGTCGTGGTGGTCGCCGCCGAGACCCAGGGGGTCTCATCGGTCGCAAACCCCGTCCCCGTAATGCTTCGCAGACTCTCGTAGAATTTCTGTGTCGTATACCCCGCAAGGACGTCCAGCGAATGATCCCCGAAATGCGTAGCATAGGTCAACAGATTTTCATTGGTCCAGGAATACGAATTGTTGGAATTGTTCATGGCCTGCGAAGAAGAGGGTTGCCTGGGCGGGATCACGCCAAAATTGCCGAACTGCGTGCCATAGTACGCATTATAATCCTGGTTGAGGATATCGCCATTGATGGTCGATCGGGCATGCAACCCATGAATGATCTCCAGATCCACATACGCATTCCCCAAAAAGGAAAAATTCGTCTGATCGTTATCCATGATCCGCTCCTGCTGCAAATAATTGGGTAATGCATACATCCCAAAGGAAGACGTGGACAAGTTATACACTCCCTTTCCCTTCCACGGCGAGATCAGTGGACTGCTGAGATCGGCGCCCGCAACCACCTGCCGGTTGCCGTTCAACGAAAGGATGCCCCCCCGGGTATTGTGATCTATCTGGTAGGCCGGGGCGATATTCAGCCCCAGTTTCACCCGAGAGATGGGCCGGTATTCGGCATTGGTCCGGAAGGCAAACCGCTTCGTACCCGTATTATACAGTACCCCGTCCTGGTTGAAATAGGTCATCGTAGTGCTAGAGGACACCTTATCGGTGCCCACCGAGTAATTCACCGAATAATTCTCCATCGGTGCGGTATGGATCAAAGCTTTATACCAGTCCGTGCCGTTGCCGTATTGACTGGGATTGGCGTAATCGGAAGGGATCGCCGCCGTTCCCGTCGTCGGGTTCACCCAACCTTCATACGCGATCTTGTCGGCATAAAATCCCTGCATGAATGTCGCAAACTCCCGCGCATTCATCAGGTCGGGCCGCCCCCGCTGGGGCACCGTCTGCAGGCCATAATAAACGTCCGCGGTTACGCTGCTCTTGCCGATCTTCCCCGTCTTTGTGGTTATCAGGATCACTCCATTCGAAGCCCGGCTCCCATAAAGCGAGGTCGCCGCGGCATCCTTCAGTACACTATACGACTCGATCTGGTTCGGATCGAGCAGGTTGATATCCCCCGTCCCGCCGGCCGCATCGCTGTTCAACGGCTGCCCGTCGACAACGACGAGCGGTTGATTGCCGGATGAAAGCGAAGCCGCGCCCCGGATGCGAAAGACGATATTATTACCCGGAATGCCGCTCGTCTGTTGGATCTGTATCCCCGCCACTTTTCCCTGCAACTTCTGGCCAAACTCGGTCGCAGGGATATCCGCCACCGAGGCGGCATCCACCTTGACCACGGCGCTCGACAACTCTTTCCTGGCCTGCTTCCCATAGCTGACCGTCACCTGCTCCAGCGTATTCGCATCCCGGTCCAGTGTCACCGATATCGTCAGCTTATGGCCGACATCCACCTGCGTCGTCAGGTAACCCACATGACTGAACACCAGCGTCGCATTCGGCGGCACCCGGATACTGAAAAATCCCCGCGCATTTGTGGAAACGACACCCTTGCCCGAACCCTTTACTTCCACGCTCGTACCCGAAAGATCGTTCGCCCCGGGCAGGTGTACGAAACCGGACACTTTCGTCCCTCCGCCGGTGTCCGCAACGGCACTATCCTTCGCGGGCTTAGGCATAGTATCGCGTGGGATCGTATCGCGCACCTGCGCACTGGCAGCAAAAAAAGAAAGAGAAAACAGAATACAGAGGCAGACAGCAGCGCCTCTCATCCGCACGCTGGAGGATAAAGTAAAATTCATCATAGACGGCTATTTGAAAAGGTGATAGCTCGTCAATAAACCTGTAAATCTATGTTGTCAAATACAATGCCATTAAAAAACGAAAGATTTCGTATATTTATAAAAATCGTTCTATGCTGAACAACTTCCTCCTCGTCGCCTGGCGCAACATCACGCGCCACAAAGGCTTCGCTGCGATCAATATTCTCGGCCTCTCCGTAGGCCTCGCAGTCTGCATCCTCATCGGACTCTTCGTCTGGGATGAGAGCCGGTACGATCTGAATATCCCCGACTATGCGCGCGTTTATCGCATCTATACCGAACGGTCCAGCGACCAGGGCGTTCAAACGATGGCAGTCACTCCACCCACTTTCGCAACAACCCTCCAAAAAGATTATCCGGAGATCGAACAAACCACCCGCCTTCTCATGATGGCTCCCTACAAGCGGCTTTTCGAGGCCGGGGATAAAAAGCTCTACGCGGAACACGGCCTTTGCACCGACTCCACCTTCTTCGACATTTTTCCACTCGCCTTCCGCTATGGCAACCGGGAAAAAGCGCTCGATGCCGCCACCGATATGGTCCTCTCCGAAGAAATGGCGCAACGCCTCTACGGCAACAAAAATCCCGTCGGCCAGCAGCTCCTGATGGACAAAGGTCTCTACCGCATTACGGGGGTCTTTAAAAAGGATGCGAAATTCCACTTGCAGTTCGACTTCGTCTTCCCTTTGTCGGCCAGTGGCATCCCTGCTGAGCGCATGACCCTCTGGAGCTGGCATCAGTTCTTCACCTACGCAAAGCTGAAACCCGCGGCAAACCCCGCACCCCTCCAGGCAAAATTCCAAACCGAGGTCGCCAGCATAGAAAGATCCCTGCCCGATCAGAATCACGCGCTCGACAAGCCCATCTTCCAACCCCTCGAAAAGATCCACCTCTACTCCGCCGCCTTCAAGTTCGATAACGCCCTCCGCGGCAATATCACTTATGTAAAGGCCCTGACCCTCATCGCCGTCTTCATTCTCGTCATCGCGTGCTTCAATTTCGTCAACCTCGCTACCGCCCGCTCCCTGCAACGCGCAAAGGAAGTAGGGGTCCGCAAGACCATCGGCGCCGGAAAAGGACAACTGATGTTCCAGTTCATCGGGGAAACGATCCTCCTGGCCGCCATCAGCACCCTCATCGCACTCGGCTTCACCGCCGCCACCCTCAACGCGCTGAATACGTTCACCGGCAAAGAAATCCCCTACGCGACCCTCCTCCATCCTGTGACCCTTGCCTCCCTGCTCGCGCTCATTATCCTCGTAGGTATCCTCGCCGGATTCTATCCCGCGCTGATGCTTACCCGTTTCAAACCCGTGAACGTCCTGAAAGGCAACACGTCCGCGGGCGAAAAGCCCGGCAAGGCGCCCTGGCTCCGCAAAGCCCTGATCGTCGTCCAGTTCAGCCTCTCGGTGCTGCTGATCATCAGCGCCCTCATTGTCTTCCAGCAGGTCAGCTACCTTCATAATAAGGACCTCGGCTTTAGCAAAGAGCAGATCCTGTTCTTCCCCATGCGCGGCGACAAGATGTTCAAAAGCCCGGAAGCCTTCCGCAACGAGCTCCTGCGTTCCCCCGGCGTCACCTCCGTCTCCATCGGCTACGGCTATCCCGGCGACGCGGTCGCAGGCGACGAGATCATCGTCAACCACAACGGCCGCCGCGAAACAAAATCCGCCACCCAGCTCACCGTCGACCATGACTATATAAAGACACTGGGGTTAACCATTATCGCAGGCAGGGATTTCTCGCGGTCCATCGCCGGCGACCAGGACCACGCCTGGATCATCAACGCCACCGCCGTAAAAGACCTCGGATTCCAGACCCCGGAAAAAGCCCTCGGTCAAACCCTCGAATGGCATCCCTGGGGCGCCAAAAACCCCGATTCCCTGAAGACGGGCCGGATCATCGGGGTGGTAAAAGACTTCAACTACAAAAGCCTCTATGACAAGGTACAGACCGCCGTCATCCAGATCTTCCCCGACGCGGCCTGGAAAGTGGCCGTAAAGCTGAACACCGCCGATTGGAAAACTACCCTCACACAGATCAACGCGGCATGGAATAAATTCTCCCCGGAATATCCCATTGAATACAGCTTCCTCGATCAAAGCTTCGGAGAAATGTACACCGCCGAAGACAAGCTCAATACCCTGCTATGGACCTTCACCGGTCTGGCGATCTTCGTCGGTTGCATGGGCCTCTTTGGTCTCGCAGCCTATACCGCCGAACGGCGAAAAAAGGAAGTAGGCATACGAAAGGTATTGGGTGCCGGCACCTCCAGCGTCGTCCTCCTGCTGTCGAAGGACTTTATCCGGCTGGTGATCGTCGCCCTCGTGATCGCGTCGCCCATCGCCTGGTATTGTATGAACAGCTGGCTCCGCGGCTTCGCCTACCGCATCGACATCGGCTGGCCGGTATTTGCCGCCACCGCCGTCGCCGTTACCGGCATCGCCTTTTTAACCGTCGGCTACCAGGGTCTCAAAGCAGCGCTCACAAATCCGGTCAAGAGTCTCAGAAGCGAATAGTGCCCTTATATCCTTTCCCGATAGGAATAGACTCCCCGCCTATCTCGATCATCTCCGCCGTATACGAGGTGATACGGCGGATCGCCACGATATAGCTCCGATGCACCCGCCGGAACAAATGCCCGGGGAGCAACGCCTCTATTTCCTGCGTCCCCATCTTCGTCAGCCACTCCCCCTGCACGGTCTTGATCCGCACATACTCCCGCTGACTCTCGATATAAAGGATGTCGTCAAACAACACCCTCACCCGTTTTTTCTGCACCGGAACAAAGATATAGTCCCTCTCCACCCCGACAATCCCTACCTTATTCACCGCCGCCAAAAATCGATCATACTCCACCGGCTTCAATAAATAATCCGTCACGTTCAACTCAAAGCCCTCCACCGCATACTGGTGGTAGGCTGTAGTAATGATCACCGCCGGTGGACGCGCCAGCGTCCGCAAAAAATCCATCCCCTTCAGCTTCGGCAAATGAATATCCAAAAAAAGCAGGTCGACCGTCTCCCGTCGCAAATACTCGGCCGCCAGGATCGCATCCCTGAAACTACCCTGCAGCTCCAAAAAAGGCGTCTGCGCGATATAGTCCGCCAGCACCTTTACCGCCAGCGGCTCGTCCTCCACGATGATGCATCTTATCTTAGACATGACTCGCAAGATTAATGGTAAGGGTCGCACAAAACTCCGTCCCCCGCCGCTCTACCGCCAGTTGATGCTCGGCGTACAGCAGCTCCAGCTGCCGCCGCAGGTTCGAAAGCCCGATATTCTCCCGCGGTTGCTCGCCTTCATCCAACCCATCCGCGGAGTTCCGGACGACAAATGTCAGCCTTCGCTTCGCCACCGACAAATGGATGTCGACAAACGGCCGGTGCCTTGTCTCGGAAGCCCCGTGCTTGAACGCATTCTCCACCAGCGGCATCAGCAACAGCGGCGGCAGCGACTGCTTCATATCCTCCACGTTATAATTGAAGTTCACCCGCAACGATTCGTCATAGCGCAACTTCTCCAGCGAGATATAATCCCCGATGATCCGCAGTTCCTCCTCGATGGCGATATAGGGGCCGCCGGCTTCATAAAGCATATACCGCAGGATCTTGGACAACCGCAGGATCGCCTCCGGCGCCAGGTCCGACTTGATCCGCGAAAGCGAATAGATATTGTTCAGCGTATTGAAAAGGAAATGCGGGTTGGTCTGAGATTTCAGGTAATTCAGCTCTGCCTGCTGTTTTTCGATCTGCAGCTGCTGCGCCCTTTTCACCAGCCGGTTGTGATTGTAGATATAAAGGATGATCCCATAGAAGAAAAAGACCCCCATGCTGAATCCCATCTGCGTGGAAATATCATGGGACCCCTCCGGTATGGGGGTATAAAACCCGATCGCAACCGCGAGCTGGCGCCAGAGATATAATCCTTCCGAGAACAAAATGATATAACCTAAACCCCAGAGGATGCCCCAGCCAAACCGCTTCCAGCTCAACCGGGGCGCCGTATATTCAAAGAACAGATAGATCAGCGGGACCACAAAGATCAATCTCCAGGCATCGTTCAGGGTCCTCACCGCCGCATTTCCATCACCCTGTGACAGGTTGTGAATGACGCAGATTACACCATAGGCCAGGGTGATCCAGCCATAGACGCGAAGCCGTGGTATGTCGATCCGTAATGCCATCCGGCAATAAATATCGGAAAATTGTTCGGGCATTTCCAATACCCCAATCCCGTTGACCCCAGCCCTCCGTTCGTAGACCCTGCCCGGTCGTCTGTTGATGCTCCTTGCGATCCAGCCGGTAAAACAATAAGTTTATAAAAAAATAAACCATGCACAAGACGATCCAGTTTGGCGAAGACGTTCCCGGTTACTCCATCCGGGTCCTCAACGAACGCGAGATCAGGGCCGCCGCAGGCATCCTCTTCCTCGCCACCTTTATCTCCCTCATGCTGATCCTCTTCAACAACAATTTCGTACCGGTGAAATACGTCATCACCCTGTTCTTCGCCGACTTTCTCATCCGGGTCTTCATCAATCCCCGCTTCGCCCCCATGCTCATCCTCGGCCGGCTCATCGTCCGCGGCCAGACCCCGGAATACGTTGGCGCCCGGCAAAAACGATTCGCCTGGGCGGTTGGGCTCTTCCTCTCGGCCACGATGTTCGTCTTCCTGGTATGGGTCAATGCCTATAGCCCCATCACCGGCATCACCTGCCTGGTCTGCCTCATCTTCCTCTTTTTCGAGTCGGCCTTCGGTATCTGCCTCGCCTGTAAATTCTATTCCCTCGTTTTTCGACAAAAAGTGCAATACTGCCCCGGCGAGGTCTGCGACCGCAAGACAAGACAGGATATTCAAAGAACCACCGGCGCCCAATGGCTCATCCTGCTGGCCTTCATCGCCTTTCTATATACGCTGACCACCTACGCATCCAACTTCTACCACCGGAAACCCTACGATCTCTTCGGTCTCTACACTTCGGCAAAACCGAAATAACCATGCAGGTCCTCGAAACATATTTCAGCCCCTTCCGCCGCAACATCCTCGGCGAAGACCAGCCAATCTTGTACGCCGACTGGACGGCCGCAGGCCGCGCCTATATGCCCATCGAACAATATCTTCAAACCGATATCCTTCCCCTCTTCGCCAATACCCATACCGAGACGACATACACCGCCAAAGCCACGACAAAAGCTTATGAAGCCGCCAAAAAGATCATCAAAACCCATGTCAACGCCAACCAACAAGACGCCCTCCTCTTCTGCGGCAGCGGCATGACGGCCGCCGTCAACAAACTCCAGCGCATCCTCGGCCTCCGCTTCCCGGAAAAACTCACTCAATACACCGGCCCCATCAACATCCGCGAAGCCGACCGCCCCGTCGTATTCGTCACCCATATGGAACACCACAGCAACCACATCAGCTGGCTCGAGACCATCGCCACCGTCGAAACGATCCGCCCCGACGATAACGGAACGCCCGATCTCAACCACCTCGTACACCTCCTCAAAAAATACAAAGCCCGCCGCACAAAGATCGCCGCGATCACCGCCTGCTCCAACGTCACCGGCATCGAAACCCCCTACCACGAGATCGCAAAGACGATGCATAGTCACAACGGCCGCTGCTTCGTCGACTTTGCCGCCTCCGCCCCATATGTCGCCATCGATATGCACCCGCCAAACGGCCATCTCGACGCCATCTATTTCTCCGGCCACAAATTCCTCGGCGGCCCAGGTACCCCGGGTATCCTCATCTTCAACAAAGAGCTCTACCAGAATACCGTTCCCGATCACCCCGGCGGCGGAACGATCCTCTATAGCAACCCCTGGCAGGAACACGACTACTTCACAGACATCGAGACCCGCGAAGACGGCGGCACCCCGCCGATCCTGCAAGCCATAAAGGCCGCCGCCTGCATCCGTCTCAAAGAAGAAATGGGTATCCAAAACATTCGGGCCCGCGAAGCCGAAATGCTCGAAACCCTTTTCCCCCGACTCGCCACCCTCCCCGGTATCACCCTCCTCGAACCCAAAAACCGGAACCGCCTCGCCATTCTCTCCTTCTGCGTCAAAGACACCCACCACGATACCGTCGTCAAACAGCTCAACGACAACCACGGCATCCAAACGCGCGGCGGCTGCAGCTGCGCCGGCCCCTATGGCCACCATCTTCTGCACATCGACCCCGCCCGCTCCCACGCCATCCGCCAACGGCTCAAATCCGGCGATACATACAACAAACCCGGTTGGGTCCGCCTCTCCCTGCATCCCACCATGACAACCACCCAGCTCGACTACATCGCAGACGCGATCGAAGCCACCGTAAAAAAATCGTAACTTCCCCTACGGCCGCTCACCCAAAACCCATCCCATGCCCCCCATAACATCGATCGACCAGATCCACCTGCCTCCCATCCCCGGGAAAACCTACACCAATTTCACCAGAGAATGGCGCGAGGAGTTCATCTACTTCTTCATGGTCGATCGGTTCCAGGACTCGACACCCCGCCACCCCACACGAACCACCGCCCGCACCCCCGGCATCCCCACCCCCGACGACTTCTACGGCGGCACGATAAAAGGCGTGACCAATAACCTCGACTACATCGCCGGCCTCGGTTGCACCGCCATCTGGCTTTCCCCCGTCTTCGAGAACAACGCCGGCGCCTATCACGGCTATAACATCAATAATTACCTCAACATCGATCCCCATTTCGGCACCGAGCAGGATCTGATCGACCTCGTCGACGCCGCTCATAGTTACCAACGAAACGGCCGGCCGTTCCCCATCCGGATCATCCTCGACGTGGTCACCAACCACTCCGGCGATAACTGGTTCTACAAGAACGGAACGCAACCCAATTACCAAAACGGTCAACGCTATGATTTCGGCAACTGGCGCAATCCCGACCGCCCCGTCCCCACCGAGCTCCGCGACTCCAACCTCTACCACCGCCGCGGCAACATCGTCAACTATGATGCCTCTCCCGAGAATCAACTGGGCGACATCGTCGGCCTGAAGGATTATGCCAACGATGACGACGCCACCGGCTCACAGCTGATAAACATACTCATCAAAGCCCATTGTTATTGGATTCGCACCGCAGACATCGACGGCTTCCGCGTCGACGCGGTAAAACACATGAATCCCCTGGCCTGCTCCCGTTTCTGCTCCAACATCCGCGAATACGCCTACTCCCTCGGCAAACGCGGCTTCTTCCTCTACGGCGAACTGGCCGTCGCCAGCGACGACATCTACAACCAATACCTCGGTCCCAACACCTCGGTCCTCAGCGGCAACGCCACCGTCTTCATCGGCCTCGACTCCCTGCTCGATTTCCGCCTCGCCGAAGGCGCCGGCGCCGACGCCGGCCTGCGCTATGTCATCGAAGGGAAGGCCGATCCAATCACCCTGTTCCACCGCCTCGACGCCCAGCAAAACCAGGCCCTTAACCGCGGTGAGATCGGCCGCTACCTCGTCAGCTTCATCGACAACCATGATTCCTTCTGGCAGCCCGGCGGCCGCATCGGCGCGACCGCAACCGACAAACAAGTCATCGCCGGCGTGGGCTTCCTGCTCTGCACCCTGGGCACGCCCTGTATCTATTATGGGACCGAACAGGGGTTCACCGGCGCCGGCAGCGACAACGCCATGCGCGAAGCAATGTTCGACAGGAACATCCCCGGGCTAAACCTCATGAATCCGGCCTGTACGATTTATCAGGAAATAGCAAAGATCGCCGCGGTCATGCGCAGCTCGGAACCGCTGCGCTTCGGCCGGATGTACTACCGCCCCATCTCTGGCAATGGCGTAAATTTCGGGATGCCTTACGGCTCGGACTATACGCTGGCCTTCGGGCGCCTGCTCTACGGCCGCGAAGTCCTCGTGGCCTATAATGTATCGGCCTCCCACCGCGATGACTATGTCATCGTCGACAGCGCCTTTCATCAGCCGGGCGACACCCTGAATTTTCTCTATGGTGGGGTAGGAGGGGTCCCCGTCCAACAAGGCCCCGCCGGTCTCTTCATCCAGCTCCACCTCGACGGGCAGCAATTCGTTATTCTGGAATAACCCTCAATAACGCCTTCAATCTCAAATCTCTTGAAGATGCTCCTATCAACAGTTGGTATTCGCCTGTTTCAACCCCGCGCTGCAGATCTTTGTCGAGCGAAGCGAGAAGACCAGGCCCAATCACCCAGCTCACCTCCGTAGATTCCCCCTTCCGCAAATGCACCCGCTTCCACCCCTTCAGCGCAATCACCGGCCTCGCCACCGACGCCACCGTCTCCTTCAAATACAGCTGCACCACCTCATCTCCATCACGCCCGCCGTCATTCGTCACCCGGCAACGCAACACCGCCGAATCCCCAACCCCCATCGAAGACTTATCAAGCGTCAGCCCCGAATAAGTAAAATGCGTATAGCTCATCCCATATCCAAACGGAAACAGCGGCAACCCGCTCAGGTTATAATAGTCATCCCCACGCCCGGTCGGCGTATGGTTGTACACCCAGGGCAGCTGCGCCTCCGAGATCGGGAAACTGATCGGCAACCTTCCACCCGGATCGGCATCGCCAAACAAGACATCCGCCACCGCGTGCCCGCCTTCCTCCCCCGGATACCACACGTCCAGTACGCCCGGCACCTTATCCAGCCAGTTATTCATCGTTATCGCACTGCCACCAACCAACACCACCACCACGGGCTTATGCAGGGCCGCCACCAGTTTGATCAGGGCTTCTTCCTTTTCCGGCAATGCCAGCGAAGCCCTGTCCTGGAACTCCCCTTCATGGATTCCCACTACGACCACGATAACATCAGCTTCCAACGCCGCTACAATCGTCGAATCCATTACCATTGGCTCCGGGTACTTCCGCCACACCAATTTCAAATGCGCATTCCCTACCGGCTCATTGAATTCCACCCGGATCGCATATTCCTTACCCGGCCGCAGTTCGGTTTTCATAAATTCCGTATGATACGATTGCTTTACCCAATGGTCGGCGACAAGGCTATCATCCACCCACAACCGGTATCCATCATCGCCGTCAAGTCCCAACACGTAAATGCCCTCCTTCGGCGCCCGCACCACGCCCGTCCATCGGGCACTATAGAAATCATGTCCAACGGATGAATCCGGCATCCCCAGCGTCCACTGGAAATTGATATTGCCATCCACCCGCTTGACCGCCGGTGCGCCGCTAAGCGTCAAATTCGCAAAATATTCCGCAGTCAACCCATGCGTCGAAGAACCCACACCCGTAAACAAATTCTCCCCCGGCACCACCGTCCACTCCGAATCCATCGGCCCCGCACCCCGCGTATAGGTCACCTTCACGCCCGCTCCCGCCCGCTCCTTAATTCCCTCAAGGATCGACACTTTATGATTACCCGGACCGCTATATCCGCCAAGCCGGGCCGTAACCGCATCTTCCCCGATCACCGCGATCGACCGGTACTTCGAAGACAACGGCAGCACACCGGCATTCTTCAACAACACCATCGACTCCCTCGCCGCCTGCCGCGCCAACGCCCGATTCCCACTCGTATCACCCCAAACGCGGACGTCCGCATCCGTGACATAGGGATGATCGAAAAGCCCCAGTTCAAACTTCGCTCTCAACACCCTCCTCACCGCATCATCGATCCGCGCCTTATCGATCCCCCCATCCAAAAAATGGGGAATAAACAATTTCGCATGATCGATAGAAGTCTGAAACGCCACATCCATCCCCGCATTCACCGCCTGCTGTTCCGACGTCGGCACATCCGGCGACGTAAAATGCAACACGTTGGCGCCACCCACGGCATTCGCATCCGAGATCACAAAACCCTTGAACCCCCAGTCGCCCTTCAATTTTTTAGTCAGCAGCCATTCGTTCTGCGAAGCCGGCGTACCGTCGATCGCATTGTAAGCAGTCATCACCGACCGCGATCCACCCTGCTGAAAGCACGCGACAAAAGGCGGGAAATACACCTCATCCAGCAGCCGTTCATTATGATAGATGGGATAGCTGTCCTTCCCGCCATCCCCCACATTCGCAATAAAATGCTTCGGTGTCGTCACGATCCCGCTTCGCTCAAAGGGATTGACAAACGCCACCGCCATCGCCGAGGTCAGCAACGGGTCCTCGCCATACGTTTCCTCCACCCGGCCCCAGCGCGGATCATTCGCGATATTGATTACCGGCGAAAGCACCTGCCGGATCCCCCGCTGCCTCGCCTCGCCCGCAATAGACTGCGCCACCCTTCTCATCAACACCGTATCCCAGGTGGCCGCCAGCGCGATCGACGCAGGGTACATCGTCGCACCACCCCGCACCACGCCATGCAACGCCTCCTCAAACGCGATCATCGGGATACCCAGCCGGGACTTTTCGACAAAGAAATGCTGCAAGCCATTGATCTTCCCACGCAAAGTAGCGGCATCATCCTTTACATTATAGTCCAGCAGTTGTGCCGCCCCCTTCCGCTGCGCCGCACTCACCTGGAACCCGAACAGCCCATTGCGATACCGCTCCTCCTCGCCCGCCGGTATCTCCCCGGGGATCATAAACAGCTGGTAGAATTTTTCCTCCGGGCTCATCCGCGAAAGCAGATCGGAAACCCTTCTCTCAATGGGCTGCGTAGAATCTTTATATACGGGAAGTTTCTGGGAAAAGGCGGCGCCGCATAACACGGTCATCGCTAAAATCATCATCGCTCTAATCATAGCCCGAATATACCCACTATCTTTGAATCATTGTCCAGCTCCAACACATACGACACTATCATCATCGGTCTCGGCGCCAACGGCGCCTCCGCGCTCTATCATCTGGCTAAAACCAACAAAAATATTTTAGGTCTCGACCGCTTTGACCCTCCCCACGACAAAGGCTCCTCCCATGGCGAAAGCCGCATCATCCGCCAGGCCTATCACGAAAGCCCGCTCTACGTCCCCCTCGTCAAAGCAGCCTATCCCCTCTGGGCCGAGCTCGAAAAAGCCGCCGGCAAGACCCTCTTCCAAAAGACGGGCGGCCTCCTCCTCGGCTCCCCCGACACCACCGTCGTGCAGGGCGCAAGGATGAGCGCACTCACCCACGATATCCCCTTCGAATGGCTCGATGCCACGGCCATCCGCAACCGCTTCCCCGCTTTCAAACCCACCCCCGGCACCGTCGGCGTGCTCGAAAAAGAAGCCGGCATCCTCTTCCCCGAAGAATGCATCCGGGCCTTTCTCCACCAGGCCGCAAAACAAGGCGCAACGATCCACACCGGCGAGCCGGTGATCGGCCTCACCCCGCAGAAAGACGCCATCACCGTCACAACCCCGACCACTACCTATTACACGGAAAAATGCATCGTCTCGGCCGGCGCCTGGCTCAATACCCTCCTGCCGGAACTACAACTTCCGCTGGCAATTCACCGCCAACCGCTGTTCTGGTTTCGGAACACGAATGATCGATTCGGGCCCGAAAAAATGCCGATCTTCATCTGGGAATATGAAAAGGAAAAGATGTTCTATGGCTTCCCCGACCTCGGCAACGGCGCCAAGCTCGCCCCCCACCACGGCGGCCGACCCATCGATCCCGACGATCTCAAAAATGACACCACAGAAAAAGAGATCGACGCCATCGCCACCCTCGCAAAAGAATATCTCGACTTCGAACCCGTCTTCGATCACGCCACCGTCTGCATGTACACTAACACCCCCGACGAACATTTCATCATCGATCGCCACCCCCTCCACCCCAATATCATCGTCGCCAGCCCCTGCTCGGGCCACGGCTTCAAATTCAGCAGCGCCACTGGCCAGATCCTCGCCAACCTCGCGCTCGACGAGCCAGCGGGCTTCGATCTCACCCCCTTCGCGATCCATCGGCCAGCCCTTCGCAAAAAAATCCATCCCCTATGAACTGGAGAATAAATAGGGAAACTATGAATGTTTGTCAATTTCCCTTTTAATTTTCATAGCAATTCGATCGATCTCATCTTCGGAAATCAGGTCGATCTTAACATTATCAGTTGCTTTTTCCTTTATCTTTTTTGCAATAAACCGGTCCAAGTCGGAATTTTCAGTTGGAAGGACACTCAAAAGATAAATGTGTATTGGCTCATGGGCTGTACTTAGCTCGTCCAGTTTACCAACCCACTTATAAACCTTATTCTTTATGGCGTCGGGCCGGGTCAGATTAAATGAAACGCTTTCAAAGCAATTCCAAGCACCATTCTTCCATGCTTTGTCAAAATCGAGCACGTCGTTTTTGGTCTTAATTCTGTGTGGTGATAGATGACTCGAAACGCCATGTTCATCAAAATATCTTTTGTAGATTTTCGTCCAAACCTCCTTGTCTCTCCTAACCTCTTCGTCCTCTTCATCCATTAAGTGGGTGCTGACGAAGCGTGTAAATAGATCGGCTATAGCAGCATCGACCGAAAGATCAAGGGTCTTCTTAATTTCGGAAAAAACCAAGGCGCTGTCGTCCTTTGGTAACGTAGTCTTTGTTATTTCTTCGAGGGAATCAATTTGGACAAATGAAAATTCAGTTTTGAGTCTGTCGGAAAAGCCATCCAGATTGTCCTGAATTGTTTTTATAGATTTTATAAGATACCTGCTATTAGTATTGGGGAAATAACTTGATATATTTCCGATTTTGTTAATGAACCTACCGCGTAGGCATCTGGAAGAGGAATCAAAAGCGACTATGCCAAGATTCACAAATTCCTCGGATACCCTGTCTGGCAGATATCGTAGAATCTGATATTGAATGGTGATCATGACATCAATTTTTTAAGTTCTATGATAAACGCGTCTTTATTGCTGCAAATTGCGGAGAAATGCTGCTTGATCCGGCCAAACTGGCCTGAAAGCCACTCTTTTGGAACCAGGTTTCTGGCTCTTGTCCAGAAATTTTCATCTAAGTTATCAAACCTTCGGGAAAATTCCTCGAAATCGTATTCTTTGCCCCTGATCTTGGGCAATACACAGTGGTGATTGATCCATTCCAAATCAGCTTCCCGCGGTTCCCACGGCCTCGGATTGGAGAATATCTCAAGGACAAAGCTGAAGGCCAATTCGTGGTCATATATCACAATATTTGTACCATCTGTTAGCATATTGGGCTTCTCGACTCGTCTATCCGGGTTTTGAATTACCACATCAAAGGCAAAAATGGTCTGGGCGTCATACAGCTGTTTATTATTTAGGTCTTGACCAGGTATTATCGTAGTATATTTTGAGAGGTATTCGGACCCATAATTGTACCCTATGCTTTTGTGTGCATATTGCCAGGCGTTATCCCCTTTTAGGAGATCGACAAACTCTTGTGATATATTGACAATAACGGGTTGGACAACCCTAATGTCCATTTGAGCGGCAATAAAAGCAGCCAATAGTTCGCGCAAACTGGCTTCAGGGGACATGCGCTCGGCGCCTAGAAATTTTACTACGAAGTCCCCCTTTTCGCCGTTACCATCAACACCTCTTACGAGCATAGGCCTGTTTGCCCCGGTATCAAAAGACTGGTGGGGGCTTAAGGCTTCTATTATCGGTAATGTATAATCTATATCCGTAATCTTCTTCATGGCGACGTTCCTTCGATGGATTTGACAAATATAACGAAATCAACTATGTCAAATTTCCGTCGACCTGTAGAAGAAGATTAATCTTCCACAACCAATCCCTTCACATCCTCGCCAACCCGCTCCTCCCTTCCATCCGCATTCAACACCTCCCACCTCACCCCCTTCAGTCGTATCCCATTCACATGCCGCAGATACAACCCCCAGCACGGCAACTCCCCAAACATCGAAAACTCAGGATAATCCCCCACCTTCTCCGGCAGCGGGACCGCCTCCAGCCCGCGAACCCCACCACCCGGATACTGCACCCGCACATTCTCCAACACCACGTCCTCCACCGGATGCCCCGCCAACCCGGCGATCACCGCAGGCAACACATTCCGTATCCCCGGCGCCACCGGCCCTTCCATCGGGTACCCCGCATCGGGTTTCCCCGCCGGAACAACCACATCGACATCCGCGATCCTGATCCCGCGAACCAGGCTATACACCGAATCCTTGTTCCGATGACCCAACCGGATAAACAACGCATTCCCTGTATTCGTCGCCCGGACCCCCTGAATATCCACATCCGTCATCTTTCCCCCATCCACCGCCTCCAGCGCGATCGCCGACCGGTACGTGTCATAAACTCGGATATCCCGCACCGTAACCCGGTGGAACCCACCCCGGCTCGCCGTCCCAAACTTCAGCGCACTGGCACTGCTTCGGATCGTGCAATTCGCAATATAGATATCCGCGCAACTGTCCCGCCGGTCCTCCGACTTCAGACAGATGCCGTCGTCATCGGCATTAAAAAAACTATTCGTCACCCGCACCTGCTTGCAATCGACGATATCGATGCCGTCATTGTTCCAGAAGGTATTGCTCTCCACCCGGATACTATCGACCACCAGGTTCGAACAACTCTTATAATCCTGTACCCAGTCCAGGCCGTTCTTCAACGTGATCCCCCGGATACTCACCCCGTCGCAATTTTGGAAGAAGATCATCTTCGGCCTGTTTTCCTCCGCCGGTCGCACCTGCCCCCAAGGATTCGGCGTCTGCCATTCCGCATCCTTGATCTGCCCGTCTTTGATCCGCTCATACAGGTCCTTCAGCAACGCATTCCCACGTCCATCGATCATGCCCCGGCCCTCGATCCCGATATTCTGCGCTCCATGAGCCTGGATCAACGGCAACGCATTCCCCGATCCATAATCCATTCGGTGTGTACTGGCAAGCAATACCGCCCCCGAATCCAGCCGCAACACGACCCCGCTCCGCATCGTCAGGACACCGGTTACAAACCGGCCCGCCGGCACCAATACCCGTCCTCCGCCAACCCCGGCCGCCGCATCCATCGCCGCCTGTATGCTCCCGGTATTATCCTTCTGCCCATCCCCAACAGCCCCAAAACGCGTGATGTCATAGTCCCCCCAGGCCGCAGCCATCTCCTTCCGGTACTTCGCATACATCTTCTTCACCACGGCCATCGCATCTCCAGCCGGCGCCACCGGGTAGTCTTTGTGCGCCCGGACCCAAGTCCATTCCCAATCCCGAATACTCGTTTCAAATCCCGCAAGATCCGGCTGCCGTCCCGCCCGCCGCGCCGCACGCAAAAAATCAAAATATTTCTCCCACCGCACCTTATAAAAATCATTCAACAACCCACTCCACTGCCGGTTGGCATACTCATGCAACGGGCTGTTCTTATCTCCCCACAACGTGATCAGATCCCGCGCATTCTGCTCATACAACGCTTTCTCGTCAGGAGTCACCCCCTTCCGCCGCGCATCCGCCAGCCAGGGCCCCAATAGAAAATCCTTCTGCGTCGCCAGCAACGCATCCATATCCCTGATCAGCCCAATAAACGCAGCACTCCATTTGTCAAAACCCGCCATATCCCCTGCCCGCCACGCCGCAACCCACCTCCGCTGCAACACATTCCCATAGTTGGCCATCACCTGCCTCGTCACATCCACCAGGTCAAACCGATACCCTTCCGTCGTCGCAGCACACTTCAAAAAAAGATCCCACGCCGGCAACAACTCGCCCGGCGCATAATTCAACAAGGTCCTCGTCCACACCGTCGTCGAATCCATCGTCGGCCTCCCCGTCACAATACTCTCCGCCCCATCCCGGATCAACTTCCCATTATACACCGTCCGCCGCAACACCTGCCAGGCCTCGACAGCCGCCTCCGACGAAACTCCATACCGATTCAAAGCATACTGGCGCAACCACGCATCCACATCCACCGGCTCCCGCTGCCATGCCCGCTGCATCGTCAACTCATAAAGCACCGGGTTCGTCGCAATCCCCTCCATCGTCAGCCCGATCCCCTCCATTTTCCCCGCCGAAGGATCGCCCAGCGCCGCCGCCGGCCCGCCCGCAATCCCATCCATCCGCCCAAAAAGATTCACATTGCCTCCGAAATTATTCAGCATACACCAAACCCACGGCTTATGATAAAAAGCCTGCGTCCGCTTCCAAACCGGCTCGATCTCCGCCGCCAGGTCCAATAACAACATTGACTTATCCGGCACCGCGTTCAGCAACGCCTCGATCTGCGGCGCCTGCCAGAACTTCCGGTCACTATAGAACAACCACCCCTGCATCACCCACACCGCCGCCGCATCGGCCCGCCGCATCCCCTCATACACCTTCGCGCTCAGCCCGGCCAAAAAACCCGGATCATCCGATGGCGGCTCGTTCTCGTTAAACGTATCGGCCGAATAAAAATGATCGGTCCCGAACAACGCCGTCTGCTCGTCCAGGAATCGTTTCCCCAACGAAGCAAACAGCGTATCCCGCGCATCGAGGATATACGTATCTCCAAACCCATTCTTCCAATTCGTCGCCTTACACGGAGCCTCAGGAAACCGCCTGCGAAACGCCGCCGGCACATGCCCCGTAAAAGCCGGCAACACCGGTTTCATCCCCAGCTCCCGCTCCCGCGCCAATATCTTCTTCTGCAAAGCGGCCTGCCCCTCCATCCAATGCAAGGGCAGGGGCCCGCCCCATCCATCCAAATTGCCCATCCAGAACCACGAAAAATACGCCGGCCCGCAAAAGAACTCCCGTAACTCCCCGTTCGTAAAGCCCATCTTCCGGTACACCCGGTACCAGGTATATTCCTCTCCCGTGATCGCCAGCGGCAGATTGATCCCATGCAACGCCATCCAGTCTATCTCCCGCTGCCACCGCGGCCAATCCCACCACGCCATCGAATAATTGAACGTACAATAATTGAGATAATACCGGTACCGGTAAGGCGACATCCGCCGCATCGTCCGCTCCACCACCGGCAAGGCCGCCGGCAGTCGCAAATTGTCCCCGTTCCAGGTTACCTGGCAATGACAATACTCCGTCAGATAGAAATACAATGCCGAAGCCACGGCTACCCCGTCATTTCCTCTCAGCACGACCCGCCCGCCCTTCGATTCCACTTCGAAAACATCCTTTCCCCCGGCAGCACCCAGCGGCTCGACAGCAAATGCCGCCGCCCGCTGCGGCAACACCCGCCCGATCAACGCCTTCGCCGCCGGAACCCAGGACGCCGTCGCAGTCCGCTGCGCCTGCGCCACCTGGCAGCAGACGATCAGTAAAACGAACAAATTCTTCATAATAAAAAAGGGCCCCAAAGGGGCCCATATTGCAAATTACAAAAATTAATAACCCGGATTCTGCTTCAGCGCCGGATTCACCGCCAGCGCCGAGGTCGGTATGGGGAAAATGCGATGATTCGCATCCGCATCCGTTTTGAATCCCCAGGCCCCCTCGAACTTTCCAAACCGGATCATATCGTTCCGATGCCAGCCCTCCCACGCAAACTCCCGAATCCGCTCATTGTACACCGAGTCCAATGTAATGGAAGACCAGGCCGCCGATGTCGTCCGCTGTGCCCGAACCGTATTGGCCAGCGAAAGCGCATCCTGTCCGCCCGTAGCCGTACCGCCGCGCAAAATGGCCTCGGCCTTCATCAGCAGGATATCCGAATAACGGAATACAGGAATATCGTTGTTCTGATTCCGGGTAGTAGAGGTCGAGTCCGGGTAGAACTTCAGATTCCGGTAACCCATGTTCCATCCTATTTCATCATTGCCCACATCAAACGGGAAAGCCGTATTCCGCAGCACGATATCCGGGGTCAGGTTGACCTGGTAAGTATAGGCGGCTGATCCGTCCGAACCGCCGTAAGTGAAGTCATAGCCGCTCTTGGTGGTGGTGACCATCACAGGCGTTCCATCATGCCTTGTTTGCAGACCCGTCAGCCATTGATTATTGCGCACGTCTCCCGGGTCGTTGAAATAGGCATAGAAGGTCTTCAGCGTCGATGCAGGCCCATCGGTATGGAAAGGCACCGACCAGACGTTATAACCTGCTCCGGCAGGTACCAGGCTCATACTCCTGGGTACATCGTAGCGCGAATGGATATTAACCGACCGGAACGGAAAGGTATTCGTGAACGTCGGGTCGTAGGGAATAGCGAAGATGAACTCTTTGCATTGCGGACCGTTATTGTACGCAAACTGCGAGAAATAGGTGCCCATGGACTGCAAAGAATACAGGCCGGAATTCATCACATTGTCGCAGGCCGCGATACAGTCGTTGTAACGGGCCGTTCCGGTGTAATACTCGGCATTGAGATAGAGCTTTGCCAGCAACGCATAAGCGGTGTACTTGTTGGGCCGGCCGTATTGGGTGGAGGCCACCGAAGCACTCAGGTCCGGCAGGGCAGCCTTTATCTCCGATTCGATAAAGCTGAATACCTGCGGCCGCGCCACGTTGGAATGGGGTGCAAAATCTCCATACACGGTGTCGAGGGGGACATTGCCATAATTGTCCATCATAAAGAAATAGGCCAGGGCCCGGACCGTCCTTATTTCCGCCAGCCAGGTAGCCTTGGTGGCTGCCGTACCGGTTGCGGACTTTAGGATGGAAGTGATTTGATTACACTCGCCGATGATCGTCGACAGCCAGGTCCAATTGCCATTCACATAGCCGTTGTCTTTCGTCCAGGTATGGTAATGCATTTGCTGGTTTTGCGCACCGTCATACCAGTTGCCGCCCCGCGCCGGCATAATCCCCTCGTCGGTGCTATAGGTCTGCTGAAAGAAGAACTCAACGCCATAGTTGCCTCTCAATGCAACGTATACGGGACCTGCCACCTCGTTGTACTGCGTCGAATCCTGCGGAAATGCACTGGGTGTCAATTCCGATGTGACGGGCAGATTGAGCTTATGACACGATGCGATCAGGGCCCCCAGCAGCACCGGCAATACTATATAAGAAAGTAATTTTTTCATACGAATCTTTTTGATCGATTAAAGTTTTGCGGTTAGAAGGAAGCATTAAGGCCGAACAGGAACTGTCTGGTTTTAGGATAAAAATTGTTGTAATCGATCCCCGGGGAAATCCCGCCCTGGTTGATCTCGGGATCGACGCCTTTATAACCCGTGATGACAAAGAGGTTGTTCACCGAAGCATAGAGCCGCAGCGACTTCACATATTCACCGATACCCTTGAAATTATACCCCAGCGTGGCGTTGTCGAAACGGAGATAAGAACCGTTCTCGATGAATCGCGTGGAATAAGTATAAGCCGTTGCATTGGCGATGGATTCGCCGGCCACTTCTTTGAGGATATTCGTGTATTGCGCCGTCGTCGGCCGGAAGAGATCGGCCCGGGTGGCATTGAAGATCTTGACCCCGAACGTGCCCCGTAAAAAGACCGACAGGTCGAAATTCCCATACCGCACCTTATTCGACCAGCCCAGGATCAACCTTGGCTGCGCGTCGCCCGCATAATGATAGTCGGTGCCGATCACCGGAGCCGTAATGACTTTACCGGAACCGGATAAGTATTGCGAGACCCCGGAAGCATCCTTGCCGATGTATTGCGGAGTGAAGAACTCACCCAGCGGCTTGCCCGCCTTCAATATCTGCAGCGTACTGCCGGACTGCCCGCCGCCTTCAGGATCGGAAAGCCGCGTCGAATCGCCACCCGCAAACAAAGGATTGGTAAGGCTGGTGATCTTATTGACATTGTGCGCGAGGTTTAAGCTCGAAGACCAGCTGAGATCGCGCTTGCTGATCACCTCCGCCGTTACGCCAAGCTCGATACCTTTATTGTTCATGCTTCCGCCGTTGGCAACGATGGTGCCTGCGGGAACGAGGATGGGATCGACCTTATAAGTGTAGATCATTCCGGTCGTATTCTTGTTGTACACATCCACCGTCACAAGCAGCCTGTTGCGCAGCAGGCCGAGATCGACGCCGATGTCCGTAGTTGCAGTCTTCTCCCAGCGCAGGTTGGGATTGGCGGCCTGGGTGGGACCATAAGCCGCGACATTCGACCCCCCATAATAATAAGTGCCGTTGGCGCCGGAAAGGAACTGGGCCGTATACGCATTGAATCCAAAAGAATTGCCTGTAATGCCGTAACTGCCACGCAACTTGAGCTCGCTGAACAGGTCCTGGTTCAGCATAAAATTCTCCTGGCTGATGCGCCATGCGGCGCCCACCGAAGGGAAATAACCCCATTGGTAGTTGGCGCCGAATACCGAGCTTCCATCCCGCCGGATCGAACCCTGCACCAGGTACTTGTCCTTGTAGTTATAATTCACCCGGCCGAAATCGGAAATAAGCCGGGTCTTGGAATAGAGCCCGTCAAGACCAAGACTTATCTGGTAACCGGTGAGGCCATAGGGATTACTCAACGCAAGGTTATTATAGGAAATGCTGTTCACGGGGAAATTGGCCGTTGTCACCGTGAAACCGTCGTTGACTACCTGGTCCTGGTAGGAGTAGCCGACAACAGCATTGATGGTATGGAAACCGAATTTGCCGTCCCAGGTCACAAAATTCTCAAGGGTTTTGGTAATATTCGAATACGTGTTCCGGGTCGCCTGGCCGTTCTTGCCGAAGGTCTGTTGGGTATGACCCGCAAGCCCGGGATCGGGGTTATCGTACATATTCGTGTACTTACTCGTGAAGTAACTGTCGAGGAATTGCCCTTGCTGGCTCGTATAGTTCTGATACGAAAGGTTCAGGTTGTACTTCAGGCCAAAGGGTAGCCTGGCCTCCGTAAAAAAGCTCGCCCCCAAATTATTATACTTGGTGTTCTGCGAGCTGTGGTTCATCATGGCCACCGGGTTGTAATAGTTGGAGTGGTTGAAGTCCTCGAAATAGCTGCCGTCCGGATTCTTCACCGGCGACACCGGCAGATACAGCGCGGATTCCAGCAACACCACGTTCCGGTAGGCGATATCGTCGGCGCTGCTGTTGGAATTGGTGACATTGAAATTCAACTTGAGCCTGTCCTTCAGAGCATACTGCTCGACGGCCAGCCGCCCGATAATGCGCTGAAGATTGCTGCCTTGTAAAATACCTTCCTTATTCGCATAATTGAGACTGGCGATATAGTTGCCATGCTCGCTCCCCCCGCTGACCGCAATGTTGTGATTGGTCGAAGCGGCCGAATTCCGCTCGATCGACTTCTGCCAGTTGGTATTGGCTCCCAGGTCGTCGGTTGGCGTAAAGGCCATACCGTTCTTGGTGATGAAGGCTCTCAACTCCGACGCATTCATCATGCTCAGCTGGTTGGACACTTTCTCCAACCCGGCATAGCCGCCATACGTTACCTGCGCCTGGCCGGCCTTGCCTTTCCGCGTCGTCACCATGATCACCCCATTGGCCGCTCGGTTACCGTATATCGCCGTCGCCGCCGCATCCTTGAGGATGTCGATGGATACGATATCGTTGGGGGCGATCAGTGAAATATCCGCGCCCGGTACCCCGTCGATCACATAGAAAGGCGTCTGGCTGCTGTTTAACGTGGAGGCGCCGCGAAGAATAACGGCCGCAGGTTTGTTCGGATCGCCACTGGCCGTAATGTTCAACCCCGGAACCTTGCCCTGCAACAGCTGACCCACATCCGTTATCGCCCCGGCATTCAGGTCATCGCTCTTGACGGTGCTGATGGCACTTGTAAGATTCCTTCGCGTCTGCCGGCCATAACCGATCACCGCAATCTCATTCAACGCCGTATTGGACTCGGCCAGGCTTACCTCGATCGTCTCCTGGTCCGCCACCCTGACCTCCTTACTCTCAAATCCCACATAGGAAAACACCACCACGTCGCCCTTGCGCACCGTGATCGTAAACTCGCCTTTCTCATCGGTCGTCGTTCCCTTACGCGTCGCCTTCACCGTCACACTCACACCGCTCAGCGCCTTTCCGCCGGCCGTGGTCACCTTCCCCTTGATCGTCGCCAGCGGGATCGGCGCCTCTTCCCCCGCCTCCCGCGCCCGGATCACCACCGTCCGCTCGACGATGACATACTCGAAAGGCTGATGCTCGAAACATTTTCGTAAAACGCTGTCCAGCGAGGCATCCCTCAATTGCAGGGTCACTTTCGACGCGTTGGCAAGATGCCGGCTGGGGTACCAGAAGGAATACCCACTCTGCCGCTCGATCTCCTTAAAGACCTTCTCCAGCGGCGCCTCACGGACCGATAACGTGATCGTTTGTGAGAACCCGCCCGCAGACACCTGCAGACAGGCCGCGAGCAGAAGGAAAGCCGTCATTTTCATTACAAGCAAGGTTTTGGTCCTGATTTTGCAAAACGCAATCAGATTCATAATTTTAGTTGTTTGGGTTAACAAATAAGCAGTGCTTCGAACGCTTGTTTATGGAAAGCTTAACTCAACATCCGCCGGGGACGGGCCAACGTTCCCGGTTTTTGTTTTCGTTAATTAGATCGTACTACAATTTTCTTATTCTCTGCCTCCAGTTTTACTCCGCTGATATTCAATATTTTCAACACGCCGGCAAGACTGGTATTGCGCGAGAACCGCCCATTGAATCGCTCCGCCGTCACCTTCCCCTCATACACCACCTCAACATCATACCACCGGGCTATCTGCCGCAAAATGGCAGGGACATCGCTTTCTTCAAAGGAAAAGAACCCACTCCTCCACGCAATGACCTGCGCCAGATCAGCCACCTCCTGCTCCCGTAAGCCCCTCGCCGATACCACCGCCTGCTGTAGCGGATTCAGCACTACATCCCCACCTCCCGATCGCACCCGTACTCCGCCGCTGACAAGCGTGGTCCGGACATCCGGCTCATCCGCATAGGCATTCACGTTGAATTCGGTTCCCAGCACCTCTATCTCTTCGCTTCCCCCCATAGATCCCTCCACCGAAACCCGGAAAGGATGCTGCACGTCGCGAGCTACCTGGAAATAGGCCTCTCCCCTCATCTCCACCCGCCGCTCGGCGCCCGTAAAGGCCGTCGGATACCGGATCGAAGACCCCGCATTCAGCCAAACCACCGTCCCGTCCTGCAATTCCAGCCGGTACTGCCCACCCTTCGGCGTCGTCAGCCGGTTGTAAACCACCGACGCCGCTTCCCCAATCGCCGTATACTTCAATCCATCATCACCCTTCTTTTCCACTTCGACACCGCCCTGCCGCCCAATATTCCTCATCCCGGTACTATCCAGCACTACTTTCGACCCGTCCCCCAATTCCAGCACGGCCTTATCACTCCCCGGCAACACATCCCCCGCCGGCGCCCGGCGTACAACCGCCGCCACCGGCACACCGGTCTTCGATCCCTGCAAAGCAAAATAGCCTCCCCCCGCCGCCAGCACCAGCACGGCCGCAGCCACCGCCACCCGGCGCCAGGACATCGTCCGGACCACCGCCCGGGAGCCCATCGCCCGTCGGATATCCTCCGACATCCCCTTCTTCAATTGTTGGAAAACCCGGGCCCGCCCGGGATCGAGCACAAGCTCTGAATCGTCAAATGACTCGAACCACTCGAACAGCCGATCCCGCTCCTCCGGCGTGATCGTACCATTCATCCATTTCTCGCTCAGCTCCTCCATCTCCCGGGAATAAGGTTTCTGCGTCATGGTGCCTTTTTTTAATATAGCCCCATGAGAAAGCCCGATCCCTTAGTCAAAAGGAAAAAAAATCTCAAAAAAATCAGAAGAAAAAAGTAAACAAGTGAGAAAGCCCCATTCTTAATTTCCGCAGGGCATTGGCCAGATGCGCCTCCACCGTCTTCTCGGCAATCCCAAGCTTCGAAGCAATTTGCTTCTGCGTATACCCCTTATCCCTGCTCAGCTGGAAAATGATCCGGCATTTATCCGGCAAAGCCCGCACCTGCTCGGCCAACTGGGCTTGCAATTCCCGGGCGCTGACCTGCTCCAGCACATCCTCCACCGACTCGTCCCAACCTCGCAAGGCCTGCTCCTCCAACCGCTGCCGCCGGCTCCGTTTCGCCAGCCGCTTCAGGATCTCGTATTTCACCGCCACCGAAAGATAGGTATTCAACGTATGCTCGAGGGCCAACTCCTCCCGCCGCTTCCAAAGATTGCAAAAAACCTCCTGGACCACCTCCCGGGCCTCTTCGACCTCCCCCAGGCGATGCAGGGCTACGGCCATCAACCGGTCCCAATACCGCCGGTAAAGACAGCTGAAAGCCTCGGGCTCTCCCCGCTGAAGCCACTCCAGCAGCTCGGCGTCGGTATGGTGATCGTGAAAGTTCATCGACAAACAATATCAGCAAGGTTAAAAATAGAAAAAATTGTTCATATCGAACAACACCTGCATCACAACCGGACAGTTTCAACCTTGCAGATGAGAATAACCTCCTGTCAATGATACGCTTAAAAAAATGGCACCCAATTGGCTCCCAAACCCCAAATCTCATCCCATGTTCCGCAACTACATCCACATCGCCTGGCGAAACCTCCTCCGCAATAAAGGCACGTCCGTCATCAACATCGGCGGCCTCGCCCTCGGCATCGCCAGCTCCATCGTCCTGCTCAGCTACATCTCCTTCCAGCGAAACTACGATGGGACCAATCTCGCAAAAAAAGACATCTACCGGGTCAACCTCGACGTCGTCCAAAACGATCACCTCGCCCTCCACAGCGCCGAGAACTACTCGGCCGTCGGCCCCGCCCTCAAACGCGACTTCCCCGAGATCGCCGATCAGGCCAGGCTCTATAACCTCGGGTATAAAAACAACTGCGTCTTCAGCAACGGCAACACCTTCTTCAAAGAGACAAAATGGCTCTACGCCGAAGCTTCCTTCCTCGACATCTTCACCATCCCCTTCCTCGTCGGCAATCCACACACCGCCCTCACCCAGCCCAACACGGCGATCCTCAGCGCGACCACCGCCAAAAAACTCTTCGGCCCTGACGGCGCCCGCCAGGCCATCGGCAAGCCCCTCCGGATGACCGACGACGACCGCAACTCCGAACTCTATGTCATCACCGGCGTATTCAACGACATCCCCGATAACTCCCATCTGAAGTTCAATATCCTCGTCTCCTGGGCCACCCTCGACAACCGGCGCGGCAACGCCCTCGAACGCTTCGAGAACAACTGGGACCGCAAAGACTTCTATACCTATATCCGCCTCCGCCCCGGCGCGGACCCCGCCCTCATTTCGTCGAACCTCCCCGCCTTCATCCACCGCCACATCCCCGCCGAATCCAGCCATAACCAGCAAAGCAGCCTGTCGCTCGAACCGCTAAAAGCTATTCATTTCACGCCGGGCCTTCAGGACGAACCCGAGTCCACCGTCAACGGAAAGGCCATAAATTTCCTCACTGGCATCGCCTTCTTCATCATCGTCATCGCCTGGGTCAACTATATCAACCTCACCACCGCCAACTCGGTCTACCGCGCTAAAGAGATCGGCATCCGCAAAGTGCTCGGTTCCACCCGCGGCAGGCTCGTCAAACAATTCCTCGCCGAATCCATCGCCCTCAATACCCTCAGCGCCGCCCTCGCCGCCGCCGCGATCTATCTCACCCAACCCCTGCTCCACGATTTCTTTTCCATCCGCCTCCCCCTGGTCTCCCTCCTGACAAACAGCTATGGCTGGTTCTTCGCGGCCTTCCTGCTGCTGGGCACCTTCCTTTCGGGCCTTTATCCCGCCCTCGTCCTCTCGGCCTTCCGGCCCGCCCTGGTGCTAAAAGGAAAGCTTGCTTCCTCGGCAAAAGGCCTGGCCCTCCGGCGCGGACTCGTCGTATTCCAGTTCACCCTCTCGGTGCTGCTGATCATCGGCACCATCATCGTCTACCAACAGGTCCACTTCATGCTTCACCAGGACATCGGGATAACCACCGACCAGGTCATGGTCCTCGACCGGCCAGGTCGCTGGGATACCGCCCGGGCCACCCATAACGGGCTCGTCCAACGCTTCAGAGACGCGGTAACCCGCGACCCAGGCGTACGATCGATCGCGATGTCGGATGAAAAACCGGGCAAAGAGATTCGCTGGCCCTCTACCTTCACACCCGTCGGTCCGGCACACCCCGTTTCGGTTCTCATCAACACCACCGAGATCGACGACAACTATGTCCCCGCCATGGGCATGAAGCTATTGGCAGGCCGCAATTTTTCAAAAGAGTACAAGACCGACGGCCAATCGCTCGTGATCACGGCCTCTTCGGCGTCCCTGCTGGGCTTTCCAAAACCGGCGGACGCCATCGGCAAGCCCGTCAAAATGGACGGCAACCCCTATACTATTATCGGCGTCGTCAACGACTTTCACCAGCTCTCCCTGCAAACCCGCGAAACACCGGCCGCCTTCCAACTCGTCGGCGACCTCCGCGAATTCGAATACTATTACATCCGGCTGAACTCCGCAGGCATCGGCCAGACCATCCCTCGCATCCGCTCGGCCTGGACAAACAGCTTCCCCGATAACCCCTTCGAGTATACCTTCCTCGACGAAACGTTCAATACCCAGTATCAAAGCGAGCTCCGCTTCGGCTACATCTTCGGTGTCTTCTCGGTCCTGGCCATCTGCATCGCCTGCATCGGGCTTCTCGGCCTCGTGGCCTTCACGATCCGTCAGCGCACAAAAGAGATCGGCGTCCGCAAAGTCTTGGGCGCCGGTACAAAGGATATCCTCATTCTGTTGGGAAAAGATTTCATCGGGCTGATCGCCCTGGCCAACGCCATCGCCTGGCCGCTGGGGTGGGGGATGATGAACAGCTGGCTCAAGGACTTCGCCTATCGCATCCGGATCGATTGGTTGGTCTTCGTGGGTTCCGGCATCATCGCCCTGTCCATTGCTTTGGCAGCCATCGGCTTCCAGGCGGTGCGAGCGGCTCTCACCAACCCGATCAACTCCCTGCGGACGGAATAAAGATCCGGAACACGCTCCCTACCCCGACCTCGCTGCTCGCCTCGATCCTGCCCCCATGCCGTTCCACGATCTTCTGGCAAAGGGAAAGCCCCAGGCCCGTCCCCTCATACTGGTCCTTGGGATGCAACCGCGTAAAGGTCGCAAAGATCTTCTGCGCGTAGTCTTGCGGGAACCCGATCCCATTATCCCGCACCTCGATCTCCACCCAGGACCGTCCACCGGGACCGCCGCGATCGAGGTACCCCGTGATCGTCACCCGGGCCGGAACGTCCTTCCGCGCAAACTTCAACGAATTATTGATGAGATTATAGAAAAGTTGATACAGCAGCATCGGCGCCCCCTGCACGACTGGCAACTCGTGCGTTTCGATCCGCGCCTGCTTCCGCTCGATCGCTACTTCCAGGTCCGTGACGATCTGCCCGATCAACTCCGTCAGGTCCACCGCCGCATAATCCTCCATCAGGTTGGTCACCTTGGAATAGTTGAGTACACCCTCGATCATCATGAACATCCGATCGGAGGCACTGACGATCTTCTCCACGAAACGCCGGCCGGTCTCGGAAAGTTTCGACTCGGGATCGTGTAACAGCCGGTCTGCAAAGAACCGCACCTTCCGCGTCGGCTCCTTCAGATCATGCGAAGCCACATGCGCAAATTGCAGCAGGTCATCATTGCTCCGCTTCAGTTCCCTCGTCCGCTCACTCACCACCTGCTCCAGCCGCTCTTCGCTTCTTCGCAGAGCCTCCTCTGCATCCTTCAGCTCGGAGATATCCCTCGTCGTACCGGCGATCGCGATCACCTCGCCCTGCTCATCCAGCACCGGCGCAAAGATATAATCGTAGATCCGCCGGCCTTGCACCGCATGTGGAAAAGAGACCTCCCCCCGGATGGGCTTCTTCGTGGCCACCACTTTGTCGATCTCCCGCTCATGCATCTCGGCATGCCAGGGCTCATAACCCAATTCCAGCAATCCCAATCCCTTTGACTCCTCCCAGCTTCGGCCCCACATGGTCAGCAACGCCTTATTGGCAAAGATGAATCGATAGTTCAGATCGAACACATAGATAAGATCCGGGGTGCTGTCGGCAATGGCCTCATAGATGCGTCTCTGGCCTTCCATTTCGTCCCGCGTCAACTCCAGCTCCCGCTCTATCTTCCGGGCCATCACCACCGGCAACGCCTGTTGCAGACAACTGACGAAGATCCCCTCGACACGACCCTTCTCGTCGACCACCCCTTCGAAACAATAGGTCCAGGTCGTCGGCTCAGAATTCCAGATCCGGACAAGGGGGAAAAAGGCCTGCCCGCTGCGTACCCCAGCCCCGCTGCCGCGCACCCCTTTGACAACCGGCAACAGCAGGGAAAGACACTCCGGGTATACGTCGCCGATCGGCAGACCGGTTGGTAGACTATTTTTTCTCCGTACGTCGAGATTCTCGTTGAAGCCGGAATTGTAAAAAAATTGGAGCTCATCCCCCCAAAGCAGGAATGCGGGGATCGGAACTTTCATCATCATCTGCAGCGCCGTCTGTAACGTGGACGGCAAAGGGGCCATGACTTGCATAAATAACGATTATCACACCAAATTTGGGCATAATTTTCCCCAACTCTGTCCGCGACTATACCGAATTTGGATGCACCGAAAGCATCCAGTATTCGAAGATCACCTTCAACGTATGCTCCATCTCCGCCATCGACGTCCCTTTTTTAAAATACCCTTGAACGGTCATATCCAGGTAGGCTCTTGAGATCGCCCCGGAGTCGACGCTGGTCGTACAAAAGACAAAGGGGATACTCTTTTTCCGCAGTTCAGGATGATCGTCGACCATCTTTTTGAATTCGAGGCCCGTTTGCATGGGCAGGTTCACGTCGCAGAAGATAAGGAACGGCTGTCCATCCGCGATCAGGAATTCGAATGCATCCGGTGCATTGTCAAAAAAGATCAGCGGGTTGGGGATTCCCAGGCCGATGATCAGCTCCCGGAACATATCCTGGTCATCCGTATCATCCTCGATAAGCACGATGGGTTGCAATGATTTGAGGCTCATATTACCCATAATGTAAAAAACGTGCCGTTTTTCCTATTTTCACCGCATGAAAAGACGCCTCCTGCACCCCCTGTTCTTTCTCTGTTCATTCATCTCCGCAGCCCAATCCCCTGAAACCCGTGCCGCATCCGGCAACGCACCCCGAATAGTCAACATCGTCAACTTTATCCGCCTCCTCGAACCGCGGGACTCCGCCATCACCCAGGACGTCCTCTACCAGACCGTCGTCCAGCAGCTCGCCCTTATGCGAAAGAACCACCTGCGCGGCACCTTCCTCCTCCAATACGACGCCCTCATGGACCGCCGCTACCAGGCCCTGCTGAAACCCTTGCCAAAAGATTCATTCGACATCGGCGCCTGGTGGGAACTCCCCCAGCCACTGATCGAAAAGGCCGGCCTGCCCTGGCGCGGCCGCTACCCCTGGGACTGGCGCGCCAATATTGGCTTCTCCACCGGCTATACCCCAGGGCAACGCGAACGGTTGATCGACACCTATATGGAGGACTTCAAAACCATCTTCGGCGACTATCCCGCCTCCGTCGCCTCCTGGTTCATCGACGCCCACAGCCTGCAGTATATGTACGAAAAATATCACATCGTCGCCTCGGCCAACTGCAAGGACCAATACGGCACCGACGGCTACACGCTCTGGGGCGGCTACTGGAACCAGGCCTACTATCCCAGCAAGACCAACTCCTACATGCCCGCCCAGCACGCGAACCAACAGATCCCCGTGCCCATCTTCCGCATGCTCGGCAGCGATCCGATCCGCCAGTATGATAACGGCCTCGGCCATGCACGCCAGGGCGTCGTCACCCTCGAGCCCGTCTATGCCTTCGGCGGCGGCGACTCAACCTGGGTCAACTGGTTCCTCAACACGTTGACATCAGGCAACGAGCTCGGCTTCAACTATACCCAGGCCGGCCAGGAGAACTCCTTCACCTGGGCCGCCATGGCAAAAGGCCTCGATCTGCAGTTCCCACTCATCGCCCGCCTCCGCGACGAAGGCCGCCTGCAAGTCCAGACCCTCGCGGAATCCGGCCGCTGGTTCAGCAAAAAATACCCCCTCACCCCCGCGACCAGCTTCACCGTCACAAAAGACCTGCCCGGCAGCGACCAAAAAACGATCTGGTTCGACAGTCGCTTCTATCGGCTCAACCTGCTGTGGGAGAAAGGCGCCCTCCGCATCCGCGACTGGCACCTCTTCGACGAACGCTTTCCCTCTATCTACGAAACAAAACCCGCCACCGCTAACGAATGTTCCTTCCTCACCCTTCCCATCGTCGACGGCTATCTCTGGAGCAGCAAAGACACCCTCGCCGGCCTGCGCGCGATGGCGATCATCGACGGCAAGACGGTCCCCCTCCAGGGCGGCGACCCCTCCTTCCAGCCTGTCGGTGACTCCACCATGATCATCCGCTGGCCCCTCACCAATGCAAAAGGAACCCTCGTCATCACCCTGAAAGAAGACCGGTTCGATATAAGCTGGCCCGACGCGCCCTCCTTCCCCTGGTTCTTCGAACTTCGCACCGCCGCCGCGGCAAAACTCCCCTTCGGCAAGATCAACCCCCACAGCCTCGAAGCCCGTTCCGGTAAGACGAGGTACCGCGTGACCGCCACACAGGGTTTCTTCACCGATCCCGTCGATGGCGCCGCCTGGCGCGCGCATCCCCAGGAGAATACTATAAAACTTCTTATGGAAAATCGGTAAATTAGGGGCACATCCTCCAACCATGCTCAAAAACCACCTTAGGGTTTCCTGGCGCCATCTCACGAAGGCAAAGGGCTACTCCCTCATCAATGTACTCGGCCTCACCATCGGGCTGAGCGCCTGTATCACCCTCTTCCAGATATGCCATTACGAGTTCGGATTCGACCGCTTCCATCCCAATGCCGACCGAATCTACCGCGCCGTCTCCAAACGGCATGGCGCCGGCAATACGGACTGGAGATCCATCGGCATGATCTCCATGGGCGCCTCCCACACCATCCGCGACCAATACCCCGGCATCGAAAACATCGCCAACTTCTACTCTTACAACGTCGCCGTGACCGTTCCCGCATCGGGTGTAAAGATCGAAGCGGGAAAGGAATATAACATGATCATCACCGACTCTTCCTGGTTCTCTATCTTCCAATATCGATGGCTCGCCGGCACACCATCGGCCGAACCCTTCACCGTCGTCCTCACCGCCAACAAAGCAAGACAATACTTCGGCCGCCTGGCCGCCGATCAGTATATCGGCAAAAAGCTCGTCTATGACGATTCACTAACGGTCACCGTCACTGGTATCGTGCAGGACTGGACCCAACCCACCGACCTGCACTTCACCGACTTCATCTCCTTCTCCACCCAGGGCGCGAGCTTCCTGCGCTATCACACCGGATTTGACAATCCGACAAAACCCGACAACTGGAGTGAACGCACCTATGCCCAAACTTACCTGCTGCTTAAAAAAGGCGTTACCCCCGCTTCCTTCGATAAATTCGCGGCCGGCATGCTCGCCAGCAAGGGGCCCAAACAGACGCCGGAGGATAAACTGTTGATCACTGTCCAACGGCTTGCCGACCTGCATTTCGATGCACAATACGATGACTTCTACGCCCGCAAGGCTCATCGCCCCACTCTTTATGTGATGACGGGCATCGCCGTATTCATTCTGCTACTGGCCATCATCAATTTCATCAATCTGTCCACCGCGCAATCCCTCGCAAGAGCCCGCGAGGTAGGGACAAGAAAGATCCTCGGCAGCGGCCGCCGCGGCATCGTCGCGCAGTTCCTCACCGAAACCGCCCTCCTCGTTCTCGCCGCCCTGACCTTATCGCCACTCATCCTCATCCTCCTTTTCCGTTTATTCCCGCAATTCATTCCACCGGGCCTTCACGCCAACTCCCTCCTGGATCCAACCAACCTTGGCTTTGCTCTCTCCGCCGGTGTCATCACGCTGCTGCTTGCCGGCGGCTATCCGGCCCTGGTCATCGCCGGCTTCTCACCCACCAGCAGCCTCAAAGGCGAAGCGCCGTTAAAAGGCAGCGGCCGCCAATGGCTCCGTCAATCGCTCATCGTCTTTCAGTTCAGCCTTTCCCTCGTGTTCATCGTGGCCACCGTCGTGGTTGGCCGGCAGCTGCATTTCATGCTGCATAAAGACCTTGGCGTAAACCAGGCCGGTATCGTCAATATCGACCTCAACCACATCAATCCCAATCTCCACTATGGCGAGAAGGACAAGACGCTGCTCGCCGCCAGGGTCCGTCAACTCCCTGGCGTACGCATGGCCGGCCTCGATATGCTAAACCCGACACAAAAGGAAGCCCGGGGATTTCCCCTCAAGGATTTATCCAGCGGAACCCAACTCAGTCCGGACACGCGATTGGGCGACGAGAACTATGTTGGCATCTATGGATTGAACCTCATAGCCGGCAGAAATATCCGGATGCCAAAATTCGATACGGCCACCGAATTCCTGCTGAGCGAGAAGGCGGCCGCAGAATTCGGTTATGCCAAACCGGAAGATGCCATCGGCCGGAAAATGACCGTCGGCGGTATGTGGACCGGCCCCGTCGTTGGCATCTTTGCCGATTTCAACTCCCGGTCTCTCCACGATCCCATCGTGCCGGTTTTTTTGATGACGGTAACCTTTCCCGCCTTCGAACTTTCCGTACGGCTTGACCGCGACCAACCCTCTCCCGCAGTAATGGCCGGCATTCAAAAAACCTTCAAATCCATCTATCCCACAGAAGCCTTCAACTACACCCTCTTCAAAGACGATGTCGCCGCCTTGTATAGTGAAGAACAACGCCTCTCCACCCTCATCAACGCGGCCATGACCATCTCCATCCTCATCTCCTGTATGGGCCTCTTCGGGCTCGCCGCCTTCACCGCCGGCCGCCGCACAAAAGAGATCGGTATCCGCAAGGTCCTCGGCGCCTCCATCACGGGCATCGTCACCCTCCTCACCCGCCAGTTCCTCAAACCCGTCGCCATCGCCTTCCTCATCGCCACACCCATCGCCTGGTGGCTCATGACCAAATGGCTCACAGACTACCCGAACCGCATCGCCCTCGGCTGGTGGATGTTCGCCCTCGCCGGCGCCGCCGCAATGATCCTCGCCCTGCTCACCGTCGGTTTCCACGCCCTAAAAGCCGCCGTCGCCAACCCCGTAACCGCTTTGCGTAGCGAATAAGCTGCTCCGCCTTCAAAGACACCAATAAAAAAAGGCCGCCCGCCAGGGCAGCCTCTTTGGAAAAAGACAGGTTGTTCATAGTTTAATGTTGATTCCCACGGCCATTGGACTGAAAGCAGCCCAGGTCGGCGCCAGGGGGCGTCACTTCTGTTGCGCCATAGACCGGGTCGACGGGGACAACGATCAGCGGGGTGACAGCCGTAGTGGTTCCCTTGCCGATGAGCGGGGAAGAAGGTTGGAGATGGAAGTCATAGCTGCCGATGGCCGTGATCTCCCAGGGGTATAAGCCCGGGAAATGGGCAGGCAGCGGATAATTGACGAACAGGGGGTTCATCTGCTGCACCGCAGGAGTGCCGTCATAGGAGTTTTGCGAAGGACTTTCGTAATTCCAATTGGCGGGCAGGTAGGTGGAAGGCCTCGGGTAGTCGGTGGGCTGCGGTTTCGTACAGACCGGGCCAAAGGTAAAGAACTGGTTGGCTACATCAAGGCTATCGGCCCATTGGTAGTTGTAACCATAGGTGAGGTTGGTGGTATCGGCGACGGGGTTATTAACGACACGGTAACCTACCTGGCAGTTGATGGCTACGTTATTGAAGAAGGCGCCTTTTGCCCCTTGTTCGAAGTCGATGGTAGACCCACGCTGGCCGGGTACCACATGGGTGCCGTCGTTGACGAAGGTGCTGTTATACATCACGATATTCGTCTGCGGGGCGCCCACGACCTGGCCTTTGTTGGAGGCCTTCTGGCCGTTATAGGCGGTGCCTATGAAGAAGTTGTAGGCCATCGTGCCAACGGTGCCGCCCTTTACATTGACGATGTCGCCGCCCGACCCGCCGCATTTTTCGAAGGTGTTGCGGAAGACGTGGATCTTTCCATCGGAGACGCGGATGCAGTCGTCGGTGCCGCCATAGATCCAGCAGTCTTCAATGATGAAATTTCCATTGTAATTCTGAAAGAGGATATCGTAGGAAGTCCCGCTGCTTTGGTTGACCTCTTTAAGGACGGAGATGGTATTGCCTTCTCCGGCTCCGGCAAAATCGATATGGGTCCACTTGAGGACCATGTTGGGACAGTTGCTGCCGCCGATAATTCCCTTCCAAAGCCCGATGTGCGCGGAGTCCTGGTTGAGGGAGAGGCCGGGAGTGTTGTTCTTGGTGACGCCCAATACCGTCATATAGATGGGGGCGGCCTTTGTCCCTTCACTGTAAAGCGAGCCAAGGACGACCAGCCCGGCTTTGTTACGGAAGTTGAGGGTTACGCCCGGCTGGATGAACAAGGTATCATTGTCGTTGATGTAGATATCCGAGTCGATGGTATAGGTCTTGCCGGCGAGCAGGGTGCCCTTTACGGAGCCGGCGAGAGGAACGGAGTCGCTGACCGATTTGCCCGCCTGCTCTACGGCCTTATAGATGTTGGATTTATCCTCCGCCCATTTATTACAGGAGGTGACTCCAAGGATAAAGAGTAACGATAGTACCGGTATGCTAATGCTTCTCATATTGTGTAATTGTTAGTGGGAACGATGAATTTATAATTTGAAACGGAAACCTGCGAGAAAGCTGACCCTGTAATAATCGCGCTGCACAATTGTGGTTTTGGGATTATCCTGGTAGGGCAACTGAGGACCGTATTCCTGGCCGTTGGGATATTTTATAAACAATTTGTGAGGTGCATCGGTGAGGTTGGAGACTTTGGCGTAAAAAGACAGCCGGCGGGTGAGCCGCTGCTCGACGGAAAAGTCCAACTGCGCATATGCTTTTTCCCAGATATCGAAAGCATAGTAGGGAGAGACCTGGGCGATACGATCGCCGGTATAGGAAAGCGCCAGCTGAACATCGAGGCCGATCCTGGGGTCCTTGAACAGCAGAGAAACGTTCCCGATATGGTCGGCTTGCCCCTGCAGCGGCCTGCTCTGGTAGACCGTATCGGTTGAGATGGCGGCAGGGTTTCCTTTGTAGTGGTACAGCAATTTGGGAGTCGTAACCTTGGAATGAGTATAGGTGTAGTTGGCAGAAACCCCGAACATCCCGAAAAACTTCGTGACTTGTGCTTCCAGGCCATAGTTGGTGGCCTTGTTTACGTTCTGCGGCTGGATGAACAGCGCACTGGGACCGCCGTTGCGGGTGACAAAATATTCGATGGGGTTCTGGAGGTCTTTATAGAAGGCGCCCACAAGTACCTGGTCCGCGAGACCGGGGAACCATTCGTAACGCAGGTCGAAGTTGTCGGCGCGCGTGTGCTTGAGGGTGGGGTTGCCGATCTCGTCGTAGAATTCCCCGATGTAATGATAAGGATCGATCTCGCCAAAGGCCGGCCGGCTGATGGATTTGAAATAGGAGGCCCGGATGTTCTGCTCGGGCGTAAGCATGTATTTCAGGTGAGCGCTGGGCAGGACGTCGGTATAGTGGATTGCGCCATAGCCCTGGTCGGAGTTGAAGGGCATAACGGTGGTATAGTCTTGTTGGGTATTCTCTACTCTTACGCCGCCGAGAACCTGCAGTTTCTGCGTGAGCATGAACTTGGTTTGGATGAACCCGGCCGCAACCTTCTCGTGCGAGGTGTAGGTATTGTAGTTGATCGCCGTCTGTGCGCCGGTGCCATTGTCGCCGCCGGTGAACGCCAGGGGAACGCCGTTGATGGAATGGAAAGGTTGCACGGTCTGATAAGTAGGGTGCAGGGCATACTCGTTGTAGTATGCGTCGCGGGTCTTGTAACGATAGAGTCCCCCGGCAATGAATTCTACATCGCGGTTGAAAACGTGCGGGGTATAGGTGAGGTTGGCGAGACCCTGCCAGTCTTTATCCTGGTTGTGCTGCCAGAGTCGGTGCATCGCCATGTCATAGGTAGAAGAGTCGATGGCAGTCGTTTTCCCGTTTGCATCGAGGAGTACGTTGCCATTGAAGGTATACCAGGCCTGGTCGGGCATTTTTTTCTGCGCGACGGAATAAGAGCCTGTCCAGTCCAGGTTCAGGTTATGGCCAAGGGCATGTTCACCTTTCAGGGTGCCGTTGTAGATATCCTGGATCGTCCAGGTGCTTCTGTTCTCGAAAGCTACGGAGATACTGGCCGACGAGGAATTGGTGCCCACGGTGGAGTCGGGAGTATAACGTGTCTGGTATTCGTTCTGGTGAACGTATAAGTTATAGAGCGAAATTTTATTCCGCCGGTTGAAGACGTAATCTATTTTGTTGTTGATGGCCAACCGCTGCGTCTCGGTAGAATAGCGGCGGTCGAAAGCATCGGTAAATGCCGGTTGTTGCGGATTGCTGGCATATCCGGCAGCCGATGGCAATACGGCATTTGGCTGGGCGCTGGGGACGAGGAATTGCGAATTGGAACCCCGCCAGAAGTTTTGGAAAGCGGCCGATACGATGACGCCCAGCTGTTTGTTGAGGAACCGGTTGCCGGCCGTGACGCCGTAGGTGCTGTTGATCGGGTTGGCGATCTTGTGATATTGGAGGTTTGACAGCGGGAAGTTGGCAGCCGTGGCGGCATATGAATTGCCGAACTTTTCGGCAGGCGATTGCCGGGAAATGCCGCTCTTGAGGAATGCGCTGAACGGCCTGTCATTGAACAGGGTGGAATAACCGCCCGAGGCATTCGCAGAGAGGAGGAAATAGTCGGGGGCATCTTTCATCACGAGGTTCATCGTTCCACCGATGGCGTCTCCCTCCATGCGGGGAGTGAGCGCCTTGATCACTTCGAGTCTTTCCAGCAATTCGGAAGGGAAAAGATCCATGGGAACGAAACGGTATTTATCGTCGGGACTGGCGATCTTGATGCCATTGACGAGTACGTTGTTATAGCGCTGGTCCATACCGCGGATGATGGCATAACGGCCATCGCCGCTGGAGCCGCGCTGGACGCTGACGCCGCTGACGCGTTGCATGGCATTGCCGATGGTGACGTCGGGCGAGAGTTCGATACTCCGCGCGGAGAGGATATTTTGTACATAGTCGGCTTTGTGCTCGAGCCTTCTGCCTTTGTCACCGCCGCCGCCCGCCGTAGTGATCTGCACCTCCTGCAGCGTAGTTTCGTTGGGAGTGAGACCGAGGCTGACCGATCTCTCGTCGTTGCCGGAAGAGAGATTGACCTCTACGGGAGTAGCCCGTTGGTAGCCTACAGCGGTGACGTTGACCCGGTATTTACCTGCCGGGATATGGCGGAAGAGGAAGGTACCATCGAGCTGAACGGTTGTCGAGTAATGGGTGTTGGCCAGGGTGACGGTGGCGCCGATCATGGGTTCACCCGTCCTGGAGTCGTAAACTTTACCTCTTATCGTCTGCCCAAACGCCGTCGACGCGAATAGCCCAAAAATTAATAAAAATGCAATCCTGCGCGTCCAGGAGGGGAATCTCATTTGCATAAGCTTTGATTTGTTTTCAATGCCGCAAAGAAATCGGCAAAACCCGCATCCCGCATCAGCCCGGACAAGGATTAGCGATTGCATAATGGTTTCGTAATGCACTGTTCACCGGAAACTCAAATCACAACCAGACTCCATTCAGGTTTCCTCCAGATTTTGGGGATATGAGGATTGTTAACGAGTTGTTAGCGAACGCCGTAATTTTGCCGGCATGAACGCACCCGCACTCGATCGGCTCTCCTCCTTCGCGCCCACCCCCCGGATGCCCGTCCTCTTCGTCGGCCATGGCAACCCTATGAACGCCATCACCGAGAACGAATTCGTCGCCGGCTTCCGCGAAACAGCCGCGACCCTCCCAAAGCCCAATGCCATCCTCTGCATCTCCGCCCACTGGGAGACCCGCGGCACCCAGCTCACCGCCATGGAACACCCAAAAACGATCCATGACTTCGGCGGCTTTCCAAAGGAACTCTTCGAGGTGCAATATCCCGCCCCCGGCAGCCCCGAACTGGCAAAAGAAACAAAATCCCTGATCACAGACACCGACGTAGCCCTCGACACCCGCTGGGGACTCGACCACGGCGCCTGGTCGGTGCTGAAACATTTTTATCCAAAGGCAGACGTCCCCGTCGTCGAAATGAGCCTCGACACCACGCAAACCCCGCAAGCGCACTATGATCTCGCCAAACAACTACAAACCCTCAGGGAAAAAGGCGTCCTGATCGTCGGTAGCGGCAATATGGTCCACAACCTCCGGATGGTCGCCTGGAACCGCCTCGACGAGAAATATGCCTACGACTGGGCAGAGGAAGCAAGCGAAAAAATGAAAAAGTACATCCTCGACGGCCATCACCGGCCCCTCATCGATTTCCGCTCCCGCGGCCAGGCCTTCGACCTCGCCATCCCCACCCCCGAACACTACCTCCCCCTGCTGTACGTCCTCGCCCTGCAACAACCCGGCGAAATGCCCCAGCTGTTCAATGATTCCCCCGTCGCCGGCTCGCTCACGATGACCTCCGTCCGGATCGCGTAAGAATCCTTACCTTAAAGGATGCTAAAGAATTACTTCCTCGTCGCCTGGCGCAGCATGATGAAGAACAAACTCTTCTCGCTGATCAACATCGCAGGTCTCTCCTTCGGTCTCTCCGCCTGCATGCTCATCCTGCTCTACATCCACCACGAGACGTCCTTCGATCGGCAGCTCCCCGATGGCCAACGCCTCTATCAGGTCGGCGGCGTTTTCATCACCGACGGTAAGGACCTTCGCTTCCCCTGTTCCCCGGCGATCACCGCAGCCAATCTCCAGCATGACTTCCCGGAGATCTCCGCGACGGCCCGCATGCTCACCTTCAGCTTCTTCGGCGAATACAAAACACTCCTGCAATCCACCCGCGCCGACGGGACACTCAACAGCTTCTACGAACCAAAAGGCAGCGCCGCCGACAACAGCTTCCTGACCCTCTTTAATTACCACCTCAAAGAAGGCGATATCCATACCGCCCTGACCCAACCCAACACCGTCGTCGTATCCACTACTCTCGCAAAGACGCTTTATGGCGCGGCGCCGGCGCTCAATAGAACGCTCCGCATCACCAGCAGCCTAAACGGCGTCCACGACTACCGCATCACCGGGGTCTTTCAACCCGGCGCCGGACCCACCCACGCCGACCCTCATTTTATCCTCTCCATGACGGGCGGAGCCATCGAACAACGCATAAAAAGCGACGGGACCAATATGGCCTTCGATAACCTCTACACCACGTATGTTCAATTGAAACCCGGCACAGACGCAAAAAAGCTCGAATCGAAATTCCCCGCCTTCATCGAAAAATATGCCGGTAAAGATCTTCGCCAGGCCGGCTTTTGGCGCAAGGACTTCCTTCTCCCCGTCGCCGATATCCACCTCCACGCCGATATGATGGAAATGACCCCCGGTGGCAATCCCACTTACCTGTACATCCTCGGCTCCGTGGCCGGCTTCATCCTCCTGCTCGCCTGCATCAATTTCATGAACCTCTCAACCGCCCGCTCACACCGCCGATCCGCCGAGGTCGGGGTCCGTAAGGTGCTCGGCGCGCGAAAAGGAATGCTCATCGGCCAGTTCCTCGGCGAATCCCTGCTCATGTCCCTCCTTGCCTTTATCCTGGCAATCGTCCTCGCCTTCGCCACAAAACCATTCTTCGAAAACCTCTCACAGCAAACACTATCCACCAACCCGAAACTCATCGCCTCCTTTGCCGCCCTCGCGATTCTCACCGGCCTTCTCGCAGGCAGCTACCCGGCATTCTATTTATCCTCCTTCCGCCCCATCGCCGTACTAAAAGGGCGCTTCGTCAACACCCTTGCCGCCCTCTCCATCCGCAAGGGCCTCGTCGCCTTCCAATTCGTCATCTCCGTCATCCTCATCATTGCCACGCTCATCATCTCCAACCAACTACGCTTCCTCCAAAAGGCCGATCTCGGCTTCGCCAAAGATCACCAACTGGTCGTCCCCCTGCAAAGCCAACAGGCCCGGACCCTTTACCGATCCCTCAAAACGGAATGGCTGACCAGCCCCGGCGTTCTCTCCATCGGCGCGGGCTCCTACTATCCCGGCATCGTCAACGCCGGCAGCGACAACTTTCATAAAAGGGGTCAACCCGTCAACGCAGGCCAACTACTCAACATCAATCACGTAGACGAAGATTTCATAAAGACCCTCGGCATGCAGATCATCGCCGGCCGCAACTTCGACTTCGACCATCTCGCCACCGACACCCTTCGCCACGTCATCATCAATGAAGAAGCCGTAAAAAAGATTGGTTTCGCTTCCCCACAGGCCGCCATCGGCGAAAAGCTGATCAGCACCTACAAAGGCGAAACCAACGAAGATGAGATCATCGGCGTCGTAAAGGATTTTCACTACGAAAGCCTCCACGCACCCATCGCTCCCTTTGTATTTTACTGCGACAACAACAATTTCTACCACTACGCTCTCATCCACGCTACTCCCGAAAACCCCGCCGCCCTCCTCTCCACCATTGAACAAACCTGGCGCAAGCTCAACCCCGGCGAGCCCTTCACCTACACCTTCCTCGACGCCGATTTCCAAAGCAACTACGCCACCGACCGCCGCCTCGCCTCGATCATCAATAGTTTCACGACCATCGCCATCCTCATCTCCTGCCTCGGCCTCTTCGGCCTCACCTCCTTCACCGCCGAACAACGCAGCAAAGAGATCAGCATCCGCAAAGTCCTCGGAGCCCGCGTATCCTCCCTCGTCCTCCTCCTCTCAAAAGGATTCCTCCAGCTGGTGGGCATCGCACTCTTCATCGCAACGCCCATCGCTTATTGGATCATGGACCGCTGGCTCGCCGGCTTCGCCGCCCGCACACCCATCGGCTGGCCCATCTTCGCCGCCACTGCCGCCATCGTAGCGGGCCTTGCCTTCGCCACTATCAGCATACAAGTGATTCGCGCCGCGTTGGCAAATCCCGTATTGAATTTGAAACAAGAATGATTAGATACGCATTATTTGATTGATCTTGCCACGTATGTTGTCAATACTTTCAAAATAGCTGATTAAATCAGGCTCGATCCAGGTCACAAGATCGTACACAGCGGAGCGAACGGCGAGAGCTTCTGCACAGTCGATCGCATTGCCCCGGAAACACAAGGGCTCACAATGGTTCATTCTATTTCGATAATTCTTGACAATATCCAATTTGTTGTGAATACTGGATCTGTTCTCTGTGATAGGCCTATAAGGGAAAACATAGATTGATTGTCCATGCACAAGCGCGTAATGATGCGGCACAAAAAAAGCGAGCAAGAAGCCAAAGGTCTGGTCAGAAATTATTTTTCCAGCCGTAATAGGGATGCCTCTTCGAAGCAGGTCATTTTCTGTTTTTTGAACGCAAGTTCTCAGGTAGAAACGTGAACGTGCGAGTGAAGAATGGCTCATGAATCCTGTCGCTTGATTTATAATCCATTCAGGATCAGAGAAATATCTAGACAAATGGTTGTTCAAGGCATTACGTAAGATTACCTCAAACTGGCTTAAAAGTGGGTGAAATGCCTGCGCGAGCTTAATATTCGCGGCGTATAGCCGCTTTGCCCTTTGATTATCATTGCCTGATGCAATCAAATATCTATTAAAGCGTTGGAGGGACAGAAACTTGTTTCGTAGGATAACTTTCATTTAGCAATTGTCGGTAATTATTCATAATTTTACAACATACAGGCTTGGTAAAGCCTCTTTCCTTCGTGGAAACGAAACCAAGTAAATGAATAAGGGCTCACGAAAGTGAGCCCTTTATTTTTTTGCTGCTGGCAGTCTACCACCCCGGAATCTTCTTCAAATTCGGATTCAACACCGGCTCCTGCGTCGGAATAGGATACAAATACATGTTATCATCCCCCATTTGGTCGCCCCCAACTTCCTCCACTTCACTCAGGATGCCAAGGGCTGAGAATATCGGTTTTTGAATATTTCAAAGCAGTTTTAGCCGTCTGGTTGCTCTAAGCTACAAATCTTTTTATTCCTTTGTTGTATGAAGCAGGTCTTGACCGTCATTATTACATTAATTATGGGTTGCTCCCAACCCCTCTTCGCCCAACCCTCCCGCTATCCCATCATCCCCTGGCCCAGCTCCCTCGTGCCCGCCGCCGGCGAATTCAACGTCACGGCGCAAACGGTGCTAAAATCCGATCCCATTTTTGCAAACGAGGCCGAGATGCTCGGCACGCTCCTCGGCGTCAAACAAACAACCGGCGCCGCATCGATCGAATTGCGTCCCGATAACACCATTGCCGCCGAAGAAGGGTACAAGCTGGTCATTACCCAAAATAAGGTCCTGCTCACCGCCCGAACCCCAACCGGCATGTTCCGCGGCATCCAAACCATCCGCCAGCTGCTTCCCCTCACCGGCAAAGCCCTGCTCCCCTGCGTCACCATCTCCGACGCCCCTACCTACGCCTGGCGCGGCATGCACCTCGACGTCTCCCGCCACTTCTTCTCCATCGATTATCTCAAAAAATTCATCGACGTACTGGCGCTCTATAAAATGAACAAATTGCACCTCCATCTTACCGACGACCAGGGCTGGCGCATCGAGATAAAGAAATATCCCCTGCTGACGGAAAAAGGCGCCTGGCGCACGTTCAATAACCAGGACTCGGCCTGTATGCGCCGCGCAAAGGACGATCCCGATTTCACCATCGATCCCGCCCATATCATCCAAAAGGACGGCAAAACGCTTTACGGCGGCTTCTATACGCAGGACGAAATGCGCGGCCTCGTCGCCTATGCCACCGCCCGCCATATCGATATCATCCCCGAGATCGATATGCCCGGTCATATGATGGCCGCGATCGATCAGTACAACTGGCTCAGCTGTGACAGCACGTCTTCCTTCGGCGCCCTTTTCTCCAAACCGATCTGCCCCTGCCTGCCGGCCACCTATCAGTTCGCCCAGGATATCTATACGGAGATCATCGACATCTTCCCAAGCACCTATCTCCATATCGGCGGCGACGAGGTCGATCGCACGCTCTGGGCAAAGTCCGAAGACTGTAAACGCCTCATGCAACAGGAAGGTCTCAAGACCACCGCCGAGCTCCAGGCGTATTTCATCAGAAAAATGGAAGCCTTCTTCAACTCGAAAGGCCGTAAGCTCATCGGCTGGGACGAGATCCTCGAAGGCGGCGTCACCCAAACGGCCTATATCATGTACTGGCGTACCTGGGTGCCAAAAGCGCCCATCGAAGCCGCACAACACGGCAACTACGTCATCATGGCCCCCGGCAATCCCCTCTACTTCGACGGCACGCAGGACCGCAACTCCCTGCCGAATGTCTATCACTTCGATCCCATCCCCGCCGCGCTGACGCCCACACAGGCAAAGCTCATCCTCGGCGCCCAGGCGGAGATGTGGACGGAGATGATCCCCAACGAGCAACGCGCCGACTATATGTTCATGCCCCGGATGACGGCGCTCGCCGAAGTGCTTTGGTCAAAGGATCACAACTACGATTCCTATCTCGACCGCCTGCAAAGCAATTACCCCCGGCTCGATCAGCTGCACGTCCGCTATCGCCTCCCCGATCTCTCCGGCTTCCTGCAATCCAACGTTTTCCTCAACACCGACACCCTCCGGATCGCAAAACCGCTAAAAAGCATGACCCTTCGGTACACCACCGACCATACCGTGCCGACGGCTCAGTCCCCGGTCCTGGATGCGCCGATCGTCATTCGAGAAGACAAACATTTCCGCATCGCCGCCTTCCGCGCCGACGGCTCCCGCGGCGACATCTACGATCTCGATTACAAAAAACAGCCGCTCGCCGAACCGGTAGCGCCGCGAAAAACACAACCCGGCCTCACAGTCCATCGGTTTAAAGGCTCATTCAAACAGGTAGCCGCAATGGCGACCCTCCAACCGGACACCACCGGCATCGCCACTAACTTCAACGTGCCAAAGGCCCTCGAAACGCCCTCCTTCGGTCTTCAATACCGCGGTTATCTCGATGTTCCCGCCAACGGGATATACAGCTTCTACCTCACCTGTGATGATGGCGGCCTCCTTACCATCGCGGACCGTGAAGTGATCAACAACGATGGTAACCATCCGCCCCTGGAAAAGACCGGCCAGGTAGCACTGAAAAAGGGCCTGCAAAAATTCGATCTCGATTTCATCGAAGGCGGCGGCGGTTACACCCTGAAGCTGAAATATAGCTTCAACGGTTCAAAACCACAGGACATCCCCGCGGCGTGGCTAAAACATTCCTCGGAACCCAAACCCTACGGGGCTCTCCCCACACCCCGCCAGTTGGCCTGGCATGAGATGGAGATGTATTGCCTCATTCACTTCGGCGTCGATACCTACACCGACAAGGAATGGGGCTATGGGGACGAAGACCCGAAGATCGTCAACCCGGTCCGCTTCGACGCCAAACAGATCGTCGGCGCGGCAAAGGCCGGCGGCTTCAAAGGCGTGGTCATCGTCGCCAAACACCACGACGGACTCTGCCTCTGGCCGACAAAGACGACCGAACACAATATCACAAAGAGTCCATGGCGCAATGGTCATGGCGATATGATAAAAGAATACCGCGAGGCCTGCGATGCCCTCGGCATGAAAATGGGTCTTTACTGCTCACCCTGGGATCGCAACAACCCACAATACGGCACACCCGAATACGTAAAGACCTATCGCGCCCAGATAAAAGAACTGTATTCCAACTACGGCCCCCTCTTCATCTCCTGGCACGACGGCGCCAACGGCGGCGACGGCTACTACGGCGGCGCCCGCGAGACCCGCAAGATCGATCGCACCACCTACTACGGCTGGGACACCACCTGGGGAATCGTCCGCCAACTCCAACCCGGCGCCTGCATCTTCGGCGACGTCGGTCCCGACGTCCGCTGGGTCGGCAACGAGGAAGGCCATGCAGGAACCACCTGCTGGGCGACCTATACCCCCGAAGCCCCCGATCCGGGCAAAAAGCCCGCCAACGGCTATAACAAATACTGGCTGGCCACCAACGGCACCCGCAACGGGGAGTTCTGGCTGCCCGCCGAATGCGACGTGCCCTTCCGCCCGGGCTGGTTCTACCACCCTTCGCAGGACGGCAAAGCCAAAACTCCCGGCCAGCTGCTCGATCTCTACTATCAAAGTGTCGGCCGCGGCGCCGACCTCGACCTCGGCCTGGCCCCCAACCGCGAAGGCCGCCTCGATGCCGCCGACGTAGCCAATCTCAAAGCCTTCGGTGACCTCCTCAAACGCATCTTTGCCGTCAACCTCGCGAAAGGCGCAACGCTCACCGCCAGCAATATCCGCGACAACAACGCTCCACTCTACGGCCCGGCTCACCTCCTCGACGCCGACCGCTACAGCTACTGGGCCACCGACGACAATGTCACCACCCCCGAGCTGACCCTCACACTCGCCAAACCCACCACCTTCAACGTCATCCGCCTCCGGGAAGATATCAAGCTCGGCCAACGCATCGACTCCTTCGCCGTCGACGCATACAAAGACAACAACTGGGAGACAATCGCCACCGGCACCAGCATCGGCGCCAACCGGCTGCTCCGCCTGACGCAAAATATCACCACCAGCAAACTCCGCCTCCGCATCATCTCGTCCCCGGTATGCATCGCCCTCAGCGACTTCGGTCTCTTCCTCGAACCTGTTCTCCAGGATCCATACCTCGTCCCGGGAGTCTACTCGTCAAACCGTAAGAAGCAACCCCTCACCCTGAAATGGCCCATCACCCCCACGGCCACAGCCGTCCCTCCGCAGGACTTCACGATCGATATGGGCAAACCCCAAACCATCACCGCCTTCACCTACCTTCCCCGCCAGGACAAACAGTCTGCCGGCATCGTCGACCGCTATGCCTTCTATACCAGCACCGACGGCTCCAACTGGCAAAAGGTCGCCGAAGGCGAATTCGGGAATATCCGCGCCAACCCGCTCGAGCAAACCATCCCCCTCGATCATCCGCAAACTGCGCGCTATTTCAAGTTCCAGGCCCTGCACGTCATCGAAGGCAACGGCGTCGCCCCCGCTGGGGTCGGCATTATCACCGCCACTCCCAAATGACCTTGAAACAGATATTCCGACCCATGTCATAGATTCCTAACCGCCCGTTAGGCGAAGCCGTATAGTATTCAAAATACTGTAACCGGCTCAGATGGGACTGATATGCAACATCGAAAAGATTGTTCACCTGGGCCTGCAACTGCAGCTGGCGCCAAAGTTTCACATGCGCCATCAAATTCACCAGCGTATATGCCCTTGTCGGCGTCTCCGTCTGATAAAGTCCCAGGTACCGGTCCTGCCGCCAATTATGATCCACCTCAGCCCGCACCCGCCAGATCCCCCGCTCATACTCCGCCGCACTCAGCAGCCGCGGCGGCGGAATGAATGGCAGATACTCCCCCTCACTCCCGGTCTTGCGGTACCGCCCGGCACGGTTAAATCCATAGACACAACTAAACGTCTCCTCGATCCGAAACCCCCGCCAAAGGGTAGGGGAGACACGCAATTGCGCGTCTCCACCGTACACCTGCGCATTGGTCTGTTGAAACTGAAAGGTCCGGTTCCCGGGAACGATCACCAACGGAACACCCGCCGCATCCACCGCCTGATCCTGGTAGATATAATGGTTGATATGATTGTTGAAGATATTGACTGCAAACCCCCAATCCGCCCAGTCCCCGGTCAGCCCCGCATCTTCCTGCAGGCTGAACTCCGGCGAAAAATGCAGGTTGCCGATATAGTAGATATGCGCCCCGGGGTCCAAGCCGTTTGACGCCATCTCCGTGATGTTCGGCGCTCGGTAACCCCGCGCGATATTCGCCTTCGCGCTAACATGATCACTCAACCGCAGCGTCGCACCGATGCTCCCCGACACCCCCCGGAAATGCTGATCCAACGGCGCCACATTCCTTACGTCATAACGAACCCCGCCCGCAACGGTCCAATGCTCCCTTTTCCATTTCCCATAAACATACCCACCGGCATCAAACAGGAAGTAGTCCGGTATCGGCCTGTCGGTAGCCGTTCGGCCGTTATGATTCTCCTGGTACATCCCGTTCAGCCCCGCCGACACCTCAACATTCAAAAAGGAAGGGGCATCATACCGTAGCCCATAGCTGAGGGTCCGCAACAAAAGGTCTTCCCCCGCAAGATGGGGATTCGTCGGATGATTGTACTCCCGCCGGCGATTCTCCTCGAATCCCACCGACAATCCAAGATCCCCAAACCCAAACGAATACCGGTTATCCGTATAAACCCGCCAATCCTGGATCCGCTGACTCAATGCACTTATCGCATACCCATTCAATACCTTCTCCGGCACCACCGGCCGATGCTTGATGTCGTCCTGCGGCACCTCATAGACCTGGTAAGTCCACTTCCGCGTCACCGAATCCCGGCTGCCGTCCGGAATAGCCTGGTGGTTGTCATACCAGGTAACATTCAACCGGGAGTATCCGCTCCGCGAAGTATACCCAAGGAACCCCGACGCATTCGCCGTCCGGAACCCGGTGTTATAGACCCGTCCATCCACCGGGTTCGTATAGTTGCGTGCAATGCGTTCCGATCCCCGCAACGCCCAGCTCCAATGCGCCGATCCGCGGGAAAGCATCAGCCCATTCCCCGCCAGCCCATTGTTCGATTGAAACTCCGACAACGCCCGCACCCGCAAGACCCCATCCGCCGCCCGCGGTATCGCCGGGAACAGTTGCAACACCCCCGCGATCGCATCCGAGCCATAAAGAAGACTGGCCGGCCCCTTTATCACCTCCGCCCGTTCGATCACATAGTCGTCCAACGGCACTCCATGCTCGTCGCCCCATTGCTGGGTCTCCACCCGTAACCCGTCGTAAAGGGTCAGTACCCGGTTATATCCAAGCCCGTTGATAAAAGGTTTCGAAACGTTCGGGCCCGTCTTCACCGCCGAAACCCCGGGCGCATGCGCCGCGATGGCGTCGATCACATTCGCCGCCGAAACCTGCTCGATGTCCCGGGTCGACACCGTCTTCATCGCCAGCGGACTCTCGCGGATCGAAATCGCCCGCGAAACCCCCGTTACCACGACGGCGTCCAGCTCCGCTTTCTTGTCCAGTATCACTTCCGCACGGCCGACCGTATCCCTCCTTACCGTCGCCTTTTGCGCCTGCACTCCGCAAACCCAGCCAATAAAAAGAAGAAAGTAGATCGTTCTCATGAGCGACGCGTTTGTAGCAAAACTATAAAGTTAGAGGCATCTAACAAAATAATTCCCTATATTTAACCCATGAACACGCTCACGGAAGAGAACTACCTGAAAGCCCTCTTCAATCTCGCCGGCGACAACGGCGAGACCAACGTCAACGACCTCTCCCGTCACCTGGGCATAAAAATGCCCACCGTCACCAGCATGATGAAAAGACTGGCGGAGAAGAAACTGGTTCATTACGAAAGCTATAAGCCCGTCCGCCTGACGGAGAAAGGAAAGAAAGAGGCCGGCCTCATCGTCCGCAAACACCGCCTGACCGAAATGTATCTCGTGGAAAAAATGGGCTTCGGCTGGGAAGAGGTCCACGACATCGCCGAACAGATCGAACACATCCAATCCCCCGTCTTCTTCGACAAGATGGACCAGCTGCTCGGCTTCCCCAAACTCGACCCCCATGGCGCCGTCATCCCCGACAAGAATGGTAGGCTTGCGTGGATCGCCTACCTCCGCCTTTCGGATTGCCGCCCCGGCGACACGGTCCGCCTCTGCGCCGTCGTCCATGGCTCCTCCGACTTCCTCCGCTTCCTCAACAACCGCGGGATCCGCCTCGGCCTCCGCATTAAAATAAAATCCGTCGAAACCTTCGACGGGTCCATGGTCCTGGCCTATGAAAACCGCACGGAAACTCTCAGCGCCACCGCCTGCGAGCGCCTCCTCGTGGAAAAAATAAAATAGTCGTTACATTTGATAAAACCTTTCGCCATGCTTCCTATCCGAACCGGCTGGACGATCATGAGCCTCATTGCCGTCACGCTCCTCATCGCACACCTGATCTCCTGCACCCAATCCGGCCCCGGCACCGATGCCCTCCAGGCCCAGGTCCAACGCCTGCAGCAGCGCCTCGACAGCGCCTACACCCCCGGCCTCGGCGAATTCATGTCCGGCATCCAGGTCCATCATGAGAAGCTTTGGTTCGCCGGCAAAGCCGCCAACTGGGAACTCGCCGACTTCGAGCTCGGGGAGATAAAGGAATCCCTCGACGATATCCGCCATTATTGTACTGACCGCCCCGAGGTGGCGTCCCTTCCCATGATCCTTCCTCCGCTCGATAGCCTCGCCGCCGCCGTAAAAAAGCAGGACCCTGCCGCCTTCAAAAGCGGTTTCACCCTGCTCACCACTACCTGCAACAATTGCCACCAGGCGACAAAGCACGGCTACAACGTCATCCAGGTCCCCACAACCCCGCCATTCTCAAACCAAGTATTCAACGCCAAATGAGACTCATCCTCTTCGCGATCCTGCTTCTGACAGCTACCCGCATCCTCAGCCAACCCGCCAGCCTCCCCCGTATCCAAACGATCAACGGCCACCACACCCTGCTGGTGGATGACCAACCCTACTTCATCCTCGGAGGCCAGGCCCACAACTCCAGCGCCTGGCCGGCGCTCCTGCCGGCCGTCTGGACCGCCGCCGGACAAATGCACCTCAACACCCTCGAACTGCCCGTGTACTGGGAGCAGGTGGAAGAACAACCCGGAAAATTCAACTTCTCCCTCGTCGACACGCTGCTGACCCAGGCCCGCGGGCATAACGTCCGGCTCGTACTCCTCTGGTTCGGCACCTGGAAGAACGGTAGCAACCACTACATGCCGCTCTGGATGAAACAGGACCCGCAAAAATATCCCAACGTAACCGGCATCAAGGGCCAGCCCATCGATTCCCCCTCACCCCTAAGCGAAGCGACCCTCGAAGCCGATACAAAAGCCTTCGCGGCCTTCATGCGTCACCTCAGGCAGGCCGACGGCGACAAGCACACCGTGATCATGGTACAGGTGGAGAATGAATCCGGCTCCTGGGGCAGCGTCCGCGATTATTCGCCAACAGCCCAAAAACTCTTCGAAGGCCAGGTACCCGCAGTTCTCACAACGGCTATGAACGTGGATAAAGGGTCGTGGCGCCAGGCATTCGGCGACCGCGCCGACGAATACTTCCACGCCTGGTCCATCGCCTCCTTCATCGGCAAAGTAGCCGCCGCCGGCAAAGCCGAATACCCGCTCCCCCTCTATGTCAACGCCGCCCTCCGCGATCCGCTGACCAACCCCACCGCAAACAATTATGAAAGCGGCGGACCCACCGACAACGTCATCCCCATCTGGAAAGCGGCCGCCCCCGCCATCGATCTCCTGGCCCCCGACCTCTATCTCGACGAGACCGACAAAGTCCAAAAAGTACTCGAACTCTATTCCCGCCCCGACAACCCGCTCTTCATCCCAGAGATCGGGCACCGCGCGGAGAACGCAAAATACTTCTACGCCGCCCTCGCCAATGGCGCCATCGGCTTCTCACCCTTCGGCATCGACGACAACGGCGCCGGCGAATCCCCCGAAGAGTCCACCCGCCGTCTCGCCCCCTTCGCCGCCAACTATGCCCTCGCCGCCCCGCTCATGCCCCAGCTCGCAAAATGGGCCGCAGCAGGAAAGATAAAGGCCATAGTGGAACCCGACGATCACTCCGAACGCACGATCGATCTCGGCGCCTGGAAGGCCGTCGTCCATTTCGGCCTGGGCGAACGCGAGACGCTGACACCCAATCCCGCGAAAGACGGCAGCCTGCTGGTCGTCACGATAAATGAAAATGAGTTCATCCTCATCGGCAATAAATGCCACGTCGTCTTTCGCCCCGCCGGTCCAAACGCAAACCGCCCCTGGCAATATGGAAAAGTGGAAGAAGGAAACTACGATCACGGCGGGTTCAAACCCCGTCGCATCCTAAACGGCGACGAAACAGACTGGGGCGGCCCGCACTTCGGCCGAAACCCCACGCTCCTCCGCGCAATCCTCGTCGCCCGGTAAAGCCGCAAACAATGTCGCCGCAAACGAGCAAACCGCAAACGAGCAAACCGCAAACGAGCAAACCGCAAGCAAATACCACAAGCAAATACACCGCAAACCAGCCAACCGCAAGCAAATGCCGCAAGCAAACCCGCCGCAGACAAAGCCCGCCGGCAAGGCGCCCCTCAAATATGCCGCTGCTGGATAAACTCCGACACCGGATCACCCTTGATCGGATGCTCCAGCCGCTCCTGGAACTGTCGGTCGAACTTCGATAACGCATCGTTCAGCGTCTTACCCCGCCCAAAAATACCCCGCTCGGGGTCCGGCCCAAGCACACAACAATATTCTCCCCCATTCCGGTACACCACCGGGTGCGTTTGCTTTACCGAATCGGGAACATCCGCCGAATCATAATCGACGCGGACAAGCGCAAGACCCTCTGTATTCATTTGCTCCATACCCGGTGCTCTGCAATTCCAATGCCCGCCGCCCCCCCAACACGCCTTTGCCGATATCGTTGTATATTTACAAATATAACGAACTTGGACCGGCAAATCGATTTTATGAAACCAAAACTCTTATTCTCGCTTCTTTTGTTCTTCTGTTTGACAAAACACGCAATTTCTCAGTCGCCAGGCAATCTTTCACCCGTTGAAGTATTGGGAAAAGGAAAAATGTCCAATATTGCCCGATTACCCGAGATCGGCGGAACAAATATTTATTCGGGTAAGAAAAACGAAGTTCTCCTGCTCGATAGCATAAATGCCGATCTTGCGCAGAACAGAGCCAGAGATGTATTTGCGCGAGTGCCGGGTATCTCTTCCTGGGAGTTGGACGGTTCGGGTACTCAAACCAGTGTCGCCGCAAGAGGATTGAGTCCGCACAGATCATGGGAATTCAATGTAAATCAGAATGGCTACAATGTTAATAATGATTTATATGGTTATCCGGAAGCAATGTACAATCCTCCACTGCAAGCTGTGCAGGAAATTCAAATTATCAGGGGATCCGCTGCTCTTCAATATGGACCTCAGTTTGGCGGCATGCTCAATTATGTGATCAAAAAGCCCGACACTGCAAAGTCGTTGGGGTTTGAAACACAGCAAACGTACGGCTCATTCAATACATTCAATTCATTTAATTCAATAGGTGGGGAAAAGGGGAAATTTACTTATTCCGCTTTCTTTAATTATCGCAGCAGCGATGGATGGCGTAAAAATTCCAACTATAATTTCCTGAATGCATACGGAAGCGTACATTATAAGCCGACGGACAAAATGGACATCGGCGTTGAGTATTCAAGGGAAAACTATTTGCAGAAATTTTCAGGTGGGCTTACCGATTCCATGTTTGCCGCCAACCCCCGTCAATCCACAAGAAGCAGGAATTATTTTAACCCCATAATTAATTTGATCTCTTTGCTTTTCCATTACTCCATTGATCCTAAAACGGAATTGAATGTAAAAGCCTATAGTTTGCTCGGACAAAGAAATATGGTGATTGCCAATCAAAACTTAGGCACTACGGCAGACACCATCAGTAAGGCACTGGGTACCTATGCACCGAGACAGGTCAACAGGGATTACTATCAGAGCTATACCGTTGATGCAAGGATGATAAGAAAATACAACCTGTTCGATCACGAAAGTGCGTTGTCGGGCGGCGTGAAATATTCGAACATCTCAACCGACAGAAAGCAAACGGGAACGGGAACCACCGGCGCCGATTTTGACCTTACGCTAACCGGCGCTTATGGCATCGATCTCCTCTTTAGAACCGTTAACTATGGTGTATTTCTCGAAAATCTTTTCCGCATCACCGATAAACTTTCCGTTACTCCCGGCATAAGGTACGACTATCTCAATTCAACCCTAAATGGAACAGAACATGATGTGTACAACGATTTTCGTCCTGTTTCGCATTCAACGTCCAGGAATATTTTGGTTTCAGGAGTAGGGGCGCAATACAAGATTGCCGGGAATATAGATATTTATGGGAATTATTCTCAGGCGTATCGGCCGATCCTTTATTCAAACCTTATCATTGGCTCAAGCACTGCCGTGATCGACTCGAACTTGAAAGATGCAAGCGGGCACAATGCAGATGTCGGAATAAGGGGAAAGATTAAGGATATTTTGAATTTTGACGTGAGTGCATTTGAGTTGTTTTATGGAAACAGGATCGGAAATATAACATTGACCGACAACGCCGGCAATCCCTATACTTTTACGACCAATGCGGGAGATGCGCGGAATAGGGGAGTCGAGGCCTATGTGGAAATTCATCTGCTAAATTTCAAAAGCGAGCATACGAACGCCGACCTCTCGATATTCTCATCCTACGCCTGCAATGATGCAAAGTATCTGAATGGGAAGTCCGGAAAAATTAACCTGGCTGGAAAGACATTGGAAGATGTTCCGCAGTACATTAGCCGTTCCGGCATCAACGGCACGATGAAAAATATCTCTGCGACATTTTATTATTCCGCCGTTGGCGGATCGTGGTCGGATGCAAACAATACCGCCGCGACTGAGAAAAATCCGAGTGTAGGTTATGTGTCTCCTTACCAGGTGTTGGACTTTGCCATGAGCTATAAAATTCATGGCAACTATAATATCGGAATAGGCATAAATAATTTGACAGATAAAAAATACTTCACCCGAAGAACCGAGACGCTTGTATATCTTGGTAAAGGGGTACTGCCGGGGGATGGAAGATCCGTCTATTTTACATTCGGTGCAAAGTTCTAAAAAAAGATCCGGATGGTAAGGCGAAGCCCTGCCATCCGGAGTCAACTGGTTCCATAGGTTTTATTTCTTGATCAGGGTAACCTTACCCGCATCCGTCACCACCCCGGTGCTCACGCTAACGGTAAAGGTCGTATCCTTATAGGTCGAATCGATCGAATGCAACAAAAGATTCCACGAACCCGCATTCACGCCGCCAAAGAAATAATAGCCGGTCGTCGAATCGGGCAAAGCCATCAACGTATCCGTCCCCTGGATGGCCAGCACCTCCGGCTTGGCCGCCCACGGCAACACAGTTCCCTTGATGCTGCCGCCGATCGCCTCGGAATAGGTCCGGATCACCGGCTTTAGAATAAACCCGCCATTGCCCGTCGTCACGATACTGCTCCCGGCATTGAAATCGATCCACAACCGATAAACGATCCCAGGAGTCAATGAAGCATGAATATTGAACTTCAACCCCGACTGCTGCGCCGAAGGGGTCTTCAACGGGAAAGACTGCCCGCTGATCACAACGGAATTGTTACTCCCCAGGGTCAGTCGCATCTGCGACAAAGTCCCCACAGGAAGGTCCATCGAGGCCAACACGGTATCGATCCCGTTGCGGAAATCCAACAGGTTGTACACCCCCGGCCGCAACAAAGGCAAGGTCTGCCAACCCTTGGAAGTCCCGGTATCCGACGATACGTTGACCTCCACTTTCTCGACATCGATCAGTACCGCATCATACGGAGAAGGATCGTCCGTCAGTCGCACTTCGAGGCGCGCCGTGCCGCTCGAATTACTGCTGCTTTTCCGGCACGCAACAACCGTCAAAATACCCGAGGTCAGGAGGAGAAAGAAGAAGAAAAGATTGGTCTTTTTCATTGAGTATGAATTTTATACTCATAAGACAGAAAATCAACCCCGGGGTCCTAGCCGGAACCTAGAATTTATAGGTATAAGATACACTGGGAATCACGGGAATAAGCGGTAATTCCCGCGCCACGACCTTCCGCGTATCCGGATCGATCGTCCGGTAAACAAAGGAATTATTGGGCCGCGCATACAGATTATACACAGAAAAAACCCACTCCGATTCCGTCACACCCCTCGCCGTCCTCCGGCTGCGGGTATAATGAACGCTCAGATCCAGCCGGTTATAAGGACTCAACCGATAGTTATTAGCTACCACATCCCAGGACCCCGCCGTGCCGGCCTGCACCAACACCGGGCCGCCGCCATTCCCATTCCCATTCCCATTGCCGTTCCCGTTCCCATTACCATTCCCGTTCCCATTCCCGTTTCCATTGCCATTGCCGTTTCCATTCCCGTTGCCATTGCCATTGGCCCGCCCCCGGCCCCGCCCCGGATTGTCATACAAAGGATCGCCCCCCGGAATATATGTCGAGTCCGGGACCAGCGAAAAAGCCCTGCCACTCGCCAGCACGAAATTGACCCCCACCTTCCAATGCTCCGTCAACGCATATGCAGTAGAGACATTTAAAATATGCCGCCGGTCATAAGCAAAAGGAAAGGTCTTGCCCTCGTTCAACGAATCGAATTTCTGATACGCATACGCCAGCGTATACGCCATCCAGCCCGTCCACCGCCCCCGCGTCTTGCGAACAAACAGCTCCGCTCCATAATCCCACCCCTTCCCAAAGATCAGCTGGTTCTCAATACTGTTATCTATCTCCGGCGTAGCCACCCCACCAAACAACAACTGATTATCCAGCCGCTTATAATACAGCTCCAGGCTGGTCTGAACGATATTCCCCGCAAAATTCCGGAATAACCCCGCCGAGATCTCCCGCGACACCTGCGGCTTCACCATATCGCTACTGCCGATCCAGATCTCCGCCGGGAAGGTCGCATTATAGCTCTGCACAAGATGGATATACTGGTGCATACTCGACAACGACACTTTCACCGAAGTGGCGTTGTCGATCAAATATAAAAGCGAGAGCCTCGGCTCGACGGAAAAATAAGAAGCCTCCGGTTTATAATAGTAGGGGACGCGAACCCCGGCCGAAGCCTGCCACCTGCCCATCTTCAGCTCATCACTGACAAAACCTGCCACCCGCGAAGAGGTCTTGGGCGGGATACCGGAAGGAATGATACTCAGGGAAGAGTCCGGCGGCGCCAGCTTTCCCGACAACGTGGCGGGATACAAGGTCTGATACAGATAATCCACCCCCACGTTCACCACATGCCCCGAGGCTGGATACCAGCTGAAACGAGTCTTGGCATCGATATCGCGGATGCCGGAATACAGCTGCGCAAAATACCCCTCCTGCGTCGCGGAAAGGAACTGATGATACCGGTTGTACTCCACCGAGGTGCTGCTGAACAATTTCCCGGAATACTGGTGGGTCCACCGGGCCGTAAAAGCCGTGTTGCCAAAATGCATCGAATAGCCGATCCCCGCGCTGTCCGTACTGTCGCTGGAATAGTTATTATTATCCCGGCCGGTATAGTAACTCAGCAGGATGCGGTCCCGCCGCGAGACGGGAATGTTCAGCTTGGTATTCACGTCATAGAAATAATAATTGCTGAAATAGTTGGTATGAAGCAGGGGATGCAACAACCAGTCGGTCGTGCTCCGCCGCGCCGAGACAAGAAAGGATGTCTTTCCAATTGGACCGTATACCGTTGCCCCTGAAAAAACACTCCCCATCTGGATCACCCCGCCGGTCTTCTGACTGGCCCCATCCTTCATGGAGATATCCAGCACCGAGCTGACAAAATCCCCATAAGCGGCCGGGAAACCACTTTTCATCAGGCTCGCATGCTTGATTGTCGGCGGATTGAAGACACTCACCAGTCCGAAGATATGACTGGGATTATACAACGTGGCCTCATCCAGCAGGATCAGGTTCTGACCCGTATTGCCGCCACGCACGTAATACCCCGGCGTGCCGTCGATACCCGCCTGTACGCCCGGTAACATTTCTAAGCTGCCAAGCAGATCCCCGCTGCCACTCACCGACGGCGCGGCAACGACCATTTCCCCCGTCACCTCGGTAGTCCCAAGCGGAGTCTTCCGCACAAAATCTTCCCGCTTGTCCTTCGTCACCGCAAGGGGGCTCATCGCCGCCATTCCACTGTCCACAGGCAGATCGAACGACAGGGTAACATTTCCCTTCGCCGCCACCCGTTGTTCCATGCCCTGGTATCCGACATAGGAAACCATCACCCCAACCGTGTCGCTGCCGGACACCGTCAAAGAATAGAACCCGTATTGATTGGATAACACCCCCGACCCATCTTTCCAGCACAGTGGGATCCGAAGCTTGGAATTCACGTGACTTGAAGTCGCGGC
>JADMIO010970511.1_pt1 | contig 68240 bp, 69 predicted proteins | sample 8958161 | NCBI WGS metagenome assembly JADMIO01 (sample SAMN16585339, study PRJNA669376) | soil metagenome | isolation source: Crop rotation soil | place: USA: Cullars Rotation, Alabama | collected 2011 | reverse complement strand
GGCCGCGACTTCAAGTCACGTGAATTCCAAGCTTCGGATCCCACTGTGCTGGAAAGTCCTCACCTCCCTGTACCTGGCCACGCGCGCGCCGGTGCTGATTGCGCCGGCGATGAACAGCAACATGTTGGCGCACGACGCCGTGCAGCGGAACCTGCAGGCGCTCGCCGCGCGCGGCACGCGGTTCGTCGAGCCCGGTGAGGGGTACCTCGCCTGCGGCTGGATCGGCAAGGGGCGCCTGGCGGAGCCCGAGGACATCGTCGCCGCCGCCGAGCGCATCGTCTCGCCGCGCGACTCGGTGCTGCGCGGCCGCCGCATCGTCGTCACCGCCGGGCCGACGTACGAGGATATCGATCCGGTTCGCTACGTCGGCAATCGATCGAGCGGCCGCATGGGATTTGCCATTGCCGCGGCGGCGCAGGCGCGCGGCGCGAACGTGACGCTCGTGGCGGGCCCGACGAGCATCGAGCCGCCCGCGGCGGACGAACTGATCCGCGTGCGGCGCGCGACCGAGATGCACGCGGCCGTCATGCGCGCGGCGGAGCATGCCGACGTCGTGGTCATGGCCGCGGCGGTGGCCGACTACGCGCCCGTTGCCGCCGCCTCCGAAAAGATCGCGAAGACGAGCGCACCGCTGACGCTGACGCTGCAGCGCACGCCGGACATCCTCGCCGATCTCGGGCAGACGTCGGCGCGCCGCGCCACGCCGCTCGTGCTCGTCGGCTTTGCCGCCGAAACCGGCGACCTGCTGGCCAAGGCGCGCGAGAAGCGCGTCCGCAAGCAGGTCGATCTGATGGTCGCCAACGACGTCACCGCGCCGGGCGCCGGCTTCGACGTCGAGACCAACGCCGTGACGATCATCGGCGCCGACCAGGAGCAGACGCTGCCGGTGCAGAGCAAGGCGAGAATCGCCGACGCGATTCTCGACCGCATCGAGCAGCTGCTGCACGCGCGCACCGCCCCCGCCTCGCGGTAATCAGATGAACGACCAGCTGCGGGCCCATCTCGAGTTCTTCGAAGAGCTCGGCATCGACGGCGTGCGCCTGGAATCCGAATGGCGCACCCGCTCTGAAGCCGTCGAGCGCCGTGAACCCATCGAACCAATCGAACCTCTTGAACCCATCGCACCTCGTGAACCTATTGAACCCCTTGAACCTCTTGAACCCATAGACCCCATCACCCCGCTGCCAGTGTTCAGCTCCCCAGCCGCCGCCCTTGACGCGATCCGGCAGGATCTCGGCGCGGACTGCAGCCGATGCAAGCTGCACACGCTCGGGCGCCGGCAAATCGTCTTCGGCGTCGGCAACCCGAACGCCGACCTGATGTTCGTTGGCGAGGCGCCCGGCGCCGATGAGGATGTGCAGGGCGAGCCCTTCGTCGGCCGCGCCGGCCAGCTGCTGACGAAGATCATCGAAGCGATCGACCTGAAGCGCGAGGACGTCTACATCGCCAACGTGATCAAGTGCCGGCCGCCCGGCAACCGCAATCCGGAACCGGACGAAGTGGAGCAGTGCCAGCCATTCCTGTTCCGCCAGATCGACACCGTGCAGCCGAAGGTCATCGTCGCGCTCGGCAAGTTCGCGGCGCAGTGCCTGCTGCGCACGACGGATCCGATCACGCGGATTCGCGGCCGGGAGTTCAAGTACCGCGACGCGATCCTGATTCCCACGTATCACCCCGCGTACCTGCTGCGCACCCCGTCGGCCAAACGCGAGGTGTGGGAGGATATGAAGCGCGTGCGGGCCATCCTGGCCGGCGATGACTAGCTCGTGCCCCTGATTTCGGTCGCGGTTCCGGTCCCCTTCCTCGACCCGCTCACCTACAACGTTCCCGATTCAATCGCCCTGCCGCCGATCGGCGCTCGCGTGCGCGTGCCCGTAGGTACGCGGACGCTGACCGGCTGCGTCGTGCAGCACGACGCGCTCGTCGAGGAGGGGACCGACGTCAAGGACATCGCCGAGGCGCTCGATCGCGAGCCGCTGCTGCCGGCGACGGTCGTCGATCTGTGCCGCTGGGTGGCGGAGTACTACGTGTCGGGCATCGGCGATGCGCTCGCGGTGGCGATGCCGCCGGGGTCGCGCGGCCGGGCGAATGCGTTCAAGAAGCAGCGTGTGGCGATGCTCTCCGTGCTGGGGTCAGACCCCGGTGATGGGGCGACTCAACCCGCTGCGTCGCCCCATCACCGGGGTCTGACCCCACGGCAGGAGGCGGCGCTCGCCGTTCTCGCCGGGGCGTCGGCCGGCCTGCCGGTCTCGGCGCTGCGCGAACGCGGCGTGACCGCCGCCGTGTTGGCCGGCCTGGCCAGGCGCGGGCTCGTCGTGCTCCGCGACGAACAGGACGACCGCGACCCGTTCGAGCGGGCGGCCATGGCCGACGTCGTGCCCGACGCCGCGCGTGAGCTGACGGACGAGCAGCAACTGGCAGCGGGCGAGCTGTTCGCCCTGGCCGACGCCGGAGAGTTTCGCGTCGCGCTGCTGCACGGCGTCACGGGCAGCGGCAAGACCGAGCTCTACCTCCGCCTCGCGCAGCGCGTCTGCGGCGCCGGACGGCAGGTGCTGCTGATGGTGCCGGAGATTGCGCTCACGCCCTCGGTCGCCGCGCTGTTCCGCGGCGCGTTCGGCACGCGCGTCGCCATCCAGCACAGCGCCCTCTCGGACGGCGAGCGGCACGACCAGTGGCATCGCATCCGCCGCGGCGAGGTCGACGTCGTCGTCGGGACGCGCTCCGCGGTGTTCGCCCCGCTCGATCGCCTCGGCCTCGTCATCGTGGACGAGGAGCACGACAGCTCGTACAAGCAGGAAGAGACGCCGAGGTATCACGGCCGCGACGTCGCCATCGTGCGCGCCAGTCGCGAGCGTGCGCTCGTCGTGCTGGGCTCGGCCACGCCGTCGATGGAGAGCTACCAGAACGCGGCGGCCGGCAAGTACGTCCGCATCACGCTGGAGAGGCGCGTGCTCGATCGGCCGCTCGCCTCCGTGCGGGTCGTGAACATGCGCACGGAATACGCGGACCAGGGACCGGATGTCGTCATCAGCCGCGATCTTGCCGCCGCCATCGCCGAGCGTCTCGTGCGCCGCGAGCAGGTCCTGGTGCTGCTGAACCGCCGGGGATATTCGACCGCCGTCTTCTGCCGGCAATGCGGAGACACCTTCGAGTGCCCCAACTGCAGCGTGTCGCTCACGGTGCATCGCGGGAGAATGAACCACGAAGACGCGAAGGGCACGACGCGTCGTGGCTGGCGGGCGCGCTGTCACTACTGCAACTACTCGGTGACGGTGCCGACGGCGTGCCGCAAGTGCGCGGCGCCCTATCTCGAGCACGCCGGCTTCGGCACCGAACGCATCGAAGAACAGCTGCGCGAGCAGTTCCCCGGCGCCCGTGTGGGCCGGGTCGATCGCGACTCCGTACGGCGCAAAGGCGCGCTCGCGCAGGTCCTGTCGGCGTTCGCGGCCGGCGAGCTGGACGTGCTGGTCGGCACCCAGATGATCGCGAAAGGGCACGACTTCCCGCGCGTGACCTTGGTTGGCGTGATTTCAGCGGACGTCGGGCTCGGCCTCGCGGATTTCCGCGCCTCGGAGCGCACGTTCCAGCTGCTGACGCAGGTCGCCGGCCGCGCCGGGCGAGGGGAGCGCAGCGGGGAAGCGATCATCCAGACGCTCTATCCCGAGCATTACAGCATCCAGCTCGCCTGCCGGCAGGACTATCCGGCGTTCTTCGAACGCGAGGTCGAGTTCCGCCGGCGCATGCGGTATCCGCCGTTTTTCGCGCTCGTCAACGGCGTCGTACGCGGCCGAACGTTCGAGGACGCGATGCAGCAGGCGCGCGATGTCGTCCGCCGGCTCGAGCCGGCAACCCTGGCCGGTACGTTCGCGATTCTCGGCCCGGCACCCGCCCCGCTGGGACGCCTGCGCGGCGAGCACCGCGTGCAATTCTTCCTGAAAGGGACGCGCCGCGCCGACATGCGCCGTGCGCTGCTCGAGGTGGCCGCCGGGATGCCGGAGATCCGCCGGCGTCTGACGATCGATGTGGATCCGCTGAGCGTGCTCTGAGGGCCGCGGGCCGGCCCTAGTGCCGTCCGACCAGCGCCGCCGGCTGAATGGGGGCCGGCGTGAAGCAGAGGACGAACATCAGCAACGCGAATGCGGCCAGCCAGAGCCGGCTGTTGTCGAGCGGCATCTCCTCGTCCACCACGCGCGGATGGCGCGGGCCGAAAAGGAGCAGCATGCCGACGGTGAGCACCGTCCACACCACCCACGATGTCGAGATGAACGAGAGCCCCACGAGGCACGGCACCATCACCATCGTCACCACGGTGCTGCGGCGGCCCAGCACCGCGTAGGAGATGTGGCCGCCATCGAGCTGGCCGATGGGAAACAGATTCAGCGCCGTCGCCAGCATCCCGAACCACGCGGCGAACGCCATCGGATGCATGTTCACCGAATAGCCGTCGGGGATGCTGCCGAAGGTGAGCCACTCGGCCGCGCGGAACAGCAGCGGCTCGCCGAGCTCGAACACCTCGCCGCGAAAATTCTCCGGGATGCGGACGACCGTGGACATGTGCATGCCCATCAGCAGCACCGGAACCGCGACGAGAAAGCCGGCGATCGGTCCCGCGATACCGATGTCGAACAGCGCGCGCTTACCGGGAATGGGCGCGCGAATCCGGATGAAGGCCCCCAGCGTTCCGGTCAGCAGGAAGGGCATCGGCAGGAAGTAGGGCCGCGACGCATCAACCTGGTAATACCGGCAGGCGAAGTAATGCCCGAGCTCGTGGCACCCCAGGATGGCCAGAATCGAGAGGCTGTACCAGAGGCCGTGGAGCAGCAGGCTGCCGAGCGCGATATCCGGCACCCGTTCGCTGAAGGCGACGATGAAGCTGGCGTAGTGGAGGCCGCCGGCCTGCGTCGTCGAGAGGACCGTCAGGGCGAGCAGGATGATGTAGCGCCAGACGGGCTCCCGCCGCAGGCGATACGACGGCGCCGGCGGGATGAACACCGGCGGCTCCTCGGAGATCGGACGCGACGCCGAGAAATCGATGTCGGGATAGTCGGACGAAGTGCCCATACGGGCGGCGGTTAGCCGATATTCTGCAGGTCTTTGCCGGGCTTGAAGCGAATGGTGCGGCCGGGCGGGATGCGCACTTCCTTGCCGGTCCGGGGATTACGGCCGATGCCGCGCTTGCGCGGCTTGACCTGGAACACTCCGAACCCGCGGAGCTCAATCCGGTCGCCTCGCTGCATCGACACGCGCATCGCGTCGAACACCGCATCAACGGCTACCTCGGCCTTGACCTTGGTAATGTCGGCGATCTTCGAAACCTCGTTGACGATGTCGACCTTGATCATCCCTTAGGCGCTCCTGGTTGAGTGTAACTACTATATTTTGCGTAACTTACACTGTCAACCCTGACGCTAAGTGTGCATGCAAATGGGCCCGATCGGGCCCATTTGGCGGCTTCAGGCCGGGGTGACCTACGGACGAGGCTGAGGGAGTATCGGGGGTAACATATTGAACTTTCCGGCTGGTGTTTCGTCTGGTTCGGAGGGTGCCGCCGGGGACGCGGACCCGACGGCAACACGTTGAACATCTGGTTTGGCCATCCCAACGCGTATTAACCACTCGAGGAGAGGGCGGGTCGCAGGCAGGGCCCTTTCGGACCGGGCGCGCCTGCTCGCAGCCGTGATGGCCCTGGTGCTGCTGCCCGCGCTGGCGCTCGCGCACCACGCGCTCCAGTCCGAGTTCGAGATCAACAAACCCTCCCGCCACTGGACCGGCACCCTCAAGAGCATCCAGTGGATCAATCCGCACTCGCATTTCGTCATCGACGTCGCCGACGAGACCGGGAAAGTGACGACCTGGCGGTTCGAGACCGCCGCCCCGAACGGCCTCCGGCGCCTCGGTTTCAGCAGCAAGGGCTTCTTCGAGGTCGGCAAGACCTATTCGGTCATCGGCTATCCCGCCCGCGACGGCTCCCCGATCGCCTTCATCGAGCAGATCACCCTGCCCGATGGCCGGACCGTGCGCATCTGGTTCGGCGATCCGAACGGTTCGAACTAACCTGTAGGGGCCGGCCGTGACGGCCGCACCCCTACGCCTGTGTCCAAACATCCATCGGTCGTCCTCGTCGGACGTCCCAACGTCGGCAAGTCCACGCTGTTCAATCGCATCACGGGCACGCGGCGGGCGATTGTCACGCCGATTGCCGGCACGACGCGCGACGTGATCGCGCACGCCGCCGAATGGCGGGGCGTGCCGTTCGAGGTAATCGACACGGGCGGGATGTTCGGCGCCAGCGAAGATCCGCTGCACGAGCTCGTGCTCGAGCGCGGCCGCCGCGCCATCCAGGCCGCCGATCTCCTCGTCTTCGTCGTGGACGGACGGCAGGGGCTGTTGCCCGGCGATCACGAGATTGCGGAGGTCGTGCACGCATCCGACAAGCCGGCGCTGCTCGCGGTCAACAAGACGGACGATCGCCGCGCCAAGGCGGGGGTGGCGGACTTCTACCAGCTCGGTTTCGATCCCGTTACCGAGGTCTCCGCCGAGCACGGCGAGGGGGTCGGCGACCTGCTCGACGAGATCGTCAAGCGGCTGCAGGCGTGGGAAGGCTCGACGCGCGACGAGCCGCCCGCGAAGGACGAAGTGGCGGTGACGATCGTCGGCCGGCCGAACGCGGGGAAGTCGTCGCTCGTCAACCGGCTGCTGCGCGAGGAGCGGATGATCGTCAGCGAGTTGCCGGGGACGACGCGCGACGCGGTGGATACGGTGATGACCTGGCACCGGCGCAAGTTCCGCATCGTGGACACCGCGGGCATCCGGCGGCCGGGGCGCGTCGCGCGGGGCGGACAGGTCGAATCCGTCAGCGTGCTGCTGTCGCGCCGATCGATCGAGGCCTCGGACATCGTCGTGCTGATCGTGGACGCGACGCAGGGCGCGACCGACCAGGACGCGGCCATCGCCGGGGAGGCGGACCGCGCCGGGCGCGGCGTGATCATCGTCGCCAACAAGTGGGACCTGGTGAAGGAGCACGGCCCCGAGTTCGTGAAGGGGTTCGACGAGGGGCTGCGGCGGCAGCTGAAGTTCCTCGACTATGCGCCGATCCTGCATATCTCGGCGCTGACAGGGGAGCGCGCGCCGAAGCTGCTGGAGACGATCGATCGCGTCACGGCGTCGCGGCACACGCGCGTGAAGACGCCGGAGCTGAACAAGTTCGTGGCGGAGGTGACCGCGGCGCACCCGCCGGCCAGTCCCGGGCGTGCCCACGTCCGCGTGCTCTATGCCGCGCAGACCGCCGTCGCACCGCCGACGTTCGTGTTCTTCACCAACGTCGCGACCAACTTCCACTTTTCGTACGAGCGGTTCCTTGTTAACCAGCTGCGCGAGCGGTTCGGCTTCGAAGGGACGCCGATCCGGTTTCACGTGCGGACTCGCAGGAGGGGGGCTACCGAAGGGGGTTCAAAGGGTTCAAATGGTTCCCGGGGTTCAAAGGGTTCAACGGGTTCAAGGGGTTCAAAGGGTTCAAGGGGTGCGACTGGTTCACGCGGTTCAACGGGTGCGGTGCGTCCGCGGGGGGCGAAGGGTGCGCAGCGCTCGGAAGGGTCGCGCGGCGCAAAGCGTTCGCGGTGAACCGGTTTATACTGGCCGAAGTGACTCCCAAGCTGTACAAGGCCGGGGACGTCTGCGAGCTGCTGCAGGTGCAGCCGTACGTCCTGCGTTCGTGGGAGAAAGAGTTTCCGGGCATCGGGGTGCAGGGGAAGTCGCCGGAGAGCCCGCGTCTCTACCGGCAGAGCGACCTCGAGCACGTGCAGCGGATCAAGCAGCTCGTGTTCGGCGAGGGGCTGACCGTTGCCGGTGCGCGGCGGAAGCTCGAGGCGTCGCCGCTGTCGCCGTCGGTGGTCTCGGACGAGGAAGCGGCGGAGGTGCTCGACGCGCTCGGCGCGGACGTGCGCACGCGCATCGCGCACGTGCGCGACGGCCTTCGCCAGCTGCAGTCGCTGCTCTCGGGGACGCCGGGATCGTCGAACGGTCACGCGGCGCGGCCGCCGGCTAAGCGCAGCGCCGCCGCGGCACGGAGCAAGGTCGTGAAGCGAAGCGCCGCACGAACGGCGTCCGCGGCGCGGAAGAAAGCGACGCCGAAGCGCCGGCGGGCGTGACCGGCCAGCGCCGCGCCAGCGCCGACTCCGTCGGCTCACGTCGATCAGTTTTCCGCGACACGTTGCCGGCGTCGGCGTCACGAAGCCACATCCCTCCAGTGTGCAGTCCGGCTATCGGGGCTTGGCGATTCGAATTCGTATCCTGTTGGAACGGGGGTTACATGAGAGCTGCCGCCGTCCTCTGCTTCGTCGGCCTCCTTGCCGCCAGCCCACCCGTTAGCGCTCATCACGGATACGGCGGTTTCTTCGACCCGAAGGAGCGCACCGTCGCCGTCGAAGGCGACCTGGTCAGCCTTGTCTACGGTAATCCGCACGTCGTGATGAAAATCCGCACTTCCGAAACGAGTGTGTACACCGTGACATGGCAAGCGGCGCGATGGGTGGAGCGTCAAGCACACGTCACGAGGTCAACATTCCAGGTGGGCGATCACCTGGTCGTTGTCGGTGCTCCGTCGCGCGATCCGGCGTCACGCGAGGTTACGCGCGTTCGTGAAGTGCGCCGCCCCCTGGATGGATGGGTATGGCGAGATGCCGGTGAGTTCGCGCGCCCATCCAACGCCCGGGCATCGCGCTGACGCGCAGCGGTTGAGCGGGTCACGCTGTATGGCCTTGTGCGCGGTTGAGCGGTTGTGGCGGCAGCGCACCCACCGCTCCCGCGAATCAGACGCGCCCTACGGGAACGCTCGCCGGCGATGCGCGGATGCACATGGTGAGCGTCCCGCCGGCTGGAATCGCGGCGACTGCTCAGCGGCCGGCACGACGTCGCGCCGTGTTACGATCCCTGAACAACCCACTGCCTCCGGCGGTGGCGCGTGCTCGATTCGTCAGTTTCCTCGCCGCAGATCGGGATGTAGCGCAGCCTGGTAGCGCACTTGACTGGGGGTCAAGGGGTCGCAGGTTCGAATCCTGTCATCCCGACCACTTTTTCTCGGCCACAGCAGTTGTTGATGGCGGACGACGGGCGCCCCCAGGCGCCCGTTGTTGTGTACGAAGACGCGGCGCTGCATACTTCCTGCGCCGCGCGATGATCCTTGCGCAACAGAAGGAGAGCTTCGTATGCGAAATGACCGCAGCATCCCGTCAGGCCGGCGCTCGCTCGCGTTGACCCTCACCCGTGTGAGCATTGCGGTCGCGGCGCTGGTGATCGCCGGCGACGCGTGGTCCGAAGGTCCTTCCTATCAGCTCGCGGAGAATTTCTTCAAGCTCCCGGCCGGCCGAAAGATCGGCTCCACCGCCGGCATCACCGTCGATCGCGACGGGCGCAGCATCTGGGTGTTCGATCGCTGCGGCGATCAGTACTGCGCCGGCTCCGACGTGGCGCCGATCATGAAGTTCGACGCCTCGGGGCAGCTCGTCAAGAGCTTCGGCGCCGGCATGTTCGTGCGCCCGCACGGCATTCACATCGACCGTGACGGCAACGTCTGGGTCACCGACGGGGAAGGCCCCGACGGCAAGGACCCGCGCAAGAACGGCAAGGGGCACCAGGTCTTCAAGTTCAGCCCCGACGGAAAGCTGCTGATGACGCTCGGCAAGGCAGGCGTCGCCGGCGACGGCCCGGACACTTTCAACATGCCGTCCGCCGTCCTCGTGGCGCCCAACGGCGATATCTTCGTCGGCGACGGCCACGGCGGCAACTCCAACGCGCGCATCGTCAAGTTCTCGAAGAACGGCACGTTCATCAAGACGTGGGGAAAGAAAGGCACGGGGCCGGGCGAGTTCGACGCGGCCGGACCGCATGCGCTGGCGATGGACTCGCGCGGGCGGCTTTTCGTCGGCGATCGCGGCAACAACCGCATCCAGATCTTCGATCAGGACGGCCGCTTCCTCGAGGAGTGGCGCCAGTTCGGCCGCCCGAGCGGCGTGTTCATCGGCCGCAACGACATGCTGTACGTCGCGGATCACCAGTCCACCGACCAGATCAATCCCGGCTTCACGCCGGGGATCCGAGTCGGCAGCGTCAAGGACGGCAAGGTGATCGCGTTCATTCCCGAGACGGCCGCCATGCCGTCGCAGGAAGGCCTGGCCGCCGACGCCGCCGGCAACATCTATGGATCGCTGACGGGCGGCATGGCGCTCCGGAGGTACGTCCAGAAGTAAGCGCGGTTGCCGCCCTCAGTCCTATTCGTACCTGAGCGCCGTCACCGGATCGAGCCGCATCGCGCGGCGGGACGGCCAGAGGCACGCCGCGATCGCCACCACCAGCAGCACGGTGACGATCGTGGTCAACGTCGCGGGGTCGGCGGAGGGAATCTGCACGAGCATGCTGCGCAGCAGCCGGCCGACGCCGACCGCCCCGGCCACCCCCAGCGTCAAGCCGATGGCCAGCTGCGTCAACGCCCGCCGCAGGATAAGCCATCGGATCGAGCGCGGTTCGGCGCCAAGCGCCATCCGCACCCCTATCTCCTGCGTCCGCTGCGTCACGGAGTAGGCCGTCACCGCGTAGAGCCCGACTGCCGACAGCACCAGCGCGATGAGCGCGAACGCGCTGAACATCGCCCCGAAAACGCGGTAGATCCAGCGGATCTGGCCGAGGAATTCGTCCATCGTGCGGATGTTGAACAGCGGCATGTCGGCATCGATGGCGCGCATCTCCTCGCGCAGCGCGGCGGTCGCCTGCACGGCGTCACCTCGCGTGCGTACGAGCAGCATCGCGCCGCGTCCCATCCCCGGCGATTCGCTGTGCGGGACGTAGGCGACCGGTTCGACTTCGACCTTGGTGACGTCGCCCTGGCGGATGTTCGGCGCCACGCCGACGATCGTCAGCCAGTCGGTCTGCGGCCCGGTCGGGAATTCCTCGGTCAGCTTGATGCGCCTGCCGATCGGGTTGTCGGCGCCGAAGTACAGCTCCGCCAGGCGGCGATTGACGATCACCGACTGCTGGGAGACGCCGTCGCTGTCGTTGAGGGCACGGCCGCGCACCAGGTGCGCCCCGAGCGTGTCGAAGTAGCGGGGTCCGGCACTGATCAGCATGACGCTGGGCGCATGATCGCCGGGCAGCGTGCGCCCCTCCACCGCCAATAGTCGCTGCGCGGCGCCGCCGACGGGCGGGTTGCTCGCGGTCGTCGCCGATTCGACCGCACCGATCGACGCCATCCGGTCGTCCACACGCTTCAGGAACGCCGTGCGATCCGCCCCGGTGACGTACTTACGCGCCGGCATCAACAGCTGCATCGTCAGCAGGCGCGAGGTGTCGGCGACGCCGAGGTCCATGCGGTAGAGCACCATGAAGCTGCGCATCATGAAGCCGGCCCCGGCCAGCAGCACCAGCGTCAACGTCACCTGCGTGACGACCAACGCACCGGCCCAGCGGCGCGTGCGCCGGCTGCCGCCGCCCGAGCGTCCGCCTTCCTTCAGCACCTCGTTGAGATTGGTCTTCGAGATGTGCAGCGCCGGCATGAGACCGAAGAGGACGCCGCTCAGCAGCGACACGGCGACGAAGAACGCGAGCGCCCGCGGGTTGATCTGGAACACCATCCAGTACGGCTTGCCGATGCCCTGCGTCTCGGCGTCGAACCACTGGATGCCGAGCTGCGCGAGCCCGAGGCCGGCGACCCCGCTCACCAGTGAGAGCATCACGCTCTCGACGAGCAGCTGGCGCACGATGCGCCAGCGCGTCGCGCCGAGCGAGACGCGCACGCCGATCTCACGCGCCCGGTCGGCGGCCTGGGCCAGGAGCAGGTTGGCGACGTTGGAGCAGGCGATGAGGAGCACGAAGGCGACGGCGCCCATCAGCGACCAGAACAGCAGCTTGATGTTGCCGCCGATGACGCGATCGAGGAACAGATCCACCGTCGCCGTCAGGTCCTTGTTGGTGGTCGGGTACTGACGCGCCAGCTCGCGCGAAAGATTCTGGAATTCGGTGCGTGCCTGCTCGAGGGTGACGCCGTCGGGCAGCTTGCCGAATACGAACAGCTGCCGGTTGCCACGTCCCAGGTTGAGGACGGCGGGCGGCAGATGCGCCAGCGGCAGCCACGCTTCGCTGTTGAAGGGGAACTTCATGTTCGGCGGCATCACGCCGATGACGGTGGCGTCGAGCGCCTGCACGCGGATCTTGCGCCCGAGCACGGACGGACTGCTGCCGTAGCGGTTCTTCCAGACGTCGTTGCTGATCACCACGACCGGCTCCGCGCCCGGCCGGTCCTCGTCCGCGGTGTAGACCCGGCCCAGCGCCGCGGTCGTGCCGGTGATGGTGAAGCCGGCCGCGTTCATGTAGACGCCGGTGTACTGCTCGGGCGCGCGGTCGTCGCCGCTGATGGCGAGGTTGGCGCCGAAGGCCGCCGACAGGCTCGGGATGGTGCGCGTCGCGCGCCGCCAGTCGTCGTAGTCCTGCGACGACACCCCGAAATTGCGCGGCCGCGGGTCGCGCATGCCGAGGGCGACGATGCGGTCGGCGCCGTCGAAGGGGAGTCCCTGCAGCAGCACCGCGTTGACGATGGTGAAGACGGCGGTATTGGCGCCGATGCCGAGCGAGAGCGCGAGCAGCGCCGCCAGCGTGTACCACCGCCGCTTGACGAGGATGCGCGCCGCGAACCGGACGTCCTGCCAGATATCACGCATGCCTACACCACCGCGGCGACGCCGGCGTCCACGACGCGGCCGTCGAACAGGTTGATGCTGCGCTGCGCGTGGCGGGCGTAGCGCGGGTCGTGGGTGACGATGCAGATGGTGGAGCCCTGCTCGTGGATGCGGCGCAGCAGATCCATGACGGATTCGCCGCTCTTCGAGTCGAGGTTGCCGGTCGGCTCGTCCGCCAGCAGGAGCGACGGCTCGCCGGCAATGGCGCGCGCCACCGCGACGCGCTGCTGCTGCCCGCCCGAGAGCTGACTGGGCAGGTGCTTGGCCCGATGCGACATGCCGACATCGTCGAGCGCCCGGGCGACGCGGTCCTTGCGCTCCGCCGGGTTGAGGCCGCGATAGGTGAGCGGCAGCTCGACGTTCTCGAACACGCTCAAGTCGCCAATGAGGTTGAAGCTCTGGAAGATGAAGCCAATCTCGCGGTTGCGGATGCGCGCCCGCTCGCCCACGGACAGGTCGGCGACCGGCCGGCCGTTGAGCGCGTAGCGGCCGAGGGTCGGCGTATCCAGCAGGCCGATGATGGAGAGGAGCGTGGACTTGCCGCAGCCGGAGGGCCCGGCAATGGACACGTAATCGCCGCGTCCGATCTGGAAGCTGACGTCCGAGAGCGCGTGGGTCTCGACTTCGTCGGTGATGAACTTCTTGGTCAGGTTCTCCAGGCTCACGACGGGGTGGATGTCACCAGGCATAGCGGCGGCTCCTATTGAATGTGAACGCGGTCGACCTCGTTCCACGCGGACATGTCGGAGAGCACGACCTGATCGCCTTCGCCGATCCCCGAGAGAATTTCGAGGGAGTTGACCGAGCTGCGGCCGAACTTGACCTGCACGCGCACGGCGTTGCCGTCGGGCTGCAGCCGGAAGAGCGTGGTGCTGGTGTTCTCGTCGCCGAATGCCGGGCGGCCGACGTAGAGCACGTTGTCGAGCCGCTCGAGCTCGATGGTGCCGTCGACCGACAGATCAGGGCGCGACCCGGCGGGCAGCGCGCCGTCGAGCGCCACGTCCACGGTCACCGTCCCGTTCTGCACTGACGGATCGATGCGCGTCACGCGGCCGTTGACGAGGCCGTTGTGCGTGTCGATGGTGGCGCGCTGGCCGACCTGGACGTCGCGCGCCTGGGTCTCCGGCACCTTCACTTCCGCCATCAGCCGCGCCGGGTTGACGACACGCGCGAGGTTGGTGCCCGGCATGACTTGCTGGCCGACGTCCACCGGCACGATCTGCAGGATGCCATCGACGCCGGGGCGGACGCGGAGCGCGTCCACCTCGCGCGCCTTCAGCATCATGAACGCGCGTGCCTGGTCCACCTGCGACTCGCGCTCGGCAAGGCGCGCGCTCTTCGATTCCGCGGCGTGCGCGAGCTGCTGCTGCGCAATGCGGTTGCGCACCGCGAGCTGCTCGGCATCGAGCTTCGACTGCTTCAGCACCAGGTCCGACACCAGCCGCTGCGCGGACAGCTGCTCGTTGACGTCGGCCTGCATGGCGGCCTTCTTGTAGTCGGCTTCGATCGTCGCCGCGCTCGCGCGCTGCTGCAGCTCCTCGTCCTCGAGCTGGACGCGCAGGCTGGTGAGGCCGGACTCCGCGGCTTTCAGCTTCAAGCGCGCGTCCTCGAGCTCCTGCTCGAGCGACGCGTTGCTCAATTGCAGGATGACGGAGTCGGCCGCGACCGGCGTGCCGGGACGGAGCAGGATGCGTTCGACCCGTCCTGTCGTCGTCGCGGGAATCCAGCGCAGATCCTCGGAGACGAGGGTGCCCTGGCCGCGGACGTCGCGGAGCATGCGTCCCCGCTTGACGGTGTCCACCCAGACGGAGGCGCGATCGACGGGCGGCGCCGCCGGCTTGAGCCGCACCACCGCGATGCCGGCCATTGACACGACCGCCAGCACGACGGCGCCAACCGCAAGCCGCCGCCTTCGCTTCGCCTTCGATCGGTCGGGCAACGCGACGTCCACGGTCCTCCTTATGAGCACGGGCGTGCTCGTGGGCGTTCTCCGCCGGATTCAACGTGCGACGAGCCGGCCGGTTAACGACGCCGACTATACGTCCGCGCCTCGCCGACGGTTTCACCGGGAATACCTGGTAGCGCGCGAAGGGTTACTGCGTGGCTTAGACACCGGCGCGGGCGATTTGGCCGCGCTCGATTTGGCGCTTGACCCGCCGATTCTGATAGTCCATATAATATGAATAAATGGAGCGCCAGTACCTGACCGATTTCGAGTTGATCATCCTGCTCGCCGTCCTGCGTGTGGGCGAGAACGCGTACGGTGTGTCCATCGCCAACGAGATCGAGGAGACCGGCGGCAGGACGGTCCTGCTGGCGGCGATTTACACGGCCCTCGATCGCCTCCAGGGCAACGGCCTGGTGACGTCGAGCTACGGCGACCCCACCCCGGAGCGCGGCGGCCGCGCGAAGCGGTTCTTCAAGGTGACGCCGAAGGGCCTCAAGGCCGTCAAGGACACCCAGCGATCGTTCGTTTCCCTGTGGTCCGGCATCCCGCAACTGAAGGGAGGGACAGCATGAGCCCGCACACACCCCCACGCCTGGCGGCCGCGTTGATCAAGCTCGCCGCCGGCCCGAACGACGCGCTGGTTGGAGACCTGGAGGAGCAGTTCCGGAGCGGCCGGTCACGCCGGTGGTACTGGTCGCAGGCCGCGCGGATGGTGGCCACGCGATGCGCCGCGGACTACCGCGTGCGTGTCGGGGCGATCATCGGCACGCTGCTGGCGATCGGCGCCTCCATCGGGTGGTGGGGCGCCAGCCGGTTCGCGGTGCCGGTGCTCCTCGGCTTCACCTTCACCAGCTGGAAGCTGTGGCGGCTGCACCGGACGTCACTCGTACTCCTGTACGCCGCCTCCGTCGCGCTGGTCGTCCCGCACTGGATGATGGACGCCACCCTGGCGCTGAGCGATGGCGACCGCGTCTTCTGGGCGATTGCGCGCGTGCTCGCGGGCTACGGCGTCGTCGGCGTGCTGATGGTGCCCTTCCTGATCCTCCGCCTCGGGCGTTCGGGACCGCTCGCGGAGGGGCCGATTTCGCTCTCGTTGAGCCGCTGAGCCCGGCGCGATACGCGATTCACCCGGCGCCGTTCGCCGTGGCGCTGCTGATGCGCTCGCCGCCTCTCGCAGTCATCTGCGGAACAGAGCAGAATGATGAGGCGTGCCGCTCGACTACACCATCGATCCCGATAAACGCCTGATCGTCATCACCGGAGAATATTCAGACGCCGGCGAGTGGCGCTCGCTGTTCACGCGGCTGCTGACTGACGCACGGCGGGCGCCAGGGTTCGCCTTTCTGCGCGATCTCCGGGAGGCAACCAGGCCGGTGGACGCTGATACCGTCGTGCAGATCATGGAGGTCGTGCGCCGCTTCTGGCCGCAGCTGCAGCCGTCGCGCGCGGCCATCCTCACCAGGCACGACGAGGATCCGGCCGCGCTCGTCGCGCACGCGCTTGCCGACGCGGAGCACCTGCCGATGCGCGCCTTCAACTCGCACGACGAGGCGATGGGCTGGCTGCTTGAAGGATTGTGACGTGATCGAGCCTGCGTTCCTGGCGCAGTCGCGCCGGCTGTTGACCGACAGCTACCTGCCGCGCATCGAGGCGTGCGTCGAGGGGCTGTCGGACGAACAACTGTGGTGGCGCGCGAACGACGGGTCGAACAGCATCGGCAATCTCATCCTTCACCTGGCGGGCAACGTCCGCCAGTGGATCGTCAGCGGCGTCGGCGGAGCAGCGGATCAGCGGAATCGGCAGGACGAATTCGATGAACGCGGGCCTCTGTCAGCCGCCGATCTTCTCTCCCGAATCAGGTCCGCGGTCGAGGACGCGGATCGGGTGCTCGCGGCCGTGGCGCCCGAGGCGCTGCTCGAGCGCCGCCGCATTCAAACCTACGATGTCACCGTCATGCAGGCGATCTATACCGTGGTCGAACACTTCTCGATGCACACCGGGCAGATGATCGTGCTCGCGAAGATGTGGAAGGGTAACCTCGGCCTCTACACGCTGTCGCACGGCGTCCCGCATCCCGCCTGGCGCGGCGCCAGGGATGGCGACTGATGACGGGGTCCTGGATCTAGAGCCGGGCGAACGCCGAGCGCAGCGCGTTGTATCGCGTATAACCGACCTGCCGCGCTTCGCGATACAGCTGCCAGAGGCGCAGGACGCTCATGGCCGACCGCCGACGCCGGTGCGGCGTCTCAACGCCTGTTGGAGGTACCGATGACGAAATCCATCTGGGTGGGCGTGGCGCTCGTTCTCATCGCGGGCCCGGCGTTGGCGCAGGGCAGCGCGCAGCGAGACTGCCTGCATGGAACGCCCGAGGCGGCGGCCGAGCGGGCGCGGCGCCAGCAGGCCATCGACTACGCGACCAGGGTGAACCTGGCCGAAAGCCTGACCTTCGGCTCGCGGCTGCAGCCGCGCAGCTACCGGCCGCTGGAGGAGCTTCCGAACATGCCCGCGGTCCCGGCGGGCTTCGCCATCCACTTCCATGTTGACGAGCGCGGCTACACGCTGTCGCTCAAGGACACGCGCGACGCGTGCAAGTACGCGGTCTTCACCGATCAGGACAAGCTCATTTACGAAGCGGTCCCGCGCACCGACACGGGGGGTATCGTTCCCCTCGGAACGCGCTAGCCGCCGATCTTGGCCGCGAGCACGCCGACGATCGCGATGACGAGAATGACCGCCAGCGCGCCGACCCAGGCGCCGGCCTTGAAGATGCCGCCCGCGACCGCGCATCCGGGCAGCGCGATGACCACCAGTACGAGCAGCAGCAGTTTCAGCCAGGTCATATCTTCCTCCCGTCTCGGAGCGTGCAAGGGTGATGACCTCAGCCATGAATCGCCTCGTTTCGGAACACCCGCCGGGGGTCGTGCCCGCTGCCGTGACGCTGTCGAGCTCGGACCTCGGCCGGCGGCAAGCGTAACGTAGAATGTTCAGCCCACGGATGGACATCTTCGTGACGAAGGAGCACGGCTAGCTGGAGGTTCCACTTACCCCTCTCGAATTCGCGCGGCGCGCCCGCCGCCTGTATGCGGAGCGCGAGGCCGTCATCGACGGCCCCGACCGCTATACGTACGGCCGCTTCCTGGAGCGCTGCGATCGCTGGTCGTCTGCGCTGCAGTCGCTCGGCGTCCGGGCGGGCGACCGCGTCGTCTACATCGCGCCCAACACCCACGCGCAGCTCGAGTCCTTCTACGCCGTGCCGCAGACCGGCGCGGTGCTGGTGCCCGTCAACTTCCGCCTGACCCCCGAGGATTTCGCCTACATCATCAACCACAGCGGGGCGAAGGTCATCTGCGCGCACGAGGATTACCTCGACGCGGTGGACGGCATCCGGGCGCAGCTGCCGCGGGTCGAGCACTTCGTCGCACTCGAAGGTGCGCGGGCCGGGTGGCTGGCGTACGAGCCGCTCGTCGACGCCGCGTCGCCGCGCTACAAGCCGGCGACGATCAGCGAACGCGATCTGCTGACGATCAACTACACCAGCGGCACGACGTCGCGTCCCAAAGGCGTGATGATCACCCACCGCAACGCGTACATGAACGTCGTCGGCACGCTCATTCACCTGCCGATGACCCCGGCCGACCGCTATCTCTGGACGCTGCCGATGTTCCACGCCAACGGGTGGACCTACGTCTGGACCGTCACCGCCGTCGGCGCTGTGCACGTCTGCCTGCGCAAAATGGATCCCGTCCAGGCGTTCCGGCTGATGAAGGACGAGTCGATCACCTCATTGTGCGCCGCGCCGACGGTGCTGATTTCGCTCGCCAATGCCCCGGACGACGTGCGGAAGTCGGCGCCGGCCGGAATCCGCGTCGTCACGGCGGGCGCTCCGCCGGCGGCGGCGACGATCCAGAGGATGGAGGGGGACCTCGGCTGGCACGTGACCCAGGTCTACGGACTGACCGAGACGGCGCCGTTCATCACCGTGTGCGAGCCCCGACCCGAGCACGCGCCTCTATCGCTGGAGCAGCGCTGCGTCATCAAGGCGCGCCAGGGCGTCGAGCTCGTCACCTCCGGCGATCTGCGCGTGCTCGACGACGCGGGCAACGAGGTGCCGCACGACGGCGCGACGCTCGGCGAGATCTGCGTCCGCGGCAACGTCGTCATGGAGGGGTATTACGACGACCCGGCCGCCACCGCCGAGGCGATGCGCGGCGGCTGGTTCCACAGCGGCGACGCGGCGGTGGTGCACCCCGACGGCTATGTCGAGATTCGCGATCGGTTCAAGGACGTGATCATCAGCGGCGGCGAGAACATCTCCTCGGTCGAGGTCGAAGCGACGCTGATGCGGCACCCGGCGGTGCAGGAAGTCGGCGTCGTCGGCGTCAAGCACGAGAAGTGGGGCGAGGCGCCGCATGCCTTCGTCGTGCTGAAGCCCGGCTCGTCCGCCAGCGATCGCGAGCTCATCGAGTTCGTGCGGGAGCGGCTCGCGCACTTCAAGGCGCCTCACGCCGTGACCTTCGTCGGCGAGCTGCCCAAGACCGCGACGGGCAAGATCCAGAAGTACGTCCTGCGCGGCGGCAAGTCGGCGATATCGGCCCAGTAGCACCGACGACTCCCGGCGAGGGAATCACCACGAAGGCGTCCTTTGGACGCATCCACGAAGGACACGAAGTTCGCGCGTTGACGATAAAAGAAGACTTCGTGTGCTTCGTGCCCGCGCGCGACAGCGCGCCTTCGTGGTGATCTATCTCTCAGCGAGAGGACGGCCTCACGAGATTTTCAGGACGATCTTGCCGAACTGATCTCCCGCTTCCATGCGGATGTGCGCGTCGCCGGCCTGTTCCAGCGGAAAGACCTTGTCGATCACCGGGCGCAGTCCCGATTCGTACAGCTGCAGCATCGCCAGGAAGTCCGACGGCGCGCCCATCGTGCTGCCGAGGACGTTGAGCTGCTTCCAGAAGATGCGCCGGATTTCGACCGTCTGCGCCGCGCCGAGCGTCGAGCCGTAGGTGACCAGCCGGCCTCCCGGGGCGAGCACGTCGAGCGCCCTGTTGAAGGTGTCGCCGCCCGCACCGTCGATGACGACGTCCGGGCGCGACCCAATCTCGGCGAGCACCGTTTTCCCCCAGTCGTCCTTGCGATGATTGACGCCGCCCATCGCGCCGAGGCGCTTCGCGGCCTCGATCTTGGACTCGTGGCCTGACGTCACATACACCTTCGCGCCAAGCTGCCTGGCCATAGCCAGCGCGGTCGTCGCCACGCCGCCGCCGATGCCCGTGATGAGCACTGTCTCGCCCGCCTGCACCCGCGCCCGCGTCACCAGCGCGCGGTAAGCGGTCACCGAGGCGAGCGGCACGGCGGCCGCCTCTTCCCATGACAGGTGCGCGGGCTTCGGATGCAGGTTCGCCGCGGGGACACGCACCAGCTCCGCATATGTGCCGTCGACGGGCAGGCCGAGGATGTTGAACGTGCTGTCCTGCGCGCGCGCGTCGGGTCCCCAGTTCAACGACGGATCGATGACGACCGCGCGGCCTCTCCACGACATGTCCACGCCCTCGCCCACGTCCACGACTTCGCCCGCGCCGTCCGAGCCGAGGATGATCGGCACCTTGACGCCGGCGTACTGTCCCTTGCGAATCCACACGTCGCGGCGATTCAGGGCGGCGGCGCGAAGGCGAACGACGGCGTCGCCGGCGCCGGGCACCGGGTCGGGACGCTGTTCCATGCGAAGGTTGTCGGAATCTCCAAGGGCGGTGAGAACGATCGCGCGCATAACAGCGTATTGTAGCGGTGATGGTCGGGAAACTTTTCGATCTGTCCGGACGCGTCGCCATTGTCACCGGCGGTTCGCGTGGACTCGGCGCGGAATTCGCCGAAGGTCTCGCCGAGGCCGGCGCGGCGGTGATGCTCTGCGCACGGCGGGATGAATGGCTGCTCCCCGGAGTGGAGTCGCTGCGCGCCCGCGGGTTCACCGTTGACGCCATGCGCTGCGACGTGTCGAACGAGGCCGACGTCCAGGGACTCGTACAGGCGACGGTCGAGCGCTTCGGCGCGCTCGACATCCTGGTCAACAATGCCGGCGTTTCATGGGGCGAGCGCCCGGAGGCGATGACCCGCGCGCAATGGCAGAAGGTGATCGACGTCAATCTCACCGGCGCGTTCCTGTGCGCGCAGGCGGCGGGCCGGGAGATGATCAAGCGGCGCTACGGCCGCATCATCAACATCGCGTCCATCGCGGGGCTGCAGGGGAACGTCAACGGACCCTTCTATGCCGGCTACGCCGCGAGCAAGGCCGGCCTGCTGGGGCTGACGCGCGAGCTCGCTGCCTCGTGGGGACGCCACGGCATCCGGGTGAACGCGATCGCGCCCGGGTTCTTCCACTCGCGCCTCTCCGACTCGTCGATCGCGCAGGTCGAGACAAGCCTCAACGCGGTTACCCCGCTCGGCCGCGTCGGCAGCCCGGGCGAGTTGAAGGGCGTCGCCGTGTTCCTCGCGGCGGACGCATCCAACTACATCACCGGGCAAACGATCGTGGTCGATGGCGGAGGGACGATTGCCACCGGCTTCGCCTGAGCGCGTCACCGTCGTCGGCGCCGGGACGATGGGCCATGGCATCGCGCAGGTGGCGGCGATGGCCGGCTACGAGACGCGCTTGACGGATGCCAGCCCCACGACCCTGCCAACAGCACTGAGCCGCATTCAATCGAACGTGGCGGGCGCCGTCGGCCGCGGCAAGCTGACGCAGGCACAGGCCGACGCCGCGCTCGCGAGCATCACCATCGTCGAGGATCTCGACGAAGCGGCGCGCGGGTCCACGCTGGTCATCGAGGCGGTCGTCGAAGAGCTGGCGGTGAAGCAGGATCTTTTCCGGCGCCTCGAGGCGGTGGTGCCGGACGACGCGATCCTGGCGACCAATACGTCGTCTCTATCGGTGGGGCGGATCGCCGCCGCAGTGAAACGGCCGTCGCGCGTCATCGGCATGCACTTCTTCAACCCTGTCCACATCATGAAGCTCGTCGAAATCGTGACGCATGCCGAGTGCGACGACGCGGTCGTGCGGTCGGCACGCACGGCGGCGGAGCGCATGGGCAAGACGACGATCCTGGTGCGGGACACGCCGGGGTTCGCGTCCTCGCGCCTCGGCGTCGCGCTCGGGCTCGAGGCGATGCGGATGGTCGAGGCAGGCGTCGCGTCGCCGGCGGACATCGACACCGCGATGGAGCTCGGATACGGCCATCCGATGGGACCGCTGCGCCTCACCGACCTCGTCGGCCTCGACGTGCGGCTGAAGATCGCCGAATACCTGCACCGCGAGCTGGGCGACGAGCAGTTCGCGCCGCCGCGCATCCTGCGCGAGAAGGTCGAGCGCGGCGAGCTTGGCAAGAAGGCGGGCCGGGGGTTCTACCAATGGTAGGCGTCCGGTCGATGGGGCGCGTCAGGATGCGGCGCTGATGGCCATCCTGGAATGGATCCAGAACCTGCCGCTCTCCGCGTCGATCGCGGAGTCGGATTCGCTCTGGTGGGGCTACGCGTGGTGGCTGTTCGTGCACGCCGTCGGCATGGGGCTGACCGCCGGCCTCGGGTTCATCGTCTGCCTGCGGCTGCTGGGCATCGGCACGCAGATCCCGCTGGCGTCGTTGCGCGTGCTGTTCCGCCTGTTCTGGGTCGGCTTCTATCTCAACCTGCTCTCGGGCACGCTGCTGTTCATGACGGATGCGACCGGCATCGCGCGCGTCTGGGAGCTCTATGCGAAGCTCGTCTGCCTTGCCCTGGCGCTGGCGATGATGTCGCGGCTGCGCCGCTTCGTCGAGAGCGAGCGGAGCGACGGCGCCATCCCACCGGAGGTGCGGAGCATGGCCTACGCGTGCATCGCGCTGTGGCTGGCGGTCATCGCATCGGGACGGCTGATTGCCTACGCCGTCGAGGCCAACGGTGCGAACCTCTGATCTCGTCCACCTGCACCTGCTGCTGAACCACTTCCCGACGGTCGGCATGGTCGTCGGCGTCGGCTTGTTCCTGCTCGCGCTGATGAAGAGGAGCGAGGACCTGAAGCGGGGCAGCCTGGCCGTTCTGTTCGTCCTGGCGCTGCTGTCGCTGCCGACGTATATGAGCGGCTATTCGGCGGAGAGAGCGCTGCGCGGCATGCCCGGCGTGTCACCGGCGGTGATCGACCTGCACCAGCGGTCCGCGCTGCTGGCGCTGGTCTTCATGGAGGCGACGGGTGTGGCCGCGTGGTACGGCCTCTGGTCGGCGCGCCGCCGCACGTCATCGGGCGCCCGCCACACGGCGGTCGTGCTGTTGCTGTCGGTCGTCACCATCGGCCTGATGGCCGGCGCGGCCAACGTCGGCGGCGAGATCAGGCATCCGGAGATCGTGGCGGGCACCGAGGCGGCGGCAACTGAAGGCCTGCTCGCGCCGCGATGGCTGGCGAGCGACTTCGTCACGCGCTATCAATACCGGCATCCGTCGGCCTGGAAGACGCTCGAGACCATTCACTTCATGGGCCTCTGCCTGCTGTTCGGCGTCGTCGTCGCCGGCAACCTGCGCCTGCTCGGATGGATGCGCGCCGCGCCGCTCGAGGGCTTTCACCGCCTGCTGCCGTGGGGCGTCTGGGGATTTGTCGCCAACGCGGTGACGGGAATGCTGTTCTTCATCGGCCAGGCATTCCAGTACATCGAGAACCCGGCCTTCTACTGGAAGATGATCTGCATCCTGCTCGCGGGAGGCGACGTGCTCTACCTCACCTGGCATGACGAGGTCTGGGAGATGGGGCCGGGCGACACGGCGCCGGCGCTGGTGAAGCTGCTGGCGGCGTCGCAGATCGTCCTCTGGCTCGGCGTGATCTACTTCGGACGCATGCTGCCGTACCTCGGCAACGCGTTCTAGCTAGAGCATCGACAGCTGCTTTTCGATCTTCTCGAGCTCCTTCCGCTCCTTCTTGTCCTTGACCGCAGCGGACTCGATGGTGCCGTAGAAGCGCATGATGTCGGCGCGCATCGCGTCGGGTACCGGCACCTTCTTCGACGTCAGGCGCGACAGCAGCTCGGCATACGTCTCGTCGGCCAGCGGATATTCGCCGCGCGTCGTCGGCTGCCCGGTATCGAAGTCGGTGTTGCGCAACTGCAGCTGGTTGTTGCGCATGTTCTGCAGCAGCGTGCGATACCGGTCGCGTGCGGCGGAGAAGCTTTCCGTGAACAGGCGCTCGGCCTCGGGGGAGGGGGTCTTGAACGCCAGCGCCCGGAACGGCCCCACCTTCGGCATGATGCGCACGATCCAGACGAAGAAGCGCGCGAACAGACCGGGGCGCTGGTAGCGCGTGCCGTAATCGCTCTCGTATTGCTGCCTCGTGTAGGTGTAGACGAACGCGCCGCGCTGCACGTTGGGGACGAGCTTCTCGATCTCGTCGCGCTTCTTTTCCCAGGCCACCTGCGTCATCTGGGGAATCGTCGTGCTGACCGCGTAACGGAAGGTGCCGACTGCCAGGTCTTCGCTGGCGAAGATGTCCTTCATCTCGATGCCGTAGGTATCGCGGAACGCGCGCTCGACGAGATCGGTCGCCACCTCGAAGCCGATGAAGTCGCGGTAGGACTGCGGCAGGTAGGCGCCGCTGGCGACGTGGACGACGTCGAAGGCGAACTCCATCATGATGTGGTGCGCGGGGTCCTCGGCGTAGGTGACCTCGTCGCCAAACTTGGCGCGCAGCTTCGGGTAGTCGAGCGGCACCGCGCGGTTGGTGCCGAGCGGATGACCGGTCGAATCCGCGACGTAGTGCGCGAGCGCGCCGAGCGCGAACGCGTACTCGTTGACGTCGCGCGCGTCGCGCACGAGCATCTCCACGAAATCACCCGAGCGCGTGTAGTGGAGCAGGTTGGTGAAGAAGTGGCTGCCGAACGGGTAGTAGCCCATGTCCGGCATCACGGATCCGCCGTAGGCGAAGGCGCGAGCGCTCTTGATGGTGTCCGCGTCGGCGGCGCCGAAGCGCGCCTTCAGCAGCGGCGCGATCGTCTGTTCCCAGACGGCGTCCACGAGCGACTCGTGCGCGAGGACGGAATAGGCGGAAGCGGGGCGCGCCAGCGCGAGCGCCCCGAGCAGCATGACGAGAACGGCGCTACAGCGCCGCGTGATGGAAAACCGTCGCCGGGTCAGCCGTAGGCACTCGCGCACTCTGGGCGAGATGCTGTGCAATCACGACGCCGCGAGCGGCTTCGAGCTCGGAATGGCACGAAAACCGAAGCAATCGCCGGCTGTCCTGGAGCGCCACGACGATCTCGCGGGCGGCGCGCTGGACGTCGGCGACCTCGCTCCACGTGACGCTCAGATCCAGGCTGCCCCGGAATTTCAACCACCCGCTCGTCAGGACGACGTGGCCGTACTGGTCGGCCCGGCGGCGCCCGAAGCGCACCGGTGTGACGTAATGACACTGGTCGCCGGGTGCGAGCGGGTCCGGTGGGTTCGCCACGGGCAGGTCGCCCTGCCGTATGCGATTGGCGAGGTCGGCGGTTTCGGTTTGAATCGCGGTCTCGTCCGGAAGATGTGAAGCGTTCATGTAAGCCCCAATGTCACCAGCGCGGCCCTACCGTATCGGTTTTTAGCAGTTTCGAGGGGAAAAGTGCTTTGATGGGCCGGATGAGCAAGAGCGTTGCCTCATGGCGCCGCTATATAGCTGAGGTCGTTCTGGTGGCCGCCGCTCTCGCCCTGGCGCTGGCGTCACCAGCGCCCGGAGCAATCGAGGCTTGGTACTCCTCGAGGTGGTACCCCCGCATCGAGCGGCTATTGACGCCGCTCTCGAACCAGTTGCCGTTCGCCCTGCTGGATCCGCTGCTCATCGCCGTCGTCGTGATGCTGTTCCTCGCGGTCGGGGCCGCCGTGCGGGAGGCGTGGCGGTCGCGACGTTTCCACCGGCTCGGCCGCACCCTCGGCGACGTCGCGGCGGGCGCCGCGATTATCTACATCGCGTTCCTTCTGCTCTGGGGACTCAACTACCGGCGCGTGCCGATGCCGGATCGCCTCGTCGTGGATCGCGAGCGTCCGACACCCGATCAGGTCGTGGACCTCGGGCTGATGGCGGTGATGCAGATGAACGCGCTGCACGATGCTGCGCACGCTGGTGATGACAGCGTCGCGGAGTGGCGCGACCCGGAGTTGCGGCGGGCGTTCGCGGAGGTGCAGGCGGCGCTCAGCGATGCCCCGCAGGTCGAACCGGGCAGGTTGAAACGCAGCCTGCTCGGTCCCTACTTCCGATGGACGGGTGTGGACGGCATGGTCAATCCGTTTGGCCTGGAAGTGATCGCCAACCCCGACCTGCTGCCGTTCGAACGGCCGTTCGTCGCGGCGCACGAGTGGGGCCACCTGGCGGGATTTGCCAACGAGGCCGAAGCGAACTTCGTCGGCTGGTTGACGACCGTGCGCGCCGCCCCCCGCCACCAGTACAGCGGGTGGTTCTACCTGTATTGGCAGATCAGCGGGGAGGTCAACGCGCAGGAGCGCTCGCGGATCAATGGAGGGCTGGCCGAGGGCCCGCGCCGCGACATCAACGCCGTGATCGCGCGGTTGCGCCGCGGCCAGATTCCCGCGCTGCAGCGCGCCAGCTGGCAGGTCTATGACAGCTACCTGAAAGCCAATCGCGTCGAGAGCGGCGTGCGCAGCTATGGAGAGGTCGTTACTCTCCTTCTTCGCGCTCGCTTCGATCGTGGTTGGACACCCGTTCGGCGCGCGGCGCCGCGGCCTGCTTCGCCCGCTCGTTGAACTTGCGCTGCGCGCCGGCGACGTGGATCTGCTTGGCGCGCTCACGCGCGAGTTCGTCCGGCGTCAGGCGCCCGCCCTGATCGTAGTTGCTCTTGTTCACCTTGTTGGCTCGACTCATTGTGTCCCCCCGGGTCCTGGCGGACCTGAAGGTCCGCCTCTACACCTCTCGCTTTGGGCGGACCTGAAGGTCCGCCTCTACGCCTCTCGCTTGGGCGGACCTGAAGGTCCGCCGCTACGCCTGTCGCTTGGGCGGACCTGAAGGTCCGCCTCTACACCTCTTGCGAGGCGGACCTAAAGGTCCGCCTCTACGGCGGCCGGATGTACGTAGAGGCGGGTCTTCAGACCCGCCTTCCGGCCGTTAAATCTTGAATCGCAACAACGCGCCGACGCCGCCGACGTCGGCCAGCAGCGTGTCGTCCTCGATGAACCGGATGCGCGCGGCGTTCTGCTGCGCCTTGGTCACGAGCTCGTCGGCAGGCCCGTTGACGCGATCCGGCCGCGCCGCGATCAGCAGCTCCTCGACCTGCCGCATGTCGAGCGCGCGGATCGTCGCCTCGATACCCGCGACGCCGAGGCCGCCCGCGCGCCAGGCGTCAATCATCCGCTGCACTGCTTCGGCGTCGGTCTCCGCATCCTTGCGCCGCAGCGCCTCCATCGTTTCGACCAGCAGGTCGTGCCCGGCCGTGGACTTCACGTCCACGTTGACGATGTCGATCACTTTCTCCGCGAGGTGCTTCGGCAGCTCGGCCATCAGGAACGGCTTGGCCGCTTCGTCGCAGGCCACCACGATGTAATTGAGGTGCTCGTCGGCCACAACCTTCTCCAACAGCGCCACCACTTCCTTCATGTGCTGCTTGTGAAAGTTGTCGGCGCGGCGCTGATAGCGCGCCTGCGACCATCCACCCATCGACGTGCGCCGCGTCTTCTCGTTCTGCACTTTCTCGTGCCGCGTCTCGGCGCCGAGCGCGAATACGTACAGGTTCGCGCTGTTGGTGTCGAGGAGCAGCGCGGCGTATCGCGGGTACTGGTCGTTGAGGCGGGCGAGCGGGTAGAGCTGCGGCACCGCGCCCACGTGCATCGAAGGCTGCTCGATGGGGACGTCGAACGGGATGGCCTCGAAGAAATCTCCGGTCGTCGAGGCGAAGATGGCGAGGCCGCTCGACGATTTGGGTACCGAGCCGGCAAGGTACTGCTCGATCCGCGCGACGGCATTCTCGAAATCGGTCCGTTCCTTCGCCGACAACGAACGCGCCTGCTCATCCACGCTGTTGCGGAGGAACACCTGGGCCTGCGCGCGCTGACCGTTCTGATCCGGCCGGAGATCCAGGTAGAGGCTGATCACCGGTCCAGAGCCAGGCTCAAATGCAGCCAGACGGTCCAGCTGGTCGCGAAGGGGAGTCTCGAGCGAAGTTGTGCTTTTGGTGGCCATGCGCACGCGTTTTCGCAAGCCATGTGCCGGGCCGATTCAGGCAACGGGGACAGGTTCAGGGAGTCGCGATCACGGCCGCGCGGCGCAGCCTATCCTGAATCGCAGCGCTCAACGGGTGGCTCGTCGTGATCGTGCGAGCCAGAATCACGTGGGCGCCCAGCTCGTCGGCCTCGCGCAGTGCGGCGTAGAGGCGGGCGGCAACCGACGGCGGGTCAGCTTCCACCCCGAATTCGACCACGCGCAACCCATGGTCGCGCAATTCTCCGACATCTTCTGTGTAAGCGAGTACGACCACCGACTCGCCGCGCGCCTTCCGTTGCCGCGCGTCGGCTTTCATGAGGTCGAGCGCGTCCGCGCGATCACCGCGGTAGAGGTACAGGGGTGTCTTTGGGGAGTAATGCTTCGCCAGCATTCCAGGCGAGCGCACCGCCGCCGTCGCGTCCGGCTTCCCCTCCGCTGCGCGATGGCTCGTCACGTCGGGCAGGACGAGCTGCAGCGCGTCGAGATCGATCGCGCCCGGACGAAGAACGGTCGGAACAGCTCCTGACAGGTCGATGACCGTCGATTCGAGGCCGACGTTGGTGGCGCCACCATCGAGGACGATGTCGATGCGCCCGTCCAGGTCGGCGACGACATGCGCCGCCCGCGTCGGGCTCGGACGGGAGAACAGGTTGGCGCTCGGCGCCGCAACAGGAATGCGGGCCCGTTCGAGCAGCGCCCGCGCGACGAGGTGCACCGGCACGCGGACGGCCACCGTCCCGAGACCGGCGGTGACGACGTCCGGCACCTGCGGCGATCGTTTCAGCACCATCGTCAGCGGGCCGGGCCAGAATCGCGCGGCGAGCTCGCGCGCCGCGCGCGGCATCTCGTCGACGAGCGGCATCGCGTCGTCGATCGACGGCACATGCACGATCAGCGGGTCACTGGCGGGGCGCTCCTTCGCGGCGAACAATCGCAGCACCGCAGCCGTGTCCAGCGCGTGCGCGCCCAGGCCGTAGACGGTTTCCGTCGGGAACGCCACGAGGCCGCCGCCGCGCAGGCACTCGGCCGCGCGCGCAATCAGTTCTTCGTCTGGTTTCGCAGGATCGACGCGCAGTACATCCGTCACGAGTTGCGCTATTCTCGCATCGATGCAGCTGGCGCTCCCGTTTTCCGCGATCAACGCCGCCAGTGCCCCGCCAGACGCTCCGACTCCCGTCGCCGCACCTGTGACCGTCTTCGTCCGGCACCGCCGCGCGCGCCGCTACGTGCTTCGCGTCGATGCGGAGGGGCGGGTGCGCGTCACCATCCCGCGAGGCGGGTCACGGCGCGAGGCCGAAGCCTTCGCCGCGCGGCAGGCCGAATGGATTGCGAGACAGCGGTCGCGGCTGCAGCAGCAACGGACCCGGCCTGTGGAGGATTCCCGTGCACTCCGCGAACAGGCACGACGCGACCTGCCGTTCCGGCTGCACGAGCTCGCGGCGCAGCACGGCCTGGTCGTATCGCGGGTGAGCATCCGGAATCAGCGATCGCGATGGGGCTCGTGCGGTCGCGACGGTCACATCTGCCTGAACTGGAGGCTCGTCCTCATGCCCCCCGAGGTCAGGGATTACGTGCTGGTGCACGAGCTGATGCATTTGCGGCGGATGGACCATTCGCCCGCCTTCTGGCGCCTCGTGGCCGAGGCGATGCCGGACTACGCCGCCGCACGCCAGTGGCTCCGGCGGCACGCGCCCGCACTCCGCTAAGTCCTTACGGTTCAGCTCGAAACGTGCGTCCCCGCACGCCGGCCTAGTGGCGGGGGCGCACACGTCTCGCCCCCCGCGGTTGTCCTTTTCCGTCCTACAGCCGCTAAAGCCAACGGCAACTCACGTCGATACAGGCAGTTAAGCACGATGCCCGAATGCGTGCGGGGGACGGGCGGTTTCGAGCCAGCGTCGCCCGATTCGCGGCTGCGTCACACGATGCGCGTGTGCGCCTAACTTGCAGATTCATACATGCAGAACCAGCGTCCACGCCTGCTCGTCGTCGACGACGACCGAGCCATTCTCACGCTGATCGGAACGATCGCCCTCGCCGAAGGGTTCGACGTGGCGACGACGACCAACGGGGAAGATGCCATGAAGCAGCTCCGCCATCGGCCGGCGGAGCTCGTTCTTCTCGACCTGCGGATGCCGGGCGTCACGGGACTCGACGTGCTGCGGTCGATCCGTGACGTCAGCCCGAAGTGCAAGGTCGTGCTGATGACCGGCTTCGCGACCATCGACAGCGCCGTGGAAGCGGTCAAGCTCGGCGCCCTCGATTACCTCACCAAGCCGTTCGATCTCCAGCGCCTCCGCCAGCTGCTCGCCACCGTGCGCGACGAGGCCACCCAGCGCCGCGAGGTGCTGACGATGGAAGGGGACCTCGCGCAGCGCCTCGAGTTCTGCGGGATGGTCGGCCGCGGGCCGGCGATGCAGGAGGTGTTCGGCTTGATTCGTCGCCTGGCGCCGCACGTGCGCACGGCGCTCATTTCCGGGGAGACCGGCACCGGCAAGGAGCTGGTCGCGCGCGCCCTGCACAAGCTCGGACCGCGCAGCACCAAGCGCTTTGTCACCGTCAACTGCTCGGCGGTCGTCGAGACGCTGTTCGAGAGCGAGCTGTTCGGCCACGTGCGCGGCGCCTTCACCGGCGCGACCGAGCACAAGGCCGGGTTGTTCGAAACGGCGGACGGCGGCACGCTCTTCCTGGACGAGGTCGGCGAGCTGCCGCTGCCCGTGCAGGCCAAGCTGCTGCGGGTGCTCGAAGAAGGTGAAGTGCAGCGCGTCGGCTCGCTCGAGCCGCGCAAGATCGACGTGCGCCTGGTAGCGGCGACCAATCGCGACCTGCTCGCCGAGGTGGCGGCCGGCCGCTTCCGCAACGACCTGTACTACCGCCTGAACATCGTGGAGATCCGGCTGCCGAAGCTGAGCGAGCGGCGCGAGGACATCCCGTACCTCACCGCGGCGTTTGTGCGCAACTTCTCGCAGCGTTTCAGCAAGCCGCTGGTCGGCCTGACGCCGGGCGCCGAACGCGTCCTGTCGGATGCGTCGTGGGACGGCAACGTCCGCCAGCTGCGCAACGTGATCGAACGCGCCTGCATCCTCGCGGAGGGCGATTTCGTCAGCGAAGGCGACCTGTCGGGCAGCATGCAGGAGCAGCGGCTGGTGCCGGCGGCCGCCGGGCCGGCTGGCATGGTGATGGGCGGACCGGTGCGCAGCGACAGCAACCCGGCGCCGCTCGTGGAGGTCGAGCGCGAGCACATCATTCGCACGCTGCAGCAGGTGCGCGGCAACAAGGCGGTGGCGGCGCGGCTGCTCGGCATCAGCCGCCGCGCCTTCTACCGTCAGCTGGAACGCCACGGCCTGCATCAGCGCATCCCGATGTCGGCGCGCGCCAACGAATCGGTGTCGTCGTAAGCGCTCGAAGGACTACCGCGTGATCGAATTCGGATCGCAGACCCCCGCGCCGCGTCGCAGCCGCATCCTGGTGGCCGACGACACCGACAGCATTCGTGCGCTCTACCGCAAGCTGCTGGCGGGCGACGGCCACGAAGTGATCGACGTCGCCGACGGCGAGGCGGCGCTCGACGCCGTGCAGGCGCACCATCCGGACGTGATCCTGCTCGACGTGACGATGCCGCATCTCGACGGCCTGGAAGTCTGCCGCCGCCTGAAGTCGGATCCGGCGACGCGGTTCACGCCGGTGGTGCTCGTCACCGGCCTCAGCGACCTCCAGGATCGCATCAAGGGGATCGAGGCGGGCGCCGACGAATTCCTGTCCAAGCCGGTGCACCCGCTCGAGCTGCGCGCGCGCGTGGGATCGCTCACGCGCATGAAGCACCTGCTCGACGCGCTCGATTCGGCCGAGGCCGCGTTCATGACGCTGGCGCTGACCATCGAGGCGCGCGACCCGATGACCAACGGCCACTGCGAACGCCTCGCGCGCCACGCGGTGGCGCTCGGCCGGGCGCTCGCCGTCGGCGAAAAGGACCTGCAGGCCCTGCATCGCGGCGGGTATCTGCACGACGTGGGCAAGGTCGGCGTCCCGGACGCCGTGCTGCTGAAACGCGGACCGCTCACCGCCGCCGAGTTCGAGCTGATGAAGAAGCATCCCGACATCGGCGACTCGCTCTGCGCGCCGCTGCAGTCGCTGCGCACCGTCCGCCCGATCATCCGCTGCCACCACGAGCGGCTCGACGGCAGCGGCTATCCGCAGGGCCTGAGCGGCGACGAGGTGCCGCTGCTGGCGCAGATCGTCGGCATCTGCGACGTCTTCGACGCGCTCACCTCGCACCGGCCGTACCGGCCCGCGCTCTCGGCCGAAGAGGCCGCACGCCACCTGCTGAAGGAAGCGACGCAGGGAAAATTCAACCGCGAACACGTCGAGGCCTTTCTCAGCGTCGTCGGCATGGGCGCCGTCGCGGCGCTGTAGCGGCGCCATGCCGGAGAGCACCCCCGAACCGATCCGTCTGCGCATCGTGGACGCCGATGCCCAGACGGGCGCCCTGGTGGCGTCGGTGCTGACCACGCACACCGGCCGGCCGTATGTCGTCGAGTCGGTGCCGCCGGTCTCCGAGGCGTTGCGCGAAAGCGAGGCGCAGCTGGCGGCGGTGCTCGCGGACCGCGAGCGGCTTGAGCGCCAGTTCTACCAGGCGCAGAAAATGGAAACGGTGGGCCAGCTGGCGGGTGGCATCGCCCACGACTTCAACAACATCCTCACCGCCATCGTCGGCTTCGGCACCCTCGTCGCCGAACAGGTGTCCGAGAACGAGGCGGCGTCGCGCAACGCCGCCGAGATCCTCGCCGCCGCCAACCGCGCATCGGCGCTCACCCGGCAGCTGCTGGCGTTCGGCCGGCGGCAGGTCCTGCACCCGACGAAGCTCAATCTCAACGAGACGGTCCATTCGCTGGCGGGGATGCTGCGCCAGCTGATTGGCGAGAACATCGACCTGCGAATCGTCTGCGCGCCCGATCTCCCGCCGATTCGCGCCGACCTGAGCCAGCTCGAATCAGCGCTCGCCAATCTCGTCGTCAACGCGCGTGACGCGATGCCGCGCGGCGGACGGCTGACGATTGAAACCGCGGACGTGACGCTCGACCACGACTACTGCACGACGCACGTCGGCGTCCGTCCGGGCCGCTACGCGCGGCTGTCGGTGAGCGACAACGGCCTCGGCATGTCGCAGGAAGTCCAGTCGCGCATCTTCGAGCCGTTCTTCACCACCAAGGAGGCAGGGAAGGGCTCGGGCCTCGGTCTGGCGACCGTGTACGGCATCGTCAAGCAGAGCGGCGGCAACATCTGGGTGTACAGCGAGCCGGGTCTCGGCGCCACGTTCAAGATGTACCTGCCGGTGGATATGACCGAATCGCCGGCGGCGGTGGCGGCGGAGCCGGCGCGCGGCCAGTGGTCGCGCGGCACGGAGACGGTGCTGCTGGTCGAAGACGCGCCGATGATCCGCCGGCTGGCGCGGCAGATCATGCAGCGCGCGGGCTACACGGTCGTCGAGGCCGCCGACGCCAACCAGGCGATGGCGCTGGTCGATACGCACCCGCGCATCGACGTGGTGCTGACGGATCTGATCATGCCTGGCCCGAGCGGCGTGGAGCTGGCGGAGCAGCTCCGGACGACGCGCGGCGACGTGCGCGTGCTGTTCATGTCCGGCTACACGGACAACGCCATCGTGCGCAACGGACTGCTCGGCGAGAGCGCGGCGTTCCTGCAGAAGCCGTTCACGCCGGAAGAGCTGCTGCGCAAACTGCGTAACGTCATCGACGCGCAGCCGATCTAGAATCTCTCCATGCCTTATCCAGAGCCGTTCATCGCGCCGATGCGCGCCGAGCTGACGCGTCTTGGGGTCCGGGAGCTGCGCACGTCCGCTGACGTCGACGCTGCCGTCGCCGCGCCGGGCGTCACCATGATCGTCGTCAATTCGGTGTGCGGATGCGCGGCCGGCAAGGCGCGGCCGGGCGTGGCGCTGGCGCTGCAGCACGATCGGCGGCCGGACGTCGTCGCCACCGTATTCGCCGGCGCCGACATCGAGGCGACCGATCGCGCCCGCGGCTACTTCGCCCCGTTTCCCCCGTCCTCGCCCTCGGTCGGGCTGCTGCGCGACGGCAAGCTGGTGTTCATGCTGCAGCGGAGCGACATCGAGAACCGGGACGCCCGCCAGATCGCCGAGCGGCTCACGGCGGCCTTCGATCAATTCTGCGGGGTGCCGACCGAATCGGCCTGAGGGCGCGGATCCTAGCCGCCGCGGGTGTGCATCTCGAGATGCGGATCGCGCTTCAGGCGATCCAGCGGGATGAGCGCCGAGCGCGCCCCGCCCGTCAGCCGGTCCTCGGCGCCGCGATCGCGGCGCTGCTCCCAGACCGAACGAATCAGCGACGCGAGCTCGCCGGGTGACGCGCCCGCACGCAGCGCGCGGCGCAGATCTTTCCCTTCCGTCGCGTACAGGCAGAGGTACCACATGCCGTCGGCGGTCAGCCGGCTGCGATCGCAATCGCTGCAGAACGGCGCGGTCGTCGACGCGATGATGCCGAACACAGTTCCGTCTTCAAGCCGATAGCGCCGGGCCGGTGCCGACGAGTCGTCGATGATGGGCGCCGGCGCGCCGTAGCGCCGGGCGATGAGCTCGAGCATCTGCGCCCGCGAGACCACGCGGTCCATCGACCACTGCGTCGCGCCGCCAACGTCCATGTACTCGATGAAGCGCACCTCGGCGTTGCGTGCGCGGCCGAATTCGATCAGCTCCACCAGTTCGTCGTCGTTGACGCCGCGGATGACGACGGTGTCGATCTTCAGGCCACCGAAGATCGGCGCGGCGGCGTCGATGCCCGCGATCACGCGTTCGAGCTCGTCGAAGCGGGCGAGGCTGCGGAAGCGGTCGTGGTGGAGGGTGTCGAGACTGACCGTCAGCCGGTGCAGCCCGGCGTCCTTCAACGCCTGCGCATGCTCGGCCAGCAGTACGCCGTTGGTCGTGAGCGCAAGGTCGCGAATGCGCGGACGCGCGGCAAGGCCTTTCACCAGTACGGGCAGGTCGCGGCGCAAAAGCGGCTCGCCGCCCGTCAGGCGGACCTTGTCCACCCCCTGGTCCAGGAACACGTCGACGAGCGTCTCGATTTCCTCGAAACGGAGCACGTCCTCGCGCGGCAGCCAGACGTAGTCCTGCTCCGGCATGCAGTAGGCGCAGCGCAGGTTGCAGCGATCCGTGACGGAGACGCGGAGATTCCGCAACGGGCGCCGGAAGACGTCCTGGAGCACACCCGGTTTCATATCACGGAAAGGCGTGTACGGTCGTGAGGAAGGAACGGCGCCGCGGTGCGCTGGCCTTCGAAGCGCGGACTCCAGATTCCGGGAATAGTCATCCCGCACCGCGGACAGCTGCCGTCAGGCCGCAGGTGATATTGCTCGATGAAATAGCCGCGACGGGCGATGACCCGCTCCCCACACCCGGCGCAATGGGTATGTTCGAGCGCGCCTACGCGTCCAGGCTGGTTGCCGGCGTAGATGTAGCGGAGTCCGGATGCGCGCGCGATGCCGGCGGCGCGCAGCAGCATCGCCGGTGTCGTGTTCGCCGGATCCGTCATCCGGTAGTCCTGGTGAAAGGCTGTCACGTGCCAGGGAATGTCCGGCGACACGCCGGCGATGAACTCCGTCAGGCCCGCGAGCTCGCTGTCGCTGTCGTTGAATCCCGGCACCAGCAGCGTGACGATCTCCACCCACACGCCGGCCGCGTGCAGCCACTTGATGGTGTCCAGGATCGGCTGAAGGCGCCCTCCGAGCTCGCGGTAGTGGCGATCGTCGAAGCTCTTGAGATCCACCTTGTAGGCGTCGATGTGCGGGCGGAGGTATTCGAGCACGCGCGGGGTGCCGTTGCCGTTCGACACGAACGCGGTGGCCAGTCCGTGCGCGCGCGCTTCGCGGAAGATCGCCACCCCCCACTCGACGGTGATGAGCGGCTCGTTGTAGGTGGAGACGACGAGCCGGGCGCCCTGGCGGAGGGCATCCTGGACGAGTGACTCCGGTGTCGTATCGCGCGGCGGCGCACCGGCGTGCGGATCGCGCAGCGCCTGGGAGGTCACCCAGTTCTGGCAGTAGCTGCAGTGCAGGTCGCAGCCGAGCATGCCAAAGCTGTAGGCGAGCGCGCCGGGGTAGACGTGAAAAAACGGCTTCTTCTCGACCGGGTCGCACTGCACCCCTCCGACGTAGCCCCAGGGCGCACGCAGCGTCCCGCCGTCGTTGAAGCGCACCTTGCACACCCCGACCGCGCCCTCGGGGATGCGGCACTGATGGCCGCAGGCGTGGCAGCGAACGCGCGGTCCGCCGGTCGTGCGGTCCGGTGAGGACGGCTCGAGCGGCTCGGCGAGCTCACGCGCCGCCGGCCGCGAACGGGCGGCGAGCAGCGCCTCGAGTGTGGGCATGTCTCCATGGTAAGGGATCGGCGCGGGTCACGCCGATCGCGGCGGCGCGATCTGTTCTTCCAGCGGATGGCGGCAGTTGTCGCAGGTGCCGCAGCGGTCCCAGTCGGTGGTCTCGCCGAAATAGTCGAGCAGCAGCTTCCACCGGCACATGGCGCTCTGACCGAAGGCCATCATGCGGTCGAGCCGTTCGCGGTCGTCGGCGCCGCGCGCCTTGTAGGCGTTCGCCATGTCGGCGAGCGCGCCACCGGACAGGCCGCGGCGCACGAGCTCCAGCTGCCCGGCGCGCCGCCCTTTGATCACCTCGAGCGCTTTCAGCAGCGACACGACGACGCGCAGCTTGGTGTCGGCGACGCCGTCAACGGCGTCGCGCAGCACTTTCAGGGTGATCGGCGTGCCGGCGCCGGCCAGCCGCTCGAGTGCGTCATAGACCGCGCGGATGTCCTCGATGCGCGGATACCGTCCGCCGAGAAAGTACAGCTGCGTGCGCCGATCTTCGAGCTGGTAGAAGAGGACGCAGCGCGCAGTCTCGCCGTCGCGCCCGGCGCGCCCCGATTCCTGGTAGTAGGCCTCGAGCGATCCCGGCATCGCGTAATGGATCACGAAGCGGATGTCCGGCTTGTCGATGCCCATGCCGAACGCGTTGGTGGCGACCATCGCGTCGAGCTCGCCGGCCATGAATCGATCCTGGGTCTCGCGGCGCGCCTGCGCCGCCATGCGTCCGTGATACTTGCCGATGCGGAGTCCCGATCCGCCGAGCGCCTGCTCGAGCGCGTCCACCTGGCGCACCGTCGCCGCATAGATGATCCCGGGCTTGTCCGTCTCGGCGAGTATCTGCTCGAGCCGCTCCCGCTTCTGCGTCTCGCTCACCGTCCGCTGGACTTCGTATTCCAGGTTGGGACGATAGACGCCGGTGTTGACGATGGTCGGCGTCCGCAGGCCGAGCTCGCGCGTGATGTCCCCGAGCACCGCCTCGGGCGCGGTGGCCGTGAGCGCGAGCACCGGCGGACGCGAGCGCCCGCGGGACGCTGCCGCGATGCCGTCCTTGATCTCGAGGTAGGCGGGGCGGAAGTCGTGTCCCCACTGCGACACGCAATGCGCTTCGTCAACGACCACCAGGTCGATGGACGTCTGCCGCAGCGTCTCCTGGAACTCGGCGGTCGCGAACCGCTCGGGCGTGGCGAGCACGAACTCGTGCCCGTCTTGGGCGATGCGCTCGAGGTGGGCCGCCTCCTCGCGCGCGGTTAGCACGCTGTTCATCTGCGCGGCCTCGAGGCCCATGCCATCGAGCTTGTCGCCCTGGTCTTTCATCAGCGAGATGAGCGGCGAGATGACCACCGTCGTGCCCGGGAGAATCACCGCGGGAACCTGGTAACAGAGCGACTTGCCGGCGCCCGTCGGCATCACGCCGATGGTGTCGTGCCCGTCGAGCACGCTCCGGATGATCTCCTCCTGGCCGGGCCGGAACGCTTCGAGCCCGAACACCTTGCTCAGGACGGTGCGCGGGTTGGTCAATCGACGAGCCATGTCCCCCTTGTTTGCAACACTATTGCCGCGTCTGTGAGTAGCATGGACGTCGATGAGGGAGGAACAGGCGAGGGCGGCCATTCCGCGGCCGGTCTGGTTTCTCGGGTGGACGAGTCTCTTCACGGACGCCGCCACCGAGATGATTTACCCGCTGCTGCCGGTCTACCTGTCGCGTGTGCTCGGCGCGACCGCCGCGTCGCTCGGGATCATCGAAGGGGTCGCCGAGGGCGTCAACAGCCTGCTGAAGGTGCTCTCCGGCTACTGGTCGGATCGCACCAGCCGGCGAAGGCCGATCGTGATCGCCGGCTACGCGCTGTCGTCGCTGGCGCGGCCGTTCATCGCGGTGACGACGACCTGGCCGCAGGTGCTGGCGATCCGCGCGCTCGATCGCGTCGGCAAAGGTGTTCGCGGCGCGCCGCGCGACGTGCTGCTGGCGCGCTTCGCCACGCCGACGACGCGCGGCCGCATCTACGGATTTCACCGCGCCATGGATCACACCGGCGCCATCGTCGGACCGCTGCTGGCGACCGTCGTCCTCTTCTTCGTTCCCGAGGGGTACCGGCTGCTGTTTGGGTTGACGGCCATCCCGGGGGCCATCGCCGTCGCGCTGCTGTTCCTGGTGGACGAAGATGCGGCACCCGCCGAAGCAGCGCCCGTGCGGGCCGTCGAACCCGCCAGCCCGCCAGCCGCCACTTCACGCTTTCCCCGCCCGGTGATCGCGCTGCTCGGCGTGCTGCTGGTGTTCGGTCTCGGCAACTCCGCCGATGCGTTCCTGCTGCTGCGCCTCGCCGACGCGCTGGGCGGCGTCACCTACGTGCCGCTGCTCTGGTCCGCGATTCACGTCGTCAAGGCGTCGCTGTCGACGTGGGGAGGCGGGCTCTCCGATCGATACGGCCGCAAGCGGATGATCGTCGCCGGCTGGTCCGTGTACACGCTGGTCTATGTCGGCTTCGCGCTATCCACGGGCGCGGCGGCGTTCATCGCCTGGTTCCTGTTCTACGGCGTCTACTTCGCGCTCGCGGAAGGCGCCGAGAAGGCGCTCGTCGCCGATCTCACGCCGGCCGACCGCCGCGGCGCCGCCTTCGGGTGGTACAACGCGACGACGGGTGTGGGCGCGCTCATTGCGAGCGTGCTCTTCGGCGAGCTCTACGATCACTATGGTGCGTCCGTCGCATTCATGACGGGGGCGGCACTGGCCGGTGCGGCGGCTGTGTTGCTGCTGCTCATTCCCACCGATACAATCAAAGGTTCCGATGCGCGAAATACTGGTCACCAATGACGACGGCGTCCATTCCGAGGGCATCAAGATGCTCGCGGCGGCGCTGCACCACCTCGGCAACGTCACCATCGTCGCGCCGATGCAGGAGGCGAGCGCCATCGGCCACGCGCTGACGCTGCGCCGGCCGCTGCGCATCGAGACGATCGGGCCGAAGACCTTCGGCATCGACGGCACGCCGACCGACTGCGTGAACCTGGCGATCTCGCACATCATCGGCCAGAAGCCCGACCTGATCGTCTCGGGCATCAACAAGGGCTGGAATCTCGGCGACGACGTGACGTATTCGGGAACGGTCTCGGGCGCGCTCGAAGCGGCGCTGCTCGGCATCCCGGCGATCGCGGTCTCGACGCAGAACTACCATCGGCGCAACGAGTACGAGTTCGGGCCCTCGGCGAAGGCAGCGGCGCTCGTCGCCGAGCTGGTGCTCGAGCGGGGCATGCCGAAGTTCACCTTCCTGAACATCAACGTGCCGTTCGGCCCGAACAAGGGCTTCCGCGTCACGGTGCAGGCCAAGCGCAATCACATCACCGTCGTCGACGAGCGGATCGACCCGCGCAAGCGGCCGTACTACTGGATTGAAGAAGGGGAGAACGAGTGGGAGCCGCACGATCGCTCCGATTACCAGGCGGTGCGCGACGGCTACATCTCGATCACGCCGCTGCAGCCGGACATGACGGCGCACGACGCGCTGAAGTACCTGGAGGATCTGCCGCTCGACGCGCCGACGCCGGCGCGGTAAATCTGATAGTCTAGTCAGGCGTCGGGGCGTGGCTCAGCCTGGTAGAGCACTCGGTTCGGGACCGAGGGGTCGCTGGTTCAAATCCAGTCGCCCCGACCAAAATTTTGCGGAACATGGCCGGTTTTCCTGCGGGAGGATCGGCCATTCGTGTTTATGGCGTCGCGCCGCCGCTCCGGTGTTACTGTGTGCGCGGTACCGGCGCGACCGCATCACGCGCCGAACATGCCCGCAAGGGGGGATCCATGACGCTCCGGTTCCCTTCATCCATCGTCCTGCTCGTGACGATGGCGGCCTTGACGCCGCTATCCGAGGCCCGCGCCGCTGGCGGCGGCGGGCAGAATGCCGCGGCGGCCACGATACCGCGCGGCGCCGACGGCAAACCCGACTTGTCGGGGATCTGGCAGGCCGTGAACACGGCCTCCTGGGACATCCAGGATCACGCCGCGCAGAAGGGCGTGCCCGGCGGCCCCGGCGTGGTGGAGGGCAACGACATCCCGTATCAGCCGTGGGCGCTGGCGAAGAAGAAAGAGAACTACGAGCAGCGCGCCACGCGTGACCCCGACACCCGGTGCTACCTGCCCGGCGTGCCGCGCCTCACCTACATGCCCTTCCCGTTCCAGATCCTGCAGAAGCCGAACGAGTTGACGATCCTCTACGAGTACGTGCACGCGGTGCGCTACATCTTTGCGAACGGATCGCCGCATCCGCCCGGCCCGATCGACTGGTGGCTGGGTGATTCACGCGGCCGCTGGGAAGGTGACACGCTCGTCGTCGACGTGATCCACTTCAACGATCAAACGTGGTTCGACCGGGCCGGCAATTTCCACAGCGAGGCGCTGCATCTCGTCGAACGCTACACGCTGACGGATGCGGATCACATCACCTACGCGGTGACGGTCGAGGATCCCAAGGTGTTCACGCGGCCGTGGACGATGAGCATGATTCTCTATCGCCACAAGGAAAAGAACTTCCGGCTGTTCGAATACGAGTGTTACGGATTCGACTTCGAGAACCTATATCCGTATCCCGACGCAGGAGTCCGCCGATGAGAAGCGCGTTTCTGATCATCGTCCTGGCAGCTATTTCACTGGCGACGCCGGCGCCGGGGCGCGCGCAGGGAGAAGCGACGGCCGCCAACCGCGCGGCGCCGTGGCCGCCGCCGCGGCTCGCGGACGGTCAGCCCGATGTGCAGGGCATCTGGGCCGCGGCCAACGGCGGATCGGTGTCGCTCACCAACCCGATCAGCGGCGGAGAGGATCTCGACCGGCGGGTGACAGGGGTCGAGCCGCGCCGTCCGAGCCGCATCATCGATCCGCCCGACGGCCAGCTGCCGTATCAGCCGTGGGCGGCGGCGCGAATGAAGCAGCAGGCCTACGACTACGACCACGCGACGCGGCCCGAACACATCGACCCGCAGCACCGCTGCCTGCTCTCCGGCATTCCGCGGCTGTACACGATCGTGCCGGCGTTCAAGATCATCCAGGTGCCCGGCTCGGTGGTCTTCGTGTGGGATGAATACCATGCCTATCGCGTCATTCCACTGGACGGCCGGCCGCACATCGCGCCGAACGTGAAGCTGTGGATGGGCGACGCGCGCGGCCACTGGGAGGGGACGACGCTGGTCGTCGACACGACGAACGTGCGCGGGGCGCGCCTCACCTACATCGGCGACTTTCACAGCGAGAACGCGCACGTCGTGGAGCGGTTCCACTTCGTGGCTGCCGACACGATGAACTACGAAGCGACGGTGGACGATCCCACCGTCTTCACCCGTCCGTGGACGCTGCGCGTCGTCGAAAAGCGACGGCCGGACCAGGAAGTGTGGGAATCGGCGTGCTGGGAGGGAAACGTGAACCCGGACGTGTTCCTCGAGACGAACGGCGCCGGCCCACGATAGCCAACGGGTCGTCGGCCTTCGCGCCCGCCGCGGCCGCCGGATTACCTGATTCGACCCGGAATGGGCCTACGTACGGTAGCCGGACCGTCAAAACGGCCCGTCAACCGGCCCAATCCCGGTCATGGATCTTGCTGGTCTCTAACACATGCGTGTCCGTCTCGTCCGAAAGCTCGCTGGTTGCGTAGACGGAATCGACCTCAACCACTGCACGGTGGGGGATTTGATCGACCTGGCGGATCGCCAGGCGCGCATCATGATCGCGGAGCAATGGGCCGTGTTCGCGCGCCGGGCCTCCGACGCGCTGACCTCGGCCGCGCCGGGAGAGCCGCTCGCACCGGTCGCCGACGGCCGCCGGTTGCGCGGCGATCGACGGCAGTCGCCGCGGTTCAGCGATCTCTACGAACGGTTGCGCGACAAGCGCGAACAGATCGAGCAGGAGCGCCGGCGCTTGCGTCGCCGCTCCACCGATAGCGGGCACTCCGCGGCGGGCAGCGCGGCGTAACGCGCGGGCGCGTCAACGCTTGCGGCCCTGCGGCGTGCCGCGGCGGGTGGTCCAATCTGGCGCGCGTTGATCGCGCCTCGCCTCGGTCGTCATCCGCGCCTTGATGTGAGCCTGGAGCTCCTGTGCCTGCCGAACGAGCTCATCGAGCTTGGCGAGCATCGCCGTAAGTTCCTCGGGTGTCAGCTCCGGCACACGACGATTGTACTGGCGCGTGGCGATTCGGGGCATCGGCTCCGCGACTCTGGCCGGCGTGCACCGGCCCGCCCGGACGACGATTTCGATCGGTCAGCGACGTTTTTTGTGGGTCGGTGTGCGGCCGTGGCACAGCCGCGCAGCCATCGGACACGCCGTTCGCGGCCGTAAACCGTTATTCCGCAACAAGCTCCGAATCGAGGGACGGCTGGTCGGCCGCTTGCTGTCACGCGGAGCAGCAATGTATCAAGCCGCCGAGGACCGCGGAGCCATGCCGCCGTCCTTCGTCATCGAGTTCGCCGCGCTGCTGGCGTTCGGTCCCCTCGCGGGCCTTGCCTTGAGCGCCGTGGCGCCGCTCGTACGCCGGCGCGTCGCCGGCGGCGCCGCCGTGATCGCGGCGACGGCGGCGGCAGCTTACGCCTATTACGTTCTGGGCGGGACGACCGGCCATTTCGCGTGGCCTTTCGAGGCGGTCCCCATCGCGGGAGCAGTCGTCGCCTATGGCTTCGTCAAGGTGCTGGCGATGCAGGTCGTCGCGCCGCTCCTCTCCAGGCAGGCGGTCAATCGCCAGTGGCCGAGGCTCGTGCTGCGCGCCTGGCCAACCTATTTCATCGGCGCCGGGATCGCCACTGCGCTGGTCGAAGTGATCGTGCATCGCAACTGGCAGGTCCTGCCGGCGGTCTTCGTGCCGTTGTTCTTCGGCTTCCGTGCCTATGCCGAATACATGGCCCGGCTCGACGAGCAGCAGCGCCGCGCCGAGGTCATCGACGCGCTGGACCATGGCATGGCCGCCGTCGATCGCAACGCACGACTGACGCATTGGAGCGACGAGCTCGAGCGCCTGATCGGCTGCGGCCGTGAGGCGGTCGTCGGGCGTCCCTTGCCGACCGCGGTTGCCGCGTTGCGCGACGCGGCGCTGCCGCGCGACGTCGCCGACACCTTGAACGATGGCCGTACTCGCGTCTCGCGCGTCGCGCTGCCGTGCAACGGGACGGCGCGCATGTTCGACGTCAAGGTGGTTCCGGTCCCCACCGGCGCGACGCTCCTCTGGTACGACATCACCGATCGGACGCAGGCGGAGCAGGCGCTGCGGCAGGAGGCCGAGAGGCTCGCGCTGGCCGCCCGGGGTGCACGAGACGGGCTGTGGGAATGGGACCTGCGGACGGACGACCTGTACGTGTCCGACCGCTGGAAAGCGATGCTCGGCCTGGCGGCGTCGGTGCCCATCGGCCGCGCCAGCGAGTGGTTCGATCGCATCCACCCTGACGACGTCGCCCCGATCAAGGAGGCGATCCGCGCGCACATCGCCGGCGAAACCCCGCTCGTCGAGCACGAGCACCGCATCCGCCACGAGGACGGCTCGTACCGGTGGTTCCTCTGTCGCGGCGTGGCCGTCGGCACGGGGCGGCGTCGCCTGCGCATCGCCGGCTCGGTGACCGACGTGTCCGATCACGTCCTCGAACAGGAGCGCGTGCGCACCGCCGGCTTCCGCGACCCGCTCACCGGCCTGCGCAACCGCACGGACTTCCTGGAGGTGCTCGGCCGCCGGCTCGAGGAGTTCAAGCGGCGAAGCACCGGCGAGCGCTTCGCCGTGTTGTTCCTGGACCTCGATCGATTCAAGGTGATCAACGACAGCCTCGGCCATCTCGTCGGCGATGAGCTGCTGATTGCCGTCTCGCGCCGGCTGGAGTCCTGCCTGCGCCAGCACGATTGCCTCGGGCGCCTCGGCGGCGACGAGTTCGCCATCCTGCTGACGACGATCGGCGACGAGTCGCAGGCCAACGTGATTGCGCTGCGCATCCAGGAGGCGCTGCGCGCGCCGCTCTCGGTCGGCGGGCGCGACGTGTTCACGTCGGCGAGCATCGGCATCGCCTTCGGGCACCGCGATTACACCCGGCCGCACGAGATCATGCGCGACGCCGACACCGCGATGTACCACGCCAAGGCCAACGGCAAGGCACGGCACGAGCTGTTCGACGCGGACATGCATGCGCGCGCGCGCGACCGCCACGACCTCGAGAACGATCTGCGGCACGCGATCAACAACAACGACTTCGAGGTGCACTACCAGCCGATCGTCTCGCTGGCCACGGGGATGTGCGTCGGCTTCGAGTCGCTGGTGCGCTGGACGCGCAACGGGAAAGCGGTGCCGCCGGCGACCTTCGTCCCCATCGCCGAGGAGCTCGGCGTCATCGACGAATTGGGTGCGTGGGTGCTGCAGCAGGCCTGTCATACCTTCGCCGACTGGCAGCGGCGATTCCCGTCGGCCGGGCTGAACTGCATTACCGTCAACGCGTCGGGCCGCCAGCTGACGCAGCAGAACTTCCCGAGCCTGGTGCACGAGGCGGTGAGCAAGTCGGGCCTCAACCCGTCGGATCTCCGCATCGAGGTGACGGAAACGGCCCTGATGGACAGTCCGCAGATTGCCGCCATGGTGCTCAGCGAGCTGCGCGACTACGGCGTGAAGATCTACCTCGACGACTTCGGCACCGGCTGCTCATCGCTGAGTCACCTGCACCGTCTGCCCGTGGACGCGCTGAAAATCGATCGCTCGTTCGTGATGAGCCTGCTGCTCCCGGATCGGCCGGCGATCGTCGAGAGCATTCTCGCGCTGGCGCGCACGCTGCGCACGAGCGTGGTGGCGGAAGGGATTGAGACCGAGGTGCAGGCGCGCGAGCTGGCGCGGCTTGGCTGCACCCACGCTCAGGGATATCTGTTCTCGCGGCCGCTCTCGCCGCAGGCCGCCGAGCAGCTCATCGTCGCCAATCAACCGCTCGGGCCGATGCGCCCGGCTGTCGTGACCAGCGGCGATATCGGGGAGTCGTGGTCGGATCTGCTGGTGGCTGCCGCGCCGGTGTCGCGCTCACGCGAGACACACCGCAACAGCTCGCTCGGCTGATCGGTCCGCGCCCTTCGCGACAACCCGTCGTCGGCGGGGTGGCTCCAGCGCCATCCGCAATCGCTACCCGGCCGACTCGAACAACAGCCGCACCTCATCGGCGTCGTCGGGCCAGCACAACGTCCGGTCGTCGACCTTCAACTCCGGATCGTTCCATTCGACCACGCGATCGACGCAGGCGCGGAACCCCTGGTCCGGCGCTTCCGTCACCAGCACGATGGTGCTGCCGTTGCGGATGATGTCGTAGAGGTCCTGCGGTGGAGCTGCGTCGGGAGCGTGCTGGATCAGCAGAGTACGCATGCAACCTGCCTCGTAGGTGTGGGCCTGTGGCTGCAACCGCGATGCCGTCAATTTGTCACGCCCCAGCTAAAATGGACCCATGACACGACCCGCGCGGTATCTGCTGGGCACCATCATCGTCGGGCTTTGTATCCTGGTCCTGTGCGGCCTGGCGCTGCGCCGTCCCGTGACCGCGGATCCCTTCGACCAGCCGGCTGCCGTGACGCCGACGCCGTGAACCGCGGGCTCGAGCGGCCGGAAACGAGAACAAAGATATGTGTCGAAACATCCGAACCCTGTTCAACTTCGACCCGCCTGCGACCGATGAAGAAATCCGCGCGGCGTCCATTCAGTTCGTGCGCAAGTTGTCAGGATTCACCAAGCCGTCGAAGGCGAACGAGGCGGCCTTCGACGAGGCGGTGGCGGATGTCGCCGCGGTGGCTCGCCGCCTGATTGACTCGCTCGTGACCAACGCCGCGCCGCGTGATCGCGAGGAATGGGCGGCGCGTGCTAAGGAGCGCGCCGCGGAGCGCTTCGCTCACCAGAAGGCCTGATGCCGCCGCGCGTCAGTGGATGACGCTGGAGCCCCAGGCCGCCGCGTCCCGCTGCCGGTGACGCCAGTCTTCCGCGAGCATCGACCACAGCACCTGATCGAGGTAATCGCCGTCCCTGTAGAAGGCATGGCGCAGCACCCCCTCGCGTTCGGCGCCGAGCTTCCGCAGCGCGCCGTTCCCGCGCGCGTTGCAGACGGCGGCGCGCGCTTCGAGACGGTGCGTCTGCAGCACGTCGAAGGCGAAATCGAGCACGAGCTCCGCGGCCTCGGTGAAGATCCCCTTGCCCCAGAACTCGGCGGCGATCGCGAAGCCCCAGTCGGCGGTGCCGAACCCGGGACCGAGAGCGCGCACGTGCACCAGGCCGATCGGCGTATCCGAGCCGCGCGGGACGATGGCGAAGCAGACGTACAGGCCGGCGGCGCGCTGGCGCTGCGACCAGGCGACGTAGCGTTCGAAAGCCTCCACCGACGATGGCGGAGGGGAAATGAACCGTGAGACCTCCTCCGTGGAGAGGAGCGAGAAGAGCGAGGCCGCGTCCTCCGCGCGTGGTTCCCTCAGCGTGATGCGCCGTCCTTCGAGTTTGGGCAGCGCGCTTCTCCAGCCGGTCATCGTCTCATCGGTCGAACGCATGGGCCTCACCGTCAGTTGGCTGTTCGCGACGAGCCGGCCGCGTTCACTTCGCCGGTGCCCTGGCTGAGCGCGTCGGCGTGGGCGAGCCGGATGGCGCTGAATTCGACGAGGGCTTTCATCAGGTTCGGGGTGATTGCCCTCTGCCTGTGGAAGCCGTTCTGGTTGTGCGCTTCGAGCGCGAGCGCGACGACGCCCGTGGCAATCGCGGCGCTCATGCTCGTTCCGTTGAGAGTCAGCAGCCGGTCGCCCTTCTTCGACGCTCGGCATCCGGGGTTCAGGGAGATGATGACCGCTTCGGTCGCGGTGCCCGCCCTCACTGCCTGGCGGAGGGCACGGTCCACTTTGTCCCCGGCAGCGGCGTGCGATGCCTGCGCGAGAAGGAGCAGCGCAGCTGCGCCGAGACGGAGAAGGAGGCGGCCGGGGGAAGTCACCGGCCCAGGCTGAGCAATTCGGCAGCCACGCTTGACGGTTTGGAGTTAAGTGACGGAGGCGGGGACTCTTAGGCCTTGTGAGCGCCGTCCGCGGGGGCCACAGAACTGTGTGTGGGTGTTCCAGCGTGGAACGCCGCGGCAGAGGGCGCACGCCCGCGAATGCAGATTTGCCAGTGAAATCACGGAAAACGTCGCTGTTCCGAAACGACAACGCCGTGTCGCCGAATGGCACAACCACGGCGGCCGCTCATTGTTCGGGAATTCCCCAGGTGCCCAAAACACGTGTTCCAGAGAAGCACAGTGGCGATCCAAAGTGGAACACACCCCGAGATTGCATTTTTCGTTCGGAAATGACGAGGGTCGGCAGTCGTCAGCGATCTGTCCTGTCCCATTCTGACGCGGCGCGGCACTCGGTAGGGTTTTCGCCCAACGCCCCTGGAAGGGACTAAGTCAAAATCCGGGAAGCAGTTATACGTACGTGAGCTCATCTGGCCGCATTCTTGCGCACGGATGGGCTGACATGACCCGGCTCCTCCGCCCCCTCGGTGTCTTCGTTATCGCGGTTTTCGCGTTCGCGTCGCCAGGCGTTGCCCAGGGCAACAGCCACAAGCTCGACCAGGCCGTCCGCGCCGCTCTGCAATCCAACCCGACCGCCGGCCAGCGCGTGATCCTGACCGCCCGGCCCGGTTCGCGGGCTGCGCTCAAGCAGGCGCTCAAGGCCCGCGGCGCGGTGATCGTCAGCGAGAACGCGTCGCTCAACGTGCTGACCGCCCAGGTGTGGGGCGCCGACATCATGCGCTTTGCCGATGACGTGGCGGTCACCGACATTTCCACCGACTCGCTGGTGCACACCAACGCCGCGCCCGGCTCCAGCAGCGCCGGCGCTGCCGTGTCCGCGCTGCGCGAGACGCTCGGCCTCTCGTCGACTCCCTACACCGGCAACGGCATCGGCGTGGCGGTGATCGATTCGGGCGTCAAGTCCGTGACCGATTTCCAGGGCCGCATGATCGCCTTCTACGACTTCATGAACGGCGCGAGCGCCTATGCGGTCAACGCGGACGACTACGGCCACGGCACGCACGTCGCCGGCCTCATCGGCAGCACCGGCGCCAGCTCCAGCGGCCGCTACAAGGGCGTGGCTCCCGGCGTGCGCATCATCGGCATGCGCGTCCTCGACCAGGATGGACAGGGGCGCACGAGCGACGTGATCAACGCCATCACCTTCGCCATCGCCAACAAGCAGCTGCTCGGCATCGACATCATCAACCTGTCGCTCGGCCACCCGATTTACGAGCCGGCGGCGACCGACCCGCTGGTGCAGGCGGTCGAGCAGGCGACACGCGCCGGCATCGTCGTCGTCGCGGCGGCGGGCAACGTCGGCATCAACCCGACCACGGGCGAGAGCGGCTACGCCGGCATCACGTCGCCGGGCAACGCGCGCTCGGCGATCACGGTGGGCGCGCTGAACACGAACGGCACGGCGGCGCGCAGCGACGACGTGATGGCGCCTTACAGCTCGCGCGGGCCGACGTGGTACGACGGCCAGGCGAAGCCGGATCTCGTGGCGCCCGGGCACAAGCTCACGTCGGACACCTACAAGGGGACGGCGATCTACCGGAACTATCCCGGGCTGCGCATCGACTCGAACTACGTGACGCTCAGCGGGACGAGCATGTCCACGGGCGTCGTCAGCGGCGTCGTCGCCCTGATGCTCGAGGCGAGCCGGGCAGCCAACGGCTATCCCGCGCGGCCGTCGCTGACGCCGAACGCGGTCAAGGCGCTGCTGCAGTTCAGCGCTTTCCGCCTGCACGACGCCGCCGGCGTCGAGTACGACCGGCTGACGCAGGGCGCAGGCGCGGTCAACGCGGCGGGCGCCATCGAGCTCGCGCGCGCCATCAACACGGCAGCGCCGCTCGGCGCGCCCTGGCTGATGACGGGCGTGACGCCGTGGACGACCATCGCCGGCGAGACCATCGGCTGGGCGCAGAACATCCTGTGGGGCGAGAACATCCTGTGGGGCGATTCGATCTACACCAACCAGACGTCGTGGGGTCTCAACATCCTGTGGGGCGAGAACATTCTCTGGGGTGAGAACATCCTCTGGGGCGAGAACATCCTGTGGGGTGAGAACATCCTGTGGGGCGAGAACATCATCTGGGGCGAGAACCTCGTCACCATCACGAACGGCAACAACATCCTGTGGGGCGAGCTGTCGTCGAGCAACATTCTCTGGGGCGAGAGCCTCGTGTGGTCCACGTCAGTCTTTTGAGAATCGGAACGTCACATGCGCGACCTGCTCTGCGGTGGAAAGGTGAATCCGGCGTCACGGCGCAGCAAAGCGATCTGGGGAGTGAGGAGCGCCTGACCCCCGCTGACGCATGACGTTCATTGTTCTCGCCGCCGTGGTGGCGGCATCGGCGGCCTTCACGGGATGGCTCGCGTACCAGCTGCTCGCCCAGAACGGCAGGATTCTCGCCCGGCTCGAAGCGCTCGAGCAGGCGATGCAATCGGGCCGTGACGGCGACAGCGGCGCCGCCGCGCAGGCTCGCAAGGAGTCGCTGAAGAAAAGCCAGCTGCTCCGGGATGGCCTTCCAGCCGGAAGCGCCGCCCCGGACTTCCGCCTGGCGCGCGTCGGCGGCGGGGAATTGTCCCTGTCGCAGTACCGCGGGCGCCGGGTGCTCCTGCTGTTTTCCGATCCGAAGTGCGCGCCATGCAACGCGCTTCTACCCGACCTGCAGCGTCGCTACGCCGCGGGCAGCGAGGTGGACGTGGTCATGGTCAGCCGGGGCGATCACGCCGCCAACGCGAGAAAGATCGCGGAGCTGGGCGTGACGTTCCCGGTCGTTCTGCAGCGGCAATGGGAAATCTCCAAGCTGTATGGCATGTTCGCGACGCCCATTGCATTTCTCGTCGACGAACAGGGGACGATTGCGGCGCCCGTCGCAGTAGGGGCGCAGCGGATTCTCGGCCTCATACCGGAAAAGAGTAGCCTTGGAGACTGGTTCAAGCCGCGGCCACGAACGGCGCAGGCATAGAGGAGGCAGCGATGGAACATCGTCTTGATACCCTAGCCAAGACGCTGTCCGGAACGCTCTCGCGCCGGGAAGTATTCCGGCGTCTGGGCATGGGCTTGGGGGCCGCCGTACTGGCGTCTCTCGGCCTGAGTGCGGAAGAAGCGAGTGCCGCGGACAGCTGCGGAAAGCTGTGCGCGGAGTGTTGCGTGAAGAACCTCGGGTTGAGGGGGCGCGAGCTGGCTGAATGCATCCAGGCGTGCCACGCGGGCGAGGGGCTGTGCGGGCCCATCGTCTGTCCCGACGGAATCAATTAGGCGGAAGACAAGATCGACCAAGGGCCGGGCGCAGCGCGTCCGGCCTTTTTCATGTACCCCGGAGGCGTGTTGACAATGCGTGTGATAACACGTATTATTCCTACGTGCCCTCCACTCTGCAGGCCGAGCTGAAGCAGCGCCGACCGTTCAAGAACCTGAAGGAGGAGGCGCACCTCAGCATCCAGCGGACGGCGGCGATGCTCGAGCACGCGTTCGAGAGCGCCCTGAAGCCGCACCGCATCACGGGCACCCAATACAACGTCCTGCGCATTCTGCGCGGCTCCGAGCCCGACGGGCTCTGCCGCAACGAAATCGGGACGCGCCTGGTGCGCCAGGTGCCGGACGTCACGCGGCTGCTCGATCGGCTCGAAGACGCCCGGCTGATTGCCAGATCGCGCGGCGGGGACGACCGCCGCTACGTCGTGACGCGCATCACCCGCGACGGATTGAAGCTGCTCGAGGCGGTGCAGCAGCGCATCGACGAGATTCACGCGGAGCAGCTCGGACATCTCGACGAGGCGCAGCTGCGGCAACTGGTGGCGCTGCTGGCGGCGGTGCGCGACCGGCGCTGAGGGAATATTGCGGCCCTAATAGGTGTTATGACATCCAGTGTGATGACAAACGAATTGCTGCAACAGCGTGGTGTCCAGCCGGCCGGGTACCGGCTGCCCGACGATGCGCACGTGGGAGCGGTGCGGCTGCAGGTCACCAACCTGGCCGCTTCGGTGGCGTACTACACCGGGGTGCTCGGGTTCCGCGTGCTGGAGCAGGGCGAGGCGAAGGCGGCGCTGGGCCCCGACGGCGGCCCGGTGCTGGTCGAACTGCACGAACGGGCGGGCGCCCGGCCCGTGGGACGTCGCGGCCTGCTTGGCCTGTACCACTTCGCCATCCTGCTGCCCGATCGGGCGGCCCTTGGCCGATTCGTCACGCACCTGGCCGAGGTCGGCGCGCACGCCGGTTCGGCGGACCACCTGGTGAGTGAAGCGCTCTATCTGTCGGACCCCGACGGGTTGGGCATCGAGGTCTATGCCGATCGGCCGCGCGCGCAGTGGAAGACCCGCGGCCGCGAGATTGTGATGGCGACCGAACCACTCGACGTGCGCGCGCTCGTCCGCGCGGCGGGTGGTGAGCGATGGACCGGGATGCCCGCGGGCACGACCATCGGTCACGTGCATTTCCACGTCGGCGCGCTCGACGGCGCCGAGCGCTTCTACCACTCCGCGCTCGGCTTCGACAAGGTCGTGTGGAGTTATCCGGGCGCGCTGTTCTTCTCAGCCGGCGGATATCACCATCACGTCGGCGCCAACACGTGGGCGGCCGGCGCGCCGGCGGCCGGCGCCGACGACGCCCGCCTCCTCGAATGGGAACTGCGCCTGCCGACGGCAGGTGATGTGGAGGCCGTGGCCGCCAACGCCGCGCGCGCCGGGTATACCGTCACGGGCGATGGCGCACATCGCCTGATTCGCGATCCCTGGGGAACAACCGTACGACTGATGCAAAGGAGCAACCCGTGACCACTGCGACTTCAGCGAAAACAACTTACATCCTCGACAAGGCCCATTCGGAGGCCACCTTTCAGGTCCGCCATCTTCTGACGCGCGTCCGCGGGCGCTTCTCCGACTTCGAGGGGACGATCGACTACGACGAGCAGCAGCCGGAACAGTCGTCGGTGACCGTCACGCTGCAGGCGGCGAGCATCGACACCAACGAGCGCGATCGTGACACGCACCTCCGCTCGGCGGACTTCTTCGACGTCGAGAAGTTCCCGACGCTCACCTTCGCCAGCCGCGCGATCGCGCGCAAGGGCACCGAGCGGTTCGACGTCACGGGCGACCTGACGATTCACGGCGTGACCCGGCCGGTGACGCTGGAGGTGACGGTGCTCGGCAAGGCAAAGGATCCGTGGGGCAACGAGCGCCTCGCCTTCGAAGCGGAGACGACGATCAATCGCAAGGACTACGGCTTGAACTGGAATGCGGCGCTCGAGACGGGCGGCTTCCTGGTCGGCGACGAGGTGAAGATCAGCCTGTCGGTGCAGGCCGTGCGCAAGGCGGCCTGATCAGGCGGCCGCCGGTGCGGGGTGATCGCTGTCGGTATGGGCCCAGACATGGCGGCACGACGTGCAGCGGAAATATTGCGCGCGGGACGTCGCGTACATCGGCACCCCTTCATCCGATTGGCAGACGGGACATGGGCTGGGCGTGTGCTCCGGCGTCGGCGGGGGAGTGAACGTGAAGAGGGGCATACGCCTGGTCCTTCGCGGTTAGTCCGCGGTGTAGGCGGCGAGCGTCCAGCCGGAGCGCCGCAGCTCGGAGGCAATCATCGCGTGGCGGCGAAACGCGCTCCACGCGCTGGTGAACGTTTCCGCGATCCCCGCGCCGCGGCTGGAATGCGGGACAAGCGACAAGGTGAACGTCTGCTCGCCCGGACGCTGCACGACGCAGCACGTGAGCCGATGCGGTCCGCGCTGAAAAATCCAGCGAAGGAGGCGTCTCGGTTGGCGTTCTGCGGCGTTTCCTCTCATGCGCCTGCATCAGTTCAATAAGAATGCCAGCGAACCGCTGAGGTCCTCAAACCGTCTCGCTGAGCCCTAATCGCTGTGTAGGCGCATCCGTCGCATCGTCCATCTCAATCCGCGCGAGGAATACCGCTCCGGACTGCGCGCCAGGGAACCGCTCGCGACGCCGAAAGAGTCGCGCCGCGGCATAAGTGAGCACCAGACCACCCACCATCGCGGCGAAGCGGTCCGCGCCGCCGCTCATTGCCCACTGTTCGAGCCGTCCCAGGTTGTAGGCGGCCACGAACAGCATCATCAGGTAAATCGGTGCGAGCCCTTTGAGGTTGCCGGAGGGGCGCGCGCTGCACGTCAGAGGCAGCTTCTCCGGGCGGAGCAGCCATTCCACGGCGATCAGCGAGACGACGAAGCCGACCGCACCATGCTGCAGCGCCGCGCGCGGGCCGAGGATGGGGGCGTGCAGGCCGAACATCACGGCCAGCAGGGGGAGGACTACCCCGGCGACGGCGGCGCGCGTGACGCCGGCGACAAACGGGCGGACGTCACCGTTCCACGCCATCGAGAACGTCCAGTTCGCGCGCAGTTCCGCCGGGATCGCCAGCGCCTGCCGTACGCCGACGAGCACAATCACGAGCACGACGGTCTGCAGCGCCAGGAACCGCGCGGGCGCCGCGGCCGGCGAGGCGACGGCGTGGATCCCGTGCATCAGGAGGATGGAGGCCGCAATCGCGACCGTGCAGGCGCCCGCGATCGCGATGCGGTGCTGCACGCTGCGCGTCAGCGCCTGGAGCGTGAAGAAGAATCCGGCGCGCGCGAGGGGAGAGGGGACGGCCACGCCCGTGATGCGCTGCACCATGCGCCTTCGTAGCGCACTCGACGGCCGAACTCGCGTCACCGATGGCAGCGGCAGCCGCCGGTTGTTCCACACGTACAGGAGGAGCGCTGCACCCGTGGTCGCCAGCATCATGATGGCGGCGACCCGCGCCAGCTCCGCAAAACGCGGCAGCAGCGCGTCGTACAGCAGCACCGCCTGACGTTCCGGGGCGACGAGGCTGGCCGGGATGCGCAAGCCGAGGCCGCGAATCGTCAACGTCACCGGCCCGGTGCCCGCCTCGTACAGGCCAAGGAACCACGCCGGCGGCACCGTTCGCCATGCCGCCCCGCCGGTCAGCCACTTGGCGGAGACGTTGGCCGAAATGGCCGGGAGCAGCAGCAGGGTCGTGCCGAGCGCAATCACCAGCGCGGCCTGCACGAGCGCGGCGACCCGCCGGAACCACCGCGGCCCGAGCAGCGCGCGCAGCAGCTCCCGCAGCAGCAGGATCGTCAGGAACGCGTACGCGCCGGCGCCCATCGTCACCACGGCGTGCACGGCGATCATGCGCAGGATGGCGATGACGTTGACGTGGAAATGCGAGACGGTGAGCAGAGGGAACAGCAGGCTCGGCAGCCCGTTGAGCAGCGAGGCGAAGGCCGCCACGAACGTCACCAGCGCCGTCAGCTTCGCGCGCCCGATGTCACGCGCGTCGAGCGGCAGCGTGCCGAGGATGGCGGTGTCGCGCTCGTCGAGCGCCAGCCCGTCCCACTGGATTGCGGCCATCAGCGCCATCACGAGCATCGATGCGGTGATGTAGAAGAACTTGTCGTCGAGGGCCGCAATCGACGTCAGTGCCGGGGTCGGAATGCCGATCACGTATTTCTGGCCGAGCAGCAGCACGGTGATGACGAGTCCCGGCACCACCAGCGCCACCGCGAGCAGGACCAGCACTTCGTGACGGTCGGCGTCGGGGGAAATCAGGTCGTTGTCGAGAAGCCGCCGGAGGAAGTGCGTACGCAGGATGCGGCGGGCGGTGCGGGACGCTGCCATTCCACCCTCACCGCGCGGCGACCAGCGTCGCCAGGTCTGCCGCCGTGCGCTCCGGATCCTCGTTGAGCACCAGCTCGGAGAACACTTCCTCGAGCGACCCGCGAGCCATCACCGCGCGAAGATGCCGCACCGAGGCATCGGCCGCCACGCGGCCGCGGTGCAGGACGATGACCGTCTCGCAGACCTTCTCCACGCTCTCGAGCATGTGCGAGCTGTAGAGGATGGCCTTGCCGCGCGCGGCGAGCGCGCGGACCAGATGGCGAAGCACGAGCGCGGTGCCGACGTCGAGGCCCGATTCCGGCTCGTCGAAGATGAGGACGTCGGGGTCGTGCAGCAGCGCGGCGCAGATCAGCACCTTCTGCTTCATCCCTTTCGAATAGGCGCTGATCGACTGTTCGGCGGCGCTGCCGATGCCCAGCAGCGCCAGCATCGCCGGGATCTTGTCGCGCAGCACATGTTCCGGGAGCTCGCGCAGCCGGCCCACCAGTTCGAGGTACTCGCGCCCCGAGAGGAAGGGATAGAGGTGCGGCTCCTCGGGCACGTAGCCGAGATGACGCCGGAACTCCACGAGATCGTCGCCGATCGGCGTGCCGCGGAACGTCACCGACCCGGCGGTCGGATCGATGAGCCCCGTGAGCATCCGCACCGTGGTCGTCTTGCCCGACCCGTTCGGCCCGAGGTAGCCGGTGATCTCTCCCGGCCTGAGCGCAAAGCTCACGTCGTCCACGACCGCGCTGCCGTAAAACCGTTTGACCAGGTGATGCGCTTCGAGCATCGGACCCTCCGTCACTGCGCAGACGTGCGCGAGGCCAGGGCGATCCCCATCAACAGGAAGAGGAGGATGACGACCACCACCGTCACCGACCCCACGCCGGTCACGAACACGTGTACCGCGAGCGCCCCGATCATGGCCGCGCAGAGGAGGGCAGCGCCTGGCAGCACGCCACCCGGCACCAGGAGGAGCAGCGCACCGGCGATTTCGACCGCCCCCGTGAAGATGCGGAAGCCCTGGCCGAAGCCGATCGTGTCGAAGAGGCGCACCCACATGCGCCGCGGATCGCCGGGGAACTTCTCGAAACCGACGTACAGGAACACCACCGCCAGCAGGACGCGCAGCGCCCACACCGCCAGATCGCGTCCGGGCCACGCGCGCCGCTGGCTTGCCAGGGTGTCGCCACGGACATGTGCGGCGTAGATGGCCGCCAGGAGAGAGGCGCCGCCCAGTGCCGATACCGAGACGATCCAGGCAATCACCGCCTTGGACAGCAGTGAGCCGGCAATGGCGATCGCCACGCCCGCGGCGACCGCCAGGTAGCCGGCCGCGCGGTGAAGGCGGATCCAGAGTTGACGGTCGTCGATCGTTCTCGCAGTGCGGATGCCGAACAGCAGGTTCGGCCGCGTGCGCGGCAGTGCATTGCCGACCGCGGCGAGAAAGACGCCGAAGAGGACGACGACCAGGCGCGGCGCCGCGCGGCGCAGCCATTCGGCGCCGGACAGGTTGAGGACAATCAATACCTGCATCGCGAGAACGAACAGCACGGCGCGCAGCGCGATGCCGCGGTACGTCCGCGCGGGCTCGCAGCCAGCGGCATGGCCGGGTCCGGCCCACAGCGGGCGGAGGGCCGCGTAGATAACAGCGGCGGCCGCGGGAAGGGTGAAGGCCACGAGCGCGGCAACGAGCATCTCACGCCTCCTGCGGGCGGGAGCGGCGCCGCCGGACTTTCGGCCCGGCGCGCCGCAGCGGTTTCATCAGCTGCATCAGATGGCGGACGACGTCCTGGAAGACGGAGGTATTCAGCTCGTAATAGATCTCCTGGCCCCGCCGCTCGGCGACCACGAGCCCGGCGTGGCGCAGGACGCCGAGGTGCCGCGAGATGGTCGGCCAGCTCGAATGGAAGGCGTCGGCAATCTGCCCCGACGTGCGCGGACCGGCGCGCAGCAGCGTCAGGATGTCGCGCCGCGTCTGGTCGGCGAGGGCGGCAAAGGCCGCGTGCCCGGCTGCCGGCATCTTCATGATTAGCAACTTAGCTAATTATCACATCTGGCGTCAACGGTATGAGACACCGTGGCCGCGGCATTGTTCCCGCCTCAGCGGCGGGGCAGCGGCGGCAGCGGCGCGGCGGCGCCCGCGGGAACGTCCTGGGCGAAGGCGTTCATCGTCATCGCCAGCGTGGCGTAGGTGCCGCTCAGGGTCAGGAGATCGACGAGCTGCTGCTCGTTCAGTACCGCCGCGGCGCGGCGGTAGGTGGCGTCGCCGACCGTGTGCGTCGTCGAGACCTCCATGCACAGGTCGTAGACGGCGGCTTCGTCCGCCTTCATCGACGCCGGCCGCCGGCCCGCCTTCAGGTCGGCGAGCGTCGCCTCGGCGACGCCCTCCCTGAGCGCCAGCGGATAGTGCGCCAGCCACTCCACCTGCGACGTCCACAGGCGCGCCTGGACGAGGATGGCGAATTCGTTGAGCCGGCGCGGCACCGAGGTGTTGAAGCGGAGATAGTCGAGCAGCGCGAACATCCGCTTGCCGAGCTCCGGGCTGCGCAGCAGCGCGTTGTACGGACCGCCCAGCCCTACGCTCGACACCCTGAGAATGTCGTCGGCGAGCGGCTTCTGTTGCGGGGTCAGCTGCTCGACGCTCAGTTGCGGCAGCCGGCCGGCGGGCGCGGCTGCCATCGTCGTCTCTTCGAGACGCGAGACACGGAAGATGCGGACGGTGCCGCGCTCGACGTACTCACGCGTCGCAAACGTTCCGGTGAGGCGCACGGTGGCGCCGCTCCTGGCTCTCGCCATCAGCTCGCGCGGCAGCTCCACTTCGACCGACTGCTGGCCGTTCGCGTCGCGGTACTGCAGCGCCCACCCGGTGCTCTCGCCGCCGATGGCGATGCGGCCGCCCTGCAGCGTGCCGGTCAGCGTGACCTCCTGCGCCTGCGCGAACGCGACCGACACCAGGCCGAGCGTCATGAGGATGAACAACAGTGTTTTCATAGGTTTCCGCCTATACTGCTCGCGGTCTTCCCGAATGTCGAGCCGATTCACTGCAGCCGTGGTGCAAAGCTCACCCGTAGTGTTCGAGCCGAAGGCGACGCTCGCGAAGGTCCGCGGCCTCACCGCCGACGCGGCCAAGCAGGGCGCCCGGCTGGTCGTCTTTCCCGAGGCGTTCGTCGCCGCCTACCCGAAAGGGCTCGACTTCGGCGCCCGCGTCGGGCTGCGTACGCCGAAAGGACGCGACGACTTCCGCCGGTATTTCGACAGCGCGATCGACGTGCCCGGCTGGGCCACCGATCAACTGTCGCGCACGGCGAAGGAGTGCGCCGTCTATCTCGTCATCGGCGTGATCGAACGCGACATCGGCACCCTCTACTGCACGATTCTGTTCTTTGCGTCCGACGGCACCTTCCTCGGCAAACACCGCAAGCTGATGCCGACCGCGATGGAGCGGCTCATCTGGGGCTTCGGCGATGGCAGCACGCTGCCGGTCCTCGACACGCCACTCGGCAAGCTGGGCGCGGTGATCTGCTGGGAAAACTACATGCCGATGCTGCGCATGGCGATGTACGCGAAGGGGATTCAGCTGTACTGCGCGCCGACCGCCGACGACCGCGACACGTGGCTCGCGACGATGCAGCATGTCGCGCTGGAGGGGCGCTGCTTCGTGCTCACGGCCTGCCAGCACTTGCGGCGGGCGGACTGTCCCTCCGACTATGCCGCGAGTCAGGGCGACGATCCGCAGACCGTCATCATGCGCGGCGGCAGCGCCATCATCAGCCCCCTCGGCCAGGTCCTTGCCGGCCCCGTCTTCAACGACGACGCGATCTTGACGACCGAGATCGATCCGGGTGAGATCGCGCGCGGCAAGTACGACTTCGACGTCGTCGGGCACTATGCGCGCCCCGATGTCTTCCGACTTCATGTGAACGAAAAGCCGGCGGTCCCCGTCATCGTTGATTAGCCCGCGTCTCTCTTACGGGGAATTCAGGAAGTCTTCAGGTTCCCGGCGTGGCAGCGGTGGATAAGATTTTTGTGCGGTAATCATTTTGTTCGCGCTTTCGGAGGTTACACGATGCGCAGATTTCATTGGATGCTTCTCGCCACCCTCGCCCTGTTCCTTGGCGGCGCCGTCAGCGCGCAGCAGGACCCGGGTGCGAGCCAGGACACGTTGAACGCTGCTCCCTGTGCACTGCCCGGCGCGCCGGCCATGAACACGCCGGCCACGGATACGACAGGACCGACCGCGCCGGCGCCGAAGGGCTACGTCAAGGATCTGATGAACTACATGGTCATGCCGGCGGCATCCGGCGTGTGGAACGCCGTCGCCACCGTCACCGACCAGACCGGCGTGCACGAGGCCAAGCCGGAAACCGACGATGACTGGAACAGGGTCATCGCCGCCGCGACCGAGCTCGCCGAAGCGCCGAACCTGCTGATGATCGAGGGAAGGAAGCGCTGCGTCGGCGGCGCCATCCCGGCGGCCTTCGCCAACGACTGGCGCCGCAAGGCACGCGAGGTGACCGAGGCGGCCAACATCGCGTTGATTGTCGCCAAGAAGCACGACGCGACCGCACTGGCCGAGGCCGGCGAGCGCCTCGACGTCGCCTGCGACCAGTGCCACGAGCGATATCAGCTGCTCGAGGACGATCCGGACGACAACAACAACAAAGTGTGGGGCACGTGGAAGCCGAAGGCCGGCTCCAAGGCCAAGCCCGCAGTGCCGCCCTCGGCCGCGGCGGCGCCGGCCAAGCCCGCTGCGCCACCCAAGGGGTGACCGCTCGAGGTGAACCGCAGGCGGTAGGACGGTAACATCGAGTCATGAAACACACGCTCTTATCCTGGGCGGCCGCTCTGGCCGCCACGCTCACCGCGCTCCACGTCACGTCGGTGCCAGCCTCTGGTCAGGGCGGCACCGGTACCATCGTCGGCCATGTCCGCTACATCGGACCGACGCCGGTCAATCCGATCATCCGCATGGGGGCCGACCCGCGCTGCAACAAGCTCTATGTGGGCAAGCGGCCGACCGCGCAGACGTTCGTCGTCGGCGCCGATGGCGCCTTCGCGAACGTGCTGGTGAATCTCGACGGCTCGTTGCCGTCCGCACCGGTCCCTTCGACGCCCGTCGTCCTCGGCCAGAAGGACTGTCAGTACGCGCCGCGCGTGCTCGGCGCCCGCGTCGGACAGATGCTGCAGGTGCGCAACGACGACCCGACGGAGCACAACGTTCATTCCGCCTCCATGGCCGGCAACGACTTCAACACCACGCAGCCGATCATGAGCATGCCGTTCGAGTTCAAGCTGAAGGCGGGGGAGATCCTGCGTGTGCGCTGCGACAATCACACCTGGATGACGGCGTTCATCGGCATCTTCGACAACCCGTACTTCTCAGTCAGCGGCGCCGACGGCACCTTTACGATCGCCAACGTGCCCGCCGGCAAGCAGACCGTCAAGGCGTGGCACGAGGTGATGGGCACGCAAACGAAGATGGTGGACGTGGCCGCCGGCAAAAGCACGACTGTGGATTTCACGTTCGCCCCGGGCCAGAAGACGGGGGCCGTCACACCCGTGCGGGAGCTCTCGATCCCCGCGGATGTGAAGCTGGCCAGCATCCTCACGCACTGACGTTCCACTAAACGGTCGGGAACGACCGTTCCGTGACGGAAACAGTGCGGTACGCGATTTGACTCCGGCGCATTGGGGGTTCTCAATGCGCCGAGAGTTTTCGTGGATACTGCTCACCTCGCTGCTCCTCGCCGTCCCGGCGGCGGCGCAGATTCAAAGCCGGCCGACCGACGCGCCGATCGTCACCGCGGACAACGAGTCGTGGTACGTGAACCGCGAAGCCATTCAGTTCGCGGGTGATCTCTATTACCCGGCGGGCGCCGCGGTCTTCTTCAACGGCAACACGATGGTGCGCACCGGCCACTTCAACGGCGTGCCGCTGTACGCCGACACCACGCTCGAACCGTACAGCGTCGTCTACGTGCCGCTGGAGCGCGGCATCATGCAGCCGTACGAGCGTCCTCGACAGGGGAGCCTCGCCGGCACCACCGCCAGCCGCACGCCGTCGTTTCCGGTGAGGGCGACGGCGTCGAGCACGCCTCTGCCTCAGGCCGGAGCGGCGCCGACGGCACCTCCCGCGACCATCGGCGCCATCGGCGCCTACACGCCGGAGTCGGCGGTCGGCACCTCGGGGACGACGGTTCCGTCCGCGGTCGGCACGTCCGGGCTCATTGCCGCCGCACCGCGGCCGATGCCGAATCGCCTGACGATGGCGACGATCGGGCGTCCGACGAGCAACGACGGCCTGTGGATCCGTTACCTCGGCGAGAAGTGGGTGAGCGCGGGACCGGCGGTGACGCTGGCGCCGGCGGCGTTCCGCGTGGTCGGCACCTATGCCGGCTTCCCGGTCTATGCGCGCAACGGCTCGTCCGAGCAGGTCGTCTACGTGCCGACCCGTGCGGGCGTTGCCGCGCCGTATCGGCTAAAGCACTAGCGAAGGCAGCACCACCGGAGACTGGACGGCGGCGTCGCGTGCGTCGCCGTCGTAATACACGCGCTCGAGGAACAGACCGGATGCCGGCGCGGTCAACCGCGCCGGCAGGTCCGAGCGATCGGCGAGCATCGCGGCGGCGGCATCGATGGTCATCGCGCCACGCCCCACTTCGACAATCACCCCCACGAGCCGACGCACCATCTTCCAGATGAAGTGTGAGCCCTCGATGTGAATCAGGATCAGGTCGCCGTCTTCGTGCACGTCGAGCGCATCGACCAGGACGTGCGTCGACTTCTCGTCGGGATCGTCGTCGGAGAACGACTGGAAATCGTGGAAGCCGACGAACCGCGACGCCGCCTCGCGCATGCGATCGACATGCAGCTCGTCCTTCACCCACCACACAAAGGGCTTGGCGAAGGCGGTGCGCCGCCGCGCGATGTTGTAGACGTAGCTGCGCCCTTTCGCGTCATGACGGGCGTGGAACTTGTGACGGACCTTCTCGGCGCGCAGGATGTTGATGTCCGATGGAAGCGCATCGTTGATCGTGCGCCGCAGCAGCTCGGGCGGGGTGGTGACGTCGATATCGAGATGCGCGACCTGCGCGGAGGCGTGTACCCCGGCGTCGGTGCGGCCCGAGCCGTAGAGCTCGAAGTCGCCCGCACCCGTGGCTTCCCGCACCGCGCGCTCGATTTCGCCCTGCACGGTGCGGGCGTTCTTCTGGATCTGCCAGCCGCTGTAGCGGGTGCCCGCGTACTCGATGGTGAGCTTCAGTCGCACGTCCGGCATTATCCCTGCACGGCCGGGGCTGACGGCCGTGTGCAGACCCAATAGATGAGCGACAGACAACGACGATATGCCGCCGGTGCGGAAGCGCAGCCGGACGGCTCGACGCACTTCCGGGTATGGGCTCCGCAACCTCGGCAGATCGCACTGCGGATCGAAGACAGCGGCGCCGGCACCCGCACCCGCGATATTCCGCTCGAGAAAGAGCCTGACGGCTATTACTCGGCGCTCGTGGAGAACGCTCCGGCGGGCACGCGCTACCGCTACGTTCTCGATGGCGACGCGTTGCCGGACCCGGCGTCCCGCTACCAGCCCGACGGACCGTTCGGCCCCTCGGAGGTGGTCGATCCAACACGATTCGAATGGCGTCATTCGCCCGGACGCGGGGTCGAACTCGCCGGGCAGGTGCTCTACGAGCTGCACGTCGGGACATTCTCCGAGGCGGGCACGTGGCGGTCGGCGATCGAGAAGCTGCCGCTGCTGGCCGATTCGGGGATCACGACGATCGAGCTGATGCCCGTGTCGGATTTTCCCGGCCGCTTCGGCTGGGGATACGACGGCGTCTTCCCGTACGCGCCGGCACATCAGTACGGCCGGCCGGACGACTTCCGCGCATTCATCGACGCGGCGCACGCCGTCGGCCTGGGCGTCATCCTGGACGTGGTCTACAACCACCTCGGCCCGGACGGCTGTGTCTTCGGCCGCTACGCCAAGGCGTATTACTCCACGGAATATTCGAACGAGTGGGGCGATGCCCTGAACTTCGACGGTGCCGACGCGCGGCCCGTGCGCGACTACTTCGCCTCGAATGCGGCGTACTGGATAGACGAGTTCCATCTCGACGGGCTGCGGCTGGATGCGACGCAGACAATCCACGACCGCTCGAAGCGTCACATCATCCCGGAGCTCGGATGCCGCGCACGCGCCGCCGCGCGCGGCAGGCCGATCATTCTCGTGGCGGAGAGCGAGACGCAGACGACCCGCCTCGTGCGGCCGATCGATGAAGGCGGCGACGGCCTCGACGCGGTCTGGAACGACGATTTTCACCACAGCGCCATCGTCGCGCTGACGGGCAGACGCGAGGCGTATTTCTCCGATCATTACGGCACGCCGCAGGAGCTGATCTCCGCGGCCAAGCGCGGATACCTGTTCCAGGGGCAGCGCTACGCGTGGCAGAAGCAGCCGCGCGGCACGCGCGCCGACGGCCTGCCGGCGGCGGCGTTCGTGACCTACCTGGAGAATCACGACCAGATTGCCAACGTCGGTGACGGCTCGCGCGTGCGCTGCTACACGTCGCCGGGACGCTACCGGGCGATGACCGCGCTGATGCTGCTGATGCCCGGCACGCCGATGCTGTTCCAGGGCCAGGAGTTCGGCGCCAGCTCGCCGTTCCTCTACTTCGCCGATCACAAGCCGGAGCTCGCCGCGGCGGTGCAGAAGGGGCGAACGGAGTTCCTCACGCAGTTTCCCAGCCTCACGTCGGCCGAATCGCGGGCGCGCGTCCCGGCACCGCACGCGCCGGAGACGTTCGCGCGGTGCAAGCTGAAATGGGAGGAGCGCGACAGCCAGAGCCATTTCGTCGCGCTGCACCGCGATCTGCTGGCGATGCGGCGCAGCGACGCGGCGTTTCGCGCGCAGGACGTGACGGCGTGCGACGGTGCGGTGCTCGGTCCCGAGGTGTTCGTCCTGCGCTTCTCGGCGGCGCGCCCCGAGGACGAGCGGCTGCTGTGCGTGAACCTGGGTGTCGATGTGGACCGGCCGGCGTTCGCCGAGCCGCTCGTCGCACCGCCCGACGGCCACGCCTGGGCGGTCCGCTGGTCGAGCATGGAGCCGGTTTACGGAGATTGCGGAACCCCGCCCATCGTCACCAGCGCCGGCTGGCGCATCCCGGGTCATGCGGCGATCGTTCTGAAACCCGTTCCTTCGAAGAGGGCAGCGTGATGTCTAGAGGCAGCGGCACCATCGATGCGGTAGCAGGGGCGGGGAAGGCGACCCGGCTGGTACGGAACGTCGACTGGACCCCGACCGACGAGGGCCGACGCGTGCTGGCCGAGAAGGAATGGCTGGTGACCAATGCGCTGGGCGGATATGCATCGGGCACGCTGTCCGGCGCGATGACGCGCCGGTATCACGCGTATCTGGTCGCCGCGCTGCCGACGCCGTTCGGGCGCACGGTGATGCTGAACTACATCTGGGAGCGGCTGCGCTATGCCGATGGGCGCGTGGTATCGCTGCACAACGTCATCGACACGGACGGCGGCAAGGAGTTCGACGCGGCGCGCTGGCTGACGTCGTTCCGCCTCGAGGCCGGCCTGCCGGTCTGGACCTTCGACGTCGAGAACGTCCGCATCGAGAAGCGCGTGCTGATGCCGCACCTGCAGAACACGACGCACATCGCCTATCGCCTGCTGTCGAACGAGCCGGTTCGCCTGGAGCTGCGCCCGCTGGTGGCCTTCCGCCTGCACGAGGCGCCCGTGAACCATCCGGTGCAGTCGCCGTACGGCCTCTATGCGCTCGGTGATCGGTTCGAGCTGTCCCCTGGCGGCGACCTGCCGCCGCTGCGCATGTTCGTCTACGGCAGCGACAAGGCGTTCACGGTGACGCCGGAGCGGTTCGACAGCGCGCTCTACGCGCTCGAGCAGAACCGCGGCTACGAGTGCTGCGGCGATCTCTGGACGCCCGGCTACTTCCGCTTCCAGTTGACGCCGGATGCGCCGGGCACGCTGGTCGCCTCGACCGAGTCGTGGGAGACCATCGGTGCGCTCGATCCCATCGAGCTGCCGACGGCGGAGCAGCACCGGCGGACGCGATTGATCGCCACCGCGCAGCAGTCGGCGCCCGACGACTTCGCGGCGGAGCTGGTGCTGGCCGCCGACCAGTTCGTCATCACCCCCGCCGGGCGCGGCGAGGAAGCGGCGCGGGCGCGCGCCGCCGGCGACGAGGTGCGCACGGTGATCGCCGGCTATCACTGGTTCACCGACTGGGGACGCGACACGATGATCAGCCTCGAGGGGCTGACGCTCTGCACCGGCCGCCAGCGCGAGGCTGGCTACATCCTGCGCACGTTCGGACATTACGTGCGCGACGGTTTGATCCCCAACATGTTCCCCGAGGGAACGAAAGAGGGCCTCTACCACACGGCGGACGCGACGCTCTGGTTCTTCCACGCGATCCAGCGCTACCTGACGGCGAGCGGCGACCGTGCCACGCTGCGGCAGCTGATGCCGAAGCTGAAGTCCATCTTCGAGCATCACATGCGCGGTACGCGCTTCGGCATCGGCGTCGATCCGGCCGACGGCCTGCTGCGCCAGGGCGAACAGGGCTATCAGCTGACGTGGATGGACGCGAAGGTGGACGACTGGGTGGTCACCCCGCGGCGCGGCAAGGCGGTGGAGATCAACGCGCTCTGGTACAACGCCCTGTCGCTCTTCGCCGAATGGCTGCGCGAAGAGGGCGACCCGCTGGCGCCGCAGGTGGACGAGGCAGCGGCGCGCGCGCGCGAGTCGTTCAACGCGCGCTTCTGGGCGCCGGAGTGCGGCTACCTGTACGACCTCATCGACGGCGAGCACGGAAACGACACGGCCTGCCGTCCCAACCAGATTTTCGCCATTTCGCTCGACCACCCGGTGCTCGACGAGTCGCGGTGGCGGCCGGTGTTCGACGTGGTGCGCGAGCGGCTGGCGACGCCCGTCGGCCTGCGGTCGCTCGCCCCCGGCCATCGCGATTACAAGGCGCAGTACTACGGCGACCTGCGCGCGCGCGACGCCGCCTACCATCAGGGCACCGTGTGGGCGTGGCTGGTCGGACCCTACGTCGATGCCTACTTGCGCGTCTACCCGGACGATATCGCCGGCGCGCGCAAGTGCTTGGAGGGCTTCGAGCGCCACCAGGTGGAGGGGGGCATCGGCACCATCAGCGAGATCTTCGACGCGGAAGAGCCGTACACGCCGCGCGGCTGCATCGCGCAGGCGTGGAGCGTCGCGGAAGTACTGCGCGCCTGGTTGAAGACGGCGCCGCGTTAGCGCGGCCGCATGCGCTCGAGGGCCTGTCCGAGCGCCTTGATCTCCTCGCCGTACTTCGCCCAGTCGCCGGCGCGCTGCGCCTCGATGGCGCGCTGGTAGTGCCCCTGCGCCTGGTCGGCCAGATCCGATAGCTCCGGTGCGGGCGATGGAGCGGTGACGGGAGCAGGTCCGGCGGTGTTGGTCACCGGCGGGGCCTGCGGCCGGGGCGCGGCGCCGTCGCCGAAGAGCCGCGCCAGCGCCGCCTCCAAGCTCTGCTCCATCACGATCTGGTCCTGGTAGACCACGACGACGCGGGTCAACTCGGGGATCCGGCCTCCGGCGCCGCGCAGGTAGAGTGGACGCACGTAGATGAGCGATTCCTCGATCGGAATGACCATCAACGTTCCCCAGGTGACCTGCGACCCCTGCTGGTTCCACAGCGTGATCTGGGGCGAGATCATCTGATCCTGGTTGATGCGCGCGACCACCTGGCGCGGGCCGAACACCACCTTCTGCTTCGGGAACTGAAAGACGCGCACGTCGCCGTAGTGCGCGGCGTCGCTGCGCGCCACGAGCCAGGCGGCGAGGTTGTCGCGGCGCCGCGGCGTGAAGGGAAGCATCTGGATGAATTCCGGATCCTGTTCGCCCGGCAGCCGCATGATCGTGTAGTAGGGCTGCATCGCGGTCTGCCCCTCGCCGCTGTCGTCGATCGTCGGCACCTCCCACTGATCTTCGCGGTTGTAGAACACCGCCGGCTCAGTCATGTGATACGTCGCGAAGACCGACGCCTGCAGCGCGAACATGTCCTCGGGGTAGCGGATGTGCGCGCGCAACGCCTCCGGCATGGTGGCGAGCGGCTTGAAGAGGGCGGGGAAGACGCGCGCATAGGTGGCGAGCACCGGGTCCTGCGCATCGGCGGTGTAGTAGGTCGTCGTGCCGTTGTAGGCGTCGATGACGATCTTCACCGAGTTGCGGATGTAGTTGAGGCCAGGTCCCGCCGGCGTGGCGTACGGGTAGCGGTCGGTCGTCGTATAGGCGTCAATCATCCAGAACGCGCGCCCGTCCGCCAGCACGATGTAGGGATCCCGATCGTAGGTGAGGAACGGCGCGATCTCCCGCACCCGTTCGGCGACGTTGCGGTGGAACAGGATGCGGCTCTCGCCGGTGATGCCGTCGTTGAAGGCGATCTGGTAGGCCCCGAACCGGAGCGCGAACATCAGGCGGCGGCCGAGCGATTCGAGCGCCAGCCCGCCCGAGCCGGAGTACTGCGTGAACACGTTCTCGTCGCCGCGCGGGTAGTGGAACTCGCGCGTGCGCGTGCGGACGATGACGTAGTCGCTCGACAGCTCGCCGAAGTAGAGGCTCGGTTCGGTGATGGGGAGGTCGGGCACCGTCTCGGTCGGCAGGTTGCGCACGTAGAGCACGGGCAGCCCCTCGCTCGTCACCTGGTTGACGGGACCGAGGGTCAGGCCGTAGCCGTGCGTGAACGTCAGCCGCTCGTTGACCCAGGTGCGGTTCGGCAGGCTGTTCGAGTTCAGCTCGCGCGCCGACAGCATCACCTGCTGCGGCCGGCCGTTGAGCACGTAGCGGTCGTTGTCCACCGAGACGAAGTCGTAATAGGTGCGGATCTCCTGCAGCTGGCCGAAGGTGTCGAGCAGCGGCTGATGGTCCCAGAGGCGCACGTTCTGCAGCGTCGGCGCGTTGCGCGCGATATCGTCGCGCGTCAGCGTCGCATCGCCCGTCAGCGCTCGCTCCTCGACGCTATCCAGCCCGAAGGCGCGGCGCGTCGCGTCGATGTTGTGCTGGATGAACGGAGACTCGCGCACCTGCTCGTTGGGCGTGACCACGAACCGCTGCAGCACCGTCGCGTAGCCCTCGCCGCCGATGGTGACGAACAGGTAGAGGACCACCGCGACCGGAATGGGCCAGTTGCGCCGGCCGAGGCCATGCGCCACCGCGAGCACGGCGCCGACCAGCGCGGCCGCCGTGAGGCCCAGCGCCACCGGCATCCGCGCGTACACGTCGGCGTCTTTCCAGCACATTGGGATCCTAAGCTTAGAATTCCACGTGGACAAGTTGTCGCG